>Ga0209253_10002282_pt1 | contig 16994 bp, 15 predicted proteins | sample FrelakmetBRP12BR_FD_187145 | JGI IMG/M metagenome (GOLD analysis project Ga0209253, IMG submission 187145) | Freshwater lake sediment microbial communities from the University of Notre Dame, USA, for methane emissions studies - BRP12 BR (SPAdes)... | ecosystem: Environmental > Aquatic >...
TCTCAGGTACGACGGCCGCTGCAGGGATTTGAGAGAACCAGTCCACGGCAGGAATCCGGCAGTCCGTTTCAGAATGCCTCAGGAAGGGCAGACTATTGTTAACGATTTAATCAAAGGGGAAACAGTCTTCGATAATTCCCAGCTTGACGATCTTATAATCATGAGGTCTGACGGTACACCTACCTATAACTATACTGTAGTTGTTGATGATGTGGACATGAATATTACCCATGTTATTCGGGGTGATGACCACCTCAATAACACGCCTAAACAGATTCATATCTATAGTGCACTTGGCTACAAGGTACCTTTGTTTGCACATCTGCCGATGATACTGGGCTCTGACAAGGCCAGGCTCAGCAAACGACATGGTGCAACATCGGTAATGGCCTATAAGGAAATGGGGTATATGCCTGAGGCGCTTGTCAATTACCTCGTCCGCCTCGGCTGGTCTTATGGAGATCAGGAGGTTTTCAGTATTAATGAATTGATACAGTATTTCTCTTTTGATAATGTCGGAAAATCTGCTGCTGTCTTTAATCCTGAGAAGCTCCTCTGGCTGAACAGTCAGTACATAATCAGAGCAGAACCCGAAAGCCTCACCGGACTTGTTAAGCCGTTTCTTATCAGAGAAAAGATCATTCAAGAAGGCCAGACCCTTAATGAACAATGGCTTTCAAAGGCGATCTCAACATTGCAGGAACGTTCAAAGACACTTCTGGAACTTGCTCAGTCATTAGGGTATTATATTTGCGATGATGTTGAATATGCTGTTAAAGCAAAAGAAAAGTTTCTGAATGAAAAATACATTGCAAATTTAACCGGGGTAAAAGAGGCGCTCACAGCGCTTGATAATTTTACCGCTCCCGGGATCGAGAAGGTTTTTGCAGAAATCGCTGAAAAATTTGATACCAAGCTCGGGAATATTGCACAGCCTGTCAGAGTTGCCATAACAGGCAGGACTGAAAGCCCTGGAATCTTTGAAGTGCTCGAAATTGTAGGGAAGGAAAAATCGTTAAAAAGAATAGACAGGGCGATAAAGGAAATCAATGAAGGGAAAAAAGGATAAAGAAGAGACAAAAAACACAGAATCTGATTCTTCTCAACCAATCAATTTCATCAGGGCCATTATCGCTGAAGATATCAGGGCAAAAAAATACGAAAGCCGGGTAAATACCCGCTTTCCTCCTGAGCCGAATGGCTATCTACACATCGGACATGCAAAATCCATATGCCTGAATTTTGGTGTTGCTGCAGAGTTTGGAGGGCTATGCAATCTGAGGTTTGATGATACGAATCCGACCAGGGAAGAAGTCGAATACGTTGAAGCGATTCAGGAAGACGTCAGGTGGCTTGGTTTCGACTGGGATAACAGGCTCCACTATGCATCAGACTATTTTGAGCAATTATATCAGTTCGCTGTACAACTGATCAGAAAAGGTAAGGCATATGTCTGCGACCTGAGTCCCCGGGAAATGAAAGATTACCGCGGCACACTTACCGAACCGGGCAGGGAGAGTCCTTATCGCAACCGTACCGCTGAAGAAAACCTGAACCTGTTTGAGCGCATGAAGGAAGGTGAATTTCCGGATGGTTCGCGAACACTACGGGCTAAAATTGATATGACTTCCGGGAATATAAACATGCGTGATCCGGTCATTTACCGCATACTCCATGCCATCCACCACAGGACAGGAAGTAAATGGTGCATTTATCCGATGTATGATTTCGCCCATTGTTTTTCTGATTCTATAGAGAGGATCACTCACTCTATCTGCACTCTGGAATTTGAAGACCATCGGCCATTGTACGATTGGTTCCTTGATGAACTGGATGTTTATCATCCGCAGCAGATCGAATTCGCAAGGCTCAATCTGAGCTATACGGTATTGAGTAAACGCAAGCTTATAGAATTAGTGGAGCAGAGACACGTCAGCGGATGGGATGATCCACGAATGCCGACCATATCCGGTTTACGCAGACGCGGTTACACGCCGGAATCGATCAGGAATTTCTGTGAACGTATCGGTGTAGCAAAGAGGGATAGCATGGTCGATATGGCGCTGCTTGAATACTGTATCCGCGAAGATCTGAATAAAGCGGCTCCGCGTGTTATGGCAGTACTGCGTCCTCTCAAAGTAGTCATAGAAAATTATCCGGAGGATCTTGTTGAGGAAATGGAGGCAATAAACAATCCGGAGGATCCAGGTGCTGGGACGCGGAAAGTTCCCTTTGCGCGTGTGCTGTATATTGAAAAAGATGATTTTCGTGAGGACCCTCCAAAGCAGTTCTTTCGTCTGGCGCCCGGACGCGAAGTGCGATTGAGATATGCCTACTATATCAAATGCACTGATGTTGTCAAGAATGATCAGACAGGTGAGGTAATGGAATTGCGCTGCACCTATGATCCAGCAACACGAGGCGGTGATTCTTCGGATGGCCGTAAGGTCAAGTCAACACTTCACTGGGTTTCTGCTTCTCATGCCCTTGAAGCTGAAGTCCGCACGTATGATCATCTTTTTACAAAGGCAGATCCGAATGATGTTGAAGAAGGCCTTGATTTTAAATCTTATATTAATCCCGACTCGCTTGTAACATTAACATCCTGCCGTGTTGAACCAGGTCTGGCAGGAGCGGAACCCGGATCCGTGTACCAGTTTGAGAGGCAGGGCTATTTTTGTGCAGATATTGATTCTTCTGAAGACAGGCTGATATTCAACCGTACTGTGACATTACGTGACACATGGGCAAAGATTGAGAAATTACAAAAATAGATGGATATGTCTGAGAATACACATTTAATAACACAAATTACATTTTACAAGGCACATGACAAAAAATGTCATGCGGGAAAGATACTCATTTTGCCAGGATGTATCATATAATATGAAGCATTAAGGAATAGTTAACTATAAGATGCTTCACTCCTTTCAGCATGACAGATTGTAGGTTTGTCATTCTGAGTAAGGCGAAGAATCTTGTTTGAAAAACACTAAAAAGATGAGTTATATTTCTGTCATAGGCGCTGGCAGCTGGGGAACAACACTCGCTTACCTTTTATCTGATAAAGGGTATGACGTAACATTATGGGTCCATGAAACAGATCTCACAGATGAAATAAACAGAACGCGGGTAAACAGTACATATTTACCCGATATCAGGCTTCCGGATGAGATCAAGGCTGTTCATAATATCGAAGATGCTGTCAGGAAAGCCCGCTATGTCGTAAATGCTGTACCGACCCAATATACAAGGTCCGTATTCAAAGAAGCAGTTCCCTTTTTAATGGATGAAGCCATAATAGTCAGTGTCTCCAAGGGAATCGAGCGGGGGACGTTACTGACAGTCTCGTCGATACTGAAAGAGATCTCTGACCACCCTGTTGCTGTCCTTTCAGGTCCAAGTTTCGCGAAAGAGGTGATCAGGAAATTGCCGACTGCTGTAACTATTGCATCAGAAGATACAAATACGGGCTTTCTGCTTCAGGAAATATTCAACATGAACAGTTTCAGGGTATATACACATAATGATATCCCCGGTGTTGAATTAGGAGGTGCACTGAAAAATGTCATGGCAATTTCAACAGGGATCTCAGACAGCCTTGGCTTTGGCAATAATTCAAGGGCAACGCTTATTACAAGGGGCATTGCCGAAATAACAAGGCTGGGGGTTGCTATGGGCGCTAAGGAAAGGACATTCTCAGGGCTCAGCGGCATAGGAGATCTGGTGCTCACCTGTACAAGTCCTCTTTCACGCAACTATACCGTTGGGATTAAGCTTGGACAGGGAATGAAACTTAAAGATATCCTGGATCAGACAAAAAGCGTTGCAGAAGGGGTGGCAACTGCAGAATCTGCCTTTGAATTATCAAAAAAGTACAATATTGAAATGCCTATCATTGAACAGATATATAAGGTTCTCTATGAAGACAAGGATCCTTATTTTGCCGCAAAAGACCTCATGGAACGTTCACTAAAGGCAGAATTCTACGGATAGTAGTCATCCTGCTTTATAGCGCTTATAACAAACCCCTCCACAATCTGACATAATTTATTGACAGAAAAATAGAATTTAATCTATAGTTAAGAATACCCTTGGGGGAGGCCGAAAGCCTGAGAGTCTCCTGTATATACAGGAGAGACCCCTTGAACCTGATACGGACAATGCCGTCGTAGGGAATGGGAGGTGGACCGTATCCCTTCAGGGATGCGGTTTTTTGTTTTTATGAAACTAATAGTCAATGGAGAATTTTTCGAGGCATCAAATGCAGGGACCATAACTGATCTCCTCAATGAGCTAAGTATTGAGCCCGGTCAGGTTGCTGTAGAGGTAAATCTGTCCATAATCAGGAAGGCTGATTATTCAACATTCAGGCTGCATGAAGGAGATAAGGTCGAGATAGTGAATTTTGTCGGGGGAGGATGAAAAATATAGGGTTCAAAGGGAGCAAGAAAGATGGATGATAATTTAATTATTAGAGGCATTGAATTTCAATCACGGCTCTGGGTAGGGACAGGAAAGTATAAGGATTTTGATGAAACAAGAAGGGCCATTGAAGCCTCAGGGGCAGATGTAGTGACTGTTGCTGTCCGGAGGGTTAATATCATTGACAGAAAGTCTGAAAATCTGCTCGATTATATTGATCCCGGTAAATATAAAATATTACCGAATACCGCAGGTTGTTATACTGTTGAAGATGCATTGAGATATGCACGTCTTGCAAGGGAAGCAGGCATTTCTGATCTTATAAAGCTCGAGGTGATCGGAGACGAAAAAACCCTTTTCCCGGATACATTGGGACTTCTGAAGGCAACCGAGATCCTTGCTAAAGAGGGGTTTATCGTTCTTCCCTATACAAACGATGACCCCGTAATGGCAAAGAGACTTGAAGGCGCCGGTGCTGCTGCAATTATGCCGCTCGGCGCACCTATCGGTTCAGGTCTCGGCATAAGGAATCCTTACAACTTAAAGATTATCCTCGAGACAGTAAAGCTTCCGATTATTGTTGATGCCGGTGTCGGGACAGCATCTGATGCAGCTATAGCCATGGAACTCGGATGTGATGCTGTACTGATTAATACCGCCATAGCAGGCGCAAAAGACCCGATTGCAATGGCAGGAGCAATGAAACATGCTGTTATTGCCGGAAGGCTTGCATATAAGGCAGGAAGGATTCCTATGAAGCTGTATGCAACAGCAAGCAGTCCGTTTGAAGGAATGCTGTAATAGGACAAACCGTGAACTGTGAAGAGTGAATGGCTAAAGGATTTAAAACTCTATCTCATAACTGACAGGAAACTGTTCAAGGCACAATGTTCAATGTATTTCGCAATTGAGAGTGCACTTGAAGCAGGCGCCAAATACATTCAGTTAAGAGAAAAAGATTTATCAGTTAAGGAGCTTCTGGAAATAGCGGTATGGATGAGAGAATTGACAGGTGAATATGATGCTAAGCTGTTCATCAACGACAGAGTTGACATTGCACTCTCTGTAGGGGCAGATGGGGTTCATCTCGGGCAAAACAGCATACCGCCTCATGCAGTGAGGAAAATCTCAGGCGATAAACTTATGGTTGGCGTCTCAACCCATAGCATTAATGAGGCAATCGATGCGGAAAGAGATGGTGCAGACTTCATAACTCTCGGCCCGGTCTATGAGACACCTTCAAAGCTCAAGTATGGCAACCCGATCGGTATCGATTCCGTCAGTAAAGCCAAATCCCGGATATCAATACCCGTATTAGCGATTGGGGGTATAAAACTTGACAAGGTTAAAGAAATGAAAGAGGCTGGTGCTGATGGTATTGCATTAATATCTGCAATCCTTACAGCAGAAAACATAACAGAAACAACAAAAGGATTCCTGAGGTTACTAAAATGACAAGGATAGAAATAACAAAAAAAGGCATTATCACTGATGAAATAAAAGAGGCGGCCATCTCTGAAGGCATAAGCCCTGAGCGCCTTGCCTCTGATATTTCAACCGGGGTAACTGTTATCCCAAGGAACAAAATACACGATATAAAGCCTATCGGTATCGGCAGAGGTCTGAGCACAAAAATCAATGCGAATATAGGGACATCAAAAGATAGGGTTTCTTTTGATGACGAAATGAAAAAACTTGATGTGCTCGTCCAATACGGCGCTGATGCTGTCATGGACCTTTCAACAGGCGGACATATCAGGGATCTCAGGAACCTTCTTTTAAAGAAATCCCCTATCGCTGTTGGAACAGTTCCAATTTATGAGGCTGCAATTATGGCTGCTGAGACCCATGGTACAATCTCAAAAATGACCCATGATGATCTGTTCAAAGTTATTGAAAGACATGCAGAAGAAGGTGTTGATTTTGTCACAGTCCATAGCGGCCTTACAAGAAAAGCCATAGAAAGGCTGAGAGAAGATAGCAGAATTCTGGATATCGTGAGCCGTGGCGGATCATTCCTCCTTGAATGGATGATTTATAATGACAGAGAAAATCCGCTATACGAACATTATGAGAGACTCCTGGAGATAGCAAAAAAATACGATTTGACCTTAAGCCTCGGTGACGGTCTGCGTCCGGGATGCCTTGAAGATGCAACAGACAGGAGCCAGATTGAAGAACTGCTGACGATTGGTGAATTACGGGACGTTGCGCTTGAATGCGGTGTTCAGGTAATCGTTGAGGGGCCGGGCCATGTGCCTTTAAACCAGGTCGAACTCAATATCAGACTCCAGAAGGAGATCTGCAAAGGTGCGCCATTTTATGTGCTCGGCCCGCTCGTGACTGATATTGCGATGGGATATGATCACATAGCTGCAGCAATAGGCGGTGCCATTGCAGGTGCTGCAGGCGCTGACTTTCTCTGCTATGTCACTCCGGCAGAACATATCAGGCTTCCGGATATCGAAGATGTAAAGGAAGGGGTTATTGCATCGAAGATTGCAGCACACGCAGCAGATATTGCTAAGGGTGTCCCCGGCGCTATTGATCGCGACAGAAAAATGGCAAAATGCAGAAAAAATCTCGACTGGAATGGCCAGATAGCATTGAGTTTTGATCCTGAAAAGATACGGAAATGGCGGTCTGAAGTCCCGCCAACTGAACAGGAAGTCTGCAGCATGTGCGGAGAGTTCTGTGCGATCAGGACAGTAGAGCGGGCATTAAAGAAAAGAAAGTGAGAGGAAGAAATTATATAAGTAGGCAGGGAATTATATTTGAGTGGATTTTTTTGCCGATAGTCAAACAAAGAATTTATGATAATAAAGAGGCAAAAACCTCGGAGGTCGGAACGACCGAGAATGAACGAAAATATTATTCCCTGCCTAATCTTTGCCTGATTCCATGAAAACAGCTCTAACTATAGCAGGCTCTGATCCGACCGGGGGCGCAGGCCTCCAGGCAGACCTGAAGGTTTTCAGGGCATTCGGCATTCACGGCTTGTCTGTCACCTCCGCGATAACTGCGCAGAATACAGAAAGGGTAGATTCCATACTTCCTGTTGAAAAGGATACTCTCGAAAAACAGCTTCGCATACTCCTTTCTGATATTAAGCCTGATGCCTTAAAAACAGGGATGCTCTACAGCAGATGGGCTGCTGATCTTATTGCTGAGATTCTCAGGGAATATTCATTACAAAACCTTGTTATTGACCCTGTCACTGTCTCTTCTTCCGGAATGAGGCTTGTTGATGACGGGACACTGGATTCAATCAGAGAGAAGCTCTTCCCATTATCAAAGGTAATCACTCCGAATATCTATGAAGCCGCTGTTCTCACCGGCATCATGATTGAAGACAGAAACGGGATGGAAGAGGCAGCTAAGGTTCTGAAAGGTATGGGCGCTGATGTTGTCATCATTACCGGTGGACACCTTGAGGGTATAGCCCTTGATCTTTACTATGATGGAGAATTTCATTCTATTGAAGGTGAAAAATTAAAAGGAGAATACCATGGAACCGGATGTGTATTTTCTGCTGCCTTAACAGCCCTCCTCGCCCTTGGACATTCTCCTCTTGAATCAGTCAGAAAGGCAAAGGAGTTCGTCAATGGAGCGATACGTAAAGCCTATCATCTGGGCAGAGGCATGGGACTGCTCAATATTTAACAAGCTTATGAGAACACAGAGAGCACAGAGGGTTTCTCTGTGTTCTCAAAAAGAATACCTTTTGATAGGTAATACTTTTTCTGTGTCCTCCGTGGTTAAATTTTAACAATACGGATTTTTTAAAAGGAGATTTTATGGAAAAGAGGAAACCGGATCCTGCGAAAATGAAGGCTTTGAGAAGTCTGCCTGTAGAAATCAAACAGACTCTTACAAAAGAAGAGGTCGATGCATTTCTCTATGAAGAGGAATGGCCTGATTCACTGAGGGAAAAACTGAAGGACTACTTGGTTGATGAAGAATAAGACCTTTTTTCAGTGTCAGTCATGTGGCTATATGAGTCCGAAGTGGCTTGGGAAATGTCCTGACTGCGGGGCGTGGAACAGTTTTGCAGAAGAAAAAAAAGAATCCTCTGCCCGCCATTCGTCAATCACCTCTCATCTCGGCAAATCAGAACCTCAACCCTTAAGCGCTGTCACAAGCGGACATGAACAGAGGACATCCACGTGCATAAAAGAACTCGACAGGGTTCTTGGTGGAGGTGTTGTAAGCGGCTCGGTAATACTTATTGGCGGAGACCCCGGCATTGGCAAGAGCACGCTCATCCTGCAGGCCCTTTCGGGTCTTTCAAAAAAGTACGGCAAAGTCTTGTATGTCTCAGGTGAAGAATCTCCTGAACAGATCAAGATCAGGGCCGACAGACTCTCGGTAAATTCTGAAGATATCATATTGCTTTCAGAGACCTCTCTTGAATCCGTTATACATACAGCATCAAAACTTATTCCAAAGGCAATGGTCATTGATTCCATACAGACAGCTTACACAGAGGAAATGGTATCCGCACCCGGCTCTGTAAGTCAGGTCAGGGAATGCGCTGCAAAGCTCATGCTTTTTGCGAAAAGGTCAAATATCCCTGTATTCCTTGTAGGCCACGTAACCAAGGAAGGAGCGATTGCCGGACCGCGTGTCCTCGAACACATCGTAGATACCGTGTTGTATTTTGAAGGAGACAGGGGACACCCATACCGTATCCTCAGGACCGTAAAAAACCGTTTCGGCTCGACAAATGAGATCGGTATCTTTGAGATGTCCGGCTCCGGGCTTTTGGAGGTTGAAAACCCATCAGAGCTTTTTCTGCTCGAAAGGCCGTTGAATGTTTCAGGTTCGGTTGTTGTGGCAAGCATGGAGGGCACAAGACCGTTGATGGTCGAGATACAGTCGCTCGTCTCCCGCACAAATTTCGGCATGCCCCGCAGAACAAGCATTGGTTTCGATTTTAACAGGGTGAACCTCCTTGTAGCTGTGCTTGAAAAAAAGGTTGGTCTTCAGCTCGGAGGGATGGATGTATTTGTGAATGTGGTTGGAGGGCTCAAATTGATCGAACCAGCCGTTGACCTCGGTATCATCACTACGATAACTTCCTCTCTGCGGGATATCCCTGTTGATCCTAAAATATTTGTATTTGGTGAGGTCGGACTCTCCGGTGAAATAAGGGCTGTCACACAGGCAGAGACACGTTTAAAGGAGGCTTCAAAAATCGGTTTTAAGCGTGCCATAATGCCCTCCGGCAACTCTGATAAAATAAAAGGCAATTTTGGATTGGAGATAATAGGGACAAGAAATGTTGAAGAATGTCTCGACGCTGTTTTTAATTAGCCCAAAAAATGCATTTGGATAAAAAGACAGCAGGCACATATGCATCAAAACCTCTTGAACGCAGAATTTGCGTCTGTATAGTATCTAAACGCTAAGAATGAAAACGTGCACGTTATACGAGTTATCAAAGCGCTCACAAAGGTGCTGCACAAGCGCTTTTGCTGCACATATGCCTGCCGTCAATTGCATTTTTTGGGTTAGTTGCATCTTATTCTTATGTTCCTGCACAGCAAAGCGGGTAGAACTGCCTGTTTATGAGGGGATCGATGTAAGAGAGGCACTGTCTTCAAAAAACAATATCTCATCGGTAGATACTACATTTTCCATAACCTTTGAAAAAGACGATTCGGAAATAAGAGGAGACGGGATTGTAAATATGTCGCGCAATGGCAATCTGACCATGCGTATATATTCATTCGGGTTCCTTGCATTCGAGATCACATCTGAAAACGGTTTCATAAAAAGCGCTCCTGCTGTCGACAGAAACAAAAGCATAATACTCACCTATGGCCTTAGGGACTGCATTTTCTGGTGGGACATGGAAGATTTTGAAATAGAAGAAAAAGAAGACTATTACATTATCAGCAACCTGACAAGAACATTATGGCTTGACAGAAAGACCATGTTCCCGAAAAAGCAGATTATATCCCTTGAAGAAAACAGGCAACTGAATATTTACTATGAAAATCCGGAAAAATCCGGGGACATCTGGTATCCTTCCAGGATCAGGATAGAACTGTCTAAATATGCTGTAACGCTAAAGATTAAAGATATATCATTTATCCTTAATGCACAGACCAAGGTCAACCGTAACAGTATTTATAATTGAACCGTCTATGTTGCCCGCTTTAGACAGATATCCCTCGAGGAGTGCATTATCACAAACAGTATTTATGAGCCTGGGAGTTCCATTTGTACACTGATATATCAGCTTGATCGCTTCCTCTGAAAAAATCTCCTTCTTGCCCCCTGCAATATTCATTCTGTGCTTTATATAGTCATTTGTATCCTTTTCAGAGAACTCCTTTAACCTGATCTTGAGAGCAACCCTTTGTTTCAGTGGTTCATCCAGGGAAAGAACATCTTCAAGCTCTGATAGTCCGAAAAAAATAATATTGATCATTTTCCCATCGCCCGACTCCATGTTCAGAAGGCCCCTGAATTCTTCCATAATCTCCTTTGAATTCAGCATCTGAACCTCATCTATCATGACCACAGCCTTTTTGTCTTCTTCAATAATTTCGTACAGTCTTTTATAAATCTGTGTGAGAAGTTCGACCTTGTCGTCCTTCACATCCTTAACGCCGAGTTGTATTGCAAATTTCTTGAAAAGCCACTCTGAGCTGACACTTGAGTGGACAACCACAAGAAGAGCTGCCTCATATGAGTTCTCATCCATTTCTTCAAGGAACCTTCTTGCGAGTGTGGTCTTACCTGTCCCTATCCCGCCGATTACAACAGAAAGTCCTTTTTTTGTGTCTACTGCATACCGCAGTTTGATAAGGGCATCAGAATGCAGGGGGCTGTTATAGTAAAACCTGCTGTCAACTACATTGGAAAAGGGATGTTCTTTCAGGCCATAATATTCTAAATAATCCATATTCCGAAATACCCTCCCAGCCTGCAAGCTTGAGGCTGGAGGACTAAAGATACGATACCCTGTCCTTCCTTTCCTTTGGTTTCTTTTGTTCGGTACTTTCTATACCACTTGTCCTCAACTGATTTATCTTATCAGAAACAGCACGGAATTTTGAATTCCACCCATAGATTTGCGTATAAATATCGAGAGCCTCCTTTATATTGCCGTTTTTCTCATATGCCCCGGCAAGATCATAATGCATTGCCCAATAAGATTCACCCCGGTCCTCCATTTTTTCAATAGCATCCTTTAATACCTCTATTGCGAGGGGGTAAAGGTTTTTTTCGATATAACATATGCCGAGCATATTTGAAGAATTGACAAATTTCTCCGGGTCCTTTCGGGATCTCTGGAATTCCCGTATAGCATCATCGATCAAACCCATTTCCTTATAAGCTATTCCGAGGTTGTAGTGTGTTTCGTAATCCTCTTCTTCAAGCTCATTTTCGAGTCCTTTCTTGAATTCATTAAATATATCCAGCACATCGCTGTCAAGTGCAGGTTCAGGGATCTCTTCTACCGCAAGGGCCTCCTCCTCAGTGACTTGAGGCTCCTCCTCTTTCTTTTCAGTTGTATATTCTGTCTTTTCCCCACCCTCCACTACCTGACCGACAGATTCCAGTCTCCGGCTTATTTCTCTATCCCCGGGGAAAAGGGACTGCAGTCTTTCCAGAATCTCACGGGCCTCATCAATCAATCCCTGCCTTGAGTAGAAATCTGCTTCTGCTATCTCCTCAATATAATCTTCTATAGAAGGCATTTCAGAAGGCGGGGCAGCAATTTCAGATGCCGGAGGTGCAACCATACCAGCGAGTCTCGGGTCTTCAGGGATTATTTCATGCGCTTCCTGAATCATCCGCTCACCGTTCACAACTTCACCACTCTTTATATAGAGTTCATGCAAAATAAGATATTCTCCAACAGCTTTCTCTTTGTCCCCTGTGTCAACATATAAAGATTTCAGTTTTAAATGGAGGTCTATATTATCAGGCTCTTTCTTTGTGAAGGTTTCAAGGAGGTTCCTTGCATTGTCATAAAGACCATACCTGAGGTAGATATCTATTTCAATAATAGCTTCATCGATTGTTTTTTCAGCGCCTATTGAGATATGTTCCTTGCCGATATCTTTCTCGAGTTCAATTACCCTTGTCTTGACAGAATCGTCATCAGGTGAGATTTTAAGGGCTTCTCTGTAACAATTTAGCGCTTCTTTTTGCTTACCTTGTTCAATAAATACCTCCCCGATAGAACAAAGCTCACGGAATGCCTGTAGCTGATCTCCAAGCTGCATATATAGTGAAACAAGCCTTTTCCCGGTCTCCAAAGGGTCTATATCCCTGAAAGTCGCAAGGAGCTTAATGGCATCGTCATAATTGTCTTCAAGTAATATTTCGTCGAGGAGAGGAATATACTCAGCCCATGCTTTTTCTTTATTTCCCTCTTTAATATATATATCCCCGAGTATGCGTCTTGCCTTAATATTAGCCGGCTCAATTTCGGTAATCTGCCTGAGAGACTCCTTTGCTTCATCATATTTTTCGATCATCATATGGATTTCTGCACTCCTCAGCATGATATCCACATCCTGCGGGAACAGGCTGGCCGCTTCTCTTATCTGTGCAACCGCCTTCTCAAGATTACCTGTCCTCTCATAAAGGTTGCCTAACTCGATAATCACTTCCCTGTTTAACGGCTGGACCTCAAGGACCTTCTGATAGAATCCGATAGACTTTTCTGTTTCGCCCTTCTCAGCATAAATCCCTGCAATAGTGAAGTACTGTTTTGCTGCATCTGAGATAAGCCCTTCTCTGCCGTATATTTCTGCAACCTTGCTCCTCAGAGGTATATTAGTTGGAGAGAGAGCAAGGATCTTTTCATATATTTCGAGAAGTTTCTCCTTTTTCCCCTCTTTTGAAAGCGTATCAGCAGCTGCAAGATAAAATTTTATTGCATCTGAAACAAGTCCTTTGGCTTCATTGAGTTCACCAAGCGCCTGGAGTGCCAGGGCGTCTGAGGGATTGATGTTCAGTATCTTTTTATATAGCGCTAAAGCCTTGAGAGCAAAACCTTCCTGCCGGAAAAAATCTGCAGCCCTGTGAAATGAATTTACAGCTTCTGTTTTATCGCCTTTTTTAAGATACAGGTCACCAACAGTATTGAAGGTATTGCCGTCAGGATGTTCCTTCGCCACCTTATCCCATTCAGCAATAGCTTTATCTACCTGTCCGCGGGCAAGATACTTCTGTGCTTCTTTTATGGTGGCTGCTTTATCTATCATTGTGTGTCTATTGAAAGTATCACAATTGGCTAAAACTGTCAATTAAAGGCATTTTGGCGGCTATCCAGCTATAGAAGATACTTGGTAATGATAACTGAATCTTTTATAATAGTTCAGAACAGTATATTTTTAATAATGAATATTTTAAAAGAATCCGTGTAAAACTTCAATAAAAAGATGCTGAATAAGGAAACCATTCTCGCATTCTTCCGGGAAGAGACCAGGAGACCTCTTTGTTTCAGGGATATCGTTTCTCTCATGAAGCTGAATCATAAACAGGCCAGGGCACTGAAGAGCATACTGAGAATAATGGTACGATCCGGAGACCTTGTCCTTACACGGAAAGGTCTCTACGGTCCTTCCGAAGATATGAATCTTGCAACCGGATATTTCGAATCCCACAAGGAAGGCTACGGTTTCGTGATAATGGAAAAACCAGGAGAGAGGGATATTTTTATCCCGGCCAGGGCAACGCTCGGATCAATGAATAATGACAGGGTTCTTGCACGCGTTGAAAATTCCCATAAACGTGAGGGAAGAATAATAAGGATCCTTGAGAGGTCATGCACAAAAATAGCCGGCACATTTGAGGAGACAAGAACAGCACTCTATGTAAGGCCGAAAGGCAAGGCGCTGAATTTTGACCTTACCATTGCCCGGAAGGACAGGGGAGGGGCAAAGCATGGAGAAACGGTTATTGCTGAGATAATAAGTTATCCGTCAGACAGGAAGCCGCCTTCCGGCAGGGTGGTGAAGATTATAGGGAAAGCTGAAGATCCCAGGGCCGAGGTCGAGGCTATTATTGATGAATTCGATCTTCCGAGAAGGTTCCCGCATGCTGTTCGTGAGGCTACAACGCCCCTGTTTCAGCGCAAAACAGAAGGCACAGGACCAGGGGCACATAGGAGAAAAGACCTGAGGTCGCTTCCTGCAGTCACTATTGATGGTGAGCGTGCCAGGGATTTTGATGACGCTGTCTCTATAAAGACATCAAAACATGGGCATACGCTCTCTGTTCACATTGCAGACGTCGGATTTTATGTCGACTGGAATTCGGCAATCGATATTGAAGCCAGAAAAAGGGGGACGAGTGTCTATTTCCCGGACAGGGTTCTTCCGATGCTGCCCCGGGAACTTTCTGAAGATCTCTGCAGTCTGAAGCCAAAGGTCGAGAGACTTGCCTTTACTGTAGAAATGGATTTTGACAGAGATGGCAACAGGGTTGCAGCGAAATTTTATCCAAGCGTTATTGTTAGTGATGAAAGAATGACGTATACCTCTGTAAAGAAAATCCTCATTGATAACGATTCGCATGAACGCAGGAAATATGATTATCTCTTGCAGGACTTCGAGTTGATGGGAGAACTCTGCAGTATACTCAGGAACAGGAGGCTTGCGAGGGGAAGCCTTGACTTTGATCTGCCTGATCCTGAGGTTTTGCTTGACTTGCAGGGAAAGCCTGAAGCAATCCTGAGCGCAGAGAGAAACTATGCCCATATGATCATAGAGGAATTCATGATCGCAGCGAACGAGGCAGTTGCTGAGCATCTCGAAGCTGCCGGCATCCCTGCTCTCTACAGGATTCATGAGGAACCTGACCCATTAAAGCTTGAGAATATCATGAAGGTAATGAAATCTGCCGGCAGGATGAAACACCCGTTAAAACCAAAAGATTTTCCGGATATTCTCAAGGCAATAAAAGGGAAACCCGAGGAAGAGATTATTAATTATATGGTATTGCGGAGCTTAAAGCAGGCACGCTATTCACATATAAACATCGGCCATTTCGGTCTTGCATCTGAATGTTATACACATTTCACATCACCGATAAGGCGTTATCCTGACCTTGTTGTTCACCGGATATTACGGGAGGTGCTGTATAAAAAGCAGTTGCCGGAAAAACGGATACAGGAATTCAATAAACTCCTTCCTGATATTGCATTCACTTCTTCACAGACAGAACGTCTTGCTGAGAAAGCAGAGAGAGAGGTCATTGACGCGATGAGGGTCTGGTTCATGAAGGATAAAGTGGGAGAGGAGTTTGATGCAAGGGTTGTAAACATTACTCCCTATGGTTTAAAAGTAAGACTTAAAGACTTTTTTGTTGAGGGCTTTCTCCATGTATCCTTCATGACCGATGATTTCTACCAGTTCGATGAATCCCGCATAAGCCTTATTGGAAAAAATACAAAACGTTCCTATACCATAGGGAAAGAATTGAAGGTCAGAATCGACAGGGTTGATATGGAAGAACGGGAGATAATCCTGGATATAACAGGATGATATGGATTTTAAGGAATTACTAAACATAATGGAGAAACTCAGGGGTGAGAAGGGCTGTCCGTGGGATAAGGAACAGACCAGGGAATCGCTGAAGCCTTATATTGTCGAAGAGGCATATGAGCTTCTTGAGGCAATCGAAGAGAATGATCCTGAAAAAATAAAGGAGGAACTGGGTGATCTGCTCTTTCAGATAGTCTTCCAGTCCCAGATAGCCAGAGAGAACAAAGAGTTTGAAATGCCTGATATTATTGATAAGATCGCTAAAAAGATGATATCAAGACATCCCCATGTCTTTGGAAATACAACCTGTTCGACATCAGACGAGGTAGTTGCACAATGGGAGGTGCAGAAAAAACGCGAGGGCAAACTGCGGGAATCCATACTCGAAGGAGTCCCTGAAACACTTCCCTCATTGCTTCGCGCACACAGGCTGCAGAAAAGGGCAGCCGGGGTCGGGTTCGACTGGGAAAGGGCCGACGATGTCTTAGAGAAGCTCGATGAGGAACTGAAAGAGTTTAAAGAGGCGCTGGGAACAAAAAATAAGGACAAGATAGAAGATGAGCTTGGCGATATCTTTTTCATGCTTGTCAACATTTCAAGATTCATCGGAGTCAACCCGGAAGATGCCCATAGAAAAACCATCAGCAAGTTCATCCACCGCTTCCGCTACATAGAAATGAAAGCAGTTGAACAGAGCAGGAAATTGTCTGATATGACACTTGATGAGATGGACAAATTATGGGATGAGGCAAAAAGCAGAGAAGGCAAAGGTTAATATTTCAGATTTCAGACATTATCAGAACAGTCATCACTTTCTTCTTGAACTAAACACTCCTAATACCTGCTATAATTATAATTACTATTAATAAAGGAGGCATTTAATGAGCAAAGAAAAAAACAAGCAAAAACCAAATGCAAAGAAAAAACCACAGCACAGCCTGAAAGAAAAAAGACAAGCAAAGAAAGAAAAAAGCTCTTCAGGATCAAACATATGGTCCCAAAAGTAAATTAATAGAATTCTGTGGGCAAGTAGCTTAATGTCGAGTTATCAGA
>Ga0209253_10002283_pt1 | contig 16993 bp, 18 predicted proteins | sample FrelakmetBRP12BR_FD_187145 | JGI IMG/M metagenome (GOLD analysis project Ga0209253, IMG submission 187145) | Freshwater lake sediment microbial communities from the University of Notre Dame, USA, for methane emissions studies - BRP12 BR (SPAdes)... | ecosystem: Environmental > Aquatic >...
GCTACGTATGCAATTGCTGTGGATGTTGCTGTGGAATACTAAGAGGAATATCCGATTGGGGCATCGATAACTCTGTGGCCTACGCCAACTACTATGCAACCATCGATCCCACGATTTGTCTAGGATGCGGGACTTGTCGAAAACGATGCCAAGTTCATGCAATCTCTGAAGAAGGCGGAGTTTCTGTTGTTGCTCGAGAAAAATGCATCGGTTGCGGTTTATGCGTCACAGGATGCCCGAACGGAGCATCAAGGCTAACCAAAAAACCTGAAGGAGAAATCGTCGACCCGCCTGCAGACTTTCATACCTGGGAACACGAACGATTGCACAATCGAGGACTAATCAGATAATTCATGCTTCACGAAAGGAAGAGCGTCTTTTCTGTCGTGCAAAATCAGGTTGCGAAGGGCTTCCACGTGTCTCGAATGTTCGTAAACCCAAGATCCGCTTTTGAAAAACTCATATGCGACAGTCTGCCTCGACCACTTTCCTGCACGCAAGTCCTGAAGGACGTAGTCATAGCTCTTCAAGAAGCCAGCTCTGGCAAGGCTTGATAAAGCGTCAACAAAATTCCTGAACTCCTCTCGTGGAAGATAAACCTGGCAGAGCAGAGAAGTCTCGCCTAAGATTTTGCCTAGAATAATCACGAAGGGCTTGTCCAGCAATGATCGAGCGAACTTGCCCATTTTTTCCGAATCGGCGAATTTCACGACAAAGAAGAACATGTCCGAAATATCTCTTTCAAACGGCAAAATCGCAATCTGGAAAGTCTCGACAAGTCCGTACCTAATGACATGGGTTTCATAGTGGTAGCGTATATTCTGCAGTGAGGTGCCGAACTTTCTGGCAATGGAAGCCAGGCTGACAGTGGCATCCTTTTCTAGCTCCTTTACGATAAAAAGGTCAGTCTCGTCACCCTTTACAGGAAACCCTTCAGGATCCTTCAGTGTATATGGCAATTCGCTTCCAGAGGAAAAAACCTCTTCTAGCCATTTCTTCCATGGAAAGACCCAAGTCTCCTTTTTTTCGTCGAACCATGTCTTGGTCCTGTTAACCGTGTGAAAACATGTTGACCACAGTAGTTCTGTGCTTTCAGCAACACCTAGCCTCCGCAATTCATCGACGAAATGACTGAACTCCTTCGTGTGCTCGGCAGGGATAACGTAGACTCCTACGCATCCCTCAAACTTTCCGAAACATCGGCTCAGATAAATGTAAAACTCGTTCACTTTCAAGCAGTCAAGAAGAAGGTTCTCCCGGCCAGGAATTGCCCGCGCAAAAACCACCGCCTTCTTCAGCCCGAGATTCGTATGATAGATCGTTGTAAGTAACCTCAGATAAAAAGAGGAAGACATTCGCCTTATCCTTGATAAGACAGTCCCTCTTGGAATACCAACCTGCTCTGCAATTCTGGAAATGTTTCTAGGACCATTTGCGGCAAGAACCTCCAATATTGCCGCGTCGACATTGTCAAGGCCCTTAGGCATTTTCCCTCTACCTCAATTGCGCTCGTCGCAATTTACATATTAAACTTATGGTCCACATGGCGAGTCGATCGCGTCCGGAGCGTATACCTTTGCAACCGCAACAATAGCGAGAAGAGCAAGACCGATTTGAAGCCCAATCAAGATGGCTCTCCAATGCTGTGCCACAAATATCTTCCAGTTCATGCATACACCTCCTCTTTATATTTGTCGATAAAAAAGCTTCGCTTTCGTCAAAAATAAAGCTTATATATGTTTCGTTCTAGAACTAAGCTCTATGTCCGCCGACGAAGGCACCGAACAAAGGATTCTAAAGTGCGTCGACGAGGTATTGAGTACACTCGGTGACAGTGCAAGCCAAGCCATTCACTACTATCTCGAAATGAACGTTGGGCTCAAAAAAGAGGAAATTCCAAAAAAACCCGAACTATTCTGCGAGGGCCTGAACCTGATTTTCGGGCAACAAGGTGCGAATTTCGTCGGGACTTCAATTGTCAAAAGATTGATGGCGAATTTTGGATTGAAACACAAATCAACTCTAACTCTGACGAAGGCCTTCGCATTAGTGAAAGCAGAACACGGAACGGTACGCGACTCAGACAAGTAAATTCGAAAGACTCAAAGATAACAAAAGCCCCTAATCAGAAAAATCTGCTCGCTATCCGCATTTCCTTCTGAAAATCGCCCATTTCGACGCAAACACGCTGCAACGCAAACCGGGACTTCATAATCATTTCCTGCTCCGCAGATGCGCGAAAAGGGTGAAAAGTTCTCCAAAAATCACTTTGCACAAAACATGCCTCAACCTGACCAAATAACCGATTCACGTTATCGACTCAAAATAACATCTAATCCGCTTCATACCTTCCTTGACCTGTCCAAATTCGGGTGCATAAGATATTCTCAAATGTCCCTTCCCCGCGTTCCCAAACCCTGACCCAGGCACCGTCACAACTTTAGCTCTCTCCAACAAATCTACGGCGAGCTTTTCATCAGACTTCTCCAAGTTCGAAAAGTCCGGAAAAACATAGAACGCCCCTTTGGGCATCTCATATCGTACATGCCTCAACCTGCTGATTTCAGTCATCACAAGCTCCCTTCTTCTCTCGTATTCTGCCCGCATTTCTTGGACGCATGTCTGCGGACCAGTTAGTGCGGCAAGTGCTGCCTCCTGGGATATGACGTTCGGACAAAGTGCAGTGTAATAATGCAACGTGCGAAGCGTAGCTGACAACTTTTTTTCGGCCGCAACGTAACCTATCCTCCAGCCAGTCATGGCATATGCTTTGGAAAAACCGTTGACTGTTATCGTTCTCTCTTTCATTCCTGGCAAAGACCCTATACTGATGTGCTTGGCATCGTCATAAACAAGCTTCTCATAGATTTCGTCAGCAAAAACGATCAAATCATGCTTCCTCGCCACGTCCGCTATTACTTCCAAGTCTTTTCTTGACCAGACATGACCCGCCGGATTAGACGGGTTACACATCCAAACCATCTTTGTTCTGTCTGTCACCTTACTTTCAATGTCATCCGATACAATTCTGTAGCCATTTTGAGCCTGAAGCGGAACCGTTACAGGAACGGCCTGCGCTAAAAGTGCGTCTTCAAAATACGCAGGATAGTACGGATCAATAATCAAGGCTTCATCACCTGGATTTAGAAAACCCAAAGCCGCATCAAACATTGCCTCCTGAGACCCTGACGTTACAGTCACCTCGGTCTGTGGATCAACATCAATTCCATTTTCTTCTGAGAGTTTTGCAGCAATTGCATCACGAAGTTCAAGTGTTCCACTCACATCGGTGTAATGTGTCAAACCCTTCTCCATAGCATTAGCAGCAGCAACCAAGATATGTTGGGGTGTCGTGAAGTTCGGCTCTCCCTGCTCCAGATGAACAACATTCTCCATTTTCGCTGACAGCTCAAGCATCTTTCGAATAGCTGACGTCTTTATCATGCTAGTCCTGTCTGAGGCTTTCATTAACATCCTGCTCCGCCTTACAATGTCACTGTAAAAATGCCCAACGTATTATTTAGGTTTGGAGATTCTGGATGAGAAAGCTCTGGAGAATCCTATGTTCGAAAGATCCTGAATATCGGGTGGCTGGTTGTCAACGGTCTTGAACCGAATTCTTGCATCATAGTATAAGCTACGTAGGCATCCGCCACTGCGATTGGTGTGTACATTCTTGACGCGCTTCCGATCGGACCGTACAACATGAAACTCGCTCCCATTATGATCGGCAAGACATTTGCGACAACGCTGCTCGACAAGTAGGCGTCGGGATCAAGCTTCCTCCGCTTATGCCACATATCAACGGCGTTGTGAGCACCGCAGCCACAAGGTAAACCATACTTCTCCTTCACCAGATAGACAGTTTTCCCGGCGGGACCTGGGTCAGGCAAGTCAAGCACAGTCGTGTCGATGAGCATGTTCACTATGCCGGCTGCCTTAGCCTTCTCGATCAGTCTCTCAATGACTTCCAATCTGCCTTTGATAGTCGGTTTTGTAGTGTTCAAAGCCAACAACAACGCCGACTTTATCTTTGCGTCTCTAATTGCCACAATTTCCTCCTCTCGAACGTCCGGCGTCAGAGAATTATAGACCGCTCTCTCTGACAATCCAGCTTCTCGAACATACTTAGCTCCGGCCATTCGAACCTCGGCTGTTGTTCCGTCAATCGTAAAAGGACCTTTGATTTTATCCGCCACAAACTCTATCTGTGCAGGGAACGCCTCCGGCCATGAGGCGCAAACATCGACTATTCGTGGATTCCCAGTTTTCGAGGAAATTTCCTGTTCCGCATTCAAGATTTCCTCTGCTCTGCACTTGTCAAAAGCACCAGATTTGGGGTCAACGACTATCTTGTCTTTGTGATAGAAGATGCTACCGATCATCACGGTCGGCAACTGACCGGGCTGCCCTCCGATTTTTAATCCGCCAATTTCAAGGATTTCTTGACGAGTGTTGAATAAGAACATGATGCCATCCTCCCAACTCCATCACAAGCTGGGACTTATTTGGTTTTCCACGATTGATAATCAAAGCTTTCAAACTTTTGCAGAAATGACGGGCAAGAATGTTCTCAAGAACGTGCGGAAAAAAGTTCATTTAGCAAGATGAAATGATTCTCAAGAAAGCGTCGGCGACAGTGAGTGAACTTTCAGACGATTCCCAATTCGACGAGTCTCAGTCCCAGTGACATGCTTCCTTTGAAATCGATTTTTCCAGCCATGAACGCGCCCACTGCATTAAGCTCGCCGTTTATCAGAGCCAAAAAGTCTGAGTCCGCAATCTTGACTGCAAGCGCAGGAGAAGGATGAACTCCCTCTTTAATGTCCATCTTCTGGTCCCTAACCGTTATGACCCATTGTCCTCCGCCGGGTCCTGTTATGTTCATTTGAATTACCGCGTCGACGCCTCCGGCTTTTTGCGGGTCGAACTTGTTTGGCAGAATCTGTTCGAAGAATTGTCTTGGAGTTCCGACTGTCAATGTTGGACACATCCAAGATTAGGCATCATAGTCGCAATTTTCTCTGGTCTAGCAACAAAAAAAGAATGCGTTTGATTGATCTCTAGGTTACTTTGAAAAACTTTGACTTCGGGTTTCCGCAGATGGGGCACTTTTCTGGGGGCTCATTTTCAACTGTATTCCCGCATACGCTGCAAACGTAGTATTCGGCTTTTGGTGGTTCCTTTCCAGTTTTCAAGATCTGATTTGCCTTAGTGAAGAGCCCAGCATGTATCTGTTCAACTTGGTTGGCCATGTTGAAACTCCAAGCGGCTTGAGTGTTTTTCTCGTCTTTAGCTGTCTTGATGTAGCCAGGGTACATTTCTTTGAACTCGAAAGTCTCTCCACCTATGGCAGCGTTCAAATTATCAATTGTCGTCTTCACTTCCCCCATTATCCTGACGTGGTTCATGGCATGGACTGTTTCTGCCTCGGCAGCAGCCCTGAAAAGCTTTGCTATCTGTGGATGGCCTTCCTCTTCAGCCTTCTGCGCAAAAACCAAGTAACGCCTATTTGCTTGGGACTCACCTGCAAAAGCATTTTTCAAATTCTCCAATGTCCTGTCCATTCTATAATTCACCTTAGTTTTTGACTGTTTGATCAAGTTCTTATATGTTCTGTTCAAAAAAGGGAGGTTTGCAAGAAAGTTTAATATAACAATAGAAACAAACTGAAATCACAAGAATATGGTGAAAAAGTATGACTTCAAAGAAATTGTTGGAAATGCTGAACGGAGCAATTGCCAGAGAAATTCAGGTTTCAGTGCAATACATGTGGCAACACGTCCAATGGCAAGGCGTCAAGGGTTATGCCACAAAGGATGCGTTTGAAAGCATAGCCAAACAGGAAATGAAGCATGCTGAGATGATTGCAGAAAGACTTTGGTATCTAAGCGACGGAAAAGTTGCGCCGACAACCAAACCCGACCCGATTAAGGTAGGCACGGCTTTGAAAGAAATGATCGCGCAAGACGTGCTGGACGAGAAGAAAGCCGTAGACATGTACAAGCAAATAATCAAAATGGCCCACGAAGAAGCTGACGAGACAACAGCCTTCCTCTTCAACGAAATTCTCAAGGACGAGGAAGACCACCACGACACGTTCACAACTCTTCTCGAGCAGGTCTAAGACAATACCGCAGCTCGATATCGCCGGACAAACCCTTTCCTTTTTTTCTGCACTGCACAGATAACGTCTAACCAGAAGGCAGGATAGAGCGTGCGTTAAGGAGAACGTACTCCTGACCATGGACTCAGCCATGAGGTCTCACTTGGCTGAAAACCTAAGGGAATGCGTGTGTTCGTGTTGTTTTCAAACCAAAAACTACGTTGGTCTGTCCGCATCATGGACCCACACGTCGCTGTCCTGCAACGCAGCTGACATGTATTAGGTTTACACGTGACTTGAAACCCATGCACGCTCCAAACGAACAACCCCAAATGACTAACGCCGTCTTGGCGAAGGTTTATTTTGCCTATTTTCCCAATAGTCTAGTTAAGACGATGAGCATGAAAACCGAGGTCAAAGTTCCAATATGTGAGAAATGCGGTCAGCCGATTGATGACTGCAAGTGCGTTTGCCCATATTGCGGCGAAACTTCTGACTGCCAATGCTGCATAGGAACTGACAAAGTGCCCGGCGGCTGAGTGCGAGCTTGTCAACATGACTATCTGAAAAATTCATTGAGGGATGAAATTGATGAAAGAAGTCAACTGGATGGCAGGCGGGCCCCAAGGAGCAGGAGTCGATTCTGCAGCCAACATCTTCGCAAAAGCATGCGGATACGGAGGCCTCTATGTCTATGGAAAAAGAGAATACCATTCGAACATAAAAGGACTCCACAGCTACTTCCACCTGCGCATTTCTGACCGAGAGATCCAAGCCAACGTCAACGACGTAGATCTTCTCGCCGCATTCGACGCCGAAACAGCGGTCAGACACATCAATGAAGTCGTCCCCAACGGCGGCATAATAGTCGACAAAGAACAGATCAACTCAAAAGTGTTCAGCATACCCACTCTGCCATACGAATACAAAGACGAACTTCGAAAACAATTCCCCAAAAGAGGAATAAACGACACCGTAAGTGATTTTCTTGAAGACGCCAAAGCAGGCGGAGCCCAAGTCTTCTTAATTCCATACATGGATCTGTTGAAGCGCGTGGCCTCAAAACTCGGAATACGAAAAATCAGCACCGTAACGAGAATGACAAACGTGTTGACAATCGGCGTCTCCTTTGCGCTTCTCAACTACGACATAGGTCTTGTCGAAAAAGCCATAAAATCAATCTTCGCCAACAAACCCAAACTGATAGAAATGAATACCACCGCACTTGAGGAAGCATACGGATACACTGTGCAAAACTTCGGCAACGCCTTTCCCCTTAAACTTGAGAAAATCGAAACCACTGAAAAGAGAATCTTCCTATCAGGAAACCAAGCTGTCGCATTGGGCAAAGTCCTAGCGGGATGCCGGGTCCAAACCTACTATCCAATAACACCTGCAGCAGACGAAAGCGAATATTTGGAAGCGCATGAAATCTTCAAGACTAACACTGGCGAAGCATCAATAGTTGTGGTTCAAACCGAGGACGAGATTGCAGCCATAAACTCCGCCTCAGGCGCTGCGTTGACCGGGGCAAGAGCTGCAACCTCAACGTCGGGTCCAGGCTTTTCACTGATGGTCGAAGGCCTAAGCTGGGCAGGAAACTGCGAAGTACCAGTGGTGATTAGCTACTACCAACGAGGAGCCCCTGCCACCGGATTGCCCACACGCTCCGGACAATCTGACCTGAAATTTGCGATCAATGCGGGTCACGGAGACTTTCCACGCATAGTTCTGGCCTCAGGAGACATCAAAGAATGCTTCTACGATGCCGCCTTAGCATTCAATTATGCAGAAAGATATCAGCTGCCGGTGATCCATTTGATCGACAAAGCGTTGGCTAACAGCTCTCAAACGTACAAGATCTTTGAAACAAGTCAATTCACGATCGATCGCGGAACAACGCCCACCGAAGAAGCTTCCAATGAAGAATACAAGAGGTTCAGGTTCACCGACACTGGTGTTTCACCAAGACTTCCACTAGGCACCAAAAACAGAGTATACTGGCTTACCGGGGACGAGCACAACGAAATTGGTCACATAAGCGAGGAAGCTGCCAACAGAACTATGATGATGGAGAAGAGAATGAAAAAACTGGAAACAGCAGACAGAGAAATACCCGACCGAGAGAGAGTCAACTTCTTCGGAGACGGTAGTTCGGGAGACGTCGTGATAAGCTGGGGTTCCCCGAAGGGAGGCATTATTGAGGCAATGAGCAAACTGAATGCCGAAGGTTTCAGTCTGCGATTTATTCAGTTCCGTATGATTCATCCCTTTCCAACAAGATTCGTATCCCACGCTTTGGAAGAAGCACAGAATCTAATTGCAGTTGAAAACAATTATTCCGGTCAACTAGCAGAAATAGTCAAAGAAAACACGGGCATTGAGACAAGTTTTCGCGTTCTGAAATACAACGGGCGTCCAATGTCAACAACCGAATTGTATGATGCCCTCAAAAGAATTGTCACTCATCAGGCAAAAAAGAGGCAGGTGTTGTCATATGGCTCTTAAACCGTCAGATTTCAAGACAGATGTCTTCGCAGACTGGTGTCCTGGTTGCGGAGATTTTGGCATAATGATGGCTCTCCAAATAGCGCTCGCTGAACTTGGAGTACAACCGCATCAAGTAGTCTTAGTCTCAGGCATAGGTTGCTCTGGAAAAGAGGCACACAACGTGAAAGCCTATGGCGTCCATACACTGCATGGACGAACGCTGCCTTTTGCCACAGGAATAAAAGTCGCAAATCCTGACCTGGAGGTTATAGCCATAGGAGGAGACGGCGACGGACTTGGAATAGGTGCCGGTCACTTCGTTAACACCGGAAGAAGAAACTTGGACATAACCTACATAATTCATGATAACGGTGTCTACGGGCTGACGAAAGGACAAGCATCCCCAACGCTTAAACTGGGCCTGAAGACGAAAGCTATTCCAAAACCAAATATCAACCAGGCACTCAACCCGATTGCGCTGGCACTCATGACGGGTTACACGTTTGTCGCCAGATCATACGCCTATGATGTGCAGCACCTTAAAGATACGATAATCCAAGGAATCCAGCATAAGGGCTCGGCATTCATAGATGTCTTGCAGCCATGTCCAACTTACAACGACATAAACACAAAAGAATGGTATGCAGGTGAGGACAGAAAAGACCCTGAAACAGGAAAGGCAAGAGGCAGACTGTACAAGTTAGGAGATGTGGGTTACGATCCCGCAGTGCAGAATGAAGACGACGACTTCAGTAAGAAGATCGCCGCCCTGAATAAAGCTCAAGAATGGGGAGACAGAATTCCTATAGGAGTATTCTACAAGAATGAACTTGAACCAACCTTTCTCGAGCGCATCGGTCGAAGAATCCCATTTTACATGACCGATCCTCCGGCCAAACAGGCAATAAGCGACGCTGCAGGCATGTCGAACGCAGATCTCACCGAGTTCTTCGAAGAACTGATGACATCTTAACCAAGAGTGAAATTCGGGGAAGATCATGATTTGAGCCTAGACGAATACGCTCGCAAGAGGAACCTCGAAAAAACGAAAGAACCGAGAGGCGAACTTCGCAACAGATCTGAAAACATCTATGTTATACAAAAGCATGAAGCGACACATCTTCATTACGATTTACGACTAGAGATGGACGGCACGTTGAAAAGCTGGGCAGTTCCAAAAGAGCCCCCGCTCTTCTCGGGCATCAAGAGGCTCGCCGTACAAGTTGAAGATCATCCTGTGGAGTACGCAGACTTTGCGGGAATCATTCCTGAAGGCGAATACGGCGCTGGAACCGTTGTAATATGGGACAAAGGAACGTATAAGCTGGTGGACCGCAAGGAAGACAAGTTAATTGTTGAAATACACGGAGAAAGACTCAAAGGCATGTACGTCCTCGTGAGACTCAAGGGCGGAAAGAACTGGCTCCTATTCAAGAAGAAGTGACCGCAAACTAATAGCTTGAAAAAAAGCGCTCTACTCTTCTTCGATACTATTGATACAATAGAAACTGAATCCAAAAATCTCTTCTTTCATTCGACCGTTAATGTGCCAAATTTCCCAGCATTAAGTTGGATTTCGCCTCTGAAACTTGTCACATAACCATTTTCAATTCTTACTTTGTCGTTCACCTTCACCATTTCGATCTGATCGTTCCAAAGCGTTAGTCGAACCGTTCCTGTTTCGTCGGCTATCGTGGCCGTTGCCACGCGGTATGTCTGATCTTTAAACCTGGACATGACTTCCCGTGGATCCGATTTCTCCGTCACCGTGCCCTGAACATTGACCCGTTTCATCCCATCACGTAGTTCCTTTATTTTCACACTCATCTTTTCAACTCATGCAGCTCTTTCCGCTAGGGCGAATTTCTCTCCTACCGATCTGATTTTGACTCTGATTCGCTCCCCAATTTTGCAGCCAGGCACAAAGATGAGGTAGCCCTCTATTCTGGCTATCCCATCGCCTCTGCTTCCAATGTCATCTATGACGACGTCTATCTCCTCATTCTCTTTCACTGGTCTCGTCTGCAAGAAAGGTTTGCTCGGACGATACCTGCTTTGACTTCCGAACCTTCTTGGCTTTACGGGCGCGTTTTTGGTTTTATCAGGTAGCCTTCTTGGCATGTTGTGTTTTCGTCCTATTCGCGGAACCAACCTCGCTCGCAAAAACCCATTGTGCCGAAGTGACACTTGAGCCTCGGCCAAGGCTGGTTTACTTGCAGAAAAGTCCTTCAGCCATATAAGTTTTGTGAAGCATTCATAGAGCAAGGCTTCGACAGGGTTCGATTTTGACTCACAGAGAGTACTCTCCTTTGAGAGCATGTTCAATTGCTTTTGCCGTTTGGCAGTCCTTTTTCACATCTTTGACTGTGGCGACCTCGGTTATCCTGTTCGCTCGTCTCAAGAGGCCAGAGAATCATCAGTTCCTTTCTTGCAAAATTGCTTGCTTCAGAATCACAGTCCGAACAGGAAGGAACCGATTATAAGGTCAATCACGTAAGCCGTCGCACCGATGAGGAAGCTCTTCGTCCAAGAGAATGCTGCCAAAACGTGAACGGCAACCGAGCAGAGAACGGCAGTCCAGATCTGTATGACAATCCAACCGTACCTCCCGACTATATCCACCCACGCAGTTTGGTCGAGAATACTGTTGTAGGCCTGGTCGGCAGTTGCTTCCCCCTTGAAACCTGCAACCAACTCAAAGGGGTAATTCACACCAGATACGGTAGCAGTTGCGATGGCATTCACAAGAGCTAGTACCACCATTGTTATGAGGGTTCCACCGATCACAATCAGCATGACCCGCCAGACCAGCTTTCCACCAAAGCTCTTAGACATAAAATATATCAAGCCACTCAGAATGACCCAGGTTATAGTAAACTGCATTACTCCAGCGAAAACGACGTTGAGCAGGTAGCTCGTTCCATAGAGGTCGATTCCTGACAACAATGGGCCGTGGAAGAAGAGTCCATCGATCAATATCGTCTGGTTCGATATTTCTGTCCAAGTGAATTCCAGCCTCAAACCTGTGATACTATCCCATTTAGGAGTAGAGCTTGTCTGAGACCAGTTTTCGGATGCAAGCAGGATCGTTTCATTGGCCCATGCGTTGTAGGTGGAGTCTGCAAAATCATCGCCTAGGCTCTGGAAGAAGTTTTCTAAAGAGTTGCTGGAGAAGAGCTGAAGAGTGACGTTTGCGGGTTTTGCCATTGGGCTCGTCCGCTTCAAACGGAAAGATAATTTATCGTAACCATTGGGATTCGAACAGTTTACTGTGCCTATCCCGTCGAGTTTCATCCAAACGTGATCGGCGTTGATGGTCGAGAAAGCTAGGCTCGTGTTTCCATAGTATTGAAAAGACAGGTACTTGCTTCCGTTGACCACGTCGCTGCTTTCGGATATTTGAGCGTTTGAAGCCCATAGGGTGCTGTTTTGTGTCCATTCGTCTTGGTTCAACCCGTTTGGAACAGTCTGCTCCACAAAAACTTTGGAAGCGCTCACGTAGGCGTAGCCTAGGTTTGCAACGAGGAAAATGGCTATTATGAGAATGGGGGCGATGATTGTTGGGTTTTCGGCCATTTTTCTGAATGCTTTCTGAGGGGCGTAGATGACTTCGAGAATGTTCGGTATCCGCAACTTGTTAAACTCCGCACTTAAGTTGTACAAGGATTATTAATGGTTTTCTACATTCCTGCTTTCAATCGTCTATACGTGGTGTAGTCGACGTATTCTATGAACGGGTTGTCTGCCTGATACTTCACCGTGAGTCTCTGCTGCTGTCTCTTTGCCAGAATCTCATTTGTGACGATGAGCGAGTAAGCATCGCTTCCAGCGCCTGAACCATAGCTTGCCATCAGGATTCGCTCGTTAGGCTTAGCAAGGTCTAATACTGCAGCAAGGCCAACAGGTGAAGCGGCAGAATAGGTGTTGCCGAATTTCGCCACTTGGAGCATTGGCAGGTACTGTTCTTCCTTGAAGCCAAGTTCTTTCGCGATTCGTACTGGAAACTGAACGTTGGGTTGATGTGCTACGAAATAGTTTACGTCAGCAACTTTTAGACCCAGTCTTTCCATCAGCTTCTTTGACGACTTTCTGACGTGTTTGAAGTAGGCAGGATCACCGGTGAACCTGCCGCCATGCATCGGGTAGGGTTCGCCGTCCCTTCGCCAGAAGTCAGGTGTGTCGGAAGTGCAAGAATAACATCCTTCAATCTCGGCGATCACATCGCTCCTTCCGAATATGAACGAGGCCGCGCCGTATCCTACAAACAAGTCCAGTTCTCCGCCGGGGCAGTCTCTCGGTGCGGCTTGCGCGTTATCGGTGCCTGTCACCATTGTATATTTTATGTTTGACTTTGGGTAGTTGACGAGTGAAGCTGCATCTTTGAACATGCTTGTGGCTGCTTTGCAGGCGAACTCGGTGTCTACAGCGTCTACACCTTGCACGTCTTCGTCTTCTTCTCCGAGCTTCAGGACCTGCGCCACCTTGGACGCTATTGGTTTCACGGCGTAGGGGTTTGACTCAGAGCCTACGTAGATTTTGCCGATCTGTGTGCTGTCGATGCCCGAGTGTATCAGTGCCAGTTTTCCAGCTTCGACGGCAGCTGTCACGGAGTCCTCGTCGATGAAGGGAACTGATCGTTCGATGTTTCCTTCTTTGATTCTGAATCTTGAAGCGTATACTCCATAGCCGACGATGCCTGGGGAATCGTTTTCTTTTTTCGGTTTTGTGCACTTGTACTCTTGGTGTGGATAGTATTCGTCGGCAAAGGTGAATGTGAGGGAAATTGTGGGGATGACGTCGCTTTTGTCAACTGAATAGCGTCTTCGGAACCTGGGTACGACAGTTCGTCCTTCGAGAGATGAGAAGTCAATGTCGTCATTGCATTTGGGCATTCTGTCTGTGAGTCTTCCTGGAACCCTTATCTTGCCGTCATGGAATGAGACTATGCCGTATATGTAGTTGCCGAGTTTTGTGAACTTGTTTGTCGGTTCGTTGACGAGTGTACACAGTTCGAGAGTTCCTTTTTCGTAAAACAGGTCGGTCGAGACCATTTTTCCGTAGCTTTTTCTTCCGCAGTTGCCGCAGTAGTCTCTGATTTCGAAGTATTCTTTGCCGCAAATGAGGCAGCGGTTGCCTCTTAATCTGTCGCCGAGGTATGATACTCTTCTTTCAATCGGTTCGCTACTCATTCTAGGTCTCTCCCCAAAATGTAGACGTAGCCCTTGGTTCCAAAGCCTTCAAGTTCCAAAACACAGCCATTTTTCAGTTCTTTGTCGCATTTGGCTTGACGTTCACAGGCTTCGCCCCTCAACTGTTTCACAACTTCAAAGATCTCGGCTCCACCTCGGGCACCCAAGGGGTTTCCATCAGCTTTCAGTCCGCCGCTCAGGTTGACGAAAACCTGGTGACCGTCAAACTCGTAGTAGCCTTTGTAATCAGCACAGCTTTCGGTGATGCTTTTCCAGGCCGTTCCAGGATGGCAGAAGCCTAGATCTTCAAGTGAGACCAGTTCCATGAGTGTGGACTGGTCATACAGTTCGACAAGTTGGATGTCCCACAGGTTTTTTTTAGCCATGTTGAGGGCGTTTTTCATCGAATTCTGTGTCACCAGAAAATGTGTCATGTCTTCCCTTGCGGGGTACGTCAGATAGTCGGTTGCTGAAGACGAGCTCAGGATGTAGACGGGTTTGTCCGTGTGTTTCTTGGCGATTTCTTCGTTTGTCAGGATGAGTATGGCTGCTCCGTCGGATATTGGAGCATAATCATAGAGACCTAAGGGTTTGTGTGCTTCTCTTCGTGCTTGCAGAACTTGTTCGATCGTTATCTTTCTCTGATATTGTGCATATTCATTCTTTGAGCCGTGGAAGTGATTCTTCACAGCTATTTGCGCCAGAGCCGTGTAGAGTTTCTGGAGGTCTTCGCCTTCCAGACCGTATTTTTTTATGTAGGCTCTCAGCATCAGTTCATGATTTGCTTCTGGCGTGCACCCTGCGTAATAACTCCAAGGGTCTTCAAGAAGCATCAAATCGTCACGAATCTTATCCCAGCGGTCTGTCATTTTTTCTATGCCGCCTACAAGGACCATTTTGTATTTTCCAGCCTGAATGGCGTTGCAGGCGTTTGACAGGGCGGAGCCAAAGGAGCGTGTTACTTCCATTGGGGTGTGAAGCCCAGTTAGTTCAGAGAGAAAACCTTCCTCTAATCCGAGCTTGTTCGTTATCGGCAGGAAGTAGTCTGAAAGGTAACAGGCTTCTAGGTCCTTGCGTTCTATGTCAGCTTCGGTGGAAGCTTTGAGCCAAGCTTCTTCGATCAGTTTTTCAGGTTCTTTTTCGTAATGTTCTCCGAAACGTGTTCTTCCAGCACCTACTACTGCCGGACGGTTCTCCATTACAATGCTCCTTTATGGTTGGTTGGCACGCAAATATGCTTTCATTGATGGCTTTTAAGTTTACCGTTTATCTGAGAAACTGCTTCTCATGGCGTGCAAGGCCTGTGGTAGTGATTTGAAAGTTTTATATACTGCAAGGGCGTTTTTAGGGTTGAGCGAAATGGCTGAAATTTGTTCCACGTGCGGGCTGCCGAAGGACTTATGCGCTTGTGGTGAAATCGAGAAGGAGCAACAGCGGATCCGTATACGCCTTGAGACTCGCAAATTTGGGAAACCGACGACAATAGTCGACGGCATAGATGAGAAGAACAATAACCTTGCAGGCATGGCTAAGGAGCTGAAAGGCTATTGTGCGTGTGGTGGGACCGCGAAGAACGGTCAGATCATGCTTCAAGGGGACCATCGGGAAAGGGTTCGCCAGTTCTTGATGAAGATGGGATATCCGCAAGAAAACATAGAGCTTCAGTAACCACTGGGTCAGAGGTGCGACCGCTACATGGGATTGCTGCGTGACATACGTGACGTATTGAAGACCGTTAGGCGCCGGCGACCGTCGAAGATTTATTGCCCAGAATGTGGAAGCCCTCAGATTCATTTGGGCTTGAATGGAGATGTTTTTGTGAAGCCCAAGTGTTATGTTTGCGATGCTTGCGGATACTCTGGTCTGTTTGTAATGGAGCTTGAAAAAGGGGAATAATTGACTGGACCGAGGTTTTGTTTTCGATTAGTCTGGGATCTCAAGGTTCAGTTGTTTCCTCAATGTCTTGTAGCGGTTTCGCACCGTGACCTCGGTGACGCCTGCTGCTTCGGCTATGTCCTTTTGCGTTTTCTTCTCATTGTTCTTTAGACATGCGATGTATAATGATGCAGCCGCCAGACCCATTGGGTCTTTTCCGGCTGCGGCTCTCCTTTTTCTGGCTTCTCGCAGGATTTGGATGGCTATTCCTTGAGTTTTGCCTGATATTCCGGTTCTTTCGGCTATCTTGGAAACATAGGTTAACGGGTCGGCTATGGGCATGTGGACATCGAGTTCTCTAAGCAGTAGTCTGTAGCATCGGGCAACGTCTTTCTTGTCAACTAAGCTTGCTTCTGCAATCTCGCGTAGAGTTCTTGGTGTTCCGCTTCCTCGGCATGCTGCGTATAGTGCTGCTGCGGCTATGGCTGCGATTGATCTGCCGCGCACTAGTCCTTTGTCTAGTGCTTTTCGGTAGGTTACTGCGGCTTTTTCTTTTATTGGTGGTGGGATGTATACTTTGTCTGAGAGTCGGTCGAGTTCGGCCATTGCTTGGGCCAGGTTTCTGTCGATTGACGAGTGGACTCTTGATCTTATTTGCCATTTTCTTAGGCGCCACATTTGTAGGCGCGTTGATAATGGGAGTTTTCTTCCGAAGGCGTCTCTGTCAACTTGGCTTATGGCAGTTGACAAGCCTTTGTCGTGTACGGAGTAAGATGTTGGGACTCCGACTCTGCTTCTTGAAGCTTTCTCTTCTTGGGTGAAGGCTCGCCATTCTGGGCCTTTATCCATCATTTGCTCGTATAAAACGAGTCCACAGTCTCCACACACGGTTTCGCCGGTGTCGTAATCGTGAACGAGGTTTGAACTACCACATTCCGGACATTTGTCGACTAGGCGTTGGCGAACGCCGCTTTCTTTTTTGCTCAATCCATATCGCCTCTGAATTTTTCTCGTAGAACCGTCGCGGTTCTTCATCATTTTTCAGAAGGAGTAAGTTCGGTTCCGCGTAGCTATCCACGTGCAATGTTTTAATATATAAAGTTTGCGGTGTTTTCAAGAATATTCTACTGACAAATCGTGAATACTTACAGACGCTACTGATTGCACGGGCATCATGTGTCCATGGACAGGAAGGTTTTAATGAAAAACAGCTTATTAGGGAGGTAAGTCAGAAATCACGTTGCATGCAGCCCGGTGGTGTAGTGGACAAGCATAGTGGCCTTTGGAGCCATTGACGAGAGTTCGAATCTCTCCCGGGCTACCAATTCCCAGG
>Ga0209253_10002284_pt1 | contig 16988 bp, 27 predicted proteins | sample FrelakmetBRP12BR_FD_187145 | JGI IMG/M metagenome (GOLD analysis project Ga0209253, IMG submission 187145) | Freshwater lake sediment microbial communities from the University of Notre Dame, USA, for methane emissions studies - BRP12 BR (SPAdes)... | ecosystem: Environmental > Aquatic >...
TTGTACTAAGAAACACGTAAATACAATTCCACCAAAACAATAGAATATGTTTACATGTGGTGGTACATATTTACTAGAAATATCATCGGCAATAGCTTGAACTTCTAATCGTTCTTCAAACCAATCGTATACTTTACCCATAAGATATTAGAAAAAAATTCTATCACAGTTAAGCAAAAATAAAATAGAAAAGGCTTTATAATGTAAGGCGAGAGTGGGATTCGAACCCACGGAATCCGTAAAGATTCTTCTGATTTCAAATCAGACGCAATCGACCAACTCTGCCATCTCGCCAAAAGATTAGCTACTAAACTAATCTTAAATATTAATTAACTTTCATATGTAGTAACGCCACTAAATTTAATTGAAGCTGCTTCTGGATTTTTTCCAATTGAGAAGTCGCGACTATTTACTGCTGTTCTTCCTGGGTTAACTTTTTCAGGGAAAACACCATCTTTTGGATGTAAATATTGAACTTCTCCACTTGGGAAAATCCGATAAATTTTATAGTTATTAATTTTGAAAGTTCGTAACTGAGTTCCTAATGCTAAGCATTGTTCTTTACGTGCCAAATATAATAAATTTTCGCCACTACGCATTATTGCTGCACCACCAGTTGGCATTTCAAAGATTTGTTCTTTATTACTATTCCAAGTGATAGCGTATTTTTCTTCAACTTCAGCTGAGCGTAACCAGCCTCCTGTACTTCCACCGAAAGTAGGAAAAGGTGTTTGTAAATTTAATGTCATAGTTAAAACCTTGTAAATATTTAACGTTCAATATATAATTTTAATAAAAAAAAAAAAAAATTATTAAAATTCTAAAATTTTCTAGCGGAGAATGGATTTGAACCATTGACCTTCGGGTTATGAGCCCAACGAGCTACCAGGCTGCTCTACTCCGCGATAATTAAACGCGCTATAGTTTATATAATCGTACTAAATTTTAGTTATTGCATTAGTTATAAAGTAAGTATATTTTAGTTACTTTTATATAAAATATATTTTATAAATTGTTTTAAGATTTAAATTTTTATTCCTAGGAGCTGTTAAAAAACCTCTCTCATAGGAATAAAAATTTAATTAATTTGTAAATTAAAATTAAAAGCAATAATAAAATAGATTAAAATTCCAAAGCCTGTAAGAATATTTAAAGATCTTTGTGCAGAACTAGGTGATCCTAATAAATCACTTTTATTTGCAAAGCTCGATAATCCTATACTTTCTTGTGGCATTCGTAAGAAAATAATTATAATTAGAAAAACACTTACGAGAAACCAAATTTGTTTTAACATAATTTTATTTAATTTAACACTATAAAACTATATTACTTCATAAATCTAAAAAAATTAATCTTCGATCTCAAAAATTTCTTTAAATACTTTATTTACTTTATCACCAGAATCGATAGATTCTAAAGGATCTTTTCTTAAACGGTGACGTAAACATAATGTAATAACTTTTGAAATATCTTCAACCGTTACTTTATCAGATCCATTATAAGCAGCGTATGCTTTTGCAGCTCGATTAGTTACAATATCTCCACGTAAACCATCTACATCTAAACGACTACAAACTTCTGAAATTTTAATTCTTAAATTGTAATCTAATTCAACGCTCGGTAATAATTTTTGTGCAGCAACAATTCGATCACGAAGTTCTTGTTGTTGAGCTTCATAGTTTTCAATCCATAACATTGGTGTTTGATCAAAAGATGTTCGTTCTTCTACAACTTTTACTCTTAAAATAGGATCTTTAACTGTTCGAATTTCAGCATGCATACCAAATCTATCTAATAATTGTGGACGTAATTCTCCCTCTTCGGGATTTCCTGATCCAACAAGTACAAACCGAGCTGGATGCCGAATTGAGATACCTTCCCGTTCAACAGTATTCCAACCAGAAGCTGCCGAATCTAAAAGAATATCAACTAAATGATCATCTAATAAATTAACTTCATCTACATAAAGTAATCCACGATTTGCTTTTGCTAACAAACCTGGTTCAAAAGCTTTTACACCTTCCGTTAATGCTTTTTCAATATCAATAGTTCCACAAACTCGATCTTCAGTTGCACCTAATGGTAAATCAACCATTGGAATTTTTATAAACTCTGTTTCAAGCTCTTCTCCATTTTGAATTGCCATTTTAACTTCATTACCCATTAAATCAAGATCTGATTTATGAGAATTAAATGGATCATCTTTTACTACTTCAATCTCTGGTAATAAATCTGCAATTGCACGAATTGTAGTAGATTTTCCAGTTCCTCGATCACCCATTATCATAACTCCACCAATTTTTGGATCAATAACATTAAGTTGTAATGCTAGTTTCATTTCTTCTTGTCCAACAATTGCTGTAAATGGAAAAACGGGTGTGGTAAATTTTTTTAAATTTTGTGCTACCATATAATCTTGATAAATTTTATTAATATTGTTTATTCAGGTGAGTGTAATGAAAAATTTGATTACACATACTAAAAATTAGAATTTAAACTAATAAGATAAATCATACATTTTATTTTGTAACCTAACTTTATTAATTGAAAATAAATCTAGGATCATTTATATCACATATATCTTAGCTTACGTTTACTTCTCAATTTTTTTATTTATTTTTTACTTAATTTGAGATTTCAAATTAGAAATCATTTAAATATGTATGATTAAAACTGTTTTTTATTATATTTTTGAGTTTTTAAAATTAGTTTTTATTCGTAAAGTGTTGAACCTAGACGAACTGCTAAAACAGCGGCTAATAAACTAATACATAATGCTGTATAAATTTGTGAATCGTAAATCATAGTAAACTCCTATTAAATTTAAAACTGTTTTGATTCTAAAGAATATAGTACGTTAAATTGTAACAAAAATATTTAATACTTTATATTAACTCTATATAGATATAATTGTAGATGAAATTATTAAAAATCATTTAATTTAATTTTAATAATTTTTTACCAGCTAGATTTTGTTACACCTGGTAATAAACATTGATGTGCCATTTCTCGAAAAACATGACGTGATAATCCAAAATCTTGAAAAACCCCCCGTGGACGGCCAGTTTTCCAGCATCTATTTCGAATTCGAGTTTTTGCACTATTACGTGGTAATTTTTGTAATTTTGAATGAATTTCAAGTTTCATATTAAAGTTATCAGTACTTTGATATTTCTTTAATAAATTAGTTCGTTTTAAAGCATATTTATTATACAATTTAATCCGCTTTTTCTCGCGTTCAATCATACTTTTTTTGGCCATAAAAAATTTAGTTATTATTGATTAGTTGAATATTAAAATTTTGTAAAAAAATTCTAAAAATAAAATAAAAATAATTATATTTAATCATTTTTATTTTATAGTATCTTTTTAATTAAAACAAGTAAACGTCTAAATTAAATAGTTTTAATTAAGAAAATTGATGAGTTAGTAAAGTGATTAATTTAATTAAAGTTAACTTGAAATAAATATATTAAAGAATCGTTAAATTAAATTAAGTAATTTTTTTTATCTTTGCTTATAATATAATAATAGCTAACTTTTCTCTAGTTTAGTTGTAAGAAAGTCAAAAACCATTATTTATATTGAGGAATGAATTACTATGGCATTACCATGGTATCGTGTTCACACTGTTGTTTTAAATGATCCAGGAAGATTAATTGCAGTACACATTATGCACACAGCGCTAGTTGCTGGTTGGGCTGGATCAATGGCATTGTATGAATTAGCAGTATTTGATCCATCAGATCCTGTTTTAAATCCAATGTGGCGTCAAGGTATGTTTGTTATGCCTTTTATGACACGTTTAGGCATTACAGATTCGTGGGGTGGTTGGAGTATCACTGGTGAGAGTGTTTCTAATCCTGGTATTTGGAGTTTTGAAGGTGTAGCATTATCACATATTATTTTATCAGGTATGTGTTTCTTAGCTGCTATTTGGCATTGGGTATATTGGGATGTGCGACAAGTTGTGTACCGTTAATAAGGTATACCCATAAACACCCTTCACAAAGGTGTAAATGGAACTATGATATGATAATGGGTGAAATACCCATCCATCGTGATAGACGATGAGAGATCAATCGGGCATTGGTTTATAAGGAGTAATTCAGATAAATTGGTGAAGCCCCGATTTAAAGTCCATGAAAAGGCAACGAACATGCTGAAGTGAAGGATTATCAAAGGATTGATATCCGATTTGGGCGAGATCAGAGGCGTGAAGGTTATCTGACAAGAGAAGATGTGGAATAAAAGCACGTAATTGCCGAACGAGGGGACAATTGTTCGTATCTTACCCTCGTCCTAAATATAGGAATCCTCATATACCCCTATTACAGGTATCCCAATGTAATAGATCTATCTGGGTGAGGCGTGTTAGAGCATCAACCTATCACCTTATAATTAGCATACATGGAACTTGAAGAAATACATTATCTTCCTCTTAATTGATTAAGAGGTATCGTACCTAAACATAGGACGAAATGAGAAATGTAGGTAGGATTGTGTACCTCACTAGCAGGGCTAGTAGTCGTAAGGGAACTAATCCCCTTATTGAGCATACACACCATATCGAATCTAAAGGAAAAATTGAATTTAATATGTGCTATACACTTCAGTTAACTAAAGAAGAGCAATGGCGTAAGGTACCTTGGAACAAGTTTGATAAGCAAATACGCAAGATTCAAGAAAGAATTTATGATGCGAGTGTTCGAAATGATTCAAAAAGTGTAAGAACTTTACAAAAAGTACTTGTAGGGCTGACCTCAGCCAAATTTATTGCAGTACGACGAATAAGTCAGGACAATCGAGGAAAAAATACTGCCGGCGTAGATGGGATTGCTTCCCTAACACCTACACAGCGTATAAACCTTGTTAATGAACTTAAAATTGATGGAAAAGCGGATTCTATTCGGAGGATTTATATTCCTAAGCCCGATGGAAGACAAAGACCTCTTGGCATTCCGACAATGAGAGATCGAGCAAAACAATTTCTTCTGTTAATGGCCCTTGAGCCAGAATGGGAAGCTAAATTTGAGCCTAATAGCTATGGTTTTCGACCAGGCCGATCTTGTCAAGATGCCCGAGCAGCTATTTGTGAATCGCTTAAACAAAAAGCGAAATATGTGTTCGATGCAGACATTGATAGTTGTTTCCCAACAATTGCACATAACCCGCTTTTAGATAAGCTAAATACAATTCCACAATTTAGAAAGCAAATCCGTTCTTGGTTAAAGGCTGGAATTACATTCGAAGGAGTTACTGAACCTAACACCGTTGGAACACCTCAGGGTGGACCAATTTCTCCTCTTTTAGCAAATGTAGCATTACATGGGTTAGAAGAACATGTTAGAAATTGTTTGGCAACATGGTCAAAGAATGGTGAACTTCCAAAAGGATCAGTTCCGTCAAATGGATTAGTAGTAAGATATGCCGATGACTTCGTGATACTTTATCCTCATCTCGAGGTACTCGAAAGAGTAGTGATGGAAGTTAAAAAGTGGTTATTCCCACTAGGTCTCGAAATTTCTAAACACAAATCATCCATTCGACATACGCTCTATAAACATAATGGCAATCACTCCGGCTTTACATTCTTAGGGTTTTATTTCTCACATAAAGAATGTGGAGTTGGAAAAACAACGTGGGTTGCCAATAAATACAAAAGAGCACCTCTTCGATACTATTTAAGTCAGAAGCCGGACAAAGATAGAGTTCAGAAACATATTGACAAAGTCAGAGACATTGTTAAAAGAATGGAAAAGCGTCCGCAAGAGGAATTAATTGCGACACTAAACCCAATCATCCGAGGTTGGACAAATTATTATGCGTTTACGGATAATGCGAATACATTCCATTATTGGGACGAACGTATGTTCTACAGACTTATGCGTTATGCTTGTAATAGACATAAATCAAAAGGCAAAAAGTGGATTATTAAGAAATATTTCCACACATTTGAAGGCCGTAAATGGATCTTTGCAACCCCTGACCGTTCTTCACGTCTGAAACTGTACTCGAAAGGAGTTAGTCGAAACAGATATGTGAAAGTCACTAAAGGGAAATCACCATATGACGGCGACACAAGGTATTGGAACAATCGTTGGAAAGCGAGTGTTTCCCCAACACACCGTACTTTGCACGACCTACAGAACGGGAAATGTGCATGGTGCAAGGGCCCTATTTCTTTTGGACAAGTAATCGAAACTGATCATATTGTTTCTAAGAAAGATGGAGGATCAAACACTATTAAAAATCTTCGAATAGTACACGGTCATTGTCATGATCAAATACATGGTTAGACTCGGTGTACAATTTTATTTATAACTTTTTTGATCAAATAGTTTATAGTAATAAGTAAATACTTAAAAAAAATATTATGTCAAAATCGGAAGAATTAGCACGCATGACACAAAAAATTGTTGAAAGAGCTGGTACGCAAATCTCCTATATGGTCGGTAATGCAACAGAAACTTCTTTAGAGTATGCGGATAAAATTGATCAAATGGCCAGAGGGGCCGTTGCTATAGAAAGTGGTAGAGCTTTAGGATCTACTGCATATCAAGCAGCAGAAGATATTGCTAGAAACGACAAAATTTGTGCCGGAGCATGTCTTGTAGCGTCAGTTTGTGAAGTCGTAGCTGGTAGCTCTGCTATGATTAAATATCCAGGAGCCATGAAGGTATATTTTGTTGCAAAGACAATTAGTGTTAGTTGTATAAGATTTCGAAATCTTTGCAGAAATGCAAAAGGTGAAATCAGTCCATGTTAAAAAGTTATAAAATAAAACTCGTTAGAGATATGGAGGAGCCGTATGAGCTGAAAGGTTCACGTACGGTTTTGAAAGGGAGTTTCCTGAGGTAACTTAGGAAGCTTACCGACCTTAGAATTATTCCGTGATCCAAGAACTGGTGAACCAGCTTTAGATTTACCAAAAATATTTGGTATTCATTTATTGTTGTCAGGTTTACTATGTTTTGGCTTTGGTGCATTCCACGTTACAGGTTTATTTGGACCTGGTATTTGGGTTTCGGATGCTTATGGTATTACTGGAAAAGTACAACCAGTAGCACCAGCTTGGGGCGCCGATGGTTTTAACCCATTTAATGCTGGTGGTATTGCAGCTCATCATATTGCAGCTGGTATTTTTGGTATTCTTGCTGGTATTTTCCATTTAACTGTACGTCCACCTCAAAGATTATATCGTGCATTACGAATGGGTAATATTGAAACAGTATTATCGAGTAGTATTTCAGCAGTATTCTTTGCAGCGTTTGTAACATCAGGTACTATGTGGTATGGTGCTGCAGCAACTCCTATTGAATTATTTGGTCCAACACGTTATCAATGGGATAGTGGATATTTCCAACAAGAAATTGAACGTCAAGTGGAAGCATCAGTAAGTGAAGGATTATCAGAAAGTCAAGCATGGTCAAGAATTCCAGATAAACTAGCATTCTATGACTATATTGGAAATAACCCAGCAAAAGGTGGTTTATTCCGTGCAGGTCCTATGAATAAAGGAGACGGTATCGCTGAAGCTTGGTTAGGTCATCCAATTTTCCGTGACAAAGAGGGGCGTGAGTTAACAGTTCGAAGAATGCCAGCTTTCTTTGAAACATTCCCAGTTATTTTAGTAGATAAAGATGGTATTATTCGTGCAGATATCCCATTCCGTCGTGCCGAATCAAAATATAGTATTGAACAAGTTGGAGTAACAGTTGATTTCTATGGTGGTAAATTAAATGGTCAAACATTTAAGGATGCTCCAACAGTTAAGAAATTTGCTCGTAAAGCTCAATTAGGGGAAGTTTTTGAATTTGATAGAACAAGTTTAGAATCTGATGGTGTATTCCGAAGCAGCCCACGTGGTTGGTATACTTATGGTCACGCTAATTTTGCTTTATTATTCTTCCTTGGACATTTATGGCATGGTGGTCGAACAATCTTCCGTGATGTATTCACAGGTATTGGTGCGGAAGTAACAGAACAAGTAGAATTTGGTGTATTCCAAAAACTTGGTGATAAAACAACGAAAAAACAAGGTGCTGTATAAGTTCTAGCCTTTGTTTTTTAAGTCTCTTTAAATTTAAATAGGATTAAACAATGGAAGCTTTAGTTTACACATTTTTACTTATTGGTACTTTAGTGGTAATATTCTTTGCCGTATTTTTCAGAGAAACACCTCGAATTATTAAAAAATAAAACCAAATAAAATGGTTTTATTTTTTTAATCTTCATGTTCTTCAAATGGATCACGTAAGTTTTTCGAAGCGGGTCCAAATGCAGTATAGATAGAATATGTGGTAATCCCCAAAAGTAAACTCGATACAAAAATTACAATAATAGTTGCTGTTTCCATGTTATGTATTTATTTAAATTAACAGTTTAATATTATATAACATATAGTAGAAAAATTAATTTATTAAAAATATAAATATTTTTATGGCATTAAGAACAAGATTAGGTGAAATTTTACGCCCATTAAATGCTGAATATGGTAAAGTTGCACCTGGTTGGGGAACAACTCCAATTATGGCTGCAGTAATGGCGGCATTTTTAGTATTTTTATTAATTATTTTACAAATTTACAATTCATCTTTAATTATTGAAAATGTTGATGTAGATTGGGCTAATAGTATTGTATAATTGATACAACTATATAACTTGTTAGTTTTAGTTCAATTCTTAAAAATCATAGAAAATGTGATTTAATTACTTTAAAAGGGTTTTTAACCCTTTTAAATTGTTAAAAAAATAAAATAAAAAAATATACATTTATGGATATTATAAGTCTAGGTTGGGCTGGCTTAATGACAATGTTTACATTTACGTTAGCATTAGTTGTTTGGGCTCGAAATGGTTTCTAATTATTTAAATTTTTTGTAATATTTAAAATTAAATATATTATATAGTATGGCATTAATTGTAAAAATATTTCCGTTTGCAAGCCCTGAAATTGTTAGCGCTGCAGTTATTTGTTTCTTTATGACTTTATTTGGTCTTTCTTTAGGATTTGCTTTATTAAAAGTTCAAGGTGAATAAAAACTAACTAATACTAATATCACTATACTTCACATAGAATAGAGTTCTTCTTCTGTAATCATATTCCAACCCGAAGTTAGCAGAGAAAGCGTCTCACCATTAACTAGATATACAATTGATGAGATGCTTTCTCTAAATTCAAAATTATCTTTCATGATTGTATAATTACATTAGTTCTCTTAATAATTCCTTTTCTATATCACTTTCAGTTCTTAATTGTCGGAAAAGTTCAGCAAACACTGGCATTAATAATCACAGTGATAAGTTTCTGTCCAGTTAATTAAGAGAGTACCAAACTAATAGTGCTAACAATTACTCCTCTGAGTTTTCCATCAGAAATTATTTTTTCTAAAAGCTTTGCCAACCCCTTTCTTTTATTGCCACCGTGAATATTACTACCAGCAATTTGACGAGTTTTAAGTTTAACCTCTAATTCAAGTCGATAAACACTCCGGTCCACAGGACTAAAATTTATCTAATAAGAATTCATGCGTTTATCATATTAAATTTCAAATCAATTAATTTGAAAAATTTTTATTTTGTAAGACTGAACAATACTTAAAACTAACCTAAAGGAATTTATTTTTTACTAAATTCCTTTAGGTTATACCTATATACTTAGACTATTCAAGATCTTTACGATTTGGATTTCGTGAGGGATCACTTGAAAGGAACCCAAAAATAAATAAAGAAACAAAAAAGATAATTGTTGTATAAACTAAGATTTTTAAAGTTAACATTTAATTTTTCCTAGAGACTATTTTTAATAATATTAATTATACTAAAATATAATAAATCTGAATTATTTAATTATAGAAAAATTATTTTAATTCTTCTATTTTATTAGACCTTCTTTCATTATTTAAAAAAAGTGGATAAACTTTAAAAACAGTTATTTCTAAATTTTTTAAAGTTCTACTACTTAAGTTATTTAATTCTTCTTTCTTAAATGCTAAATATCCTTCAACAAGAATGTAATCATTAACGCGGTAATAATTAGCAATATCATAGGCAAAATCACCCCAAAAAACTAATTTAATAATTGTTATTGATTGTTTCTTTCGAATTTGGGGTAGTTGAACATAAAATTCTGTTCGATTAATATTATTGTTAATAAACTTTAACTTAGGAGTCTCTAAAATTTGAACTATGCCACTCACATAATTCATATTAATTATGTCCTTATATAATTAAATTTTTCTGCTTTTGAACATCTTCAAAATTAATATCACGTAATCGTTTTAATAAACGAATAAAATATTCTAAAAAGTAATCATCTAATTGAATAATTTCAGATGGATCAATTTTAAACATCTTATACAATTCAAAAGTAGATTTTGAAAAATCATTTTCAATATTTAATATTTCAACAAAAGCTAATCTATCACTTATATTTTGACCCCATTCGAAAAAGCCAAAGAAGCGACTAACAAATTTTAAAATAAATGAAGGAACTTTTTGAACTCTTGCTGATTGGCCTGCTAATTGTTCACATAAATTAATAATTTCTGAAGAAACCCAACCTTTTAATCCACTTAAGAAAAATGTTTGGTTTATTGTTTGAGGAAGTTGTAAAGATCTTAAACAAAATTTTGCAATATCTTGTGTATCCATATAAGACACAGAAGTATTTTCATTTGTAACCCAAATTGGTAAATTTTCTAAAATAGGTATTGCATATTGTTCAATTAAACCTTGATAAAATCCAGTTAACCGAAATACAGTATATGGAATTCCTGATTTTTTCAATTTATTCTCAATACCATATTTTAATTTCATTAATGGAATATTATCAAACTGTTCAACATTTTGTGCAGAAAAGAAAATAAATCGTTGAATATTCGCAGCTTTTGCAGCTTCAATTAGACATAATTTACCATCCCAATCAACTTTTTTTAATGAATTAAATTCATTTGGACGACTGGTAGAAGCATCAATAATAGCACTAATTCCTTTTAGACAAGGAGGAATTGTTTCAGGTTTATTTAAATCACCATAAACCAATTCTACACCCCATTCTTTTAAAAAATTAGCTTTACGAAAGTTGCGAACTAAACAACGAACTTGATAACCTTTTGTTAAAGCTTGAAGAACAATTTGGCGACCTAATGTTCCCGTTCCTCCTATAATAAGTAGACTCATATATAATTTTTATTATATTAGAAAATTTTCTTAATCAAAAATTGTACTTTGTAAAATATCGTTTGCTTCAATATTAACTAATTCTTTTTTTGTTAATACTTGACCGCGACTGTCAAAAATTCTATTAGCTTGACGCATTCTTGCACGATCTAATGCATTTTTAACACTTCTTGCATTAGCAAATAATGGTTTCTCTTTTCGTCTTGTAATATACTGAGTTAACGCAATTTCCGCATCAGGAGTTAATTGATATTGTTGTTCTTCTAACATCATTTTTGCAATTGTTAATAGTTCTGGAACAGTATAATCAGGAAAATCTATGTGATTGGCGATACGTGAAGATAAACCTGGATTTGATTCATAAAATTTATCCATTGGCTCTTTATAACCTGCTAAAATAACAACCAGATCTTCTCGTTGATTTTCCATTACTTGTAATAGAATTTCAATTGCTTCTGAACCATAATCACGTTCATTATCAGGTTTATATAAATAATAAGCTTCATCAATAAATAAAACTCCGCCCATTGCTTTTTTAAGTACTTCTTTAGTTTTTGGTGCCGTATGTCCAATATATTGACCAACTAAATCATCACGTGTAACTGTTAATAAATGTCCTTTTTTAATATACCCTAATTGATATAAGATATCAGCCATTTTTAATCCAACGGCTGTTTTTCCAGTACCAGGGCTTCCAGTAAAAGACATATGTAAGCCTGGACTTCCAGCTGTAAGACCTAAATTTCTTCTTAATTTATCAATTAATAATAAAGCAGAAATTTCTCGAATTCGAGCTTTTACAGGTGCTAATCCGACTAACTCTTCATTTAATATATTTAAGATTTTTGCTATTTCTGTTTTTGCATACTCTTCTTGTAAATTAACGGCTGTTGTATTCATAAAACTAAGTTTTGATTTTGTAATGAAAATAGAAGTTTATAGATTTTTGAACTGAATTGACTTGCTAAGAATTTGAACCGAACATTAATTCACGCTTTTACGAAAAATTTCATAAAGCACGCAAGCCTTATATATATTAAATCAGTTATAGTTTAACCGATTTAATATTTTAATATATATTTAATTTGTTGTAAAGGTTGGAATACTTGAAAGACAAATAAAAGCAAAACCTGCACTTCCACAAGCACCGACAAAGAATCCACCTTTAAATTGATCCCAAGCTTTTCTTGTTTGTAAATCAGTTTCAGCAGTTGTAGTTTGAAGATTATCTTGTCCAAATGCTGCTACACCATAAATTGTTAAACCTAATGTTAAGATTAAGATTAAACCAATCGTTGAAAGAAAACCCGCAAGTAATCCGATATCTGAATCACGTAATGGTCCTAATTTAACAAATGGACCCATTAAAAAATAGCCATGCGCTAAGCCAATTTCTAAACCACGTAATAACGGAGTTAATCCAAATCGGTAGGCTGGTAGATTTTTTAGAATTGCTCGTGTTATTGCAGATGATGTTATTGGCGTTGCTAAGTGACCCACAAATGGATCATCATTATACGGTTTAATAAAATTAGCCATAAATTTAATTTAAAATTTAATGAAATTAATAGTAAAATTTTTTTATTAAATTAATATAAGGTAGTTAAAATTTAATGAAAATTTTTACCAACCAAAATTTTTATATAGATTACTATATAATATATACTAATATACAGAAAAATTTTTATAAACTTCATTTTAGTAAAATAACAAAGATTTTATGACAATTGCTATTGATTATTTTTTATTAGTAGGATTTTGCTTTGCAATTACTTCTGGTTTATTCTTAGGTTTAAAATCCATTAAATTAATTTAATTTTTATTAAGTTGCAACAAAATGCAAAGAGAAATTCGGCAAGATAAAATTATTGGATCAAGACGTTTTAGTAATTATTTCTGGGCCTTTTTTCTATTTATTGGAGGTTTAAGTTTTTTATTGGCTGGTATGTCAAGTTATTTTAAAGTTAACTTGTTACCATTTTCCAATCCAACAGAATTAGTTTTTATCCCACAGGGTTTAGTCATGATGTTTTATGGTACATTAAGTCTAGGAATTAGTATCTATACTATAGTTACTATAATTTTAGATATTGGAAGTGGCTATAATGAGTATAATAAAATAGAAAACCTTGTAAAAATAGTTCGAAAGGGGTTTCCTGGAAAAAACCGTCAAATTCTTTTAACATATCCATTAGTAAACATTAGAGCGATTGGAATAAAAATTACAGAAGGTCTAAATCCAACTCGTAGTATTTATTTATGTTTAAAGGATGAGCGAAATATACCGTTAACGCCTGTACAACAACCTACTTCAATCTCAAATTTAGAAGAAGCAGCATCAGATTTAGCAAAGTTTCTTGATTTAAAATTAGAAAACTTATAAGATTTTATTGCTTTTTATACCCGCATAATTCTATAATTAATGTATGCGGGCATAGTTTAGTGGTAAAACCTTAGCCTTCCAAGCTAATGATGGGGGTTCGATTCCCCCTGCCCGCTCTTAACTTAGCTTCAGAATGAGCAACAATCATTTTTTATAGGAGAAGATATAATTATGTCTGGTGGATCTACGGGTGAACGTCCGTTCTCGGATATTATTACTAGTGTACGTTATTGGATTATTCACAGTATTACAATTCCATCTCTTTTTGTATCAGGATGGTTATTCGTTAGTACTGGTTTAGCATATGATGTATTTGGAACTCCACGTCCAAATGAATATTTTACACAAGATCGTCAACAAGTACCACTAGTAAATGATCGATTTAGTGCGAAACAAGAATTAGAAGATTTAACTAAAGGTTTATAAAGAGGTAAAAAAATGGCAAAAAATATCAATCAACCTGTAGCTTATCCTATTTTTACTTTCCGTTGGTTAGCAATTCATGGTTTAGCTGTACCAACAGTCTTTTTCTTAGGTGGGATTACTGCTATGCAGTTTATTCAAAGATAAATTAACAAAATTATAGATAAATAGACACGAGGTAAATTTTATGACAGGTCCAAATCCAAACAAACAAGCAGTAGAATTAAACCGAACTTCTCTATACTGGGGACTTCTATTAATTTTTGTTTTAGCGGTATTATTTTCAAGTTATTTCTTCAACTAATATTTATGTAATAGGAGCTTTTTTATGGCAAATACTGGTCGAATCCCTTTATGGCTTGTAGGTTTAGTTGGTGGCTTAGCAGTAATTACAATGCTTTCTTTATTCTTTTACGGTTCATATTCAGGTTTAGGTTCATCATTATAAAATTACAGTATTTATTATTTATATAACCTTCAATTAACTATATATATTAATTGAAGGTTATAGTAATTAAATGATTATCGTCTAAACTGTTTAATAAATTTTTTTAGTAATTTTTTAATAAATTTTTGAATTCGAGTAATAATTTTCCAATCATTTTGAGTCCCGCGCCCAAACCAACCATACCAAAGTTTCGGGAAAATACGATATTTTGACTTTTCGTCAGCATCTTGCCAAGCTGTATAACCTCCACTATAAATACTATCTTTTGAACGTGGACCGATATGAAGTTCTGTATTCTCAGTTAACAATGGAATATAAAAATATTGTCCACATAAAGCATGAAATAAACCAAAAAGAACAAATGACATATGATATAAAACTAGAGCAACTACTAAAAGTTTTAAGCTTTCAATTTCAGCAGCCAATGCATTCTTTTGTAAAAAAGGATATTTTTCAATTTGTGGAACTAATACTGCAGAAACATAATAATTTACACGAAATACAAAATAGCTATAGAATTGTTCTATAAATGTCATCATTAAAAGAAAAGTCCAATGCCATCTTACTAAGTATGGGCAGTATTTTTTACCCATTCTTGTCATCAATGTATAAGCTGCCACCATACCAAATTCACGGTAAAATTGTCCAGCAACTCTAATAACTGTTGGAATAATCTTCCGATAGAATAGATAATAAATCGGATCAGTAATCGATCGCAATTTCTCTGGAAAACTTGCAAAAAGCATAGAAATTGGATCGATATAATAGCCGTCTTCAAATCCTCCTTTTCCAATTGCATGGAATAAAATTCCAATAGGATTTGAAGCTCTAAGATTATAATCTGCTTTACTCCGCATACCAGCATACATACTTTTTATTTCAATTGCATCTATTCCTAATTTATGAGTAATTGGAATTCGTAAAAGAGCATTTTGATAAAGGAATAAAAGATCGATAAAGTGTCGGTACCATAAATACGAAGCTACTAATCCTATACATGTAATATAAAAAGAAGTTTTTATATTGTAACGTATTGCAAGAATTGTAAAACGAAGAAAAGCAATAAAAAATATGAGATTTTCGATATCAGCTAAAGATAAACCATCTTGAATTTTTTCCCATAAACCTTGGATAATTAAACGTAAAGTTTCTAGAGATAAAGCTGGTGAAACTTCAATAACTGAAGTATCAGTACCATAATTGAGTTCATTTAATTGACTAAAATCACCTAAATTTGGATCTTCAAGTCCGAACAAATTTAATACTGTTTCTTGATCGATATTAATCAAGAGAAGTAAAAGTTTAAAGACATATAACATAAATTATTAATTATTTTTGAATAATTATAATTTAAAAAATTATAGAAACTGGCATCATAAATAATGATACACACAAGTAATTATAATATATAAAATTGATAGAGTCAAGGTTTTATTTCAATTTAAATTATATGGGAATAGATTATTTATACAGTTTAAAATAGTACCCCCAAGGGAATTCGAATCCCTGTCTGCTCCGTGAAAGGGAGCTGTCCTAGGCCTCTAGACGATGGGGGCAAAAATAGTTAAGCGGGCAACGCGATTCGAACGCGCGACATCAACCTTGGCAAGGTTGCGCTCTACCACTGAGCTATGCCCGCTGTAAGTTAATTAGAATAATCAACTTATATAACTATAAAATTAAATTTATAAGAAGTTTCAAATTCTGTCAATACTTTAAGATAATTTAGAAATTATAGTTTAAACTATAATTTCTAAATTACTATAGAGATGATGCAATTCCATCCGCTGTAGCAATTAAAACTACAAGACCAACCCAAGCTTGGATAATTTTAGTAAAATTATCTTTAGAACTTTCCCATTCACCTGGAGTAGCTAACGCTACAGGAACTGTTACTACTAAACCTAATGATATTAATACTAATAAAGCTACTAAAGCAGTTATCATAATTTTTTTTCTAAAATTTTTATATTGATGATCAAATTAAAATTTCTAACAGACTAAAGATTACCTTTTTTTAAAGCTAGTAAAACAATTACTGCTGGACCTGCTAACATAATAACACCTGTAGCTATTAGTTGACCTATAACTTGCCAATTAATCATTTTTAAAATCCTTTTTTATCAATTTTTAATGAAATTTTAAATAATAAAATAACCGATAACGTTACTTCTCATTTTACTCTAAAATTAACAAAGAAAATATATTATTTTAAATAATATTTTAGTTATCATTAAAGTATTTTTTATAAAATTATTTTTAATAAATACTTTAATATTCAAGTAGTTTCATGCTAATATAATGTTAGGGTTGCTAACTCAATGGTAGAGTACTCGGCTTTTAACCGAATAGTTCTGGGTTCGAGTCCCAGGCAACCCAAAATGAATTACATAGGTGCTTATATAATTTATATAAAGATTACTATAAATATTTTAGTATGTTTATTTTAAATAATAAATATAATACTAATTAAGCGTCTTCTCAAAATCCTAATTACCAAATCCCTAAAATTACCAGAAAAAATTTTTATAGACAATAATATAAACTCTT
>Ga0209253_10002285_pt1 | contig 16985 bp, 15 predicted proteins | sample FrelakmetBRP12BR_FD_187145 | JGI IMG/M metagenome (GOLD analysis project Ga0209253, IMG submission 187145) | Freshwater lake sediment microbial communities from the University of Notre Dame, USA, for methane emissions studies - BRP12 BR (SPAdes)... | ecosystem: Environmental > Aquatic >...
GTTGTTAGACAGTATCGCCCTGATGCAGCGGAACCTTCTCGTCTCGTTAGCTTTGTTAAACGAGGTTGAAGGCATAGTAACACCTTCGACAAACCAAGTGTATAAGAAATGTCTAGAGCAGTATGGAGCAGCTCCATCTTATCGAAGGGTAGCAGGGATCCTGAAAGAGATGGAGGTTACGAACCTGATAGGGGTCCGAGACGTTTCGAGAGGGAGAGGAGGACGCAGCAACGAGATATGGCTGAAGATTCCAGCTCAGGTAGTGCTTGAACGTACGCAAATCGACTGGAGAAAAATGAAGGAACTCCACAAGATCAGATAATATCTTGACGATTCAGGACGGCAAAAAGCCACGTATGTGCATTCAAAATCTGAGTACTAGAGGATTGATTTCCTCAACGCATATTCATGGGTAGCTTTATACGCATTGCGTGCCAAATCTGACCAGATTAGAGTAACAGTCAAGATAGGTTCGTGAGATCGGATTTGCGCAGAGTGGGTTTGGCAGGTATCGTAATTCTGATCATATCTATGATAGCGAGCGCCGCCGGTTACTTCACAGGAGGCTTCGAGTGGACCCCCAGCGACCCCGGTTTCATCTATTCATCAGTCCTCACGTTAGGGTTCATAGCTTCAATAGCGGTCGGACTGTTTGGAGCGATAAAGGAAGGTGAAGAGTTCCTCATCGTGGCTGGAGTCGCGTGCATTGTACTAGCGCTTGTCAACAAGCTCTTTATCAATCGTCTCTACTCATGGGGTTTCCTAGATGCCATGTGGATAGTGGCGGGTGTGCTGATGATTCTTGATCGTTTTCACATAAGGAAGGTCAAGGAAGCTAAAGAGAAGGAGCTTGAGGCGAAGAAGCCGGAAAAGCTTCTGGAAAGGTTTGACAAGCTGAGTTCTGAAACAGTTCAAGCTGAACCTGACAAAGTCACAGCTCTCGAAAAAGAACTGTATGATATGAAGAAGATGCTCTGGGTACAAGCTATAGAGAAACCAGAATTGGCCAAGACACTTAGAGGGCGGCTCCTCCTCAGCCCTGTGGGACGAGAGGTCGTGAAACGTTTTGTCGACCAGAAACTAGAAGTGATCGATCCGGATATTGAAACATCAAGAACACCAATCTATCCAGCACTCATGGATATCGAGGAGTACCCTCAAAAAAGGGTGCAAGCCACCCTAGACGAACTGGTCGGGGCAAACGTCCTCAAAAAAGAACTGTTCGAGAAACTGGTTGCCTGTCCTACCTGCCATCAATCATCCAAAGTCTTCATCAGAAACAAATGTTCAAAATGCGACTCCTACAAAGTCCACATGAACAAGCTACTTGAACACCAGTGCGGAGCCATATATGAAAGAGACCAATATCTCGTACCAACAGGACTTCGCTGTCCAAAATGCGAAAAACCCGTCGAGAACGAATCAGAACTCAAATCGGTTGGAATCACGTTCCACTGCGAATCATGCGAGAGCATATTCAGTGAACCAATTCAAACTTTCTACTGCCGACGGTGCACAAGAGAGTTCGAATTGAAGGAATGCGAACTCGCCGACGCATACTCATACCGCTTGAACGACGAGGTCAGATCAGAGGCAAGAGAAGTACTATCCGTTGCAACAGCGGCGAACAAGTTCGAAGAACTGGGATTTGAGGTAAAGGTTCCAGGATTAGTCAAGGGCAAGACCGGCGTCGACCACCAGTTCACTCTGACAGCCACTAAAGGAGGAAGACTGACCGCGATGGACATAGTCACGGCCAAACCGGACGAGAATGTGGACATGGCGAGAGTCTTACCCTCATATGCGAAATTCATGGACGTCTCGATTGACACTCGACTACTACTAGCCGTGCCACGCCTCGACCCACAGACAAAAGAGTTCTTGAAAGCAAACCAGGTCTTTTCCGTTGAAGGCGAGAACCTGTCCGAAACAAGTGATAGAATTATTCAGATCTTGAAGTGACGGTCTGGTTGCGAAAGACCCAAGATGTTTTGTGAACTAAACAAATGCTCAACACGAGCTAGTTCGGAGCTATCCACAACCGTCAGCTATCACAGTTCGGTGACAGTATTCTTATATATATTCTGGGCCGCTGTTGAAAGGCAGGGAAAAACCTTTGAGAAAACTTAGGGATTTGAACGGAAGATTCCGCATGAACAGGAAGGCGGTATCACCAGTAATCGCAACGCTCTTGATGATAGCAATCGCCGTAGCAGCCGCAATTCTTGTGTACGTGTGGAGCATGGGCCTAATCGGTGGACTTCAGACAGGCGGAGGACAACAGGTAAGAGAACAGATAGAAATGGATGAATACGTATGGACAAGTGGAACCTCGGTAACGTTGTACCTTAGAAACGTAGGAAACGCGAAGATAGATGTAGCAGCTGTGTACGTCGAGGGACATCCTGGCACTCCTTCAGGAACGACAAGCCTAGATCCTCTTGCTTCTGGAACAGTGACATGCGGCTCGATAACAGGGTTCACTCCTGTGAGCGGCGTAGCCTACACACTAAAAGTTGTGACGAAGACTGGCGGCGTCTTCTCGTTCTCAATCGTCTACGGCCACGGTGCCTAGACAATTCCCTACCCTTTTTTTCTCTAAGAATGCCATTAGGCATTCTAGATGGTACAGGCCAGAACTCGCCGCGTTTGGTCTGATTCTAGTTTCCCTTATCGTTAGCTGTAGAAGCGTGTTCAACACTAGATTTCAACCTGAGATCGTCCTCGGTCTATACAACGACTTCATGTCTGGCAGGAGCTCGGACTTCTCAGACGAAGCGTTCTACGCCTTGGCAGGATGGAGGTATGTTCACGGCAGCAGTACGAACATAATGGATCTTATACATCCGCCGCTCGCCATCTACATGATTGGTTTCTCAGAACTTCTCTTCATGAATCATGCCCTGCTAAGTCTCATATTCTCAATTTTTACACTAATCATAGTCTACTTGATTTCAAAGAAAGTCATCCCTACCTCTCCAATCGCGCTCGTTCCAGTCTTCCTGTTGAGTCTAGACAAACTGTATGTAAAACTGTCATCGATCGCGTGGCTTGATATATACGCAACCTTCTTCGCTTCTCTGTCGATTTTCCTTCTTCTAAGCGATAGAAAGTGGGCCAGACCTCTGCTCTTTGTTACAATTGGTTTGGCGTTGTCCTGTAAATGGACCACCGTATTCTTGCTAGCGTTGCCGCCCCTATACTATGCTTTCAGGAAAGACTGGAATCAACTAAAGTCGTACCCCTTGTTTCTGATTCTTACGGTTTTCACTTACACAGCGACCTATGCTGTTTTCTTTCTACATGGACACACATTGCAGGACTTTGTAACCCTTCAATGGGACATATTGGTGGGACAGAGGTTCGAGCGTTTCGGAAGAGGTAGTCCGCCGCCGTTTTGGATTATGCTGAACTTTCTCACGGGAGTGGAAGGGCCAACAGTAATCACGAAGCTACTTGTTGATTCAAGTGCCAAGACAGTTACGGTGATAAACAGAGGAACCGGCATAAGCCTAATTGAATACTACAACCCCCTCACATGGCCTATGCTCTTCTCAGCCTCCATCCTATCCTTATACTACTCGAAGAATCATGATCGAAGAATGGTGCCACTCTCATCGGCGCTTCCCATTTTCTTCGCGATCTTCTCTACTGGCCAACATTTCATTTGGTATCTACTTGCAGTCTTCCCTTTTGCCTTTGTTTCTTTAGGATATGTAACTTGCAGAATCTGCAACGAGTCCAGGAACAAGAAGGTGTCAATAGCCATTCTAGTATTGTATCTTGCATCGGCAGCAGTCTGGTCACTATTCGTGACAATGCCACCTTACATACAAATCTCACAATGAATTCGAAGAATACTCGATCCTAGATTTAACTTTGGGCTCTAAGATTCCTATACCTTGACTTTCTTTCTCCGGCCCAACACGAGAAATGCCACGGCAATCAAGAGACCCAAAACAACTATGACCACTGGCAAAGCTCTAAGCAAGAGCAGCGTCATCGACGGTCTTGGATCAACAACTACGATGAACGCCTGGCTCTTGGTTGATATCCCCTGGGCAGCCCCTCCTAGCCAGTCTGCGTAAATATACCATTGCCCCACCTCTGAGAGAGTGTATTCTCCCTTGAAAGCACCGTTCTTGTCGGTCGTGTAGGCTTTCTGCATCGTGGAGTTTCCGGGTCCGATAGCATATACTTCAACGAATTCGTTGGGTTTTCCGATATTGACGTATCCCTCGAATCTAACCTTGTCACCTGCTCTAATCTTGTAGGTTGAAACAGTGAGTTTTGTCGTAGTTTCTACTGGAACTGACTGAGTAAACGCTACCCAGACGTCTTTGTTTCCATCTAGCACGACAGGATAGCTTACGGTACTGTAGTTCAGATATCTGGCTTTGATTCTGTAGTTTCCTATGAAAATGGCTCGAGTTTCATTCACGATTTCAGCGGGGAAAGCTCGAAGGTATATGCCGTTGATGTCGGCTTGTTCTGTTGCTGCTGTCTTGTTCATGTAGTCTGTCACCGTGATCTGAGCGGGAATACCGGTTCCCGCAAGGTCTGTGACGTTCACCTTCAAGTACCAGTACCTCAGAACGGTCGTGTTGAAGCCGGCGTATATCGGCCCCCCAGCTCTTGATTGCGTGCCTTCCACTGTCACAACCACATTTGTCGCGATTCCAGACGACAGATACGTTAGATTTCCAAAAGTCGAATCCGTCACAATGATCCTCTGACGAGAATCCAATAATGCAGTACCGGCCCTTGTACTGTTCAAATACATTGCATCGACAGAATGTAGTTCCAGAGTATTGCAATCAAGTTCTCTCAAAGTTGACTTAGAAGCATTCATGAATACTCTGTCACCCTTGAAAGTGACAAGCTCAGCCGCTGTGGCGTTGATGCTTAGCAGACCTTTGGGCATTGACGTTCCCATTAATGAAGCACTCTTTCCAAAGAGTAGGACGTTGCCAACGTCTAGCGTGGCAGCCTGTGCCGCAACTGTAGAGTCTCCTAAAGAAAGCAGTTCAGCAAAACCGGTAATCTCTGAACTTGCCAGTAATAAGCTGGAATTCTCTGATAGCGTCATCCGGGATGCCCCAGACAAGCTTTCCAGAACCGATCCTTGCATAATCATCGTTCCTGAATTGTGAATTGAGACGTTGTATGTCTTCTCGCCTCTGATTGACATCTGGATTCGTGACTGGACTACAAGAAGCTGCCCGTCATCTCTTACTGTGATGTTTCCAGTCAGAATTATGGTGCTTCCGCTGACGACTACGCTTTTTCCTCTATCCACGATCAGCTCACTTATCGTAATGTTGCCCGTGAGAATGTTCGGAGCCGCATTCGCCACGGGGATTCGCAGGCAATCGCTGGACGGCTGAAGTTCACAACTGCATATTTGCAGAAACAGAAAAGATGCTATGACGAATACTGCGAAGCATCTGGTTTTTCTCAAGCACATGGACTTCAACTCTCGACAAGTCCTATTCTGTTGCGATTCTTTTTGAATGGCACGGTCTGACTATGATCTGCAAAGCCCTTGAATAATACTGGGGGGTCGACACTATTGCTTCTCCTCTCCCCAGCGAGGTCACGGTGTTCCACATTTCGTCCGGAACATTTCCAGTCGATTCTCTGAGCACTTCAATGTTTGCTGTGGAATTCGTTCTGTGTATTATGCGTGTGTTGCATAGTTCCAACAGTTCTGTTGGAAGGTGTGTCGGTTGTTGAGTAACGATTCCCAAGTTTAACCCTCTCTTTCTTCCTCTCCGAGCGGTCTCGATAATTAGCATCAGGGTGGCAAGCATTCTATCTCTTTTCTCTTTGCTTATGAAAGCATGTGCCTCCTCGATAACGATGAGAAGTTTCGGTGTTTCAGGATGTGCGATTTTGTATCTCCAGACCTCGCGCAGAAGTTCGGCTATTACAATGTTTCTCACATAGTCCGACGTGTCGCTGAAGTCCACTACTGAAAGTCGACCGGCTTTGAAGACTTCTTCCATTTTCATGCTTGGCGCTTCAACGTCAATTATGTTCATGTCGGTGATCAGGTTGAGCTTGCTGAACAGGGTTGTGTGTGCCTCAGCAACAATTGGCGGCAACGTGGGATTGTCGACTTGGGCTCTGAGTCTTCTCGCGAGCCGATCTATAATCGTGCTTAATTTTATTGTTTCAGATTCGGGGATCACAGCTAGGATCTTGTCAATTATGTCCTTGAAGTAGAGGTACTCGATCCTGTTAAGCTCAGCAACCTCCGAGAAAACTGCTTTCTCAACATCAGTGAATTTTATTCCAAACCTTGATGCATCTTCTCTCTTGGTTGAAGCAGGGTTTGGTACGTAGACTTTTAGGTCTTTTACTCCGGCTGGTTTCATCTCGAAGGTGGCCAATTGCTCGGCCAACATGTCTGTGGGTTTATCCATTTCTACATATTCCCCTTCTATGTCGAAGACGAGCACCGCGAAGCCTTGGTTTACCGTTTCTTCCATCAAAACCTGTATTGTATTTGACTTTCCACTTCCAGTCGTTCCGAAAATTCCCAAGTGTCTACTTATTGTTGGAACGTTCAGTGTGACAGCAAACCTCCGTTCGGTTGCGAGCGACCCCAGATGGATGTCTCCTGAGACCCCCAGCAATCTTTGTACCTCAGCACTTTCAGCCGGTGCCACAACTGTGCCTGGTGCAGGTCGACTAAGCTGGGCTCTCTCGATGCCGTCTTCTATGTATGATGATAGCTCAGCCATGTACCTCGCTTTGCTTGAAACTCCTTTGATGTCGGAGAAGTATGGTCCTCCTATGACTTGGGCTATGAAATATGATGTCCCTTCTCCGATTCTTACGAAGGTTCCTCTTCTTATGTCGGCGTTCACAGGCGCAGAGATGCTGCATTGAGTGGACGCAATCTTTGACTGATCTGGATCGTAGTCTACGACTCCTATAACCGACTTCTCAACGACTCTCGAACCCATTTCTCTCAAACTGATCTCCTCTCATATAAAGAAAAAGAAAGTCAGAAAACCAGCGGTCATCAGAATGACTGAATGCTTCAACCCAGCTCCGAGGGCATCTTCTCCCATTTTTCCTGCAATTAGTCCTCCGAAAAGACCCTCGACTATGCACATGTGGAACATGATGCGTTGAATTCCTTCTATGTCTCCTATCGCGAATAGCCCACCAGACTCGCCCAACATCTCCTTCATGGATGCTATCTTACCGAAGAAAGTCTTAAGCAGCAGATAGTCTATGAATAGAAAGACGAAGAATGCAACGTAGATAATCACCACGTACATCTTGAGTTGACTTCTTCTCTCTTCTTCTATGGTTTCCAATTCCGCCGCATGCTTACTCACTATTTCTAGCACGTCTTTAATCTCCCCACCGGAACGGTTTATTTCGGTGATGAGAACCGCGGTTCTTCTTGCCAGTCTCGTGTCAACCCTTTCAGCAAAATCACTCAAAGCCTCTTCAAAATCTCCTCCCCACGAAAGTTTGACTCCTATCCGTTTGAGCTCAGACGAGAGTGGACCGTACTTTCGTTTTGAAGCGATGTCAATAGCCCTCGTCAGTGTTACTCCGGTTCTGCCCGCCTCAGCAAGTTCTCTTAGGAACTCCGGAATATTCTTGTCAGCAGTCATCTTCCATCGTGCACCCATATAATCCAAAAGTGCCGGAGGAAAGATCGTTACGATGAGAGATATGAAAAACAGTTGGTCAGGCTCGAATATCATGGGAACCGTAATTATGAATTGACTTGCGATTGCGGTACCAAATAGGGCTGCTCCGATCGCTCCTGATACTCCCCAAACAATTTTGGCGTCTTTCTTGGAAATCCTGAACATGAACAATGAGAGTCACCTGGGTGGCATTACCGAGTCAAGCATCAAGAGCATGATGAATGCAAGCATTGGTATCGCTAGGTATGTGATCATCTGCATCAGAAATAGTGTGCTGAAGCCTCCTATTCCTCCCCCGATCATGTTCATAATGGACAGCATAACGACCATCAACAGAGGGAAGACGACCATCATGGATACATATGCTTCAGCAAGTCCTCCCAGTGTTTCAACGAGTTGTCTTGCGGCTATTCTGGCTTGATCCATGTAGCCTCGGGCTGCTGTTAGAAAGTAACTTGTCAAATCTCCCCCGGTTCTCGCAACCGAGACAAATCCATCGAGAAAGTCAACAAATTTTCTTGACGGTGAAGTTCTCATACGTTGCTCGACCGCTGAGAATATGTCGAGCCCCATGAAGTGCACGTCTCTATCTATGTTGGTTGCTTCTTCAGCCGCTATACTTCGGATTCCCGCCGCTTCAACATTCGATAGTGACCTTAGAATTCTTTCAGGGGGCAAACCTGAGCGTGAAAGAACCGCCATGTGGCTGGCCACGTATGGAAGTTCTTCGTCAAGCAACCTCCTTCTACTGTCAGCCTGCATTGAGGGGTAGAGATACAGTAAGGCAAGAACCACCAGAAAACACGAGACTCCCAACACAAGTGAAAGCAGGAGAGAGATAACGACTGTTGCACCCACTAGGAAAGATATCAGAAAAGTGGAGATGAAGACAACAGCTCCGCCCACAATCGAGAAGAATATCGTGAACGCAACATATGCCGGAAATGCGACCTTCATATTTGCTCTTAACAATTGTTTTTCCAGTTCTCCAAAACGAGGAAGGAGTTTGTTGATACGGTCGCCTAACAGTTTGTAGGGCACCAAAATGAGGTTTTGAAATTCGTCTTGGTCTTCGGTCGCCGATACGGAACCTTGCGGCGTGCTTGAATCTGTCTTTCTCTTTCCCAGCCTCAACGTGAAAGAAGCTAGCCAGCTCCTCTTTGGCCTAGGGAGTCGGTCAAAGATGGATTTGTCTTTCTTGTCGCTCACACTGTCATCCTCAGTCTTATCTTCTCCGCAACCCCTTCAGGATCCGCATAGTAGTCTCGTATCACTCGTCCAACATCGCTGAATCTCCTAATCTTGTTGAGGTACATCCATTCTAGAAGCATCTTTCGCCTTCGAAGTTCTTCGGAAACGTAGTCCTTGGTAAGACCGAACTCCTTCATCATCCGATCGACCAGGACGCTTCTGCCGGAGTATTCGAAAGTGTCCTTCATTGGATCCCATCTGAAAACTTCGTTGAGTATTATCTCTCTTGAAACAGGATCGAGTTCAACCACTTCAACTATACTTGTAACACGTCTCGTCGACCGATTACCAACTCTAACCCTCGATGTCATCGCCACAGTATCAAGTATAGTCAGCAAAGTTCTGGGAATATTCATGGGCTGAGATTCCAGCCTGCTGAACGCTGAGGTGGGTGAGTCGGCGTGAATGCTTGAAATACCTCCGTGACCTGTGGCCATCGCCTGGAATAGAGTAAATGCTTCGTCGCCCCTAACTTCTCCGACTATGACATAGTCCGGTCGTTGTCTCATGGCCGCCTTCAACAAATCAAACAGAGTAATATCGGCGGCGCCGCCAGATCCGAATCCTATTCTCGCAATTGAAGAGATCCAGTTGTCATGACTGAGGTTTAACTCTGCAGTATCTTCTATGGTGATTATCTTACTGTTGGTAGGGATGAAGGTTGAAAGTGAGTTCAAGGTGGTTGTCTTACCTGAAGCTGTGCCTCCAGCTATCAAGATGTTCGACTTCCTCTCGATCGCAAACCAGAACCAAGCCGCCATCTCATAGTTCATTGTATTCAAATCTATTAGGTCAACGACGGTCAACGGATCAGCTCGGAATCTCCTTATCGTGAAGGTGCTGCCTTTCCTAGTGACTTCTCGTGCATATGTGAGTTGTATCCGGCTTCCATCGCTGAGACTTGCGTCGAGCATCGGATTGGATATGCTAATGTGTTTTCCCGCAAGATATGCCAATCTAACAACGAAAGAATCCAGCTCGTTCTCATCTTCGAATTTGAGATTCGTTGGTATGGATTCGTAGCGTCTATGCCACACGAACACTGGTGTTTTTGGTCCGTCGCATGAAATATCCTCTATCATGTGGTCATGCATTACTGGGTCGATCACACCGAAAGATAATAGGTCCCTGATCAGAAAGTACTCGAGCTTATCGATGGTTCCCTCTTCAATATCTATCTTGTAGTCTTTGATAATTCTTCGAATTTTTTCTTTGATCCACTTCTCCGCGTCTTCAGTTGAACCAAGTGATCGCATATCTACGTCCAAGATTTGAAAGAGTATTCCTTTGATTGCTTTTAGAGCGTTCTTCTCTTGTTCCGTCAAGGTAGGCTCCATGACAAGGTACTTCAATCCTAGGGTCTGAGGATCTTTTGAAATTGCCGCGTACACGTGAGGTTCCTTTAATGGAGTTATCTCAATGAATGAAGGAGACCCGGCATTTGCTCTACTATTCTCCAAACTAGTCGTCACCGACATCACCCGACCAAACCGTTTGCAGTCAGCGATAACTGATTTTGCCAATAAACACCGTATGACTTTTGATCTAGTCGCGCCGGAGAAAATAAAGATGGTGTGCTTGACCGTAGATTACCAGGTGCGTTTTTCCGTTCTCGAACAGTTCTGGTACAACCGTCGGCACGCACTTTAGAAACCTCCTAGTCTTTGATCCTTGACGGTTTCACTTCGGATGCTGCTTTTGAGCCTACGGGGCCTCTGAGATGATGCACTCAACCCCGCTGGCTTTGAATGAGATTTCTTGACTGAGTAGATCAGTAGGAACTGTCCGTCCTGTTCATCGATGCGCATAGTTATCTCATCATCTGGATCTACCTCTATCAAGTCAGCTATATCATTTGGAATCCTAAGATAGATAGACTGCTTCAGTCTCACCGGTTTTATCCTCAAAGGCAACTTGTGCACCTATACCAACGAGTCCTCATCGACCCCTACAGCCCAGTATCCCAAATTCAAAGCTTCTCCTTAGTAAAGCCATGGCGTAACCAAAGCCTTGACTAAGCAGTGACAAAGAGGTTTCTAGAAGTATTGAATAGTTGAATGAGAATACACATTGACATGCAGCGTGACGCATACAGACTTCAACTCAATATACGTCGAAAACAGTCATTGAAACACCACGCCAAGCGTACCCAGCGTCAAGAGTTGCAGTCCCATACGCAGTGAAACGAGGTAACCTAGATGGTGTCTCCCAGCTTAGTGCGCGTCATTCCTCCAGAATCCTTGATCAACACTTGGTGAAAACCACGAATTGATAGCGGTCGATGCGGTAAGCGTTATCGGATTCGTACTCTCAATCGTCTTTCTCGGCTACGCGGCCTACAGCGATCTTAAGACCAGAGAAGTATCGAACCATTTGTGGACTATCTATCTTCCACTCGCAACGGTAGTCCTGATATCTAGACTCCTCTTGGACCCAAAGCTCCTAGTTTTGTCAGTCGCGTCGATAGCTGTCACCACATGTCTTTCAATAGTTATGTTCTACATCGGAATATTTGGCGGAGCCGACGCAAAAGCATTCATCTGCCTGAGCGTTGCGCTGCCAACCAACCCTTTTCCACTTGAGTCGCTGTTCATCTCGCTCAACCCCATATTCCCTCTGACCGTACTCTATACCACCTACCTCCTATCACTCTCGACAGTATTCTTGGTGGTCATCAAGAACCTGAAATGGAAGTACGGAGAGCGAAGAAATCTCTTCAAAGATCTCCCTGAGACGCCGACATCAAAGAGAGTGATTGCTCTATTGACAGGTTACAAGACCGATTTTAGAACTCTGCAAGAGAAAGTGTATCTCTACCCTATGGAAGAAGTCTCAAGAGACAGTGAAGGACACCAGAAGAAATTGAAGTTCTTCACCAATGCAGAAGTGGATAGGAATGAGGCTGTAAGAAATCTGGGAGACTTCTTGACTGAAAATGACAAACAGGAAGTGTGGGTTACACCTGGCATTCCACTTCTGCTCTTCACTTGGGTGGCTCTGATCCTGAACGCATTTCTGGGCGATATCTTGACGTGGATATTTTTCCACTAACGGGTATTCCAAAGGAGGTTTCTCATGAGCTCACTCTTCAAGATCCCTGGGATAAGTCTAAAATCCTTCTTTCTGGGATTTGCATCTGGATTCTTAGTCGGCTTGATATCTCCCAAGCTTGGAAGATCTTATTATGTGTTCTGTGCCGGGCAGGCGGAGCATTTGCAAAACTTCTTCACAACTGGGGGAGATTTGCCGCTAATGGTGATCATCTATCTGAGAAACTTTGCCATCGCATCACTGATCGCCGTACTCCCACTAATGCTGATATCCCATACTCTTGCATACAGAAAGAGGCATCCGTTCAAGTCTGGAGACTTCCGCCAGAAATTGACTGGCGAAATTCGGCTGACACTGACGATCTACTCCGTCTCAATTTTGTTTGCCTATGGTTTTGCTGTCTTCGGACTATTTCTCGCTTCTGTCTTCGCGGAGAATTCATTTCAGGGTTTGCTGCGATGGAGTCTGTACTTGGTTCCTCATGGCATCCTTGAGACTCTGTGCATGATCTCAGCAGCCTCTGTGGGCATTGTGATCAGGGACAATTGGCTAAAGACTTTCGACACCAAATTCCAATATACATGGAAAAGATTGCCTAAGCGATGCTGTGTAAGTTATCTGGTCTTCTTGTCGACCGTACTGTTCTTTGCAGCGTTCTTGGAGGTATATGTTTCAAGAGGTCTCAATGAGTTCGTGCATGAAGCGATCAGACTGTACTTTAACCTGAGCTGTCTGTGAAAGGTGCGCCAGACTGCGTTAGTATGATAGTAACGCCAATTTGATCGTTAGTCGAGACCGTCTCATCATACTCGTTGTATCCTGGACAAGTGAATGCCACGGTGTAGGGGCTCAATCCATTCGGTACGTGGAGTGCAAAGTCCCCGTCATAGGAATAGGAGACTCTTTGGGCGGTGGCCGACGCCCAGACAAGTGGAACTATCACAGGCGGAGTTGAACCGTCTTCTCCCGAGATGGTTCCGTAGATTTTTACCATCCTTTCGACGTGGAATATCACTCCTACCATCGTGTTCAAGTCCCCGACGTTTGCGAAAATACTCAAGTTCTGAAGGAACATTCGGTCCAAACCGAATTCCGGAACGAAGACTGAATAGTTTCCAGTGTCCAGACCATAATCCCTCCATCTTAAAGCATTGCGATCCACGTAGAAGAAATGTCCTCGTCCATAGAATCCGGCTGTGGAAAAATCGAAATTCGATGAACCTATGGTTGCATTCACTACGTCGACGCCCTTGAGCTCACCATTTAGCATGACTTCAGGTCTCACAGTAGCATTTTCCGTCAGAGACACGAACAGGCCATTCATCTCCAGCACGACCGTGCCATGTATTTCACCCGCAATGAACAGCTGCATGCTTGCACGGAAGATGTCGCCCAACTCAACGTTATATGAGAAATCTCGAGGCTGTATGTATCCGTATGTATACGCTTTGAGGGTATAGTTTCCACCGCTTACCAATGTAGGCTTATATCCATCAAAAATAATTTGATCGACCGACCAGTTGTGCCCAGTGAAATTCAAAGTTGCCGTCGTCTGGGTTACTCCTGGAAAGTCCAATCTTAGGATCGCCTCTGCATATCCAACTTCCACCGTATTGTTCACTGTGAAGTATACGCGTAACCTCGGTGGTGGACAAAGCGCTAGGAATCTCCATGGTTGAGGCGCCTGCGGCTTCCTAGTCCCCACTCTAGTGTCCCATGATTCTACGGTGACTTGAAAAGCTCCACCTCTCTGCATATCGATTGTCAAGCTGCGGTTAGATGCCCAGCCCAAAGTGAATTCCTCCACATTCTCCTGCAGATAGCCACGAATCCAGACGCGAAGATGGTAGGTTCCATCTTCGATTCCATAGTCCCATGGACTTGGGCCCGGGCGAGAACCGACAATCCATTTTCCAGAGTAGGACTTGTTATAGTGCTCACTGAATCCAAGAATGTAGAATCTCAGCAGATCAGTCTGGTCTCCTGAAGAGAAATCCCCGTACTGAACGATGCCGTCTGAAGACGTTCTATTGTACACGGCCAAACCCTTCAGAGCTTCATCGCCACTGTACATCTCAAGGAGCACATTTCCGCCGAAATGTTTGCCCGTCGCCGACCCGTATGTAGCGACTTCACCCTCTTTGGGCGTTTCCAGCACTGACCCGTGGAATAGTCGAACAGTTACAGATACCGTGGCACCGTATGGCAGCCTGGATTCCCCGACAAGATTCTTTGTACCGTAGGAAGTTATGGTAACAGTCTTTACTTGGTCTTGAGGCAGAACGAAACCGTACACCCATATCTTGATTGTGTAGGTTCCCGGTCCAAATCCAGCGTACTCAGTTCCTAATGCCGAGCGGCCAACGTGTTTAGTACCATTTCGAAACAGAAGGGCATAATCTTCACTTGGAAGGTTCATGGATTTGTAGGTTCTTGAGGCAACTATCGTATTGCCCTCATCATATGCCTCAACCGTGAAGTTTAGTTCCTTGTAGTTCAACTTCTTCAAATAGGGTGACTCCAGAGGAGGTATCGAAGTGGTTGGATTGGCTGCGTCCACATATGTAACGGTCCCGTTGATTATGCAGCCCCTGTTGAGAGCAAACTCTGATAGCAATGTGGTCTTTCCGCCTTTCGCTACCGTGACTGGGGACGGAAATATGGTTTGAGCATATGCATACCCCGTTTCTGGAAAGAAACCTGCCGAACCTACGAGAGTATACTCGCCAGCGTAGAGACCGGTTATTTCAAAGGAGCCATTTTCTGGGTTCACAAATGCTCTCCCCATCGCTCTCGTCCCAGTTCCAATCGCGTAGACGACGCCCTTTGTTCGAATGGGCAGATGGTTGATTCTGTCAGTCACATGTCCAGCAATACTGGCTGGATCCTCTCTCATGCTTACTGGAACCTGCAGGATCTTGCTTGGATCAAGTGGGAAGATCGGCTTTCCGTCAATGCCCCTCTGCTTTGCAATACGTACCGTGAAGTTATAGATGCCGGACACATCTGGTGCACTCAGTCCCTTCAATATAACGTATTTTGGTGCCGTGAAATTGTAGAACATCCCTGTGCACCCGGGGTTCAAATATCGAGGAGGATTCCATATCTCCACCGTGTACGGTGCATTTGCATCGTAGGGATAGTAATCGAACTGGTCAACTAGTTTGTAGTAGAAGTAGTCATTTGATATATCAGATTCTATGAATGATGTATCATTCTCGTATCTTCCTTGAAGGAACTCTCGTGGAACCTCAATCCTGACTGCCCAACAGGATTCAGTTATGTCTATTCTCACGTCGCCAGTGGTTCGAAAGAACATTCCCCACCCTTTTGGGTTTGAAGGTTTGATTGTGGCTTCACACCAAGCATTGGGGGGCGGACAAAGGCTCAGCAGAAACACAGCTACGACTAACACAGCAACAACTACCGTAACGAATCTTCGCGAGGCCAGCTCACCCCCTCATGTGCAGACGCCTGGTATGGAATGTGACTAATCTCTTCTCCACCAGCTTGTCCTTGTGACACAAACTGCTGCGCAGTGTCTTTATATCTTTCCATGCGAGGCGGTGGATCAAAAAGTCCCGGTTCTTACCTCTATCTAAGACTCAATCTCTGATATATTCTACGTCATGTAGGAGCCCACACCACACTGGCGCTGCTTCCTTTGAGTGTGACGATCTTGAAAGTGTGAGTCTCTTTCGCCACAGACATTGTGAAAAACGCAGCTTGGCCGACTTTAATACTCTTGTTCGGTGACAGCACGAGAACGCCGTCCACGTATACTGATGATACGGTTGTGGGGGTAACACCCACATTCCTCACCGTCAAATTAGCTATTCCGGTAGTTCTGTTAAACCATACCGATTCGATCACCAAATTCTCTTTCATGTTGTCTGCTCTTCTTTGTGTCCATTGGTCCACTCCTCCAATGGAGTTGCTCCATGATGCCATGGCCCATGAATAGCACAGAATCCCGGCGGTGACCGCAAGACTAAGAAAAAGCATAGTTGTAATGATTGAACTAAATGCTTTCTCGTTACTGAGGATTGTCTTTCTAACATGTTTCAAAGTATCCACTCAGACGAGCCCCCTACGGTTTCTTGAATACAATCCCAAATGAAGAGACATCCGTTATGAAATGTATCAAATTGTGGTCACATCATGCATAAATATGGCCGCTCTTGTAGTTTATAAATGCTGGAGCGGGCATGCTGTGTTGAAGATTCTCAGACGTAAGAAGGCACTCAGCACTGTCATTGCCCAAGTCATCATGTTGTCCGCGACCATGGCATTAGGCGCAATCGCGATTAACTGGGCAGTTCCTACCCTTCAGCTTTATCAAAGCAACGCAGGAATCTATTATGAACAGAGAGCAAAGGCTTTGAAGGAGAGTTTTATCATCGAGGACGTCTGGTTCAATCCAAGTCCCAACTATGTCAACATTACGATAAGGAATGTTGGATCAATAGAAATTCAAATTGCTGCCCTCTATATCAATGGAACGAGTTACTCTTTTACTCTTGATCCTTCAAAGCGTCAAGTTACCACTCCGGAAGGCCAGTATCCTATCCGGACTTACAAGATAGATGTTACTTCTACCCCTCATTTTACTTGGGTAGCAGGGAAGAAATACCTCATAGTGATCGCAACACAGAGAGGAAATCAAGTTACGTCGATGTGGGGTACTTGATCGTGGGTTTCGTCCATGAAACTCAGGAACTTTTTCGGCAGTAAGGGTCTCAGTTCCATAATGGCAGCAGTCTTGATGACTGTCTTGATAATGCTCTCGATGAATGCTTTTCTTGCAGTCGTCTCCCACTCAGATCTGTACGCTATGTCTCGCCAAGATCGAAACATAAGGGAATGGGAAAGGGAAAGTGAACACCTACGAATAGTCTCCTTATCCATTGACGGTGGAAAACTGAATGCCACCGTAATAAATGAAGGAGCGGTACCCATCGAACTGGTGGATATCTGGATAACGGAAAATGCGGTCAACAGTCA
>Ga0209253_10002286_pt1 | contig 16977 bp, 16 predicted proteins | sample FrelakmetBRP12BR_FD_187145 | JGI IMG/M metagenome (GOLD analysis project Ga0209253, IMG submission 187145) | Freshwater lake sediment microbial communities from the University of Notre Dame, USA, for methane emissions studies - BRP12 BR (SPAdes)... | ecosystem: Environmental > Aquatic >...
ATGAGCTGCTTCTCCGCCTCATGCGCCGCCACGCTCTGCGCCTGCCCCTGTTCCCTGAGCTGCACAATCTGCTGTTGCAACACGGTACGTTCGTCCTGCAATCGGACCTGACTCTGCGTCAGTTCCCTCGTGGCCTGGGCCAGCGCCTGTTCGGCGGTCTGGCGAGTCCTCTCTTCCTCCGTCACTCGCTGCTTGAGCGTGTTGACTTGCTCCGTTGCCCCGCGATATTTCTGATTGGCCTCCTCCAGCTTCTTTCGGATCAACGTCAACTCATCACGCAGAACGCGTTCAGTTTGACCAAAAGCACCTTCAAGCTTTTCCATCACACCGATAGTCGGCTGGAACGGTTCTGTTTTGGAATTTGCCGCCGTCCGACGATCGGCCACTATCCCAAGCCATTTACCGAGAATTTCTATTTCAGCGACATCAAAGTGCTTTGAAATCAGTCGGAGAGGCTCCAATAGGTAGAAGGTGTGTTTATGGTCGATAAAATCATTGATGCCGAAAGGCACTGTGACAATGAGCCTTCCTGTTTTCGGAAGAATGCGCGCGGCCGTTTCCAGGAAAGACTCCGGTCGTGTCAGGTGTTCAAGCACTTCGCTCATCACGACTGTATCAACCTTCACACCATCATGATCCCATGAAAGGAAATCTGCGTTGACGAATGACACATGCTTTCGCACCTGCTTCGGCTCGCTTGCGAGATACTTGGTTGCCTCGTCGATTGCCTTTGGGCTGCTATCGAGGCCGATGGCTTGATAGCCTTCACGAGCGAGCAGAATCGGCACAATACCTTGACTGCATCCCACATCCAGAACGTTCTTCCCTTGAATATGACGGCATATCCAGTGAATGCGGGCATGCGTTTCCCGCATAAACTGCTGCCCCATCAGGCCATAATAGGCTTCGGCCACTCGATCGTGGATGTCAGCAGCGACAGTTTCTGAAACAAGCTGTATCTGTTTATTTTCGTCCAAAATCAATCACCTACATTAACCAGAGAAACAACGAGCCAATGCGGCACGTTCCGGTTAGAATCCCATTACCACACCGGCCATCAATGCCATTTGGAAAAGAATTGTGGCCATTTCCTTCGCGATCTGCCGAGATTTCACATCGATCTTGGGCAGCAGGAGAATGTGGTCCCCCGCTCGGACCTGTACTTTGCTGAAAAATCCATCCTTGCCATCATTGTAGCTGCCGTCGCGGTGGGCGATAATAATCCGTGATGCATCGGCATTTTGCGTGTACCCGCCGGCTCGCTGGATGTAGTCTTCCACCGACAATCCGCTTTCGAATGTTATGGTATTGGGGAACAGCACTTCGCCGCCCACCAGCACCAGGCCGTCTTTGACCGGTACTTGAATCGTGTCGCCATTTTCCAGCAGCAATTCGTCTCGTTGACTCTTCTGCGCGATCAGGACTTGACCGGACGGCTCTATGTCCTTGGCCCGTTCGACCCACTGCAGAATAAGGCTCGCTTCATTGGCTCGCAGTTGCGACTCATCGTTGGTGCCGGAGCGGGCGGTGAGCGCAGCGGCTTCCAGGCTTTTGAGCGACGTTTGAAGGATCAGTTTTTGGCGCTCTTTCACGCTCAGACGAAATAGTTGCAGATTGTCGACATCCGAACGCTCGGAATACTCGATGCGCTTCAGCAGTTCTCCCACCCTCGTGCCATACGGGAGCTGATACTCCTGTTGGCTCTGATGTTCTCCTTCGACCCGCACGGTGATTGTGCCAAGCCGTTTGTCCGAGGTAAATGCAACTTCGTCGCCATTGATCAATCGCAGGCTGTCAGCATGATCGAGCGGGTAATATTCCAGATTTCTAATTGTGCCGGTGTTCCGTGTCACACGCACATGCGTGGCCAAGGGAAGGGGCTTGGCAAGTTTGAGCAGATCCGCTCCACTTAAGTCTGAGCCGGAGAATTCGAAACGCTTAGCGTTTTCTACCAGCCCCATCACCGTCACCGTTTTTTGCCGCGGCGAGACAAAAATGATATCACCGTCGGCTAGCTGTACTTGCGGTATGCGCCCTTCGAGCAGAAACTCGTACAAGCTCAGCTCCGTTCGGATTTGCCTCCCCCGCTTGACCTGCACGTTCAGGAATGATCCGCGCTCCAGATCAATCCCTCCCGCCTGGTCAAGATAATGGAGCAGGCTGTCCATTGACGTGCCGTTGTAGAGCCCCGGTCGATTGACAAACCCTCCAACGTACACTCGCACGGGTTGTGCCTCTGCGAGGCTGGCATAGCTGTAGACGTTGGCGCGGAACACTCGACGGGCGGCCTTTTCTATCGTGCCCTGCAAGTCCTGATTCCGGACGCCAAGGACCTTGACCGGGCCGACCTGGGGCATAAAGATGTTGCCCTGCGGATCGACCACTAAGACATCGTCAAATGTCGCGCTGCCCCAGAGGCGCAGTCTGATGCTATCGCCGATCGCTATGGAATAGTCTGGATTGAACTGCGTCGGCCCCTGGCGGGCAAAGGCCCCGGTGAAGAGGTGTGCGCCAAAGGCTTGGCTCTTGAGATTTGCCGAAGTGGTGGAAGGGGACGGTTGCTCAGGGCTGATCTCTCCGGTAGTCTCCGGCGGAGGAGTAGACGCGGGAATCGGCGGCTTTCCCACCGGAGGAGCCGTCTTCCCTTGCATCGGGCTCGATGGGGAGGGCGTGACTCCGCCAGGCCGTCCAAGCTGTCCCAGTCCTATTGCACCTAGAAAATCACCCTCGGCGGCGAACGCTGGATGTATGAAGCCCAGGACTATGAGGAGGATCAATATCTTGCGCATGACTTAGTCTTGATGCTCTCGAATGATGACGAGGAATAAACTCACGATGCCGGCCAGCATAGCCGTGACGAGAATAAACACGACTGTGTTGTAGATCCGGAGCGGCTCCATCGGGTACTGCGGTTGCGAGGGGCTTTGAAGCACCGATACCATCTTCAGGGTCCGCCCGGCATCGACTCGCCCTTTTTCTAGGGCGGCCAGCGCGGTTTTATACATATCCTGGGCAAATTCAGCATTCATTTGCAGCCGCTGAAATTCTTCGACATTTTGATTAAGGGTTTGGTGTTTGGAGGAGGTCAAGCGTGTCTGCTCGCGCGCGATCTGCTTTTTGACGGAGGCGATTTGGTGATCCAGCTCCACCACAGAGGGGTTTTGTGGATTGAGATACCCAAGGAAGGCATCACGCTGCGTATTCAGGGTGGTCAGCTGTACTTCCAGCTGGTTCACGATCCCGAACAGATTTTCTGCTGTTCCTTGAGGCGAGACCAAATTTCGTTCGTTTTGATAGGTCAGGACAGCTTGGCGGGCTTGCATTACCCGCTCGCCGATCTGGGCCGCTTGTTTTTCGATAAAGCCGACCTGCTCTTGGGCCAGCCGGTGCGCCATCAGGTTCATGTAGCGTTCCCCTTCTTCGACCAGCATGCCGGCAATGGCATGGGCTTTCTCAGGGCTAAACGCTTGCGCGCGAACAACCAGCACGCCGGCATATTCGTCGAATTCCACACTGACACGAGACAGGTAATGCCGATGAAACCACTCCTGCGAGATGTCCTCCGCCCACATGCGTGAGATCAGATCGCGCTGTCGATCACTGTAGTGCTCCCTCAAGTTCAGCTTCTCATTGAGCTTTATCAGCATGTCGGTCGATAACAAATGGTCGCGCAGCAGAAGCTGGTCAGCACGGCTTACTCCGCTCGATAAACCCAGCAGCGTCGGCATGTCGGCCGTCTGCCCCACCGGCAGATCCGTCTGCTGAATGATGATATGGGCCTCGGATACATACCGATCGGAGGCCACCACTCCCCAATACATGGTTGCCAGCACACACAGAACACATGCGAGCCAAAACGTACGGCTTCTTTGCCCTAAGAACTTACGCTTTTCCCCCTTCGATGGAATGACAGGGGCCGGCTCGATATCAGGGGGTGTGTCTCTCTTCGGCATGAATTGAACAGGCATCATGAGCTGAAACTTTCTTTGTATGCCTTCAGCGCGTCATCAATCCTGTCAAACCAGTGCGCTTTTCCTTCGTGGAGCCAGATGCCCGCAGTGCAAAACTCTTTGAGGGTGCCTTCTCCATGAGACACCATAATCAGGCCGGCATGATCGGAAAGCTTCTTGAACGCTGCGGCCGCCTTTTTCTTGAATGCGGAATCTCCCGTGGCGGTGATCTCGTCTGAAATGTACACATCAAAATCAAAGGCCAAGGAGAGTCCGAACTGCAGCCGAGACTTCATGCCTGACGAATAGGTGTTGACCGGCTCGTCGAACGCGTCACCCAACTCTGCAAAGTCCTTGATATAGGCGAGGCGATCAGCCAGATCTTTTTCGTGTCCGTGAATGCGGCATACGAATATCGCATTCTGCCGCCCGGTCAACGCGCTCTGCAGGCCTCCTCCGAATCCCATCGGCCACGACACACGACAATGGCGCTCGATGCGACCTCGCGTCGGCATATCGATGCCACCGATCAGTCGTAATAGGGTCGACTTCCCCGATCCGTTACGGCCCACGAGTCCAACATTAAGCAGGGGGGGAATTGTTAGCGTGACGCCTTTTAAGATCCACTTACCAGGACCGTGTGGCGTATGGTACCGCTTATGTACCTCCTCCGCGACAATCATTGCGCCACAAGCCTCGGTGCAAATCGAACATGCAGTGCGAGCCCAAGACACATCGTGACCATGGCAAAGATCAGAACGTATCCGAGGCTTGCGCTGGAAACGGCATGGTATTGGTGTTGCGGGAAAAATCCGGCTCGGATTATTTCAATTCCATGAGCCAGGGGGTTCAGCATTACCCACTCTTGATAAGCCGGTGGTACGGCAGAGACGGGGAACATAATGCCGGACAGAACATACAAGGGCCGGAACAGCATTTTCGTCACTTTCTTGGCTTCAGGAATCAATTTAGAAATAACAGAAAGGACGAGCCCCAGCCCTATTCCGACACACCACAGGGCCACAAAGGCCACAATCACGAGCAGGGCATCATTCGGAATGACCTGAAATCCGAAGATGTATAAACCTGTGAAAAGGAAGAGGCCGCTGATGACGAGAAGAATCGCTTCTAACACGGCGCGCACGAGCACGGTATCAACCGGCAGCACCTGCCGGTAGGTTAAGAGGCCGACATTGGCCTCAATGGCATCTTGGCCCCGCGTGGCGGCATTAAGCGCCATAAAATATCCCAATAACCCCGTCGTGATAAAGAGTCCTCCTGGGATGCCGGATACGACACGTTGAAGAATAAATCCGAAGAGCACATTCAGAAAGAGAAGATGCACGATCGGCTCAAGGAGAATCCACACCCAGGCTGCGCGCCCGGCAGAAACCCTGGCAACCGCTTCGCGGAGAAACAGGGCTCTCCACACTGCCCATGCTATGGATGCTGAAGAACGCATTACTGTTAACGCTGGGCACCCCGACGATAATAGGCCTGTTTCACTGCTTCAGCGCGAACCACAGATAGGCCCAACTGTCGACCTGATATCGGTACGGGTTTCAGTATAACTCCCAGACGTTGCCTGTCCAGCTTTTTCGTCGCGAGGACGCTGAATAGCGAGAGGCCGCTATTCCAGATTATCCCCGCATGGGACCCTGCATCGGATAGGCGCTTATAGACACTTCCATTCATCTGCGTGTGTTCGATCAGGAAGTTACGAAAGCCTTGAAGGACTTCCTGGTTTGGCTTCGCCGATGCGGCTCGCTCCCAAAAATCACTGAGCAATCCAGCGAACGTTACACTTGGGATATCATAGATCGAGCGGCCACATACCTTCACCGGTAATCCATGAAGCAAAGCCGAAAGCCCTACCGTACTGTTCACCACGACTACTCCACGTGTATGCTTGAATATGGTCGGCAGGTCCAGGTCATGCACATATAGTAATCGCCCCTGCGCATTATACATTTCGGCTAATGTTTCGCATACGCGTGTATAGTCGCAATAGGCTCGGTCCATGGGATGATGTTTGATCACCAGATATGTCTCTGGGGGGGCATTCTTTGCAAAGTCGGACACCACGTCTCGGATAAAGTCATCGACGCTCGCGTAGTCGGAATGCGTGCGCATCTGTGAATCGTAGTAGACTTGCAATGGAACAAGGAAGAAACGATTGGAGTATTCTTTCTCTAATCGCCGCCGAATCTCACGTTCTTTTATGTGGTAATAGTATTTTCGCCAGAGGCCTCGTACCCAGGGAAAGGCTTCTCGAATCGCCAGCCGTCGGTGATGTTGGTAGTGAGGAAACAAGGGGCTCAGAAAAGAACTCGCTATGTAGTACGAGATAGCCCAGAGCGCGGCATGCCAAAAGACATTCCCAAGTGGGAGCGGCTTGGCGACTGTGCTCTCCGATTGCTTTAGATAAAAATCGGTCGTTCGGGGGAGCGAGGAATAGTCATTAATCCCTGACCGCTCTAACGTAATGTAATTGGGACGTACATACCCCGCTTCGAAGACACCAATTTCGATCCCCAGGCGCTCCGCCTGCTCCCGCACGCACCGATGGACCGGCCGGCAATCTCCATACATCAAGACCACATCAATCTTCTGTTCGGCGAGGACCTGTGCCAAATAGTTTGGCCAGTCTTCCATCCGCCCCCGAAACGGTACGGATCGTCTGGGATAAAACAGCCAATCGCCGCCATTAAAATTGATCTTACTGACCCGTGCCCCATTCTCTTCCAGATCGCGAGCCACATGTCTGAAAAACGGTCCCAATGGCCCCTGCAAAAGCAGCACATGCTTCCCTGCAAATGCTTTGATCTCCCTCAGCATCATGTTGCCTTTCCCCTGCGTCAATCAGGAGCCTCTAGTGATTCCGCCCCGGTTCCGCTCTCTTCCCGCGAGAGCGTAAGGATACGGCATTCAAGAATGATGACCATTCCTCAGAAGGGTCATGGAGGTCCCATCAGAAGATGGAGGTCCCTCCTACAAAGGGGGGGTGAGCGCTGGGCGCAAGGCAGATGGTGAGAGAAAGGATGTCGAAAGGCGGCTGCGAATCGTGGCCCTGCCCTTGAACGAGAGATGCGCGAGACTGGCGGAATAGGTTTATCTGGTCTATCTGGTTTGTTTAGTTCATCCAGTTGTGGTTGATTAACCCAATAAACCAGATACCGGTCTTCTTGCACTGGCAAACTTTTTCAGCATCCTCCTAGAAAGCCCGAGAGCCCATAGGCCGCAATGCCCTTCAGCCAAAGCCCGATGGTCTCCTGGTGTTACCCAAGTGAGCTGCAATCTTTGTGTGACTGAGTCCTTGCTCGGACAGCTCAAACCGAGTGCCAGTTGTGTGAGTGTATGCCAGTCCATAGGCTACAGGGGACTGTCGGATCTTATGGAACCATTGCACTTTCTCGGCCATCCGCTTGAATGAGCGCATGAATAGACAGCTCACAGACCACGGCTGGCGTCTTCCCGCATCATGACGCCGCCATCCAGCCCCTGGGCTTCTCTCATCGTCCCCATCAAGGATGAGTGAGAAAACCTGTCGCCCCTCTTGACGAGCCTGTTGAAGGTGATGGACTCACACGAGACTTAACGGTCGCGCCCCTACGAGATTATTTTCGTGGACGATGGCAGCATTGACTGCAGCAGTGATGGACAGGATCGCCTGGCGGCGCAGCACCGGCAGGTGCAGGTCTTCCACCTCGCCGAAACTACGGCAAGACCTGCGCGTTCGCCGCGGGCTTCAGTCAATCTTCCGGCGAATTGATCATCGAAATTGACGGCGATCTTCAACAGGCCAGCGAAGACATCTTGTCACGCCTCCCCTATACCCATACATACGATCTCGTGAGCGGATGGAGGCAGCAGCGGCAGGATGGCCTGGTGAAAAAAATGTCGTCCCGAATCGCTAACCGTATGCGGAACTTCATTACCCACGACGGCGTCCACGACACATGATGCCCGCTCAAGATATTCCGACGGCCTGTGCTGGAACGCATCTGCCTCTTCGAGGGCAAGCACCGATTCTTTCCCGCGCTCGCGCTCATGCACGGGTTCACGGTCACGGTCACGGAGGTGCAGGTCAGGCGCTACCCGCGCATTCACGGCGTCTCCAAGTACGGCATGAGCAACCGATTGTTCACATCGCTCTATGATTTGATTGCTGTGCGGTGGATGCAAAATCTGGTATTGCGGTACAAAATCAGAAAACCTACGTGACGCAGGTCATTTCGACGAAGATGATTATCCCTCTGACAGCGTATCCCTGTTCTGCCACAACTTCCCACTAGCAGGATGTTGCAAAGTCCGCCAGTTTTGTTCTCGCGTCGCTCAGAGGCTCAACGTTGAGTAGAGTGTTTCGGAGATCGGAAACGCTGTAGGAACTATTCCGTTTGCCAAGATCCATTGCAAGGGCGAACGGCCTACACGAAGTGCGGAATGTACCCACTCGCCTCATCCCTCGCTGCGGCCTTGCTGGACGGAATTTTTGAACAGCCTCAGGCTATTCTGGCATCATCACCATGTACAAGACTCCAACGTTGTAGGGGGTATAAACCGAGTTTTTCCGCAGCCCGCTATGAGGAACGATCTAACATCTCATGTAGTTAGGCTTGATACAGAGGTTTTGGGTTGGTTGCCCACTTTTGACGCGCCTCCTAATCCGGCATGAATACCTCGTTGAAATTGGAGAAGGCCAGGCCAGGGGCTGGACCACCACTAAGCACATATAGCCGACCACGAACAGAAACCACACCAAGTCCGTGACGGCTTGTAGGAAGTGGGGTCCTTCTCTCCCAATGATTAGTGACAGGGAAGTAGGCATGGTTGAGATCAAACGTCGTTTGACTGTTTTCCCCACCAACCACATAGATGATGTCGTCAATTGTCCCTGCTGCAATCCCACTTCGTGGGGTAGGTAAGTCGGCCACCCTTTCCCAACGATCGGCTATCGGATCATAGGCCTCGACCCTTGTGAGGTTTCGATTGAAGTCACCACCCAGTCGTCCCCCAATGGCGTAGATCCTCTGATTGGACGTGGCCACTGCCAAATGGTCACGAGGAGTCGGAAGTATTGCTCTCGGTATCCATGTATCGGTCACGGGATCATACATCTCCACTGCTGCTGAATTGCCGTTCCTGCCAATCCCGCCGACAGCAAACAGCTTGCCGCTATGCTCGACAAGGCCTAATGCCCCACGAGGAGTCGGCATTGGAGTTCTTTCGGACCATGAATTGGTTGTAGGGTCGTATGCAAACACTCTTGCGCTGGGACCGGAAGGCGATTGTATTAGGCCGCCTACGACATACAGTCGATTGGCTGCACTTGCTACGCTTGCATGGTGAATTGGCATGGGAAGTGGCGCTCGCAATCTCCAACGATCAAGCGCGGTATCGTACTCCTCGACCGCGTCAGTGCTGATCCAACTGGACCGGTTGAAGAAAACATTCAGAAGGGCCTCACCCCAGCTCGGCTCTCGCAATCCTCCAACGAGATAAATTTTGTCTCCGATGGCGGCGGCAGCCACCTCTGTTCGCTTTATTGTAGCGGGCGCAAGAGTTTCCCAACGTTCAGGATTTTGGGGTGATTCTCGGGCGATGGTCCAGGGCACGAATGTGAACAGTATTATAGTGATGAATAGCCAGTGCCTAGATGCGTGGGGGGCTTGTCCGAAGTTGAAAATGAGCATGGTGTCAGTGCGCTTCTCGTTGGCCATGGAAACCTAACTCTGCCGGATGCCTGCCGCTGAATCAATCCCATTCTTCGTTGAGTTTCGGGAAAAAGAAAAGGGGACATTCACCTATTTCTGGACAGATTAAAATCCTCTGCTAATGTGAAGACCGTCACACCTGTCCATGCAAGTTTCATCTCCCGAGAGCTAACAGGTTACTGACATGAACTTCGCAGACAGGTGGGGCCAATGTTCGTCTATATATTTTTGATCACGCTCATGGCTGCCCTGGCTTCCCCCATTTACGCCGCCGACCCCACGCCCAAGATCACCATCGGCACTCAAGAAGTCGGCCTCAGCGCCGGCTACATGTTTTCCCATCTCCTTAAGAAATCGAGCGAAAGCGAGCAGAGTGGACCGGCCCTCATGCCCTTCTGGATGATGACCATCACTGATCCAGTGGGCAACGGATGGTATCGAGGGCAGGTTTCGATTGGTGCGGAAGCCGTCTACATCCGGTTTGTTGAACCGGTAACCACACATGGTATCGGCTTTGCCCCCAGAATCAAATACACTTTTGTCACACTGAACCGGATCCGGCCCTACGTCGAATTCGCCGGAGGCCCCTTCTGGACCGATCTCGCCGGGAAGATTCCGGAACAACACAGCGAGTTCAACTTCGTCTTGATGGCCGGTTTGGGGGTCTCTTATTTCATGACCGACCAAGCCGCACTTAATGCCGGCTACCTGTTTCAACATATCTCTAACGCCCACACGAGCACTCCCAATGTAGGACTCAACTCGAGTCTCCCCTACGTAGGCTTTTCCTTTTACTATTAGAAGTAGGTCGTGAAGGCTACGCTGTCACTTCATTGGACCGTCATCGGATGCTGCGGGTTAATTATTACCCTGACGACCGGTTGCATCCACTGGATCGAACTCAAGCCCGCGGCCGACAGCAGCCAAGAGCCCAACGTTCGGCTGATCGCGCGAGACGAACAGGTCCCGCTCGTCATGGATAGCGTAGGCATCACACACAACGGCTCGCCACAGAATCTGTCACCGGAAACAGAGCAGCGCGTGCTCGGCATGTTGTCAGAGATGGAATATTCCCACACCTTGGCAGCACGGAATCCGCCGAGCCTCCGGCCAACGAAAAATTCATTCGCGCCCGCCTATACCGCCAGCAGCGCTCCCCTACTCGAGCGCTCCATTTGCTCCGATTCAGTCAAGTCGAAGCGGTCATAACTCACGCTCGTTTCCATATCCACCTCGTCCGGTAAGTACGCGCCTTCCCGTCGGCCCCGCATTCTCTATTTTCAAACTGGAATGAAACTGTCCGAAGCCCATCTCGCTTCACCAGATGGCAAAGATCAGCGAGATATCGACTACGTGACCGAGTTGTATGAATGGTTTCGTGCTCGACTGGGACTTGAAGAAGACGACGACATTCAAGTGGAATTTTGCACAGACACGCCAAAAGGTGCGCCTAGCGGGACACGTATCTCGTGACGCGTAATTCGTATCTCGCTTCACGGACATGAGTCTGATCACGCGCTTCACGAGCGACGTTTTATGACGCCATGTCAGACGCCGATAAATATCGCGCACGAATTATTCTCCACCGCGGCCATCTCATGCAGGCCAAAGCCGTATATGAACAGGCGGTCGCGGATGATCGCCTGGCCAATGACCACCGCGCCCTCTCCGACTCGCTCGGCAATCTGGGTAACGTCTGCGCCTATCAGGCGACTTGAATCACGCGGAAGCCTGCTACCGGGAAGTGCTGACCATCCAGCGCACGGAACGGGATCAGTACGCCATCGCCCATAACCTCATGAACCTCAGCAACCTACGCATCGGAGCCGGCACACCAGAAAAGGCCAGCCCTTACCACCTTGAAGCACTGGATCTCCTCCGCGCACTGAAAGACGATCGCGCGCTCGGCATTCTCTGCAACAACATAGCGTTGCAAGAGGCTCGCGAAGAACAGCGGGAGCAGGCCATCGCGTCGTTCAAGCAGGCCCTCGACTATCACCGGGTCGTCGGCAATGAAAAAGGGCTCGCGGTAACCTATAGCCAACTCGGCAAGTGCTTTCTCGACCAAGGCGACCTGACCTGAGCCGAGCGTTGTCTCAACAACGTTTCAGATCAGTACATCAAGCTCGGCAACGAACCGGCCGAATCCGCAGTACTCCGACTTCATGTCCCAGTGTATGACACCCGTCAGGACCTTGTTTCAGCACGGCGATGTCTTGAACGCGTGGTTTCTCTCGACCTGCGATACACGCTGCCTGAGCGTCAAACCGACTCGGCCTATCTCGCGAAGCTGAAACAATCCGATTAGCCGCTCTTTCGCTCTCCTGCCTATCAGAACACTCTCTATTAATTGTCCAGCATTCTTTCACGTTCCGCCAAGCAGAACTCCAGCGTTTTTCTGGACTGAACTTAATCCTCTGCTATTCTTAATCATATTTCCAATGGCGTCACGCATTACCCAAACCTCGGACTCAATGCCAGCCTGCCCTTTGGCAAGTTCTTATTCTATTTCTGAATCAGGAGGAGGCAAGATGATGGGCCAGATTTTTTCACGACCATTGTTCAGCGGCGTTCTCGCCATGACACTAGGCTTTGGAACCGGCTGTTCCCATTCGATCGAACTGGCTTTCCCAACAGAGGCCGCCCCGCCTACCAATGCATCGGTGGCCATGGATGCAAGAGTGCCTCTGCTGCTTGAGACGATACGGGTAACCCACAACGGCTCGTCGATCGCTCCGCCCGCGATCCTCGAACGGCAGGTACTCGGTGCCATCGAAGCCACTCGTCTGTTCTCTCAACATTATCAATCTGGGTACACACAACCGTCGGAGGACCAGGCTCGCGTCACTGTGCGCCTCTCGATCGACAATCTTGTAGAGCCCCATGCCGGCCAAGCTGCCTGGCGAGGCTTCGTCGTCGGCGCGTCGATGTTTGTGCTGGCACCGTTCATCTCCCTCAATTACGACTACGGCACCGAGATGTCGCTTGAGATGGAACGATGGGACGGCCAGATCAAGCGGTACACCGCCACATCGAATGGATCGGCCCACTACAATCTGTTCGGTGCGAGCCCGGAAGTCATTGAACAGTTGAAAGGTCAGGTCACGGAAGCCTGCCTGTCGTCCCTGCTCAGTCAAATGATTCAGGACTCGCCCTTCTACCTTGCCAGAAGCGCGAAACCCCAGGGCAGCCCGATTCGCACCGTCTCGGTCGGAGTCCGCCACTCGTCTACTCGTACGATCCCCGTATCCCAACCAATCCCAGACTTTTCTCCTCGGTAGCCCGCCACAAAACCGTTCATGACTTCTCAAAGGTCTAGCAGGATGCTGAAAAATATCCGCCAGCCTGTCTTGTTCATTTGGTCTGTTCGGTCTGTCTGGTTCACTTAGTTTGTTTCGTTTTTCTGGGTCAAGGAACAAAACAAACCAGGCAGACCAGATGGACCAGACAGACCAGGCTTGTCTTGCGCGTGCGGACCATCGAAGTTCTGCTGTGCCAAAATGGCTTTTCCGCAGCCTGCTAGACGTTCAGGACGGTGCGATGTGAGAGGACTCTGTGATGAGTCTTGCTCTCTGTGACCCAAACCGGTTCGAATGATTTCTTCCTGGTTTTGCTCCCGATTCCAGGTCTAACTCAATCTCGCTCCATCGCACTTGTTCAGGAAGAATTACTTAGAGTTTCAACGAGAACATCGTTCATGGTCACACTCTATCCCTATCGCTACTGATCGTCCTTTAAAGTCGAGGGCACTGTCATCATGAGATCGTAGCCGTGCTACCACTCTGCTACCAGAGCAGCCCAAACCAAGACGACCCATGATGATCATGGTTGTTCCATATCTTCGCTTTTCCGTGGGGATAGCTCTTGCTGGGTCGGCTCAGTTTTGGGAGGAGGAGATTTGTAAACCGCAGGTTGGAGGTTCAATTCCTCTGGCCAGCTCCATAAAATTGAACCTCCGACATAGGGGTTTCGAAGAGGATGCGTCCCCTTCGTGGGGAGTGTGCAAGGGGACTGGGCCCCTCTGCAGGAACCGGAGAGGCAATCTTCAGGGCCGACCCGGTGACGGTTGGATGGTTCAATTCCTCTCGCCAGCTCCACACTCTCTCCAACGGCGTGGGTCGTGTCTCAAATCAGGCCGACAAGCGCATGCTACCGGTCCGCTTCCATCAGAGTCGATTCATCTTCGAGCTCTTCGATGTCAGCCTCAATCTTCCCCTTCGTGGTCGAAGGGTGTAATCCGTATTTCCGTAGCATCTTGTAAAAGTCCGCCCGATACCGGCCGGCAAACTGGGCGGCGCGGGAGATATTCCCGCCGGTCAACTGAAGAACATTCTTCAGATATGTCCGCTCGAATTCTTCCTTCGCCTCTGTCAGGGGCTTCAGCGGCGTATCCGGAGACACCCCGACGGACGGCAGAAGGTCCGGGGTAATCATATCCTGCCTGGTCATCACCACGGCTTTCTCGATGGCATTTTCCAGCTCACGCACATTGCCCGGCCAGGGATTCACCATCAATCGATGCAGCGCCGTGGGCGTAAACCCACGGACATCTTTATTCGCCCGCCGATTGTTGATTTTGAGGAAATGCTGGGCGAGCAACGGAATATCGTCGCGACGGTCGCGCAGCGGCGGAATAAAGAGAGGCACCACGGAAATCCGGTAATACAGATCGTTCCGGAAGCTGCCGTTCTTGACCGCTTCGCCGAGATCCTTGTTGGTCGCTGCAATGATGCGCACATCGATTTTCTGCGACAGTTCGGAGCCGACTTCTCGGACCTCCCGCTCTTGAACTGCACGCAATAGTTTCACCTGCATCGACAGTGGCATTTCTCCGATTTCATCGAGAAAAATGGTTCCGCCGTTGGCGCTTTGGAATAAGCCCTTCTTCGGACCATGGGCGCTGGTGAAGGCTCCCCGAACGTGACCGAAGAGCTCACTCTCAAACAGCGCTTCAGGTATTGCCGCACAGTTGAGCGCGACAAAAGGGCCTTTGCTGCGACGGCTGTTGGTGTGGACCACCCGCGCCATCACCTCTTTGCCGGTTCCAGTCTCACCGAAAAGCAGAATCGTGGCATCGGAATCGGCCACTTGGGCGATCTGTTGAAAAAGTCGCTGCATCGCCGGGCTGCGAGCGACGACGTTCTCAAGCCCGTAGAGCTCTTTGACCAAGGACTTCAATCGCTGGATTTCCTTGCTCATACGCTGTTGGGACAGCGCTTTTTCAATCGTCGCTTTCAGTTCTTTGTCGTCAAACGGTTTGGTCAGATATCCGAAGGCGCCGCGTTGCATCGCTTCAACCGCATTGGGAATGCTCCCATGCGCAGTCAGGATGATGACCGGTAACTGAGGATGGATCCGCAGCAGTTCCTCCGTTACATCCAACCCGTCTTCTCCACGAAGACGCAGGTCAGTAATGGCAAGATCAAACATCTTCTTCTTTGCTTCAACGACCGCATCCTGCCCTGTTGTACAGGCGGTCACGGCAAACCCCTCAGCCGCCAGCCGCATTTTCAGCAGGTGCAACAAGCCTTCATCGTCATCGACTACCAGGATCTGTTCTTTTTCCATATGCTCCTTATTGCGCAGGTGCTGATTCCGGCACGGGAACAGGCGCACTCGCGGACGGCGGACGAATCGGTCGGACCTTTTCTCGCATCTCCTGGTCGATCCGCTTCAGCGCCTCTAATTGACTTGAGAGTTCTTCGATTTTCTTATCCCGCTCCATGACCTGCTTCTGAAACGATTGAACAGAGGCTTGTTCGGCGGCCGTTTTCGGCGCATCTTTGTCCTTCTTTGACGTCAGCGCTTCAATCTTCCGGTCCTGATCAGCTATCTGCCGTTGAAGCGCTTCGATCGCCTGGGCATCGGCTTCCTTCATCCCGCGGAATTGCTGAATGATAACTTCACGATCAAGCAAGTCCCGCACCAGACGATCTATGGCTTGATTTAATGAGCTATTCTCGTCGGCAATTGCAGGTGCCGTTAACACAGCCTGTGCCCACGAGGGGTCCTTGGAGGTACTTCGTTCCTGGAGAAGTTTCAGCCAGGCTTTGCTGGATGCCGCCAACTGGCTTTTAGGCGAGACGGCGAGGACTTTCCCGAAATATTTTTCAGCAACTTCGCGGCTTTCGTACAATCCTAACAATCCACGGGTAAAATAAACATGATCACACGTACTCGTTTCGTTGCACTTTTGGACTAAGGCGTCCTGTTTTTTTGCAAGTGCTTGATAGAGTTTAGATTCTGCCGAATCAACATGAAAATAAGGCTGATTCAGCGGCAACGGCGAAGTCCAGCTCGCACAGCCGCTCAATGCAAGGGGAAGGATCCACAACACCGCTCTCTTCATAGTCAGCCTCAAGTAATTCCACCGGGTTTGGTCAACCGTAGGATAAACCGTACAGTCGTTCCCTTCCCGGATTCACTTTCAATCCAGATTCGCCCACCATGGGCTTCTACCACTTTCTTCGCCAGCGCCAATCCCAACCCGCTCCCTGCAGAAGAATTCTTGGCCTTATTTCGACCCTGATAGAACCGTTCAAAGATATGGGGAAGATCTTCCGATACGATACCAGGGCCTGCATCAGATACCGCAACCTCTAAGACCCCGGACTTAGAATCTGGAGTCATCTGCAATTTGACGATGCCCCCTTCGGGACTAAATTTCAAGGCGTTTGACAAGAGATTATCCAACACCTGCTCAATGCGGAGCGCATCGGCTTTCACCCACGACCGTTCTTTGGGTTGTTCGGTAAGGAGCTGAACATGCTTTGAATCAGCCAACAGCCGGACTTTATTGACGGAAATATCCGCAATTCGATTCAGATCGATCGGAACGATACGATACTCCATCATACCGGCTTCCATCTTGGAAAGGTCGAGAATGGTCGAGATGAGATGAATCAGCCGCCGGCTGCTATCGGCCATGATCCGAAGGGTTGTTCGCTGCTCCGGCATAAGCGGCCCGGGAATCTCATCGAGAAGCAGATGCGTCCCCTCCTGAATCGACGCCATCGGCGTGCGCAATTCGTGTGATACGTGCGCGAGGAATTCCGACTTCATGTCGTCCAACTCTTGCAGTTTTCCTCCCATCCAGTTCACGGTATCGACCAGGTCACGAAGCTCCGCAGGCGCAGTAATCTCCAGGGGCGTTCCAAATCTCCCCTGACCAATCAGCTTGATATGCCCCTGCAACTGACGAAGCGGACGTAAAATACTATAACTGGCAATCGCCGCGAGGCCAAGACCGAATACCAGTGCGACAAGTACCAGCTGTTCCGTCACCGCTTCTGCTTGTGCCGCGCTCGCGCGGG
>Ga0209253_10002287_pt1 | contig 16976 bp, 15 predicted proteins | sample FrelakmetBRP12BR_FD_187145 | JGI IMG/M metagenome (GOLD analysis project Ga0209253, IMG submission 187145) | Freshwater lake sediment microbial communities from the University of Notre Dame, USA, for methane emissions studies - BRP12 BR (SPAdes)... | ecosystem: Environmental > Aquatic >...
TGACGGGGTGTCGGTGACGCGGCTTCATGCGAACACCGAGGGGTCCCCGGCCCGGGACGTGCTGCTGGGTCGCGGTCAAGGGAGTCTCGAAGCGCAGCGAGCGGGGGCGAGCAAGCGCCGAGCGGCCGCGCACCTGCCGGGCAAAACAAAAGCCGTCGCGCAGTGACAAAGATAGAAGCGTCCGCAGTGGGACTAGGTGTCCACTGGATTTCGGGCCCGCTTCAAGTGCACAATCTCAGCTAGTCAGCACGTTTGTTTTCGCCAACTGGTGTTGCGCGCAAGGGGGTGACCCATGGAGGTGAGTGGCAAGGCGCTGTGGACGATCTCCTACGGCATGTACGTTGTGACGGCGCGCTCCGGCGGCAGGGCAAACGGGCAGATCGCCAACACCGTCTTCCAGGTGACCGCACAGCCACCACGCGTGGCCATCGCGATCAACAAGGAGAACTTCACGCACGGCCTGATCCGCGAGGGTGGCTGGTTCGCCTTCTCGGTGCTCGCTGAAAGCGTGCCGATGGAGTTCATCGGCCTGTTCGGCTTCAAGTCGGGGCGCGACGTGGACAAGCTCGCGCAGGTCGCCTTTCGCGAGGGACAGCGCTGCCCCCTGGTCACCGACCACGCGCTCTCGGTGACCGAGGCCCGGATCCTCCAGGAGCTCGACGCGGGCTCGCACACCGTGTTCGTCGGCGAGGTGGTGGGCGCGGAGGTTCTGAAGGAAGGCGCGCCCCTGACCTACGCGGGCTATCACGCCCGCAAGGGCCGGGCCCCGAAGAACGCGCCAACCTACCAGCCCGAGACACCAAAGGAGGTCAAGGCGCTTCCCGCGGCCGTCGCGTCAACCTGGACCTGCGGGGTGTGTGGCTACACCTACGACCCGGCCGCGGGCGACCCCGCCAACGGGATCGCGCCCGGCACGCGCTTCGAGGACCTGCCCGACGACTGGGTGTGCCCGTCGTGCGGCGCGCCCAAGGACGCTTTCCTGGCCGACTAGCGGTTGGAGTCGGTACTGACTTCGCCTACGGAACGAATCCGCAAGCTAGCGGTGTGCCTTCTGCTGCGCTTCGCCAGGCGTGCAGGGGCGCAGGCAAAAGGCAGACCAGGTGTCGTTGACCGAGATCGGGTTCACCCACTTCAGGTCCGTCTCGGCCAGCGCGTCCCACCCCTTGTCGAGCATGCTGAAAGCCGCCGGCAGGCGTCATCATGCCGTTAGCGGGCATTTGGATAGGGATAGATCTCATCCGCGATCCAGTAGTTCGAGAGCGCAGCTGCGAACAACATGCCCACAACCCAGAGCAGCCAACGTCGGCGGCGCCACACCACGCAGAAGGACGAGTACTGCATCGGAATGTCCACGAGGTAGGCGGCGCAGTAGCAGACATTGGCCAGTGTTGCGAGGATGACAAGTGCCAGAAGCGACTCAAGCGTGAGTGCCACGCGGAAATGGGGCCACGTCGATGCGACCCAGGCGATGACCACCAGGGCGAGGACCAGATTGTATGCGAGACGGCGTGGCTCCCAGTATCGAATCGCGTCGTCGAGAACCCCTCGTAGCTGGCTGGGCGGCGACTCACCGGAACCTCGCGACTCGAGCGACCCTGATCCATCCATGTGAAACACCTCCCATTCTTCGGCAGCACCCTAGGCCGCCCTCCAGCAGCCGCCCAGCCCGGGGGGCTACATCAAACCTCGCGGTAGTGGCGGAGCTGCTCGGCCATCCCGGCGAGGCGCGCGGCGCAGCGGCCGAAGACGCTCTCCGGCGGGTAGGCTCCGTCGGGTCCACGGGCCCCGGCGGCGACACCCATCAGCAGCTCGATCCCCTCCTCGATGCGGGAGATCGGGTAGACGTGGAACCCGCCCCACTCGACTGCAGCCACGACCTCGGGGTCGAGCTGCAGGTCATCGACGTTGGACTCGGGCATCAGCACGCCCTGGCTCCCCGAGAGGCCACGCTGTGCGCACAGGGAGAAGAACCCTTCGACCTTCTCGTTGACCCCCCCGATCGCCTGGATGCGCCCGTTCTGGTCCACCGAGCCGGTCACCCCCAGGTCTTGCCTGATCGGGATGCCGGAGAGCGCGGAGAGGATCGCGTACACCTCGGTGGAGGAGGCGCTGTCGCCCTCGACGCCCCCGTACGACTGCTCGAAGGCGATCGAAGCGGTCATCGAGAGCGGCATCTCGGCCGCGAAGTTGCCGCGCAGGAACCCGGACAGGATCAGCACGCCCTTGTCGTGAACGCTGCCGGACATATTCGCCTCGCGCTCGATGTTGATCACGCCCTCGCGCCCGAGCCCGACCCGCGCGGTCACCCTGCCGGGGAGCCCGAAGGCGTGGTAGCCGAGGTCGTACACGGTCAGCCCGTTGACCTGGCCCACTGCCGTTCCGTCTGTCGCCACCACCAGCACGTCGTCGAGCATGTACTTGGTGAGCTTCTCCTCGGGAAGGGAGTGGCGATCACGTCGAGCCCGCACTGCCGCATGGATGTGCTCGACGCCGACCGTCTTCTTGCGCTTGCCCCCCGCGAGGAACGCCGCCTCTCGCAGGATGTCCGCGACGTCGGAGAACCGCGCCGATATCCGCCTGCGGTTGCGCGCCAGGCGCACGCCTTCCTCCACCAGGGCCGCCATCCCGCCGCGGTCGACGTGCGGCAGCTTCTCGTCCCGCACGATCTTGGCCATGAGAGAGAGGAACTCCTGCACCTGCTCGCGCCCGCTCGGCATCTCGCTGTCGAAGTCGGCAAGCACCTTGAAGATCTTGCGGAACTCCTCATCGGCATCGTGAAGGAGATCGTAGAGGGCGCGGTCGCCGATCATCACGATCTTCACGTCCATCTCGACGGGCTCCGGCTGCAGCGCCTGCCCGGAGATCGCGAACAGGATGTCCCGGGGCCGGATCACGACCCGCCGGTAGCGCAGCGCGCGCTTGAGTGCCGGCCACACACCGGCCTCCGAGACCGCGTCGAACGCGTTCACGACGAGGAATCCGCCGTTGGCCCGCAGCAGCGACCCGGCTCGGATGCGCATGTGGTCGGAGGTGGACTGCAGGTTCTGACCCAACCTCGCCTCGATCGTGCCAAAGAGGTTGTTGTAGGAGGGCTCGGTTTCGATGATGATCGGCCGGCCCTTGGTGTTGCCGTTGTCCACCACGACGTTGACCCGGTAGCGAAGCAGGGGGTCGCCCTCCTCGCCGCCGTCATGAGCGCCGAAGAGCTCCAGGTGCTCCAGCATGTCCCGTAGCACCTCGTCGAGGTACTCCGAGACGCGGGGGTCCTTGACCGCCCGCGCAACGTGGGAGAAAGCCTGCTTCAGCAGCGGGTCCACGGTGGCGCGGCGCAGCTCCTCGGCGCGCGAGACCATCTCCTCGCGCATCGTCATGACCTCGTGGAAGACTCGCTGCAGTTCCTCCGAGAGCTTGCCGTGCGCCTGCTCTATGACGGTGGCCTTCTCGCGGTCGAACTTGCCCTCTTCCGCGAGGCTCTGAAGCTTCTCGAGGGTCACCGGCCGCTCCTCGACCATCGGCAGGATCTCCGGCCGAGTGACCGACCCGACCTGGACCTGCACCAGCGTGAACCCGGCCGCCCGGACTTTGCGCTCGAGGCCTTTGATCAGCTCCTGCTGCTTGGTCTTGAGATCCTCGAGGGCGAGCTCCAGGCGCTGCTGAAACTCCTCCCCCTCGAACATGCCCGGCAGGGCCTTGGAGATGTCGCGCAGCAGGCGGTCGAGGCGGTCGCGAAGGACGACGCCACGCCCGGCGGCCAGGCGCAGGAGCCGGGGCTGCTCGGGACGGGCGAAGTTGAAGACGAAGAGCAGATCGTCCGGCGGCTCACCCTCCCCGGCCAGCGGGCGCAGGTGGAGCTCGATGGCGGTCATTCTGCCGGTGCCCGTGAGGCCGGTCACGAACACGTTGAACCCCAGCGACTGCACGGACAGCCCGAACTCGAGGGCGCGCACGGCGCGCGCCTGCCCGATGATCCCCTGCGAGGGCTCGATCTTGGCCGTCGAATCGGCCGGCAGCCACTCCTCGGGGCACCGCCACCGCAGCTCGTGCGCAACAAGCTCTCGCGCCATCGCCCACCCCCTCATGCAAGCTGACAGCCAACAGCTTACAGCCGACAACCAACAGCAGGTACCGGGGTTATGCCTGAAGACCGCTAGCAACCCCGCTGGGCTAAACCCAACACCCGAATCCATGTGTTTCTTGCCTTCAGCTGTCGGCTGTCAGCTCGGGTTCCGGCATCCCTCACTTTCGTCCCGGACCAGGCGTCTCGGCCCGCCGGGGCTACGACGCCTTGTTCTTTCCCACGACGAGCGGCACCAGCACCACGGCGGTGAAGCAAGCGAAGAAGACACCCAGCGACGCCATCCATCCCATGCTCTGGAGACCGGGGTAGTGGGTCGTGACCAGCGTCCCGAACCCCACGATCGTGGTGAGGGCCGAAAGCACGACGGCGCGCGCCGTCTGGGCGAGCTGCTCCGTGCTGCAACCCTCGCGCACGCGGTACAGGACGTAGATCGCGTAGTCGCTGCCGACCCCGATCACCATCGTGATAACGAAGACGTTGAGCAGGTTCAGGGGGTACCCGACCACCGCCATCACGGCGAGCGCCCAGAGCACGCCCGTCGCCACCGGCAGCAGGCAGATGAGCGCCGACCTGACGCTGCGAGAGTCCCACAGCAGCAGGCCGAGCACGAGCACGAGCCCGAGCAGCCCAGCAACCGCGGCGTCCCGCCAGACGATGTGGCGCAGCCGCTGGGCAACCAGGTTGACCCCCGTCAGGCTCACCCCCTGGCGGCCCCGCAACAACTCGACCAGCTCCGGTGGAGCCTCGCGCCGCCACTTTCCGGGCGGCGAGAACACGTTGACGACCGTGGTCACTGCGCCGTCCGTACGGTGCAGCGAGCGCTGGATGAACTGCTGCACCGGGGTGCCCTGCCACACCTCGAGCGACACCGGTCCCTCGGGGCGTAGCGCCTCGTCGAGGGTGGCCAGGCCCGGGGCGAAAGCGCGCGGGACCAGACCGACGGCTTCAAGCGCCGCGTCCATCTCGCGCGTAACCCGCACCGGGTCGGTGAGCTCACGGTTGGCGGCGAGCCAGCCCAGCGCATGCTCCTGGGCGACCCGGGGCGGCACCAGGTTCGCCAGGGACTCGTACGAGGAGATCACTCCGGCCCCCACCAGGCTGTCGAGGCCGGGCGCCAGCTCCTGCACGCGCGCGATGGCCTCGGGCACGTCGGCGGCCTCCACCCGGATCATCATCGCGTTGAACGAGAGCCCGAACGCCTTCGCCACTCTCTCCTGCACCGCCACGCCCTGGTTGGAGGGGGACCGCAGGTTGCGCACGTCGTCGTCGAAGCGCAGCCAGAACAGCGCCACGACCGAGAGCGCCGTGACGATGCCCGCCGCCGCCAGCACCTTCGCCGAGTGGCGCCTCGCCCCCTCCAGCAGGGGCTCGAGGCGCAGCCAGGCGCTCGGCGGCGCAGGGGCGCGGGAGCGGTCGAAAAGCGTGACGAGCGCGGGCAGGATCAGGAACGCCGAGAGCATCATGAACACGATGCCGGTGCCGGTCAGCAGGCCGAACTCCCGCAGGCCGACGAATCGGGTGGCGAGGAAGGCGTAGAAGGTCCCCACGGTGGTGATCGCGCCCAGGACCACCGCGGGCCCGGTGTGGAAGGCCATCTCGTCCAGCGCCTGGGCGGGCGCCATCCCGGCCAGGCGTCCCTCCAGGTAGCGCCCGTAGGTCACGATCGTGAAGTCGATGCCCAGTCCCACAAGCAGTGCCGAGAACCCCGAGGTGGCCGAGTTCAGCTCGCCCAGGGTCAAGGCCGCGAAGATAAACGTCAGGGCGAGGCCGGTGCCGAGCGGGAGGAAGGCGTAGTGCGCGGTGGCAAAGCGGCGGTACGCCAGGAAGAACAGCAGGAGCACCCCGACCACCGAGGTGATCGAGTTCGAGACGATGTCCTTCTTGATCAGCGTGGCGTCCTCGAGGGCGATGCGGTGCCCCCCACCGATCTCGACCTCGGGGACCTCTTGCAGCGGGATCTCCTCGTCCTTTGCGAACTGCTCCCTCACCCTGGCGATGCGCGCGCGCAGGTCGTCCATCAGCGCCTGGTCGAAGTCGATGTTCTGCGCCGGACCCTTGGGTTTGGCCAGGATCAGCACCAGGCTGTGGTCGGCCGACAGGAAGTAGCCGCTCGAGTAGTCCACCTTGAGCGCGGCGGGCGTTCGGCTCACGCGCGAGAGCAGCAGAGGAAGGAACCCGAGCGGGTCGCGGACGGCGAACTCTTTGGCCACGATCCCGTGGGGCGTGTCGAGGGCGGCGCGGATGTCGGCCGCGCGGGCCGCCAGGCCCCCGGAGGTGAGGCGCTCCTGCAGTGCCGAGAGTCCCTCCTGGTCGAGGAACAGGACGGCGTGGCGTAGCACCGCGTCCGCCAGCCTCACCGGGTCCTCGAGCTGGGCCTCCACCTGGGACAGGTAGGGGCTCTGCCGCATCTCCCTGGCGAGGGCGTCCACGAGCGCCAGGGAGTGTTCCAGCTGCTCCTCGCTGCTCACTGGCACCGCAATCAGCAGGGTTTCGAGAGAACCGAAATCTTCCAGGATCCGCTTGAACTGACTCACGACCCGGTCGTGCCGCGGCATCAAGTTGAGCACGTCGGTCTCGAACCTGAGCCGCGTGCCCAGCACCACGCCCGCCACGATCACCAGCGCCGTCCCGGCCAGCACGACCCGTGGATGCCGGTTGCCAAGCCGGACCAGGGCGCGTGGCAGGGTCGCCGCGCCGCGAAGGCTCACCGCTCCGCCCCGACCACGCGGCGCCAGAAACCACCGAAGTAGCTGATCAGCGACGCCACGGTCATGGCCAAGGCCACCCATAGCGCGATTTTGGCGAGCATGGCCCAGTGCCCCAGCTGATAGCTGACGATCAGCAGCGACACGGCGATGATCTGCGAAAGGGTCTTGAGCTTGCCCCACCAGTTAGCGGCGATCACAACCCCCTGCTGGTGAGCCACCTGCCGAAGGCCCGAAACCGCGAACTCGCGGCCGACGATCACCACCACCATCCAGGCGGGGGCGAGCCCGAGCTCGACCAGGGAGATGAAGGCAGCCGACATCAGGAGCTTGTCGGCGATCGGGTCGAGCAGCGTCCCGGTCACGGTCACCGCCTTGGTGCGGCGGGCGATCATGCCGTCCGCGATGTCCGTCAGGGCCGCCAGCAGGAAGATCCCGAGCCCCCAGAACTCGCTCCCGGAAAAGCGCGTCAACAGCACCACGACCAGGAACGGAACCATGAGGATCCGCAAGAAGGTCAGCGAGTTCGGGAGGTTCCACATCGTGTCGCCTGTCCGGAAGGGATTGTAGCGTACGCGAGGACCCCAAGCCTGCAGGACGTCGCCAGGCTGATTCTCAGCCCACGGCTGCACCACGTACAATGTCTGTGTGCTCCTCCTCGCACCGACCTTGACTGCGGTTCTCTTCGCCGCCGGGCCCCCGGCAGTCGCGGCGGTGAACGTCGCCGCCGTGCGGGGCGTGGGCCCGTTCTTCGCGCTCACATTCGACGCCCACGCCGAGGCCCAGGGCGCCGCCGAGCTGCTAGCGCTGCTTCGGGAGCGGCGCGTATGGGTGACCGTTTTCGTGACCGGCCGCTTTGCCCAGAGCTACCCCGAGCTCCTCGCGCAGGCCGCGCGCGACGGTCACGAGATCGGCAACCACACGTTCAGCCACTCCCACCTGACCACGTGGGCCTCCAACCATCGCCACGACACCCAGCCGGAGCTCACTCGCGAGAAACTTCAGGACGACCTCCTGCGCGCCGCCACGGCGATCCGGACCGCCACGGGCAGGCAGCCCTCCAATTTCTGGCGCGCACCGTACGGCGAGCACAACGCCTCCATCCGCTCCTGGGCCGCGGAGCTGGGCCTCGTGCACGTGGACTGGACGCACGGCACCACGGACTCCCTGGACGCCCTGGACTGGGTGGAGGAGCCGGGCACCTCCCGCTTCCTGAGCTCGCAAGGGATTGCCCGGCGCCTGCTGCAGTTCGAGGCCCGGCACGGAGTGCCGCTGGCCGGCAGCATCTTTTTGATGCACCTCGGCAGCGCACGCGCCGATCAGCCGCTCCTCGAGGCGCTGCCCATCGTGCTCGACGAGACCGACCGGCGCGGCCTGCGACCGCTGCCCGTGGGCGAGCTCCTGAGCCAGGGCGCCGGGGAGGCTAGCCGGCAAGTGCCCAGCGTTCGACTCGGCGTGCGCTGATCCGCTGTACCCCCCCTTGCCGCTCCAGCTCCAGCAGGTGCCCGAGCACCTCGGAGAAAGCCAGGAAGATGCCGAAGAAGGTCACGCCGGGGAAGAGACGCGCGACCAGCTCCGCCACCGTGGAGGGGCCTGCCGAGAGGGCAGCTCGGACCTCGGCGGCCCGCCTGGCCTGTTTCTCCCGCAACGCCGACACCTGGCCGGCCACGTCGGAGATGCAGGGGCCGTGGGACGGGAGGAGCAACCGCGGCCGCATCGCCTCGAGGCGCGCCAGCGTCGCGGCGTAGGCGGCAAGCGAGAGGAACGGACGGCCCGGGTTCTCGGGGTCGCTGTCGACGACCGCGTTCGGGGTCAGGCCATCCAGGATGGTGTCGCCCGTGATGATGAGCCCCTCCTCCCCGAGCTCGAACCCCACGTGCCCGGGAGTGTGGCCCGGGATGTGGCGAACTCGAATCGGCGCGCGTTCGTGCGGCAACTCCTGGCCGTCCGCGAGCCAGCTCGCATCGGCGACCGGCCGGGCCGTGCGGTCGAGCAGGCGAAGGCCCGCAATCAGGGGCAGCCGCTCCGCCACCGGGAGACCCGCCCGTCCCAGCTGCTGCCAGAGCATGGGGTAGTTGCGGTCGAGGGCGAGGTTGCGGCGATCGTGGGGGTGGGCCAGCAACTCGGCCCCCACGCGCGACAGCCTGCGCGCGAGCCCGAAGTGGTCGTGGTGGCCGTGGGTGATCAGCACCCTGCTGATGTCTTCAGGGCGCAGCGAGCGCGCGGCGAGAGCCTGCCGCAGGCCGTCCCAGGCCGCCGCGGTTGCCGGCCCCGTGTCCACCAAGGTCAGTGGCTCCCCGACGAGCAGGTAGATGGTCACCGGCCCGATCGGGTACGGCGTGGGAAGGCTGATCGGGACGACCCACGAGGGCAGGCCGGCCCCTCCACACGGTTGGCGCGACCGCTGGTGCGCGCTGAGAAGGTCGGGAGACCCGGTCGCGGCCGAAGCTCGCCTCCACGGCACGGGACGTCTCCGTCCTCCCCGCGCCGTCACCGCTCCGGTGAGGTGGCCGGGGACCCCTCCTCGTACATCGCGGCCAGCAGCGATGCGAAGCGCTGCTCGATGACCCGCCGCTTGACCTTGAGGGTCGGGGTGAGCTGGCCGCCAGAGATGGTGAAAGGCTCGACAACGAGGTGGAACTTCTTGATCGTCTCGAAGCGCGCGAGGTTCGCGTTCACGCCGTCCACCACGGCCTGATAAGCCGCGGCCACCTCGGGGCGCTCGAGGAGGGCTGCGCGGTCGGCCGCCGGCAGACCGCGTTGCTTGGCCCACGCGTCGAGCGCCTCGAAATTGGGGACCATGAGCGCCACGATGTAGGGCTTTCGGTCGCCGAAGAGCACCGCGGTCTCCACCAGCGGCGAGGCGCTCAGCTGGTTCTCGATCGGCTGCGGCGCGACGTTCTTTCCGCCGGCCGTCACCAGGATGTCCTTCTTGCGGTCGGTGATGCGCAGGAAGCCATCGGCGCCAAGCTCGCCGATGTCGCCGGTCGCCAGCCACCCCTGCGGGTCGAGGACCGCGGTGGTGGCCTCCGGCTTGTTCCAGAAGCCCCTCATCACATGTCGCCCGCGGGTGAGGATTTCGCCGTCGGGAGCGATGCGCACCTCGACGCCTGGCAAGGGCGGCCCCACCGTGCCGAGCTTCCAGTCGTCGAACCGGTTCACGGTGATCACCGGCGAGGTCTCGGTCAGGCCGTACCCCTCGAGAACCTTGATCCCCATCGCGTGGAAGAACTCGCCTATGAAGACCGGGAGCGGTGCCCCGCCCGAGATGGAGAAGCGGATGCGACCGCCGAGAGCCGCGCGGATCTTGGAGTAGACGATGAGGTCGAAGACCCTGTAGCGAAAGCCCTTTCGGCCTGTCCGCACGCTTTCCAGGCCTACCCGCAACGCGGTGCGGAACAGCGACTGCTTCAGCTTGGGTCCCTCGGAGACCTCGTGGAGGACGCGGTCGTGCACCTTCTCGTAGAACCTCGGCACTGCGGTGAAGATCAGAGGCCGCACGCGGCGCATCGCCTCGGCGCTCTCCAGCAGGCCGCAGTAGGCAATGGAAAGACCATTCAGAAAGTAGCAGTAGTCCACCAGCCTCTCGAGCACGTGGGAAAGGGGCAGGAACGCCAACACCGTCTCGCCGGTCGTCGGCCAACTCATGGCGCCGGTCGCCGAGGATGCGTCGAACACGAAGTTGTCGTGGGTCAGCATGACCCCCTTGGGCTCGCCGGTGGTCCCGGAGGTGTAGATCAGCGTGGCGAGATCCTCCGGCTGCACGCCGGGGCGGCAGCTCTCCAGGAACGCATCCGCCTCGCTCTGGGGGAGCTCTACCGTGCACGAGGCGAGCGTCCGCACCCCTGGCGGCGCATCCCCATCGATGAGGAGCACGTCCTTGAGCTCGGGGCACGCGCCCCGCACCTCGAGCACCTTGGCGAGCTGCTCCGGGTTCTCGGCCACCACGGCGCGGGCGCCCGAGTCCGCGAGGATGGCTCGGGCCTGCGACGCCAGCAGGGTGGGGTAGATCGGCACGTCGAGCGCCCCCAGGTGAAGGCACGCGAAGTCCACGATGTGCCACTCGGGCCGATCGCCGCAGAGCAGCGCGACCCGGTCACCCTTGCCGACGCCGAGAGCCGCCAGACCCTTGGCAAGACCCGCCGCCCGTCTCGCCACCTCCGGTGCGGGCAGGCGGACCTCGCCGCCGCCGCGGGCGTCCACGAGCGCGGGTTGGGGGGATCCGCCCCGCCACAGTGCGAAGACGTCCAAAAGCGTTCGTGTTTCACTCATCGCTCTCCCCTTTCGTGCGCCTCGAGGCCCTTGAGGAGCAGCCGCAGCAGCGGCCCGCTCTGCTCGGCCAGCGGCTTCGGGCGGCTGGCCAGGACCCACGCGGTGATCAGCTCGTCCACTGCGCCGAACACGGCCCGTGCAGCCACCTCGGCAGGCACGTCCGCGCGAAAGCACCCTCCCGCCGCACCCTGCCCGATGATCTCCTGGAGCAGCTGCAGGTACGCCGCGACCTGACCTCGCGCCACCTGGCGCAGGAACCTCCTCGAGTGCCGCAGCTCGATCTGGAAGACTCGCGCCAGCGCGCGGTCGTTCTCGAGGCTGGCGAGGTGCCGCTCAACGACTCGGCGGAGCTTCTCTCGCGGGTCGTCACACTCCGCGGCGTCCTGGCGCGCACGCTTCAGGAACGCCCGCGCGTGCTCCTCGAGCAGCGACACCAGGAGGTGCTCCTTACCCTCGAAGTACAGGTAGAGCGTGCCGTCCGCGACGCCGGCACGCTTCGCGACCTCGCGCATGCGGGCGCCGAAGTAGCCGCGCTCCGAGAAAACCTCCACGGCCGCGCGGAGGATAGCGCCGCGCTTGCGCTCACGCGACCTCTGGCCAAGCGCTCCCCGCAAGCTCCTCCCCACTTCTGAGTGAACTCGCGTTCAGTCTCACCGAGGCCTCCGAGGATGTCAAGCCAAGGCGGTGCTAGCATATAAATGATGAAGCAAGGGTCCGAGACGGCGCTGGAGAACCTGGTCAACCAGATCGCCCACGACGTCCGCAACCACGCCTTCACCATGGGCCTCCAGGCCGAGATGGGTATCCGGCGTGCGGGCGCCGCGCCCGAGATCAAGGCCCACTTCGAGGCGGTGCTCCGGCAGGTGGACGCCCTGAAGCACTACCTGGAGCAACTGCTGCTCTTCGGGCGCCCGATCCGGCTCACCCTGACCTCTGTGGACCTCGTCGCGGTGCTGCGCGAGCAGGTGCAGCGGCTGCATTCCGGGTGGGACCCCAATGCGCAGGCCTTCGAGGTCAGGGTGGAGACCGAAGGCCAGCTCCGCCGTGGATTGTGGGACCCGCGCGCACTCTCCTCCGCCATACTGCCCCTCCTCGACAACGCGGTTCGCAGCGCCACGCCGCCGCCGCCGGTGTGCGCCACCGTGCGGTGCGACGACGGCGGGGCCGTCATCGAGGTCCGGGACACCGGTCAGGGCATCCCGCCCGAGGTACTGGCCAAGCTCGCGGTACCGATGGCCGTGCGCCGCGTGGGAGGGGCCGGTCTGGGGCTGGCGATCGCCCGCAAGATGGTCGAGGCCCACGGCGGTCGCCTCGACCTCTCCAGCGACTCTTCCGGCACGACCGCGCGCATCGTGCTCCCGTGGGAGGCGACGACCACCTCTGCTCGCTCCGAGGGCTGAAGGGTCGATGCCGCCTCGCAGGACGCGAACGTGATCCCAGCCACTTCAACCTCGCCGCGGCCCGGCGTCGTGCGCTACGTCGTCCACCCGGCGCTGGCCGGGCAACGCCTGGACCAGGGGCTTGCCGCGCTCGCCGGGGTTCCCCGCCGGCGGGTCCGCGCGCTGGTCTCAGAGGGCCGGCTGTGGCTCAACGGCAAGCCGAGCCGCGTGCTCTCGCGTCACCTTCGCCTCGCCGATGTGCTCGACGTAGTCCCCGGGGACGAGGTGTTGGCCCCCCCGCCGCCGGTGCAGCCTGACCTGGCGATCCTCCACGAGGATGGCTGGCTGGTTGCCGTGGACAAGCCTGCCGGCCTCACGACGCAACCGCCCAGGAAGCGCGCCCGGGGTGAGCTGACCGCTCACGAGAGAGTTCTCATGCAGTTGGCGGCACGGGAGGGGAAACAGGTCGAGGTGCTGCTCTTCCACCGCCTCGACCGCCTCACGACCGGGGTGCTGGTCTTCGCGCGCCAGCACGACGCCGCCCGTGCCCTCACGACGATCTGGGGGTCAGGCGCCGCGCACAAGCACTACCTGACAGTCGTGCATGGAGGACAGGATGCCCCCCCCAGGAAGATGTCGGGGGCGATCTCCCACGACCCGCTGGTCCCCGGGCGTTTTCGCGTCGCACGCGGCGGGAAGCCCGCCATCACCGAGGTGCACCTGCTCGCCAGGCTCGGTGAGTTCTCCCTCCTCGAGATTCGTCCGCTCACCGGGCGCACTCATCAGGTTCGCGTGCATCTGGCCGAGGCAGGGTTTCCGGTAGCGGGCGACACCCTGTACGGAGGCGGGGGGGGCGTCCCCCGGCCGTTCCTCCACGCCTGGCGGCTCGATTTCCCGCACCCTCGCACCGGCGCGCAGCTTCGTATCGAGGCCCCCATCCCCGCCGACATGCAGGCGTTCCTCGCCGGGCTCGGGGTTGCGGTCGACGCCGTGCTTCCGCACTAGGCGAACGGGCCGACCGCGAGCGCCCGCCGGGAGCTGGGGCTAGAATGTTCCGGAACAGCGACGGCAGCGAACGGGATCCCCGGATCCCACCGAAAGGACGGAGGTCAGCGATGCTCGACCGGCGTCAGTTCATGGCCGTGGTCAGCCAACCACTCGGGGCTGCGGCGGCGCTCGCATTCCTGCACCCCCGCCGCGCCCTCGCGATCGCCGAGGTTGCCAACCGATACCCGGGCAGCGCCGAGGAAGTCGCCGGGGACGAGACGTTCTGGGCGGAGATCCAGCGCGCCTTCGTGGTGGACCGCACGGTCATCAACCTCAACAACGGCGGCGTCAGCCCTTCGCCCGCGGCGGTTCAGGAGGCCCAGAGGCGCTATCAGGAGTACTCCAATGCCGCCCCCGCCTACACCATGTGGCGTGTGCTCGAACCCCAGCGCGAGACGGTGCGGGAGAATCTGGCGCGGTTCTTCGGATGCGACGCGGAGGAGGTCGCCCTCACCCGCAACACTTCCGAGGGCCTGGAGACGTGCCAGTTCGGTTTCGACCTCAAGGCCGGCGACGAGGTGCTCACGTCCAACCAGGACTACCCGAGAATGATCACGACCTTCAAGCAGCGCGAGCGGCGCGAAGGAATCGTCCTGAAGCAGATATCCCTGCCCACCCCCGCCGAGGACCCGGACCAGGTGGTACGGGCGTTCGAGGCGGCAATCACCCCGAAGACCCGTCTGATCCTGGTGAGTCACATGATCTTCCTCACCGGCCAGGTGCTGCCGGTGCGCCAGGTCGTCGCGATGGGGCGCCGCAGGGGGATCCCGGTGCTGGTGGACGGCGCCCACACCTTCGCACACCTGGCCTTCACGCAGGCCGACCTCGACTGTGACTACTACGCCACCAGCCTTCACAAGTGGCTCTTCGCGCCCCACGGCACCGGCATGCTGTACGTCCGGCGCGAGAAGATCCGCGGCCTCTGGCCGCTGATGGCGGCGCCCGCCGAGCTCGACGGGAACATCCGAAAGTTCGAGGAGATCGGCACCCACCCCGCGGCGCCCTACCTGGCGATCGGGGAGGCACTCACCTTCACGACCGGCATCGGCCCAAGGCGTAAGGAGGCGCGGCTTCGCTTCCTGCGTGACCGCTGGGCCACGTGTCTCTCCCGTCACGCTCGCGTGCGGCTCCACACCAGCCTCAAGCCCGGGCTCTCGTGCGGCCTGGCGCTCGTGCAGCTCGAGGGGGTGGACTCGGGCAGGCTCGCCGACTACCTCTGGGCCAAGCACCGGATCATCGTGGCCGCCATCAAGCACGACGAGTTCGAGGGGATCCGGGTCGCTCCCAGCGTCTACACGACCCCCGACGAGATCGACCAGTTTTGCGAGGCCATCGAAGCGGTACTCGAGAAAGGACTGCCGACCGCATGAGAACCTGGCTCGTTCTTCTGGCGTGTGCCCTGCTCCTGACGGCCTGCGGCCAGCACGCGCAGGTGGTCGTCACCGACAACGCCCCCAAGGCGATCGGCCCGTACTCGCAGGCGGTACGTGCGGGCAACACCCTCTACCTGTCCGGTCAGCTCGCCATCGACCCCGCAACCGGCGAGATCGTCAAGGGCGGGATCGAGGCCGAGACGCACCAGGCCTTGGAGAACCTCAAGGCGGTCCTGGAGGCGGCCGGCTACTCGCTGGAAAACGTCGTGTCCTGCCAGGTCTTCCTCGCCGACATGGACGACTTCACGACGATGAACAAGGTCTACGCGGGGTACTTCCCGAGACAGCCGCCCGCCCGCGCCACCGTCGAGGTGGCCGAGTTGCCGAAGGACGCCCTAATCGAGATCAGCGCCATCGCCGTCCGCTAGCGCAGCGAGAAGAGCGTCCACGGACGCGAGGGCAGGTCCCTGAGAAGCTCCCTCTGCCAGCCGTACTCCGGGTGCCGCTGCAGGAACTCCACGGCCACGAAATCCAGACCGCACGGGTGGCCCATGGCGGCCCACATCTCCATGCCTTGCACCATCGCGGCGTCGGCGACCTTTGCCTGAACGGTGCCCGCCGGGCCGAACGCCTCCTGCCACGGCTTCATCCCGCGCGGCGAGAGGTCCACGTGGCCGCACAGCGTCCTCTCGCTGGGCGCGTTGGCCTTCTTCTCGTAAGCGTCGTAGTGGTCCGCGAGGAAGCGCTTGGCCGCCTCCACGTCGATTCTCCCCTTGGACTCGGGCATGAGCCGCTCCCAACATGTTCGGCGAGCGCACCCGCTCACTCCGGGATCCGTGGCCGGGAATTCCGTCTCCTCGGTCGTCAGCTTCGGGTTGACGGGGAAGTTGGCGCCCACGAAGTAGCCATCACTCGTGCGCTCGAGCGTGACGTTCTTCAATCCGAGCTCGAGACGTGCGATCTCGTTGCGCTTGGTGTCCGCAAGCAGCCAGGTGTTGGCGTAGCCGCCGTTGTTGCGATACGCCATGATCCGGACGAAGTCGTCGATGCTTGCCGAATACTGCATGGCCTTGCGGGCACGCACGAACTCGGGGATCCCGTTCTGCTCGAAGCCCTTGAACTGCGAGATCGTCGTCTCGGTGATGACGATGCCCGCGGAGTTCATCCCGAAGTCGTCACCGCTGTGGATGGAACCCGGGAAGCCATCCATGAGGATCCGGTACCCCTTCTCCGGGAGGATGTCGAAAATGATGTTCCACCGCGACCCTTCCATGTATCCGGACCAGTTGTTGTGCGCGATCACCGGCTGACCACCGCGCGTCCAGCTGCCGGTGGCCACGAACGCGCTGCAACGCTCGGGTGCCGAGGATGTCTTTTGCTTGTCGAGCCAGTCGGTGTAGTAGGGCAGCTCGAGAAAGGCGTTGAACACCACCAAGTCTGTGACCTCGACGGTAACGCCGCGTGCCGCCAGACCCTCCGAGATGCCGCGGAGCTCCTGCCGGTACTCCTCCTCGGTATGGTTCCAGAGGACCGTCTCCGCGGCCTTGCGCAGGAACGCCCAGTCCCGCTTCGTGTCCCGCGTCAACGTCAGCTGGATCACCTTGATTGCGTCGGCGATCTCCGGCGCCAGGAGGTAGCCGTGCTGGAAGCCGATCTGCGCGGGAGATCCCTGCAGCCGCACCGGGATCCAGCCGCTGACCTCGGCGCCACGCCACGAGCCGGCGAGCCGAGGATCGGCCGTCGGCCCGCACGAAAGCAGGGAGGGAACAAGCGCGGCCAGGAAGAGCTCAACGGAAGTCACTCGTGGTCTCATTGTCGTCCTCGATCCACGGTTCACGACGGTCAACGAGTTCAGAGCAGCGCTTCTTCCTTGAGTGTTCGCGTCATGAGGGCGGGGACCGCGGCCCGTGGGGAAATCTTTCCGGCCAGGATCGACTCGACTGCAAAGGTGATCGGCATCTCGACCCCGTGACGGCGGGCAAGCTCGGCGGCAGCGCGGGCGGTGGCCACACCCTCCGCGACCTCACGGCCGGCCAGGATCCGCTCGAGGGGCTCGCCGCGCCCCAGCCGCTCTCCGACGCTGCGGTTGCGCGAGAGCGCGCCGGTGCACGTGAGCACCAGG
>Ga0209253_10002288_pt1 | contig 16973 bp, 15 predicted proteins | sample FrelakmetBRP12BR_FD_187145 | JGI IMG/M metagenome (GOLD analysis project Ga0209253, IMG submission 187145) | Freshwater lake sediment microbial communities from the University of Notre Dame, USA, for methane emissions studies - BRP12 BR (SPAdes)... | ecosystem: Environmental > Aquatic >...
CTGAAGCCTCAAGCGGGGAGATACTGGAAAGAAACTTTGGTGACTGGAACGGAGCTTATTTTCCCGTAGTGAGGAGGGTTAAAGTCAAATATAAAAACCAGGCAAAGGGAAGACTATTTTCAGAAGGCTTTATTGACGTGGACAGCGCTATGAAGGCAAAGAAAGAACTCTCGGAAAAGGGACGGACCCTTGTGGACGTCATAGTAAAGATCGTGGACGAAGGGAAGAACATCACCTTTGAAAGCACATTCACATGGTTTATTGCAAAAAACAAAAAATAAATAACAAGGGGTAGATAGGAAGAAGTTGAGATCTGCTTATCTCTCACTGCCATCTATATCACTCCGCCTTTATAACTGTCTCTACGAGTTCAAAACCTTCACAAGCTGAGCTTCAATATTTGCAGCTATTAATGTAAATTCATGATGCAATCTCTTAAAAACATTAACTCTATTGGTTTCCTTATAGGCTGGAATAGCAGTATCCCCATTTTGCAACGGCATAATTTCTGAATGGCGATTTTCAAAATAGTTCCTAATTGCATAAAGACGGTCCAAATCTCTAAAAAAATTCTCACTAATATCAATCTTAATAAAACTATTAAAAATATTTTCCAAAATTCGCCGTTTTAAACCAGAAGTATAATTCTCATCATAAAAAACATCAGGATGGAATTGAACATTCAACGTTTTAAAATAAAATTGATTAATAGTTGCATTAATCATCATTTCAATATTGATAAATCGTAGTCTTATAGTACGCCCTATCCAATCCTGGTAATAATTTATAGACTCTTCAATTTGTCTCTTTTCATGAAAAGCAGCTCCGAGATTTGTATGCGCTTCAGAATAGTTTGGGTTAAGCTGTAAGGCTTTTTGATAATAAGTAATGGCTTCATCCAGTCGTCTCTGATCCTGGAAAATGATTCCGAGATTATTGTATACCTCAGCATAATCCGGTTTATCAGTTAAAGCTGTCCGATAATAAAAAGTGGCTAAATCATACTGTCCTTTTTCTTTAAAAATATTCCCCAGGTTATAGCGTATTTCAGCTGCGTTTGGAAAATATTTGATGGCTTTCATATAATAGGTTACCGCTTCATCAAGCTGTCGTTTGTCTCGAAAGATATCCCCCAAATTTTCATATGCTTCGGCAAAATTAGGATCAACCTCGATAGCTTTTCGATAGAATTTTATGGCTTCATCAAACAGCCTCTTTCGTTGGAAAATCGCTCCCAATGCAAGATATGCATCAGCATTATTACTATTAAACTCAAGTGTCTTTTCTATATGCTGTATCGCTAAATCATATTCTTCAAGTTGAGCATATACGATTCCAAGAAGGTATAAAATGTTTTCAGTATTCGGTTGTTCTTCTAAGATTTTCATACAGATATGCTTTGCTTGCTCAAGGTTTCCTTCTTGATAATGCTGAAATGCTGCTTGAATTGACTGATTGATATCCATTGCTTGTCAATAGAATTATACAATTTATTCACACTTCCAGTTTGCGTTGGCTACAGAACGAAGTTGAGATGGTGCCGTTCACTGCAACTGAATGCATTTAAACCTCCATGAGAAATAATGGTTTCCGTTCTACGATGTATTTTTATTTATTTCATTAAGCGGCAATTTGTCCCGGCAAAAGACAAATTGCTACACACGTTGTCTCATTGTCCCAGAAAAAAGATAAAAAACAAAGGGTTGCTGATGGCATCCCTTTTGCTTTAATCAAGGAAGGATTACAATCACAAAAAAAATTTGGAAGGAGGTAGTTGATGGATCAGAAAGACTTAAAGAAAATTCTTGCGGGATTGAGCGTTACCACTCTTGTTGCCGGAGCAACCCTTTTAGGAATTGGATACCCTGAGCCGGCTCAGGCAGCTTGAGGCGGGAGCAAGGCGTCCGGGGGGACCGAAACAGTTGGTGAAAAAGCTTCAACGGGTGGGAATGCCGAAAAGGGAAAGCAACTTTTTAAAGCTACGACATTAGGGGGGGGTACGAACGATAAGAGCTGCAACACCTGTCATCCAGACGGTAAAGGCCTTGAAAAGGCCGGAGCGAATCTTGAAAGCACCATTCAGGCATGTATACAGAAGGCGCTGGGCGGGAAACCGCTGGGCACGGATTCCCAAGAGATGAAGGATCTTGTTGCCTACATAACATCGTTAAAAAAATAGAATCGTTACAAGCACTCACGGGGAAGAACACCCCGTGAGGTATGACTTACGTCTACTGCCTTAACGGTAAAATGGGGCACATGTCTCTGTCCAATGTTACCAATTAACATAGTCTGTTAAAAAGCTGTTAACAAGAACGTTTGCAAGTCATGCCAACCCTTGACACACAAAGCCTCTGAGGTCTCTGCATAAAATTTAACCATATAAAATACATCATGAAATCAAAGCCTTATATGTTCTAATGCTGAATCTGCATGTCATGAGAGGTTATTGAGCCGAATAAGCCTTACTCTATCGAGGTTCTCTCTCTCTACCATAGTAAAAAGTATCTCTCAACGCCTATATTTACTTGCTCTGCTCATTTCTGCCGGCCGAAAGCTCGCTCAAACGGGCCAAGGTGATATAAGGAAACACCGCAGCTACATGATATTCTCCATAGTCATCCATTGAAAGAAAGGATGTCCCAGTTCAGTTAAGAAGTTCGGGAAGGATCATTTCCTTTTTGCTCCGAAGTGATCCCGCAACTGCCGCAGCAAGGTAGTGAATCATATTGTTTTCTTGCTTCAATTGTGATAGTCTCTATATCCATGGTTTCCAACAGGTGTGAGATATGAATGTTGAACAGATATCCATATTTCTTGAGAACAAATCAGGAAGACTTGCCGAGGTAACCAGGGTCCTGTCGGAAGCTGGCATCAATATACGGGCACTCTATCTTGCCGATACCGCTGATTTCGGGATACTGAGACTTATTGTGAATGATACGGAAAAGGCACGGCAGGTTTTAAAAGAGCATGGTTTTACGGTAGAGAAAACGAGGGTTGTCGCAATTGAAGTGCCGGACAGGCCTGGAGGACTTTCAGATATTCTCAACACAATAAAAGATGAAGGAATAAACGTGGAATACATGTATGCATTTGTCGAAAAAAGCGGCGAAAATGCCATCGTTATATTCCGTTTTGATGAGTTTCCCAGATCGGTTGATATATTGCAGAAGGCGGGGGTAAGGCTCCTGGGAGGAGAAGAGCTCTCCGCGCTGTAGGAGTTAAACGGATCAAGGGAAGAAGTAACAGTGCCTGAATAATTCAATTGAAGGAGGAGATCATGAAAAAAGCGACGGGAACATTGTTCGTAGTACTGGTAGCAGCATTGTCTGTTTTTCTGGTGTTCGGGAATGCCTTTGCAAAAGAACCCTATAAGATTGGGGCACTTTTTGCGGTAACCGGACCTGCCTCTTTTTTGGGAGAACCTGAAAAAAACACTGCACTCATGCTTCAGGAGCAGATTAATAAAGCGGGCGGGATAAACGGACATCCCCTCGAGATTATTATTGAGGACACAAAGAGTGAGGAAGCTACCGCTGTACTCTCTGCCAAAAAGCTTATCGAAAGCGATAAGGTGCTGGCTATTATAGGGCCATCTACTACCGGTGAATCAATGGCATTGGTCCCTATTCTGAATACCGCTGCTACCCCATTGCTTTCCTGTGCAGCCGGAGCTCCGATAACCCAGCCGGTCAAAGATAGGGCCTGGATTTTTAAAACTCCGCAATATGACATCAGCGCAGTAGAAGCTATCTATGAGTATATGAAAAAGCAGAGCATAAGCAAGGTGGGAATTATCACGATATCTACGGGTTTCGGAGATGCCGGGAAAAAGGCACTCCTTGAAATGGCCCCTAAATATGGCATTACTATTGTTGCAGAGGAGAAATACGGGCCAAAAGATTCAGACATGACGACACAGCTTACCAAAATTAAGGCGGCAGGCGCACAGGCAGTCATTAACTGGTCAGTAGGACCGGGACAGGTAGTGGTGACGAAAAACTGGCAGGCGCTCAAAATGGGAATTCCCCTCTATCAAAGCCATGGATGGGGAAGCAAGAAAAACATAGAACTGGCAGGAAAAGCTGCGGAAGGAGTTATTGCTCCGCTCGGAAGATTAGTTGTTTGGGATAAAATTCCCGATAAACACCCCCAGAAAGCGTTATTGAAAAAGTATACGCAGGATTATGAGGCAAAATATAAGAGCGAGCCCGGCACATTCGGCGGACATGCGTATGATTCCATCATGATGATCGTGGAAGCGCTGAAAAAAGTTGGTCCTGACAAAAAGAAGATCAGGGATTATGTTGAGACGAAAATCCAGAAATGGCCCGGCACGGGCGGTATCTTTAACATGTCACCGGAAGATCACTGCGGGTTAGACAAGACCGCCTTTGAGATGGTTGTGGTCAAAAACGGTGATTGGGAAATTTTGAAATAACAGGGATTGAACAATTGAGGGGATACTCTCTATCCCCTCAATTGTCTTCAAAAACTATCAAACTTTGCTTACAGTCTTCCTGCAATTCCTTTTCTCGGGCCTTACTGTCGGGGCTGTGTATGCCCTGGTTGGTATAGGTTTCAATATCACCTATAACGCCACGTCTATCATAAACCTTGCACAGGGTGAATTTGTGGTGATCGGTGGTCTCATGATGTGGTTTTTTTCCGAATCACTGAAACTCCCATTCTTTGTATCTGTTGTGCTTACTATTATTACCGCCGGGCTTGTCGGGCTGCTCATGGAAAGACTGACGATAAAGCCTTTGAAAAATCCTGATCTGCTGCTGATGATTATGATTACCATAGCGGTTTCGATCGTGTTGCGAGGGGTTTTAATGTTTTATTTCGGGAAAGATCCCTATGTATACCCTGCTTTTACCGAAGGAGAACCGGTGAGCATTTACGGGGCTATTATCCAGCAGCAGACGCTGTGGGTTATCGGTATTACCGGTTTCTGCATCATTGCGCTGTTCTTCTTCTTTAAGAAAACCATTATCGGGAAGGCCATGCTTGCGTGTGCGGTAAATCCTACTGCAGCTCAACTGGTCGGAATCAATGTATCGAGGATGGTGATGTTGTCTTTTATATTGAGCGCCATAGTCGGGGCAATAGGGGGCATGGCGATTACTCCTATTGCCCTTATGGAATATGATAAGGGTCCCATGCTTGCGGTAAAAGGGTTTTGTGCAGCGATCATGGGCGGCCTTGGGAGCAACAGAGGAGCAGTGCTCGGCGGATTTATTATCGGCATTCTCGAATCCATGACTGCGGGATATATCCACTCAGGATTGAAGGACGCAGTAGCGTTGATTATTCTCCTGTTGATCCTTTTCTTTAAACCTGCCGGACTCTTTGTCAGCAAAGCAATGCTCCAGCTGCGAAAGTATTAGCGTATGAAAAAAGGGGATGCATCAGCTTTTCTTCTTTTGATCTTCCTCATTGCCGTATTGCCCATCTTCTCAGGAAGCCCCTATACACTGACTGTGGGAATATTTTCCGGGATAAATGCCCTTGTAGCAATAGGGTTATGCATACTCATGGGATATGCGGGACAGGTCTCGTTAGGACAGGCGGGGTTTTACGGGATCGGCGCTTATGTCTCGTCTGTTCTCAGCGTACACGCAGGGTTTCCCCTGGTCGCCAGCATGATTGCTGCAATGGTTGTTGCTGCCTTTGCTGCCGCGGTATTAGCAGTTCCCGCCCTGAGGCTGAAAGGGCATTATTTAGCGGTAGCGACACTTGGGTTTGGCGAAATTATTAACATCGTCCTGAATGAATGGGGCCCGGGCGGCCCATCAGGTTTTGGAGACATCCCTCCTTTTAACCTTTTAGGGTATACCATACATTCAACAACAGGCTATTTTTACCTGATATGGGGACTTGTTGTTGTGGTAATGTTCTTCTCCGTAAATCTCCTGCACTCACGGACAGGAAGGGCATTGAGAGCTGTTCATGACAGTGAGATAGCATGCAACGCAATGGGGCTGGATGTCGCTGCGCTCAAAATTAAAGTGTTTATCCTCAGTGCGGTCTATGCGGCCCTGGCCGGCAGTCTCTATGCACATTATGTGACATTTATCAGTCCGAGCAGTTTTTCATTATTTTATTCCATCCTTGTCCTCATGATGGTAATCGTAGGCGGGATTACCAATGTATGGGGCGCAATCATCGGCGCTGTCGTTATTACTGTGCTGCCCGAGCTGCTGAGGAGATTTGAAGAGCTGGACGTGCTTGTGTACGGATTAATTCTGACGGTATCCCTTATGTTTTTCAGAAAGGGGTTAGTTCCTATCCTGATCGAAAAAATACAGAAATTGAGAGGCTTCGCTGTTGTTAAGCATTAAAGAGATAGGGAAAAGTTTCGGAGGCCTTACCGCGCTGCGGGCTGTCAGTTTAGACGTAAAGCAAGGGGACATTAAGGCGCTCATAGGACCAAATGGCGCCGGCAAAACAACCCTGCTCAATATCGTGAGCGGTATTCATAAGCCCGATAACGGAGAAGTTTTTTTTATGGGCGAAAAAATAGTTCACCTGAGCCCGTCAAAGATCGCCAGAAAAGGCATCTCGCGCACTTTTCAGCATGTAGAACTGTTCGGCAATATGACCGTTCTTGAAAATATCATGGTCGGCCGGTATGCAAAGACCAAAGCAGGATTTTTTTCTTCAGGATTTAAACTTCCCTCTATTATGAAAGAAGAGGAAAAGATACTACAAAAAAGTGGAGAAATTCTCGATTATATCAGCCTCGGGCACAGAAAAGATGAACTCGCCTCCAATCTTCCCATCGGGGAGCAAAGGGTTTTGGAAATCGGGAGGGCACTGGCTACTGAACCGCGCCTTATTCTTCTGGACGAACCCGCTGCAGGATTAAATATAAAGGAAACACGCGATCTCGGAGAGATTATCAGGAAAATAAGAGAGGAATTAAAGATAACGATAGTCCTTGTCGAGCATGATATGGAGCTTGTGATGAGGATAAGCGACTCGATAACTGTTCTGAACTTTGGGGAAGTTATAGCCGACGGCGCCCCTCTCGAAATTCAGAAAAACCCGGAAGTGATTATCGCATATCTTGGAGAGGAAGAAGAGATTCAGAAGGGATATAATGCTCATCCTTAAGAATGTAGATATCTTTTACGGTAAGATACATGTCATTAAGAGGGTCTCTCTCCACGTGAACAAAGGAGAGATCGTTGCGCTTATTGGGGGGAATGGCGCCGGGAAAACAACGCTCCTTCGCACGCTGTCAGGCCTGATTCGTTCGGGTAGCGGAAGCCTGGTATTTGACGGCACTGATATTTCGAAACAGACCCCGGATGCAATAGTAAGAAGCGGGATTTCGCAGGTCCCTGAGGGACGCCTTGTTTTTAATCCATTGAACGTTGAGGACAATTTATTGCTCGGCTCCTATAACTGGTATTCACTGAAAAATCGTTCAAAAATCAGGAATGATATGGAGATGATTTACTCTATCTTTCCTGTGTTAAAAAAACGGAGAAAGCAGCTTGCAGGGACCCTTTCAGGCGGGGAGCAGCAAATGCTCTCTATCGGGCGTGCGTTAATGGCAAGGCCCAAGCTGCTGTTGCTCGATGAGCCGAGCATGGGACTTGCGCCGATTATCATCAAAGAGATATTCAGGTATATCGTCGAGTTGAGGGATACCTATGGCATAACCGTACTTCTCGTTGAACAGAACGCGAGGAGTGCGCTGAGGATCGCAAATACCGGGTATGTCCTTGAAACCGGGAGAATAATACTCCAGGGGCCGGCAGAAGACCTCCTTTTAAACAGAGATGTCCAGAGGGCCTATTTAGGCAGGGATGTTGACTATCCGATTTAATTTTTTCAATACAATGGAGGAAGTGTATGTACTGGGAAGGTGAAAAAGAATGCATCAGCAGAGAGGCCCTCAGGCAGCTGCAGCTTGAGAGACTTCAGGCCACGGTGTTGAGGGTGTATATGAATGTTCCTTTTTACAGGAAGAAATTCGACACATTGGGCATTGATCCCGACTCCTTCCGCTCGCTTGAAGATGTGAGCAAACTTCCTTTTACTTCAAAAGATGATTTAAGGGTGAGTTATCCCTATGGCATGTTTGCGGTTCCCCTCCGCGAGGTCGTCAGGATCCAGGCATCTTCCGGGACAACCGGAATGCCGACGGCTGTTGGATATACCCGTAATGATATAAAGAGCTGGTCGAACCTTGCGGCAAGAATCCTTGTGGCAGGAGGTGTTACACAAAACGATATTGTGCAGATCGCATTTGACTACGGACTTTTTAGCGGTGCCTTGGGCCTGCATTATGGTGCGGAACGCATAGGCGCTTCAGTAATACCTATCTCAAGCGTGAATACCAGACGGCAGGTGAAGATAATGCAGGATTTTAAGACAACTGCCCTTATGTGCACCCCGGGTCATGCCCTTTCAATAGCTGATACAATCAGCGAAATGGGCATTAATGTAAACTCCATGTCTTTAAAATATGGGCTTTTTGGAGCAGAACCATGGTCAGAGGCGATGCGGCATGAATTGCAGGAAAAGCTTAAGATCATTGCAACCGACAACTATGGTTTGAGTGAAGTAATGAGTCCGGGAGTGGCAGGAGAGTGTCCTGAGCGCAATGGCCTCCACATTAATGAAGATCACTTCCTTATCGAGGTTGTCGATCCGGAAACCCTCGATCCGTTGCCTGAGGGGAAAACAGGTGAACTGGTTATAACGACGCTGACCAAAGAGGCATTCCCTGTGATACGTTTCAGAACCAGGGATCTGACAAGCCTGATAACAGAGCCCTGTCCTTGTGGAAGGACGTTTGTTAAGATGAGCAAGGTTCTGGGTCGGACAGATGACATGATCAAGATAAAGGGAATTACTGTTTTTCCATCTCAAATTGAATCAGTCTTGTTCGAGATTGAAGGAACAGAGCCTCATTTTCAGGTCATATTAGAGAGAAAAGCTGCAGTTGATGAATTAACCGTTCTCGTTGAGGTGTCTGAATCTATATTTTTCGATCAGGTCAGAAAACAGAAGGATTTTATTGAACGAATCAAATCGAGACTTGCATCGGAACTCGGCGTATCTGTCGAGGTTAAGCCAGTAGAGAAAAAAAGGCTTGAGAGGTTTGACGGAAAGATAAAAAGGGTTATAGACAAAAGGGCATTATGAGAAGCCCCTGGATAAATAAAAATGTTTTAAAAATTTGAAACTTATGGTATTCTGTTGCATAAATTTAAACTTTAGGAGGGGGACATGATGAAAAAGTTTATGGGCGTAACATTGCTGGTATTGTTAGTGAGTGTCTTTTTCATTTCAGCTGCTTATGCTGAAGTAACATTTAACTATGGAGCTTCAGAAAGGATCAGGCAGGAGATATGGGATAATATTGCGGATTTGGAAACAATGAAGCCAAGTAATACTACTTACGACAGAAATTTCTTCCGCTTCAGGACATCTCTCTGGGGCAGCGCAGATTTTAGTAAGGATACCGGTGCATACCTTAAGTTTACCAATGAAGCCAAGTATAATTTGGGTCCCTATAAACAACCAAGTGATCCGGTGAGTAAGCCTCAAGATTACGTAAGCCTGGATGAAGATGAGTTTATCTTTGATAATTTGTATATCAAAGCGAACAATATATTCGGACTGCCGGTTGACCTGAAAATAGGAAGACAGGATTTTCTGGGACCGGACATGTATGGCGAGGGATTTTTAATCCTTGATGGAACACCTGGTGACGGTTCAAGGACTTTTTATTTTAATGCAGCAAAGGCAAAATGGAGGATCAACCAGAATCACAGCGTTGATCTTGTCTATATAACTGACCAGGAAAGAGATACATATATGCCGGTATGGCGCACTGCTGTCGCAAATGCCGGAACATATTTCAGAAATAAAAAGATCCTGAATGCTTCTGACGAACAGGGTTTTGTCGTGTATGGAAGAAGTAAGCTCAGTGAAAACCTGACTGTGGAACCATATTATATTTTCAAAAAAGAGGAAGAATTTCAGTTCCCTTTTGGAGCTGCGAAGCCAGCGATTGTTACTCCTGAACTCGATCTTAACACCATTGGAGCGCGGGCGGTTTATATATCAGGTCCATGGACAGCGGGAGGCGAATTTGCGTACCAGTTTGGAGAATATGACGGAGAGAAGCACGATGGAGGATTCGCAGGTGAAGACAGGGAAGGATACGGAGGATATATCTTTGGAAAACGTAAATTTGCCGACATGAAACTGAAACCTGAGTTTGAGCTTCGGTTTGTTTATCTATCCGGAGACGATCCTGATACAGACGAAAATGAAAACTGGGATCCTTTATTTTCGAGGGCTCCTGCCTGGAACGAGCTTATTATCTATACTCTGACAAATGAAACTATAAGAGAAGGCTATGCAATTCCCGGTTACTGGACAAATCTCCAGTTATATATGTTAAAAGTAACTATGGAATTAACGCCGGATACTAAGTTATCTCTCTCGTATCAGTATCTCAGGTCAAACGAGCAAGCAAATCCTCTGGCCGGCCAAAGTAAAATGTTCAGCGATGGCAAAGAGAAAGGCCATCTCCCGACTTTATTTGTCAGCCACAAATTCTCGAAAAATATCGATGCGTTTTTCCAGTATGAATACTTTATGCCGGGTAATTTTTATGCCAGCAATGCGAAAAACGCGCAATTCCTAAGGTGGCAGCTCCAGTTCAAGATTTAAGGCAATAGTGTAAATAAAAATATATGCACAGGAGGGATGTTGATAGCTCTCAGGTTATAAAGAGGGCTATCCCATCCCTCCGGATTTTTCGGGGACGGGTAATTTCTTGACATTAATTTGCCTGATCTGTTAAAACTATACATGCATAATATCTATTTCTCATATTTTAGTTTTTACTTCTGGTGCGGCTTTTACTTTAGGCCGTCTGCCTGAGGTAAGGGTTGATTGTGAGAGATAGACAGAACTAACACAAAAGATCAACCAGGAGCCGAGGGTAGACGGAAGGTAACCCCGGCTTTTTTTATTTTAATAAAAAAAGATTAAGGCCGGGGAAAGCTCTCCGGCCTTTTTGGTTTCCGGGCATAGGAAAGGAGAGGTGAAAATGATTATTGTAATGAAGGCAGGAGCAACAAAGCGTGAGAGGGATGAGGTGATTAAGAAAATTAAGGAATTCGGATACAAACCTCATATTATTCATGGGAAAACAAGAGATGTGATAGGCGCGGTCGGGGACGAGAGGGGAAAGGTGATTCTACAGTCAATCGAATTTATGCATGGGGTGGAAAGTGTAGTACCTATACTCAAGCCTTACAAACTTGCATCAAGGGAAGTCAAGAAGGAGACGAGCATCATAAAAATAAGTGATAATGTAAGCATCGGCGATAAAGATATCATTGTTATTGCAGGACCATGTGCAGTTGAAAGCGAGGAGCAGATTATGGAGGTGGCGACTGCGGTGAAAAAAGCGGGTGCGAAGGTTTTACGGGGCGGCGCTTTTAAACCGAGGACATCTCCGTATGCTTTTCAGGGCATGAAAGAGGATGGCCTGAGACTTCTTGCAAAAGCCAGGGAAGCAACAGGATTGCCGATCATTACTGAGGTTGTAAATCCTGAAACCGCTGAGCTTGTTGCAGAATATGCGGATATCCTCCAGATAGGGACAAGAAATGCCCAGAACTTTGAGCTCCTGAAAAGGCTCGGACAACTGAAAAACCCAGTAATGTTAAAACGGGGGATGTCTATGACTATTCAGGAACTGCTTATGAGCGCTGAATATATAATGAGTGAAGGAAACCAGTCAGTAATCCTGTGCGAACGCGGCATACGAACCTTTGAGACCGCAACCCGCAATACTCTTGATCTATCAGCCATACCGGTATTGAAAGAGAAAACCCATTTGCCGGTTGTTGTAGACCCATCGCATGCCACTGGAAATTACAGGTATGTGGCTCCAATGGCCTTTGCTGCGATTGCTGCCGGCGCAGATGGGCTTATAGTTGAAGTACATCCAGACCCGGAACATGCTTCTTCCGACGGTCCGCAATCGCTCAAGCCAGAGAACTTCACATTAATGATGGAGAAGCTGAGATTATTCGCAGAAGTATCCGGCAGGGGCCTTTAATGTTGGTGACAGTTCATTGAAACCTATAAAAGCCTCACCTTTTCACTATGCATGGCTGATCCTTGCAGCAGGGACTCTTGTTGTCTTTGGCGCTCTTGGACTGGCACGGTTCGGTTATACGATGGTGCTGCCCGCAATGCAGCAGGGTCTGGGACTCAGCAACACACAAGCCGGTGCCCTTGCCACATTTAATCTTATCGGATATCTTGTACTGTCTGTTCTTGGGGGAGCCCTCGCAGCGCGATACGGTCCACGGGTAGTCATCACGGTCGGGCTCACAGTGGCGGCTGCAGGCATGCTGCTGACCGGCCTCGCAAACAGCTTTGCCACTGCTGCGGTCTGGAGGGTCGTTACCGGTCTCGGCAGCGGCGCCAGTAATGTTCCAGCCATGGGCCTGCTTGCCGCATGGTTTGTTCAGCGTCGCCGTGGTATGGCTGCAGGGATTGGCGTGACAGGCTCTTCGTTAGCGCTGATTCTCCTGGGACTTCTTGTGCCCCATGTGCTTTCCGCTTACGGCTGGAACGGTTGGCGCATCTGCTGGTTTTTGTTCGCAGGCATAACCCTGGGGTTGGCGGTTCTTGCCTTTACGATTCTGCGCAATTGTCCTTCGGAACTCGGACTTCTTCCAATGGGCGCCACAGGAGAGAGCAGAACTATTGCTGCAAAGGTGAGAGAATTAAACTGGGGAAGGGTCTATCGGTCCGGTGTCGTATGGCATTTGGGTCTGATCTACGTTGCTTATGGATTCTCATACATCATCTATATGACCTTCTTTACCAAGTACCTGATAGCTGAGGGTGGATTTACACAGGAGTCTGCCGGCAGGCTGTTCATGCTCATGGGATGGTTAAGCCTGTTATGCGGACTGATCTGGGGTTCGGTCTCGGACAGACTTGGCCGCAAAACAGCCCTCGTGATAGTCTATATTATCCATTCGGTTGCGTTCGGCTTGTTTGCGCTATGGCCTTCTCCGCCCGGATTCATAATTTCTGCTGTACTGTTCGGCCTCTCAGCATGGAGCATCCCTGCAATTATGGCTGCAACATGCGGAGATCTGCTTGGCCCAAGACTTGCGCCGGCTGGACTTGGCTTTGTCACGCTTTTCTTTGGTATTGGCCAGGCTGCCGGTCCAAGTGTTGCCGGCATTATAGCGGATGCCGGACATTCTTTATCCCCTGCGCTGTTGCTTGCCGCAGGGGTGGCCCTGTTGGGCGCAGTCGGTTCCCTGTTCCTCAGCAGCACTTCACCCAAAGTTATGTAACAGCATATAGATCTTCAAAAAACTTAACCCAAAAAATGCATTTGAATAAAACCACAGAGTTCACAGAGGCATTTTAAACTTTAAAAAGACTTTTAATTTCAAGCAATTCTCTGTGTACTCATGTTATATTTTTGAGAACAATTAAGACTCAATCCTGCATAAAATAGTGCACAGAGGAAATTATAAAAACTGTTAGTCTTTCTTTTATTATCAATATGATTCTCCGTGTTCTCTGTGGTTAATTGCATTATTCGGGTTAACTTATTTATCCAAAAAATGCTAAAAAACTTCAAAACCTTATGAAGATAAATACGGGCAGATCTTGGAAAAGTGTATCAAAGATGCGGACAGAAGGACGGCTTATTTCAGACAGTCTCCACGCCAGATGCAGTTCATTTGGTTACATTCACCCGTTATTGCAGAGCCGAAACAGTCAAAGTTGCCTTCAGCGCGCTGGATAGCTCTGATAATATTTTCTTTCTTCATATTGCCGACTTTTATATCTTGTGATTTTGCCATATCTTTAATCTCTTTAAGGTTCATGAGATTACCTCCTTATGTTCATATATATATTATATATACCAGACTATTGCGCTATTTTCAAGGAGATATCAACTGATGGCGCTGAATGAGTAAGCGCTCCGATTGAGATTAAATCAACGCCTGTTTCAGCAATATCTCTGACATTTTCAAGATTGACACTGCCTGAGGCCTCAAGCAGGACCCTGCTTTTTGATATCCTTACCGCCTCTCTCATATCAGGGATCGTCATGTTATCCAGCATTACAACATCTGCCCCGGCTTCGATTGCTTCATTAAGTTCATCGAGATTCCGGACCTCCACTTCAATTTTTGTGAGTTGATGACCGCTTTTTGCACGTTGAACAGCTTCTCTCACATTCCCCACAGCTTTTATATGATTATCCTTTATCAGGATGCCATCAAACAGCCCGAATCTGTGGTTATAGCCACCGCCTGTTCTTACTGCATATTTTTCCATAAACCTCTGACAGGGAGTTGTCTTTCTTGTATCGACTATCTTTACATTGAGGCCTTTAATCTTTTCTGTGAACATGTTTGTGAGGGTGGCTATGCCCGAAAGTCTTTGAAGAATATTGAGACTTACCCTCTCTCCATTAAGGATAACACGGGTGTTGCCGTAAACCTCGGCAATGACATCTGCCGTGTTCACTTTGTCTCCATCATCGAAAAAGATTCTGAAGCCAACTGAAGGGTTAAGTATCCGGAAAACCTCTTTTGCAAAAGGCAGTCCGGCCAGGACAAAATTTCCCTTGGATAAATACTCTGCCTTTGATTCTTGCTCCCTGGGTATCACGAGGGAGGTTGTAATATCTCCCGGGCCTATATCTTCTTCAAGTGCTCGATGGATCAGATTGATGACACTTGAAGGGATCTCCATATTATTTTCTTTTAAGCAATAAGGAAGTAAAGCCCAGAATTCCTCCCATAACAGCACCTAATGCAAGGGCTGAACGCCAGTCAAGAAGTGTTGTTATATTTCCTTCGATCTTATTCGAAAGTACAAGGAATGCCGAAGTATTCTCTGATGTGATCTCTCTTGCTGCCATAAGGCCGACAGCTGATCTGTTCGCTGTTATCTGTTCCCTTGAGATGGTCAGGGGGGAAAAAGAAAAGTTGACTGATATATTATCAGCAGCGGATACTGCGCTGATGCTCTGATTCAGGTTTATATCATTTCCCTTAAGGATACCGGCGGCGCCCTGTGTAACCTCGACTCTGTCACCGTCTATGCTGAGCGCTCCCACCTGCTGGAGTTCAATATGACCTCCTTCAACAGAACTTATAGTGCTCTGTTTAATATTGATAAATTCGCCCTCAATAAATTCGATATCTTTGTGTTCGAGTTCCGTCGCTTTCTCATGCATCATTATTCACCTCCGCTTCTTTTAACATTTTAATGCTTTCTGTAATCCTATCTTTCATATGGATCACTTCTTCATATTTCGCCTTTTCTTTTTCAATAATCTCCTTTGGAGCTTTCTCGAGGAAATCGTCATTAAATAGTTTCTTGTTCAGAGAAGCTATACTCAATTTAACCTTTGCCATATCTTTCATAAGTCTATCGAGTTCTGCAGCAATATTCAAGAGCCCTTTTAGCGGAACAAAGATTTCCATCGAACCTTTTACTGAGGTTGCAGAACCTTCAGGTTTCTCAATATCCATGCCTGTCTTTATCTCATCGGCCCTTGCAAGGGCTTTGATATAGTGCAGATTGTCCTTCAATATCTTTTCTGCCTTCCGGGAATAGGTTTTTATTGCTGCATTCACTTTAAGGGACGGCGAGATATTCAGTTCGCCCCTAACAGTCCTTATCCCCATGACTGCGTCTAAAATAACGGACATATCTTCTTCTGCCTCAGGTTCCCTCGGCAATGATTCAGGATACTCAGAGTTCATGATGCTCTCTTTTATATCAGGTTTTAAGTGTATGGTCTCTAAAGACGATTTGATTTTCTGCCATATTTCCTCTGTTACATAAGGCATAAAGGGGTGCAAGAGCCTGAGGGATATATCGAGAGTATAAATGAGGCACCACTTTGCCCCGATTGCCGATTTCGTATCCTGGAATTCGATTTTTGCCATTTCGATATACCAGTCACAGAATTCATGCCATATGAACTGGTATATACTGCTTGCCGCATCGTTGAACCTGTATTCTCCAAGCGCTTTATTCATGTCTTCAACAGTGGCTGAAAGCCTGCTCAATATCCACCTTGTCGGAAGTGATAATTGACGATCATCCTCTGACGAGGCCCCTTCGGCGTTCATCATAATGAACCGTGCCGCGTTCCAGAGCTTGTTCACAAAATGCCTGTAGCCTTCGACCCTGTCCTCAGAGAATTTAACGTCTCTGCCCTGTGCAGCAAATGCAGCAAGGGTAAACCTGAAGGCATCAGTGCCATATCTGTCTATCATTATCAGAGGATCAAGAACATTCCCTTTAGACTTTGACATCTTCTGCCCTCTCATATCCCTGACAAGGGCGTGAATGTATACATCTCTGAAGGGAACGTCTTCCATAAATTTGAGGCCCATCATTATCATCCTCGCTACCCAGAAGAAGATTATGTCAAAGCCGGTAACAAGAACGCTTGTGGGATAAAACGTCTTCAGATCATCGGTATTGTCAGGCCATCCGAGTGTAGAAAAGGGCCATAAAGAAGATGAGAACCATGTATCAAGAACATCCTCATCCTGTACTAATTCTCCTGAACCACAATAAGGACAGGCGTGCGGTTCAACCCTTGAGACTACTATTCCGTTTTGGGCCTTGCATTTATCGCTCTGCATTTTCTGGCAGTACCAGACAGGTATCCTGTGCCCCCACCATATCTGGCGGGATATGCACCAGTCTTTGATATCCTCCATCCAGGCAAAATAGGTATTTTCCCATGTCTTCGGTATGATCCTTATCCTCTCTTCTTTGACTGCCTTAATAGCGTCTTTGGCCATGGACTGCACATTCACATACCACTGCGGTGTTGACAGCGGTTCAGTAATCGTCTTGCACCGGTAACAGTGTCCAATTGCATATTTATGCGGCTCTTCTTTTTCTAT
>Ga0209253_10002289_pt1 | contig 16972 bp, 12 predicted proteins | sample FrelakmetBRP12BR_FD_187145 | JGI IMG/M metagenome (GOLD analysis project Ga0209253, IMG submission 187145) | Freshwater lake sediment microbial communities from the University of Notre Dame, USA, for methane emissions studies - BRP12 BR (SPAdes)... | ecosystem: Environmental > Aquatic >...
GGCCTTACGGTCAACTTGGCGAAACGTCTCGAAGAGGTTACCAGACCATTGGGTGTAGACATGCTCATTTCGGATCAGGTCGCCGATCAGCTGCCAAGTAACCATGGTCATCGATTCCGGAAGCTGGGAGAGGTTTTTGTCAAAGGAAGCTCAACGCCAATAGGCATTATTGAGGTGTATGATCAAGACCCACCGGAGGTGCGTCATCTTAAAGACCAAATTGAGCCCATTGTGTCAGAGGGGATAGGACTATATAAATCAGGATATCTGAATGCGGCCTTGTCGAAATTTCAGGAGGCCCAACACCTCTATTCCCAAGATTTGCCTCTTCTCCTCCTCATCCATTCTATTCATCAAGCGCTTAAAGAAGGGCCAGCGATGAAAGGAATGGCGCTCCTCGATTTTCGGGCGAAATGAACCTTTCTATAAAGGACCCCCTGCCCCCCAAATAAAACTGGATTATTAAATTGTTTCTCCGGGTTTTAATACTAGCACTTTGGTCTGCGGAACTTCTTTCATCAATTTCAAGAAGTCCTCTGGGGTTCCTGTCAAGACCGGAAAGGTTCCATAATGCATTGGAATCACATACTTTGATCCAAGAAATTTTGCAGCATAAGTCGCTTCTCTTGGATCCATGGTAAAGTGGCTTCCAATAGGAAGAAGGGAAAGCTCAGGTTTATAGATTTCGCCAATGATTCTCATATCTCCAAAAACTCCAGTATCGCCAGCGTGATAGAGGGTGAAGCCATTTTCAAATCGAATGACGAATCCAGCAGGATCGCCCAAATAGACGATTTGATCCCCTTCCATGGTACTTGAACTGTGCAGGGCATTTACCATGGTGATGGCAATACCGTGAGAGGTAAACGTCCCTCCTATATTCATACCAGTGACATTCTTTGCACCTTTATTAGTGAGGTATTTTCCCAATTCAGGAATAACAACTATCTTAGCATTGGTTTTCTCTGCAATGGGAAGAGTATCACCCACATGATCTCCATGGCCATGGGTCACGAGAATGAGGTCAGCCTTCTCTACGGTCTTCATCGCTTCTGGAGTTTTTGGATTTTTACTAAGAAACGGATCAACGTAGATCACTACTCCTTTGGGTGATACGATCTTAAATGCCGCATGTCCCAGAAAGGTGACCTTCACTCCTTTGCCAATCTCATCAGCGCAGAGAGGATTTGAAAAAAACAGAAATAAGCTTAGGCTCATAAGTAGAATTAGAGCAAGTTTTTTCATGGCAGATACCTCCTCTTAAGTGAGATGCTAATAATATATCAAATTGGGCGATTCTTGAAAAGTCCGTTCGTATTCAAATAAAATGTGCAGGAGAAGATTTTTTTAAATATGCTTAAGGGTCAACTTCTCTTCATTGTCAAATTTTTTATCTTCCAAAAGAGACTCGAAAGATCGCAGAGCCTCCTGCCCCAGAAGGGAGTGGAGGATTTCCTAGCCTCAGGATGGATGAAGCAGAAATGGCGGCATTTGATCTCTTGCAATGCCTCCTCAAATCCCTTCGCATTCTTTTCCTCCTCGAAGTAATCTGGAATCCAATATCCTAAAGAGGAAAAAGTGCTTTGGTCTTCAGAATGGTAATGGTAAAAATCCATAAAATTTTTAAGCGAGGTTTTTACACCATAATCTTCGGGGTCAAGGTGCCATGGCGAGCCCGGCTCCATCTCGATCGTAAAAGTGCGGATTCCTCTCACATTGGAATGTCGATCGCGAATCATTTTCTGGAGTCGAATCGTCTGTTGGACATCCACCTCTCTTTCAAAAGGCACCCCGAGGGTGAAAAAGAGGTCACAGAAAACCCCGTTTGTTTTTAACTGGTCCAGAGACTCCATCAGGGCCTGATTGGAATAAACATGTCCTTTATGAAGTTTCCTCAGGCGGTCCGACCCCACATCAGGGGAGAGGGCGATCAGGGATTTTGGCCCGGGAAAGGTTCTCTTAAAGGATTTAATGAAATCGATGGTGGGGAGGCCAAAAGATTCGAAGAAACATTCCATCCGAATTTTCTCTTCACGGATGCGAGAAAAAAGTTCGATATAATAGTCAGGCCCCTGAGGATAAGGATCGAAGCAGATATGGAACGTCTCATACCCATAAGAAACCGCTTCGCGAATGGATTGGAGAACACTCTCTACCCCTCTGAAGGTCACTTCTTTTCTGCCAGTAATGGTCTCCAGAGAAGAACGACCCCCACCGCACCAGGTGCATTGGACAGGACATCCTCTGCCTACCGTGAGGTGATAGATGGGCGATTTGAGAGAATACATCCAAAAATTTTTCTCTTTGGACACTCCCTTGACATAAAAGGGTTGGCCAATATAACGGACATAAGTGGGATGATTCTTCAACAGGGGAAAATTGGTGAAGGAAAGGTCGTTCAGGTCTTTCTCTGATGCAACATAGGAGAGGGGGTTGACAAGAATTCTCCCCTTCCTTCTCCAGGTAAGGTTGGACACGGAAAAAAGGTCTTCCTTCCCTTTCTGGAGCCCTTTCGCAAATTCCAAAATTGGAACTTCTGCTTCACCGCGAAGGATGCCATCGACCCCATCAAAATTTCTCATGATCTCTTCGTGAAAAAAGCTGGCGGTATAGCCTCCGAGAAGAACATAGACGGAGGGAAACGCCGCTTTCACCTTCTTAACCACTTCCATCACATCATAGCTTTGATGATGCCAATGGAGATCCAAGGCAACGATCCGAGGGGCCTTCTCCCGGATATATTCGATGACGGAAAATTTGTGGTCTTCAATCCACTCTACTCCCAGGTGCACAACTTGAGTGGAAACGTGATGACGTTGGAGAAGATCGGCCAACCCGAGGAGCCCCATGGGAAGGAAATTGATCCAGATGAAATGATTGATCGGCCTGTAGTAATTGGTCAGCTTGGGGACATGGAGAAAAATACAGTCAAGTGATCCCATCGGGCGAATTGTAAAATGCTCGGGGGCATTATTTCAACTTCTTTTCAGAAAAATCGCATGTTGCATAGGATAGCGAATTCAGAAATTCAGGGATCCTGGGATTTAGGAATTCGAAATACCTCCATCCCTTAATTCTTCCACTTTTGACGCTATGCGCTTTGCTCTATGCTCTATGCAGCTTTTGAAGAATCGTTCTGGCGGCAAAGAGTCCAGAGAGGCTGGCCCCAACGATCCCATGGGAAGGTCGTGAATAGTGACCGACCTGAAAGAGACCTGCGACAGGAGTCCGATGGGGAGGTCTTAAATTTCCAATCTGGTGAGGTGTTGAAGCAAGGCCATACATCGCACCCATCTCATTTCCCGTATATCGCTCTAACGTCAAGGGAGTGGCTGCCTCATAAAAGAGAAGATGATTTCTCAGGTCGGGAATCAACTTTGCTTCCAATTGTTGAAGGATCTTTTGAGAAAATTCTTCTTTAATATGATGATACTTTTCAGAGTCTCCCTTTCCCCACATTTCCTGATAAGGATAAGGGACATAGACCAGAATCTTTATGAGGTGTTGCCCCAAAGGAGCCAATGAAGAGTCCAAAAATGTAGGGACGGAGACGATCATGGTGGGATGGTTCGGAACCTCACTCCTTCGCAATATCCGATCCTCTTCCTCTAAATCAGAGAGAAAACGGAGATAGGTAAAATAGGGAAGGTTCATGCTTTTCAGATCTAAATCCGTGGCGATATAGAGGATGAAACAAGAGAGGGAGTATTCGAAGTGTTTCATGTTTTTTAAAATAGATTTTGGGAATTCCAAGGGAAGCATCTTCACCAAATGGTTGGGATTAATGTCAGAGATGACCAGCGGCGATTCGAATCTTTGCCCCTCTTTTGTGGTGATGCCTTCAACCCTACCATCTTTTACCTGAATCTGCTCTGCTTCCATTTGAAGATGCATCTCTCCTCCGGCTCGTTGATATGAATTGGCAATGGCTTCTGAAATCTTTCCCATTCCCCCCTTCGGATAAAAAACACCTTCTATTAACGCTTTGCTGATCAGGATCGCCACGAAGAGAAAAGACAGTCTTGACGGGGGCTCTGTCGAAGGGAGAGTATGGAGAGCCATTTTTATCTCTCCTCCCCTGAAGAGACGATCCAGGATTGTTTTATGACTCGATTTGTAAAATCGGACGAGATTTGGAAAGTAAAGGGGGAAAAGGATCTTTTTAATCAACGTCATCTCAGGGTATGACCTCACCTCCTCCCCAATCTGCTTCACCAGAGAGACATAAGCTTTCAACCCTTTCTCCTCTTCGGGGAAGAGATTCAAGAGGGCCTCCATATAAGATTGAAATCCACCTTGATGGAGATGAACTTCAAACCCAGGATAGATGTTTTGAATGTGATGGATGGGAATAAATTCTAATTCCTCGTGTGCTCCAATTTCCTTCAAGACTTGATAAAATTCGTCACCCTCCTGACATCCTCCGACAAAGGCACCCGTGGCATCAAATGTAAATTCATCCCTTTTAAAGGAAACGACATAACCTCCTACCTGTCTCTCTTTTTCAATGAGAAGGGTCTTCAACCCTTTCTTCGCGAAAAGAGCGGCAGAGGTTAGTCCTCCCATTCCAGACCCCATGATGATGGCATCGTATTTCTTAATCATACGGAAGTGGATTATAACAGATTGACCAGAAACATGTCACAATCAGAACATACCTCATCGGCAACGAACTCCCCAAGTTCTTCTTCAAGTTGGGAATCCACATCTCTATGCAGGATTCCACTGATAATCAACACTTTCCAAAGACAAAAAAGTAGGGCATTCTTCTGCCTTATTGAAGTTGCAGGGGACTAAGAAGCGTCTATGGCGAACCTAAACGGGCGGGAAACTGGAAACCATAGATACAGCCAGTAGGATACCTAATGTAACTCACCTTTCATCGCCCTTACAATGATAGGTTATCCTTGACCTGGTGCCTAATTGCCATTTAATTCTATAAGATTAAGAGATAATTTTCACAAGCTTATTTTTTGATTGACTAATAGCACATTTTGTGATAAAGGAACTGATTAATACTATAATTTGTGTTATTAAAAAGGTCCTTTTGAGGCACTGACGAGTGCGGAACTTTTGCGCCGCCGCTCAGATTAAGGTTTTTCAAAACGGTCATGCAACGTTTACGGATCAAAGCCCTTTTGGCATGAACGAAAATGCAGTAAAGACTTATATCTGGATTACAATCGCTGTCTATGTCCTGATCGCTATTCTCAAAAAATATCTGAATCTGGGAATGAGCCTTTATACAATTCTAGGGATTTTGAGTCTGACTCTTTTTGAAAAACGCCCATTTTATAGGTATCGTCAACTATCGACGATACAGAATTAAAGATCGTTACTTGTAACCAGTTGTCATTATTCAATTGACATTGGGACAGTCGAAAGTAGTTCTGACAAAAGACAGTAACGGCAGTCGCTAAATGGGCGAGACAAACGTCACCCCAAAAAGTATGCACCAGGGAGGGGTAACACTGTCAACCCTCCGTCGAGTATCTCCCTCCCCAGAAAACCACCCATTAAGAAACATTACGGATAAAAAACTGACGATACGGCGGCGTAAGTTGCCAAAAATAGCGCTGATTCAAATTGAAAATGGTTATTCTGGAGAGGGCGCAAAGATAGTTTCTCGTCCTGGGATGTGAGAGTGTGTGTCTATCGTAACTTCGAATGAAAAGGGGGGGTAAGGTATGAAGACGATTGCCATAGCAAATCAAAAAGGTGGATGCGGTAAGACGACAACCGCCATAAATGTAAGCGCTGCATTAGCCTCTACCGGAAGAAGGGCTCTCCTTATCGATCTGGACCCTCAGGCTCATGCATCCTTTGGTTTAAGGGCAAGTAACCTGCCAACAGACAAATCCATTTATTACGTCTTGACGGACAATCCCGAGAAGAGGCGGTCATTGGACAGTTGCGTAGCAAATGTCTCTCGGAACTTTGACATCGTGCCGTCAAGTATCCAATTGAGCACCCTGGAGCAGGAGTTCAAAGATAAAGAGGACGCGGTCTCAGAACTTTACAGAGTATTGTCCTCCTACCCGTCAACGTACGAATACATCATTATTGATTGTCCGCCTAGCCTCGGCTTCCTCACCTTCAATGCCCTGAGAGCCGCTGACCAGGTCATCGTCCCCATCGATATGAGCGCCTTTACTCTTATGGGCGTCGGTAAGCTCCTGGGGATGCTCGAGCTCATCAAGACAAAGATCGGACATGCTCCTCGGCTGAATGCACTCGCCACCCTTTTTGATATACGTACCACGTATTCACAGTCGGTCCTCGAAGAAGTAAGGGCCTTCTTTGGAGATCAAATGTTCCAGGCCGTCATACGAATCAATGTTGCACTCAAACGAGCGGTATCCGAAGGTGTCTCCATCATTGATTTCGATAAGACATCGAGCGGTGCCAAGGACTACACCGCGCTTTGCTATGAGACACTGAGGCTTGACGGTGTAAAGGATCCTGAAAAACCGATCGCGTCATCAATATCAGTTCGGGTTCCCGAAAAAAGGGAAAGTGTCCTGTCCGCACAAGAAGAGATCGAAAAATCATTCGAGCTGGATATAAAGGAAGTGACATTCGCTATGGAGTCGTCGGCAGCGAAAGACATCTACATCGCTGGTGACTTTAACGGATGGGAGATAAACGATGAGAGCAGGCTTGCCTGTGGCGAAAACGGGTGCTGGGAGAAGCGAGTGAGGTTACCTCACGGCAGATACCGATACAAATTTGTTGTTGACGGGGAGTGGAAGATAGACTCGAAGAATCAGGAACGTGAGATAAACGCATTCGGAAGCTTCGACTCCGTAATGGAAATCTGACCGAGCGTGGTCTGAATCACATGTCCATCCCGAAAGGAAACTTTACAAAAGAGGATCCGTGGGAAAGACCCTCAAGTATCTTGGACTCTGGGAGGTGAAGGCCCGACCTTCTCCCAAAGTGAAAGCATCCCCTGTCAGGATTCAGAGGATTCAAATGATATCCTATGAACCATTGCCCAACCCCAGCTTTGCTGGAGGGACATAGATGGGGTGGAGTGAGTTAGAAAGGAGAACCCATGCCATTCATCCGTAAAAGACGCATTTGGTGGGAACCTGTTTCCGAAGCCACAAGCTATGTGGTGTATGTCAGCAAAGATAGCAAAATTCGTGATCCCGCTGAGTTCTTGTGGGAGAAAACGCCTGACATCGTTTCTAAGCCAGTCATTGGGAAGACTGAGTTGATTATCCCGGATGAGTGGCCTGAATTCCCCAAAGAGCCAGGAACATACCACATCGGGATTACATCCGGAGACGATGTGGGGAATCAAAGTGACCCTTTCTTGTCGTCGGGTATATTCAAATTCCTTGCCCCACCTTCTCCATCGAAAGGTGGGATCGAGAGTCTCCCGTTGGTTCATTCCATAGTGCGCCAGGGACGAACGATCATTCAGAGAAGCCTTGAAGAGATGAGGGACAACGAAGAGGTGCGGGATGCATATCTCGGAGGCTCGTGACAGCCTAACAAGGTACTTTCTATTTTATGACAGGGTGATGGTGCGTACTTTTTTGGGAAATCGAACCCCTCAGGAAGTCTATTTCAAACGCCCGATCCCCCTGAATCCAGGATAGGCTTTTTGGACGATTCACCTAAAAACCCCCACTTTTCGTCTTGGCAATGGGAAGGAATTCACCTTTTTGAACTATGGTTCGAGATTGGTGAAGCCAGGATCGAATGGGTTCTTCAAGCAAGACAAATGATACCGGAATGGTGCGACAGAATTTTGCTAAGGTGGGGCTGAAGATTTCGCATGGCACTTACAGAGTGAAGAATAGCTCAGCTTGCCCAGGAAAACTTACCAAAAACGACGTCCGATAAAACTTGTCCAGACAATTCGAAACTTTCTCTATCCCATCGCCCCAAACTACAGCATTTCCCCTAATTTTGTCGAGGTCCCCGCGCAAGAGTACTTCCTGAAATCGCCAAGGTAGAATTTCCTGTCCTTATTCAAGATTTGAATGGATAATCCTCAAAAGATAATTTTGACAAGGCTATTTATTGATTGACTTGTTCGACTTTTTAATGATATTTGTTTCATGAAAAATAACCCACTCGAGGCTCAGTTAATCTAACTACCTAACCCTTAACCTTTTGGAGAGAGTTATGGGGGAAAGAATCCAGAAGATGCCAATATGAAGCCTCCAGGGGGAGTTCTTTTGTCCCCTGGAGGCAATCTTGATTTCTCTCTTCATCAATCCAAAAGTATTCTACGAAAAAGGTTCCCTGATACCTAACAAGGAGGTGGCGTTATGAATAAGATCAGGATTTTGTCATTAGGGGTTTTCTTGAGTTTATGTATTACCATGACTGCATGGGCAGGAGTTTCTGATATGGCCAATTCATTAATTAAGGCCGATACAGAGAAACAGCCGATTCCGGTTCTTTCACAAACTGAACCTAATCTGGACGCAAAGACTGCTTATGAGGTACAGAAGGTTTATGTTCAATGGAAGATGGCTAAAGATAAGGTAGCTGGTTTCAAGGGAGGACTTACAACTGAAGCCGCCCAGAAAATATTTGGTGTGAATTCTCCAGTGACAGGGGTTTTATATGCTTCAGGGAAGCTAGAGGGTTCTCCTATTTTAGACAAAACAGCTTTTCGTGCTATGATGATCGAGACAGAAATTGGTTTTGTCATAGGTCAATCCATTCATCAAGCGCTCAGAGATGTTCAGGAGCTTCAGCAAAAAGTCAGCGCTGTAATGCCGTCAATAGAGATGCCAGACTTTCGTTTTGCGGATATGAAGCTAGTGAAAGGAGTTGATGTAATTGCAGAGAACTGTGCTGCAGCCAAATTTATTGCTGGAACGCCACGGCCGCACCAGGGAGTGAATCTTAACGAAATTACCGTTACTCTCTATCACAATGGGCAAGCACTCTACCAGGGCAAGGGGATGGAGGCTATGGGCGACCAGTGGAAAGCCGCCCTGTGGATGATCAATAGTGTTGTGGAGCAGGGGTATAGGATTGAACCCGGTCATATCCTCATCACAGGTTCCCTCGGCAAGATGGTTCCTGGCAAACCTGGCCAATATGTCGCAGACTACGGAGATTTCGGAAAGATTTCCTTTGAGATCAAATAAGGAGGGCGAAGCTAGCTTTAGCAATCAGAATCGTCACTCTTTGCAGATAAAGTAGACCAAAAAGAATCTATATTCAGTTTTCAGAGAGGCAGAGTCATTTGGGACCTGCCTCTATTGTTTGTTTCCTTTGGTAATCATCAACTCAAAAATTAACTTATCACTCCAGGTTAGGTGTTATCCTCACACACATTTCCGAGAACTCCTTCTCGAAGTCTTCATGGAAACGTTTTACATTCGAGAATTGTGATCCTCAGAGTTCTCAGCAAGAAAGAGGCAGATCTGTTTATTAAGAAACTTTAAAAATTTCGATATTTGTTTGTTACAGGTAGCCTTCGATCTTTTCCTAAGGCACGGTGGGTGATCTTCACACCCGGAGGACTCTGTCTTCGTTTGTATTCATTTCGGTCAACCATCTGAATAACTTCTTTGATCATACTTTCTTTAAATCCCATCTTTGCAATATCTTTAACTCCCTTATCCTCCTCGACATAAGCCTGTAGAATGGGGTCGAGGACAGGGTAGGGGGGAAGGGAATCCTCATCCTTTTGATTCGGCCTCAACTCTGCAGAGGGAGGTTTCACGAAAACATTTTTTGGGATAATAGCCTTTCCTTCTTTTTTATTTATGAATTCCGTCAATTCATAAACCAAAGTCTTGGGAACATCTTTGAGGACGGCATACCCCCCTGCCATATCTCCATAAAGTGTGCAGTACCCCACACTCATTTCGCTTTTGTTCCCCGTTGTCAGAACAAGCCATCCAAATTTATTGGACAGGGCCATGAGGAGGTTTCCTCGAATGCGGGCTTGAATATTTTCTTCTGCCACATCAGGCTTGCGGCCCTTAAAAGACGGGGAGAGGGTCTTCAAATAAGCATGGAATATATCTGTAATGGGGATGGTAAAAAATTGAATACCAAGATTCTTTGCCAGAAGTTTCGCATCCTCGAGAGACTCTTTCGAAGAATATTGGGATGGCATGGCCACTCCCACTACCCCCTTTTTACCTAACGCATCCACGGCGATGGCAGCAGTCAGGGCAGAATCAATGCCTCCACTTAAGCCGATTAGAACTCTATGAAATCCATTTTTTCGAATGTAGTCTCCTGTTCCAAGAACCAAAGCGTTATAAATCTCAGTGAGGCGATCTAAAGGTTTTGAATCCCTTTTAGGAATGGAGGGTCTTTTTCTAACCGAATGGATTTGATCGGGAAGCTCTCTCTTTCTTAATCCTTTCTCTTCCTCGGTCTGTTTCTCTCTCCTGATTCGTGGATCGTGAAGCCGCATTCGAAAGACCGCTTCCATATCGAGGTCTGCTAGGACCAAATCTTCTTCAAATTGTCTTCCTCGAACAATCAACTCTCCTCTTTGGTCGAAGATGAGGCTTCCTCCGTCGAAAACCAATTCATCCTGGCCTCCCACAAGATTGCAGTAGGCAATGATCGCCGAATTATCTGAAGCCCTGGTCGAGATCATCTTCTCACGGAAAGCACATTTCCCAGCATGGTAAGGTGAGGAAGATATATTGACGATCAATTCCGCCCCTCCGTACAAGGCCTGAGTTCGAATAGGGTCTCCTGGGTACCAAAGATCTTCACAGATGCTCAGGCCGATGGGAGTAGACCTAAGGGTAAAGATGAAATTCTCCTTACCCGATTGAAAATATCGATCCTCGTCAAAGACCCCGTAATTTGGGAGATAGATTTTAGAATAGACATCAACTAACTTCCCATCATGGAGCAGAGCAGCGGAATTGAAAATATCCCCATCTTTATTCACAAAACCAATAACGGCAGAGATTGATGAGGTGGTTTTGGCAATTCTCTTGATGGCCTTTAAGTTGGCCTCGATAAAGTTCGGCATGAGCAAAAGGTCTTCAGGGGGATAGCCGGTGACGGCCATTTCAGGGAAAGCCAGTAGGTCCGCTCCCAGCTTCTTTCCTCTCGCGATATAATCGAGAATCTTCTTCGTATTTCCTTCAATGTCACCCACTGTCGTGTTGATCTGACAGAGTCCGATTCTTAATATTCGCATGCTCACCTCTCAAAAACGCAAAGCGCATAGTGCTTTGCGTATAGCGTAAAATTCAAATGATTTCCCTTTTAAGTTTAAAGCTATAATTCCGCAATCCGAATTCCGCATTCCGCAATGGCTATTCTTCTTCCGAGACTAAGACCTCTTTTTTAATGTAATATTTTTCCATTTTACCTCGGAGGGTACTTCGATGAATACCCAGGAGCATAGCGGCCTTAAGTTGATTTCCTTTGGTTTTTTGAAGAGCACGGAGAATCAGACCTCTTTCCAAATTTGAGATCATATCCAAATCCTGAGATGTTGCAGGGGCTTTTGAGAATTCTTCGAAGAGGGCGTCGAGGAGGCCCTCCACATTCTTCTTGCTTAATTCCCCCTCCACTTCTCGCTTCTCCCACCCTTTTTCAAGAAGGAGGTGATCCTCAAGAATCCATTCGCCCTGACAAAGCACCATGGCCCTTTTTAGGACGTTCTCCAGTTGGCGCACATTTCCTGGCCATCCGTAGGAAGTAATTTTTTCCATGGCCGGAGGAGTGATTCCAACACGTTCTTTTTTTAATTCCCGGTTAAATTTTTTTAAAAAATAAGAGACCAGGTCAGGAACATCCTCTTTCCTCTCTCTCAGAGGAGGGATGGTGATGGAGACAACATTGAGTCGGTAATAGAGATCTTCCCTAAACTTTCCATTTGAAATCGCTTCCTCCAAATCTTTATTGGTTGCCACAATGAGCCGGATGTCCACCTTGATGGTTTCCGTTCCTCCCAGCCTTTCAAAACTCCTCTCTTGAAGGACTCTCAATAATTTGGCTTGAGTAGAAAGGGACATATCACCAATCTCATCCAGAAAGATCGTCCCTCCCTGACACTGTTCCAGCTTCCCAATGCGGCGGGACGAAGCGCCGGTGAAAACACCCTTCTCATGACCAAAGAGCTCGCTCTCAAGGAGGGTGTCCGGAATGGCTGCACAATTGACCGGAAGGAAAAGTTGATTCGAACGGAGGCTATGATGATAGATGGCCCGGGCGATCAATTCTTTACCTGTTCCACTTTCTCCCCTGAGGAGTACGGTGACATCGCTCGGGGCGATCTGGCCCACCATTTTATAGATCTCCTGCATGTTGGGAGAGGATCCGACAATCTGTTCCTCCCCTCCCTCGGGGGCAGCTAAGGGAACATAGGAGACTTCCTCTTTCATCAGTTTTCGCAAGGAGAGGGCTTTTTGAACCAGGCCTTTCATCCGCAGGATGGGAAAAGGTTTTAGGATATAGTCATAAGCCCCATATTTCATGGCTTCGATAGCAGTCTCGGTCGTGCCATAAGCCGTCATGATGATCACCAAAGATTTGGGGTCGATTAATTTAATCTCCTTGAGGACATCGATTCCATTTCGACCCGGCATCTTAATATCCATGATGATCAGGTCCGGGGAGCTTTCCTTGACTCGATCCAATGCCTCTTTCCCATTTTGAGCAGTGAGGATGGAATATTTATCCTCCATCATTCTTTTCAGAGAATATCGGATGGATTTGTCGTCATCGACTATCAGAATGGTCTGCATGTGACCTCTTGTAAAATACGATGAACGTTAAACGATAAACGATGAACCGTTCATTGTCCACCGTTCATAGTCCATTGTTCATCGTTCCTTGTGGACAGGGAGCCAAACTGTAAAAAGAGTCCCTTTCCCGGGTACGCTTTCTACCTCAATCTTTCCGCGGTGCTGATCAATAATCCGATGAGCAATGGAAAGGCCGAGGCCGACTCCGCCCTCTTTTGTGGAGAAGAATGGATCAAAGAGTTTATTTATATCTTCTGTAGGAATCCCTATTCCGGAGTCCTGGATGGAAAGTTTTATCCATCGATCCCCTTCTGGAATATGACCCTTTAATGATAAGTGGCCGCCCTTTAGCATGGCTTGCACAGCGTTGAGTAAGAGGTTGAGGATAACCTGTTTCATCTGTTCTCGGTCCATCAGGATAGGGGGTAAAGGTTGAAAATCTTTTTGAATAACGATCCCTTGTTTCTCGATCTGAGGCCTGATCAATTGAAGGGTCTCTTCAACAATGGAGACGATCTCTGCTTTTACGAAAAGGGGAGGCGCGGGTTTGGCAAATCGGAGAAACTGATCCACGATCTCATTAATCCGATGGATTTCCTCTTCAATCACTTTTAAGTCCTCTTTATGGGGGATTCCGGATGGGACATTTTCCGCTAGAGAGTGGATCAGGATATTGATGCTGGTCAAAGGATTCCGAATTTCGTGTGCGAGGCCGGCAGCCAATTGTCCTAAGGCGGCTAATTTTTCGGACCGAATCAACTGGGCCTCTGTTTTGCTCAAATCGGCAGTCGTTTTTTGAATCTTCTCTTCCATCTGATGACTGAAGATTTTGAGCTCCTGATACATGAAGGCATTGTGGATGGCCAAACCAGCCTGTTGTGCAAAGACTATCATGGATTCGAGAGCCTCTTTCGTGATGGTCTTATAGGAGTCAACAAAGTCTGCGGCAATCGCTCCCAAGGCCTTTTCCTTCACGAGAAGAGGAATCACCGCCAAAGAGTGGAGGTTGAATTTTTCTTTGATAATATGATTGACTCTTGGGTCATTCCGGGCATCTGGAATGATGAAGGGTTGTTTCTCAAAAATGGATCGGGCCACGACACTGTCCTCTGGATCTAAACGGAGTGTAATTCCCTTGATCCTTTCCTCATCAATTCCCACCGCCATTTTACATTCAAGAACATTTCTCTTTTCATTGACCAGATAGAGACGAGCACGGTCAAATCCAATATTTTTCGTCAGCCCTTCCAGGACGAGTCTAAGAATCTCATCAATATCGAGGGTCTCCATCAGACCAGAATTTTCAATGCAGATCGCTGCCTGATTGGCAACCGTGGTGAGCATTTCCTCTTCGCTTTTTGAAAAGGAATGGGGATAGGAGGTATAACAGTTGATCACTCCGATGACCTTATCCTTAATACACATGGGAACACTGAGCATCGAAAACAGGCCTTCCTTTTTGGCCAATTCTTTTTCTTTGTAAAGGGGATCTTTAAGGACATTGAGGATGGCCATGGGTTGATTACGAAGGGCCACATGGCCGACCACTCCTTCTCCCATCACGAGACTTCGCTCCTTCAGATATTCTTCACTGATGCTCTGGGTTGCTTTTAATTTCAACTTTTGATTCTTCTCATCGAGAATCCAAAGGGAACAAATCTTTGAATCCATCAAATTAGCGGTAACCGTCACGATCAGTCGCAGGACGTCTTCAAGGTAGAGACCGGAGGCAATGGCTTTGCTGATCTCCAGCAGGGCATTGATTTCTTTGGATTTGGGATTTCCCCCCCCCTTCATCAAAACCCTCCTCCTCATTTTTTCTATCATAAACGAAATTGGTTTTTTTTCAAAATAAAAAAGGGGATACCACACATCCCCGGATATCCCCTTTTGATTTTACCACTACGAATTTGGAGTTTTTTTGTGTTAGACCCAACCCCGAAGCTTGCATGCTTCTGCCACCCTTGCCACAGAAACGAGATAGGCAGCTTCTCTCATGTTGACCTTTTCCTGTAAATACATCTGGTAGACTCCGTGAAAGGCTCGGGTCATCTTTTGGTCGAGCCTTTCGTGAACTTCTTGCAGCGGCCAGTAAAAATTATACGTGTTTTGAACTTGTTCAAAATAAGATACCGTCACACCCCCTGCATTGGCAAGGAAATCCGGTAAGACAAAGATCTTGTTCTGATGAAGGATCTCGTCAGCTTCTGGGGTGGTGGGTCCGTTGGCCAGCTCACAAGAAATCTTGCACCGAATTCGATCTGCGTTTGCCGCTGTAATCACATTTTCAAGGGCTGCTGGAAAAAGAACGGTGACATCGAGCTCCAGGAGCTCTTCGTTACTTATGCTCTCGGCTCCAGGAAATCCATGGAGGCTGCCGGTTTTAAGCTTATATTCCACCACCTGTTTAGAATCTAATCCTTTCGCGTTATAAATTCCTCCTTGGGAATCCGAAGCTGCAATCAGTTTAAGTCCAAGAATCTCGTTGCCTAAAAGAGCTGCGTATTGGCCAGCATTGCCAAAGCCCTGGATCGCCATGGTTTTGTCCCGGAGATCGATGTTCAATATTTTGGCAGCTTCGCGCGTCACATAAACGCCCCCGCGTGCCGTGGAATCCCCACGCCCTTCTGATCCTCCAAGGGGAATCGGTTTACCGGTGATGACACCGGGATGATGATACCCAACCAACGTCTCATATTCATCCATCATCCAAGCCATAATCTGAGGAGTCGTATAGACATCTGGGGCGGGCACATCTTTCGAAACCGCTAATGTCGAAGCGATCGCTCGAATATAAGCGCGAGCCAAACGTTGCTTCTCGGCATCCGACATCCATTTTGGGTTGCAGGTGACACCTCCCTTTCCTCCTCCCAAGGGGATGTCCACGACCGCTGTCTTCCAAGTCATCCAGGCAGCCAGGGCGCGGATGGTATCAATAGTCTCTTCCGGATGCCATCGGATGCCGCCCTTGGCAGGTCCTCGGGCTGTGTTATATTGGATCCGATACGCATGAAAAATTTGAATCTTTCCATCGTCCATTTGAACGGGAAGTGTCACCCGTAACTCATGTTGAGGCCACCGGAGCAGATCGTGGGTGGCGATATCTAACCCTAATCGGTCCGCTGCAGCATCCAATTGTGCCTGTGCAATCTTGAAGGGATTCAACTCTGGCATATTCTTTTCTCCTTGTTGGGAATTTATAAAAAAAAGACGCCAAAATTCTTTGACGCCTTTGTCTTCAATACCACTTTGTATTGATGGGCGAATTATATAATATAAAAAATTTTATTGTCAAGAAAAAATGGCTTTTATTCTTTGGAACCGATTCCTATCTCATTTTGTCTGTAAGGAGAATGGCCTCAGAAATCTCCCGGATGGTCTTCCGACTGTTCATGCTCGCCTTCCGAATCCTTTTAAACGCCTCTTCTTCATCCAGACCATGTTGCTTCATCAATATCCCTTTCGCCCTCTCTACTAATTTTCGAGTCTCCAATTCTTCCTGGATGACCTTCGTCTTTACCATCAATTCTGTATTCTCAATGCAGATGGCCGCCTGGCTGGCGACAGCTGTCAGGACTGCCCGTTCGGTCTCAGTAAATTCATGGGAATAAGAAGTATAGCAATTGATCACGCCGATGACATTATCCTTCACCGTCAAGGGGACACTCAGCATGGAAACCAATCCTTCTTTTTTTGCCAATTCTTTCTCTTTGTAGCGGGGTTCCTTCGAGACATCGAGGATGGCTAAGGGTTTTTTTTGCTGTGCCACATAACCCACGACGCCCTCTCCTAATTTTAAGGTCCGTTCCTTGAGGTATTCCTCACTCATGGTTTGGGTAGCGCTGATTTTGAGAACTTTCTCTTTTTCATCCAAGATCCAGAGCGAACAGATTTTAGAGTCCATCACATTGGCTGTGACGGTCACAATCAGCTTTAAGATGTCATCGAGGTATCGATCGGAAGAGATGGCCTGGCTGATTTCCGAAAGGGCCTCGATCTGTTTTTTATAGGATGTTTTTTTGTATAACAACGTCGAACGCTCCTTTCACTTTTGCGGGGCTAATTTCCACAAAAGATTTGATGAGGTCAACAGGCCAAGAGCGTGTCATAGATTCTGTCGGGGTTGAGGGCGGAGCCTCCGCAATCGTAAACGAAGCGGTTGCTTGTCGTTGATCATGACTTTCTTTTTAGAACTTTGTCGTGACCACCTTATCCAAAAAACATACTGCCTGGCGGCGTTGCGGATCGGCAACCACCTGAGC
>Ga0209253_10002290_pt1 | contig 16972 bp, 19 predicted proteins | sample FrelakmetBRP12BR_FD_187145 | JGI IMG/M metagenome (GOLD analysis project Ga0209253, IMG submission 187145) | Freshwater lake sediment microbial communities from the University of Notre Dame, USA, for methane emissions studies - BRP12 BR (SPAdes)... | ecosystem: Environmental > Aquatic >...
ATGCCTGACGTGTGACGGCATGGGAAGCATTATGCAGGAGCGACGCATAACGTCATTACTTGACTTAAACGATTTGTTGTGCGATATCCACAGAAGTAATCTACGTGAAATTTCATGAAAAGCGGGTGTAATTCAACGGTAGAACATCAGCCTTCCAAGCTGATGACGTGGGTTCGATTCCCATCACCCGCTCCATTTATTGTGCGATATCCACAGGAGTAATCTACGTGAAATTTCATGAAACTTGGCTGTATTTTTTCATATTGGTGCCTCCGGTAATCGGGCTATTCTTCTTGATGTTTTACGTTATCCAGTTTTTGTTATTGCAATAACAGCAAAAACAGTATATACAATGCCTAGATTGTCCAGGTCATTTTGCGTTGAGCCAGGATGCAGCAAGTTAGCAGAGCATGGGCAGATATGCGATATGCACCGGGCAGAAAGAAGGATTGAATCGGCCAAGATGTTCATCGGGAAGTTGCGGAAAGCCCTGCCCGATGACCGCCGCGAATCCGCCCGTAAGCGTGGATACACAAGCAGGTGGGAAAAGGCCCGGCGTGCTTACTTGGTATCCCACCCATTGTGCGCCGCCTGCGAGGCTGATGGGATATACAAGGACGCCACCGTGGTGGATCATATCGTGCCGCACCGGGGCGATCAGGAAATATTCTGGGATCACGACAACTGGCAGTCGTTATGCCAAACGTGTCATAACAGGAAAACATTTCGAGAAACATGTCGATCTACTCGAAGCTAAAGCAGTTTTTTAACTTGCCGGTCGCGAGACCTGAAAAGGTATCGCATAAGCCATTCTACATTCCAATGGCGAACGCCGGTGTTCGAGTTGATACGGATTCCGCCCTGCGGGTTTCTACGGTGTGGGCCGCTGTCAGGATTATTTCAGAGTCGGTTGCCGGCCTGCCCTGGCGAGCCTATCGCCGCGATGTCAATGGCGACGCCGAACTGCAGGCCATGCATCCGGTGACAAGTGTATTGCACCGGTGGCCTAATCCTGAAATGACTGCGTTCACGTTCAGGGAAACCATGATGGGATGGGTGTTGCTCTGGGGCAATGCCTATGCGGAAATCGAGCGGGACATGGCCGGCAGGATATCCGCCTTGTGGCCTATCGCACCAGACCGCGTAGAGCCGAGAAGGAACGACGAGACCGGGGCCATCGAATACGTGATAACGCAATATGCTGGCGGCCCTGTGATCGTACCTGCCGCCAACATGTTCCACCTACATGGCCTTGGGTTTGACGGGATCACTGGATACTCGGTGGTGGCTTACGCCGCAAAGAGCCTGGGGATCAGCCTAGCGTCAGAAGAATTCGGCGCATCGTTTTTCGCGAACGGTAGCACTGTCCACGGCGTGCTGAAACATCCTGGCCGGTTAAGCCCGGAGGCGAAGACCCTGCTGAGCGAATCATGGCGTAACCAGCACCAGGGTCCGTCGAGGGCATGGCGCCCGGTAGTCCTGGAGGAAGGCATGGCGTGGGAAAACATCGGTCTGCCGCCGGGTGATTCGCAATTCCTTGAGACTCGCCAGTTCCAGGTCAACGACATCGCCAGATGGTTCAGAGTGCCGCCTCATAAGCTTGGCGACCTGACCAAGACATCGTATGCCAGCCAGGAACACGCCAGCATAGAATTTGTGACCGAGGCTCTGGTGCCATGGTGCCAGCGGTTGGAGCAGGAGGCGGACCGCAAGCTATTTGGGCAAACGTCGTCCGGGAACCTGTACACCAAGATTTCAGTGAACGCTCTGCTTCGCGGCGACATGGCCGGAAGGTCGGCGTTCTACCGCGAGATGTATTATCTGGGAGTGCTCAGCATTAACGAGATTCGTCAGTTCGAGGATATGAACAGCATCGGCGAAGATGGCGACGCCAGGTTTGTGCAGGCGAACATGGTTCCACTTGATCGTGCACTCGAAGAGCCAGAGCCTGTAACCGAAACGGCGCCGGCCGACGAGGCTATGCCCATGGAAGATGAAGATATGGGCGAAGACATGAGCAATTACGCCAGCCGAAAAGATGTGATAGCAAGCCTTCACGGTGAACATTATGAGTGATCGACAATTCCTGGCCAAAGTCAAAGATGATCACGGCGAGATCTGGATTTATGATGACATCGGCGAAAGCGCGTTCGGTGGTGGCATTAGCGCGAAAAGGTTTGCTGAGGAATTAAAGCCAATCCGCAATTCCAGCCGCGTGAGCGTTTATATGAATTCGCCCGGCGGCAACGTATTCGAGGGCATCGCCATCCTGAACAGTCTCAAGAGGCTTGGTGGCCAGAAGACTGTATATGTGGATGGCCTGGCGGCCAGCATCGCCAGCGTGATCGCGATGGCCGGCGATAAGATCGTCATGGCTGAAAACGCTCAGATGATGATTCATAACCCATGGATTTATTCTGGCGGCGAGGCTAAAGACCACCGCAAGCTGGCAGACGAATTGGACCGTATTCGGGAGTTGATCGCCAACACGTATGCGTCCCGTGCGACAATTCCGCTGGATCGTATACACGAACTCATGGATGCTGAAACATGGATGGGGTCAGCCGAGGCTATGGAGTATGGATTGGCGGACAGCGTGACAGATGCAAAAAATGTGATGGCATCATGGATGGATCTTTCCAGATTCAAGAACGCGCCACGACCGGCCTTAATGGCGCGCCGTAGCAAACTGGCCGCCATGAAACAGTTTCTATTTTCTAACTAGGAGATTATTACGATGCCCGATGAAACTATCAAAAAACTCCGTCAGGATCAGATCGAAATTAATGATGACGCTCAGAGAGTCCATGACAAAACTACCGCCGAAAGCCGCGATATTACGAAAAACGAGCGAAAGAAAGTGGACGAACTCCTCGATCAATTAGGCGCAATCACTATTAGGGGTTATTAATATGGCGTCTGCCATGAAACAGTTTCTATTTTCTAACTAAGAGGTTATTAAGATGTTTGATGAAACTATCGACACCCTCCGCCAGGAGCAAATCGATTTAAATGAGGACGCTCAGGGCGTCCAGGCCAAGGCTGATGCTGAGAGCCGTGATCTTACGGAAGACGAGCAAAAGCACGTGGACGAAATCTTCGCTCGGTTCGACGCCATCACTGGCGACATCGAGCGCCGCAAGAGGCTGTCTGAGCAGACCGCCGCCCTGCGCCGCACGATTAAGCCCAAGGCTGATCCACAGCAACCGGTTATGCAGGATGCTGTTGACCAGCACGTGTATAACATCCAGCCACGTCGTGCCAAGCCTGAATTTGATCAGGTTGATACGTCCAAGGGCAAGTGGGGATGGCGCGCGTTTGGTGACTTCGCCTCTGCCGTTCGTATGGCCAGCCGTCCAGGCGGTCAGATTGACCAGCGTCTGTACATGAATGCGCCCACCACGTATTCGCAGGAAGGCGTCGGTGGTGACGGCGGGTTTGCTGTACCGCCCGATTTCAGAACCACCATCATGGAAAAGGTGTTTGCCGAGGATTCCCTGCTGTCCCGTTGCGACCGCATGACCGCCTCCGGCAACACGATTACCTTCCCCACTGATGAAACCACGCCCTGGCAGACCACTGGCGGCCTGCAAGCGTACTGGGAAGGTGAGAACGACCTGCTGGCGCAATCCAAGCTTGCCCTGAAAGAAACCAGCGTCCGGCTGAACAAGTTGGCCGCCCTGGTGCCCGTGACGGAAGAGCTGCTGGAAGATGCCAATGCCCTTGATACTTATCTGCGCCGCAAGGTTCCAGAGAAGATCGACTTTGCCATCAGCAAAGCCATCATTCAGGGTACTGGCGTCGGCCAGCCTCTGGGCATCCTGAACGCTCCATGTCTGGTCAGTGTCGCCAAGCGTACCGCCGGATCTCCTGATCAGGTTGCTGACAGCCTTGAGTTCGATAACATCGTCAACATGTACAGCCGCATGTATGCTCCTTGCCGGGCCAATGCGGTGTGGCTGATCAACCAGGATGTCGAGCCGCAACTCTTCAAGATGTCATTTAATGCTCTGTCCACCGAGGCGGTGCCGGTCTACTTGCCTGCGAATGGCCTGAGCGGTCAACCGTATGCGACATTGATGGGCAAGCCTGTTATTCCTACGCAAGCCTGCGAGACCCTGGGTGACAAGGGTGACATCATCTTTGCTGACCTGTCCAAGTATCTTGTCGCCGTCAAGAGTGGCGGTATCCGGGCCGACGTCAGTATCCACTTGTATTTCGATTACGACGCTGTCGCCTATCGATTCATCATGCGGATTGGCGGGCTGCCCTGGTGGGCTTCCTACATCACGCCTCGCGACGGGACCAACTATCTGTCCTGCTTCGTGACGTTGGATGAGAGGGCGTAATAATGCCTGGCTATCATCTGGCACCTACTGACCAGATAGCCCTGCTTGCCGTAATTGACCCGGATGCATACACCGCTGACACTTATTTCAGCGCGTATGTGTCCGTTGTCAATTTCCGGCGGCTGATGGCTATCGTGACTGTTGGCGATCTCGGTAGTTCTGCTACCGTGGATTTCCAAGTTATGCAGGCTACGGAAACTGGCGCAGCACCGGCCAGTGCGACGACTATTAGCGGCGCGGCCACTACTCAATTTACGCAAGCGGGGACCGATTCCAACAAGCAGGCTATCGTCAATCTTGACGTGACAGCCCTTAATCTTGATAGCGGCTTTGATTGCGCCGCCATCAGGATGATTGTTGGGACAGCCACCAGTGATGCGGCCGCTTATCTATTTGGCTTAGATCCCATCTATGGCGCAGCGTCTGATAACGACGTTGCCACTGTCGATGAGATCGTGACTTTATGAGGAATGTTTTATGAGTCAACCAACGACTTTATTTTCTGAACGCGTCGCCGTGGTGGCCGTCATCGATCCTGATGCCTATACCGCCAACACGTACACGAGTTCGTATGTGAAGTGTGACAAGTTCCATAAGTACGCCCTGATTGGGATGCTTGGGGACGAAGCCACTTCCGGGACTCCTTATGGCCAGACTATTTTCAGTATTGTCCAGGCCAACACCAGTGGCGGTGGCGGTGTTACCACCATTGCCGGCAAATCCGTTACGCTGACGGCCGCTATCCCGGCCAGTTCTGAGGAAAATCAGCAATGCGTGATCAACCTTGATCCTGCTGAAGACCTGGACCTGGATAACGGGTTTTACTGGATCGCTGCCCGCGCCGTTGTGTCTGCTGACACGTGTGATGCGGCCGCCGTACTGGTCGGGTTAGACCCGAAGTATAGCCCGGCGAGTGATAACGATTCCGCCGCCGTGAACGAGATCGTTTAACATGCCGTGCGGTAGCAAGAAAGGCAAAAAGAAGCGGGGGCGATAGCCCTCGCTTTCCATAACACTGGAAACTAGACATGCCATTCGTGAGATTCTTGAAAACGCGTACTGTCCAGGATGGGACAGGAACTACGTACATGGAGGGGAAAGTGTACGCCCTGAGCCGTGCGTCCACCGATAGATGGGTTAGGCGTCAGGTTGCAGAGGAGGTTGAAGCGCCGGGCTACGTAGTCCCGGCGCAACCCAAAAGTGATGACGAAGAACGGCCTGGTGTCGCTGAGGGAGTCGAAGGGCGGACTGAAGACCAGGTGGACAATCCCGAGGATGTGGGAAAACAAGACAGTGGTGGTGATGGGGTCGGGACCGTCGCTAACCGTAGACCAGGTGGCCAGCGTAAAACGCTCTGGCCATCCACTAATCGTCGTAAATGACGGATACAAATTAGCGCCATGGGCGGCCATGCTGTACGCGTGCGACCGCCAATGGTGGCGATGGCATGAGGCCGCGGCGCTAAAGTTCAAAGGATTGAAGGTGACGGTGAGCGATGTCGCCGCTGAGCTATACCGGACCAAGGGTTTAATGTGGCTGCCCGGAGAATGGGAAAATGGATTCAGTCAGGATCCCACTAGGGTATACTATGGCAAGTCGTCTGGATATCAGGCGGCCAACATCGCGTACCTGGCCGGGGCAAGAAGGATATTGCTGCTTGGGTTCGACCTGCGATCAATCGAGGGGAAGAACCACTGGTTTGGCGAACATCCAAACAAGGTGGTAAGCCATTATCCTGGGTTTGTCAGGATATGGGAAACTGTACCGAAAACGATACATGGCGATTGCGAGATCATTAACGTGACTCCTGGAAGTGCGCTGACGATATTCCCAATGATGGACCTGGACGAGGCGTTGGCGTTATGAACGTTCGCCTCTACCCGAATGGTATATTCGCCCATCACGCCGAATGGCTTGGCGCATTTGCGGAAGGCCTCGCCAGGCATGGTATCCGCGGCGATATCGTAAGCATGGATGCGTATGAACCATCTGATCTTGCGGTATTGTGGGGTCACCATAACACCAAAGTCATTGCTAGCCAGAGAAAGGCTGGATTGGATCACATCGTGATGGAGCGCGGTTATGTTGGCGACAGAATGACGCATACATCGATAGGGTTTAACGGGGTCAACGGCGCTGCTGATTTCCTGAACCATGGGTCACCGCCGGACCGGTGGAAAGCCCTTGGCGTCGAGCTAAAGCCATGGAAGGTATCCGGAGAATATATCCTGCTGTGCGGGCAAATCCCCGGCGATGCCAGCACTCATGGGATTGACCTAAAAGTAGAATTCCCTCGTTTGGCTATTGAATTGGCGAACATGCACCGCCGGCCAGTTTATTGGCGACCGCATCCGCTGCGGCCTACCAGGATACAGGTTCCTATTCCAACCTTGACAGGTTCGTTGGAAGATGCGCTTGCCGGGGCGTGGTGCATCGTCACCGTCAATTCAAACACGGCTGTAGACGCCACTATTGCTGGAGTGCCGGCAATTACGATGGACAAGCGATCCATGGCGTGGGGCATTACCAGGCACGACATAATGTATTCACTCATCCCATGGCGACCCAACCGTTGCCAATGGGCATATGACATCGCCTATGCACAGTGGACGAAATCTGAAATAATCGAAGGCTTGGCATGGGAACATTTATCTAGAAAATTCAAATGAAAACAATTACTGCACCGACCACGATTCAGAAAATTCCTGAGCTGACGTGGATGACATCGAAACTTCTTGAAAACAATGTCGAATCTCTTGTTGTCGTGGGTTCGTATCATGGTGGCGTTGAATGGCATATCGCCAGGGCATATGCCGCATGGGGAAAAAAAATATCGATGACCAGCATTGACCCTGTTGATTGCGTCCAGCGCCGGCAAAGCAGCATTGAGGTCGTGATGGATTTCAAGCAACATCATCAATTCATAAACGGCACCAGAGATGCTTTCCCTGTTGGCGAAAAGGCTGATGCTGTTTTTATTGATAGCGATCACTCATATAGTGCCGTGAAAAAGGACTTCAACTTCGCGATCAATGTGGCGAAGAAAATGATTATCTTCCACGACATCGTGAATAGCCTGTACCATCAGAAACATGGCTGTTGGGTATCGACACTGTGGGATGAAATAAAAAAATCCGGAGCCAAGACAGAGGAAATGATGGGGGACGATTGGGCGGGAATAGGCATCGTCTATGTGTCACGCAAGCGTGCTTAAGTTCGCGGAAAAGTTTAAAGGGTACGGCATCGGGGCCAGAATCCTTGAGGTTGGATCGCGCAACATAAATGGTAGCGCCAGGTCGATATTCGGACCCATAGCGGATGAATACACCGGTGTCGATATAGAAGACGGGCCTGGCGTTGATATGGTATGCGACGCCAGTTATCTGCTTATGAAATTCGAACAGTCGTCTTTCGACATGGTGATATCCACTGAAATGCTGGAACATTGCCATTATTGGAAAATGGCGATCCTGAATATGAAACTGGTCCTGAAGGAATCCGGAGTATTGATTCTCACGGCAAGATCTCCTGGATTTCCATATCATAATCCGCCTGATTACTGGCGATTTACGCTTAGCGATGCGGCGAATATGTTTTCAGACTTCGCCATCATAGGTTTGGAGCAAGACTCGGAAATCCCGGGCGTAATGATAGCCGCCGTTAAGCCAAGACTATGGCATCCGGCGAATCTAAGCCTTGTCACGCCGATGTCGGTGATAAAATGATCGACGTTATATTGGTGCGATACTGCTTTACTGATGATGACGTCAGGCTGTTTGATAAGACCGTTGATTATTTATCGACATGCCCTGTCACCGTTCATATCCGGGACAATACGCATGACAATATCGGGCTGAACAAGGCGCGAATAGAGTTGTTAGAGAAATGTGCGGCGCCGGTAATCGTGATGATGGACTTTGATTTTGAGCGTATCGATATTGATTTTCCAGCATTAGCCGCCAGGCTCGACGTCAATGGCGTTGGCATGACACTGCCGTACAGCGTAACAAAAGTTCCTCGCCCTCCGTATACGGAAGGAGTGCTGTCGAAAGATGAATGGCAGGAAATAAGGACAATCCCGTGCAACTGTATGTGTATGAAAAGAAGTACATATGCTATGCTAGGGGGACTATATAGCGCCTACCATACGGCATATTCAGATGTTGACCTTTGCCGCAGAATCTGGAAACACGGGATGAGAATCGAACAGCACAACAAGTCATGCGTGGTCCACGTTGGCAAGTCGTCTGACCGGCCAGAAAAACGCGGCATATGGGATGCGGACAGAAAGATATTTGAATCGAGAAAGTATCACTTCAAGAGGGGATTATGCCTCTAAAATATACGCTGATTACGCCGCCTGCGCTGGAGCCGATTTCCTTAACAGATGTCCTCCTGCATTCCAGGATTGACGTTGGTGATGATGATGGCCTTATCGAGCAACTCATCATTGTCGCCAGGCGGCAGGCTGAGAATATTACCGGCCGGGCGCTGATCACGCAGACATGGAAATTATCCTTGAATTTATTTCCATGCCGTATCGTTATCCCGAAACCGCCGCTGCAGTCAATTTCATCCGTTACCTATCTCGACACCAGCGGCGCCCTGGCGTCATTAACTGATTCGCCAACAAGCAATTGGATACTGGAATCAGGCGAACCGACCGTCATGGTGCCTGATTACGGGACAACGTGGCCGTCAACGTATTCGGTGCCGGATGCCGTGAGCGTTACATTCGTTTGCGGTTATGGCGACGATCCTTTGGATGTGCCTGCGCCAATCAGACAGTGGATGCTGGTTTATGTCGCAGGGCTGTACGAATCACGTGAGTATGTATCCGAAAAGCAGACGTATACCAGTTTCGCGGATCACCTGCTGGATTCGTACCGGACACACTGGATCGGATAATGCAAGCCGGCAAACTCAGGCACAGGATCGAACTGCAGACGAGGACCATAACCAAGGATTCCTATGGCCAGGAAATAGAAACCTGGACGAAGCTGGCTGACGTATGGGCCAGCGTGAATCCGTTGCGAGGCCGGGAATTCTTTACCGCCATGCAGGAGCACTCAGACCTGGACCACCGAATCATTGTACGGCACAAGAGCGCCATCACGACCGTGAACCGGGCCGTATGGGGTACGCGGATATTCGACGTGCAGGCGGTGATCGTGCCTGAGGAAAGGCGATTCGAGATGCACTTGATGTGCAAAGAAAGGCTCGGCGATGGTTGAGGAAACAATTTACAGTATCCTTGCTGCTCAAGAATCTCCGCTGTCAGCGTGGAATCAACTGATCGCGTTGCGGATATATCCGAACATTGGGATACAGAACCCACCGTTGCCCTATGTCGTATACCATAGGGTATCTACTGATGATGTGAACGTGACATGCGGGTATACTGGACTGTCGAATTACAGGATTCAGTTTGATGTGTATTCCACGAAGATATCCGAATGTTATGCGGCGTTTTCATATCTGCACCAATTGCTCGTGGAAAGCGCATTAAAGGCGTTGCGAATTTCGCAATACGGCGGGTGGGAATCCGAAACCAAGTTATACCGTGTCACTACCGATTATTCGATATGGACGCGCGAAGAACATATTTTTCATTGATCTTAAGAGGAAATTGATATGGCTGCTGTTGCTTTAGAATCACAAGGCACTAATTTTTATGTCTGGAACACGGTGCTTTCCCCCGATGCATGGGACCCTATCTGCATCACCGACTTTAACGGACCCGGCGGGTCGGCTTCCGTTATCGACGTTACCACTCTTTGCAGCACTCGCAAAGAAAAACTGATGGGGCTGCCCGATGAGGGCCAGTTCAGCATCAACGGGAATTACCTTCCGGATGACACTGGTCAAGCATTCCTGCAGACGTTGCGTTCCGGACGGACGTTGGGCAGTTTCCGTTGTTCACTGAGTGATTCCCCGATCACTCATATTACCTTTTCTGGATACGTGCTTAGTTTCCAGATCGCCGGCGGCGTGGACGCCAAAGTAACCTTTTCCGCCACTATCGAAATCAGCGGCGAAGTTGACTGGGATGCCACCAGCGAAGCCGGTCCTTAATATTCGTTAACCTGGAGTAAATCACTAATATGAAAATTCTTACCAAGCAAGCCATCCTCGAAGCCGACGACAGAAACCGTGAATTGGTCGAAGTCCCGGAGTGGGGTGGGTCGGTGTACATCCGCAGCATGACGGCGGCCGAACGTGACCTTGAAGAGCGCCGGATTTATGACGCTCAGCAGGGCAAGAAAGGATCAGAAGGAATGGCGAACTTCCGTGCCAGGTTCCTGGCCCGCACCATCGTGGACGAGGATGGAACGCCTTTGTTCACGATGAAGGAAGTTGACCAGTTGGCGTCAAAATCCTTCGCCGTCATCAATCGGTTATTCGATGTTTCGCAGCGTGTGAACGGAATCACCGCTGAGGAAACAGCGGCCATCGAGGGAAACTCCTAGGCAACCCCCGCCGCCTGTTCTACTTCCGGCTGGCGGCGGCGCTCGGGAAGAGCGTAGAGGAGTTGCTCAACAGTATGGATTCAAGGGAGTTGGTCGAATGGGAAGTCTTTCACCACCGGGTGGAGCCGATTGGCGATGTCAGGATGGACTGGCTGTTTGCCATGCTAGGGAATTTGCTGGCGCTGGTCAACGGAAACAAGACCAGCAAGATCCAGGACTACGTGATGTTTCCTATGAAGTTCGAGGCCTCGCCGAAACAAGACGATCCGGCCAAGCCCGAAAAGCCGCCCAACGTACTGAGGGCGAAGATGCTAAATTTTTTCAACGGGCAACCTAAACGTGGGTCTCGAAGTAAAAGGGCTAAAGGATCTTGACAACATACTTGCGCAGTTGCCTGACAGGATCGCGAAGAAGGCGCTGCGCAAGGCTGTCAGGGCCGGGGCAAATGAAATCAAGGCAGAGGCGCGACGCCTTGCGCCGCATAAGCATATCAAGCGTGCTGTCGTCGCCAAACGGGCGAACACCAGAGGCGCCGGAATCTTTACTGTCACCGACGATATCGGGATCAACCTGAATGTAGCGCCAGACTGGCATTGGTGGGAGTTTGGCATCCCGCACTCGTGGACAGTATCAACAGAAAAGCGAAGCCTGTATGCTGAGGAAATTCAGAAATTCCTCGGCAAGTCTGTCATCCACCCTCCATTAAGCCCGCGGCCATTCCTGCGTCCGGCCGCATCATCTGCTGCCCAACGGGCCGTGAACAAGTTACAGGAAGTATTGGCGGCCGCAATTAACAACCTGGCGAAAAATCCCAATGGCTAAAACCGTGATGTCCGAACTGGTCGTCAAAATGACGGCCGAGACCGCCTCATTAAAGGCGGAAATGGAACGCGTTCGCAAGGGTGTTGACGCCACAACCAGGGAAATGACGGCTGGATTCGGGAAGTCTCAAAAATCCATTGACGCCATGACGGCCAGTTTTAAAAAGGTTGGCGTCGCCATTGCTGCCGTCACTGTTGCGTTCAGGGCGGTCAGTGGCGCAGCATCCTCGATGGTTGGAACGCTGACGGAATTTGATTCACTTGCCGGTCAGTTGGAATTTATCACGGGTAGTGCGAAAGACGCAGAGCAGGCACTGGCGGCACTGACGGCCGAGGCCAAAGCGACGCCGTTCACTGTGGGACAGCTCACCGAGGCGTATGTGAAATTACGCCAGCGCGGGCTAGATGCCAGCCTGGAGGCCATGCGCAGTTGGGGCAACATCGCGGTGGCGTCGCAAAAGCCACTAATGCAATGGATCGAGGCTGTCCTGGATGCCGTCACTGGTGAGGGCGAGAGACTCAAAGAATTCGGCGTAACAATGCGGAAACAGGGTGATGAAGTTTCCCTGACGTTCGGGAAGACGACGGTCGTCGTCGAGAATAGCGCGGCAGCAATTCAGAAAGCGTTACTGGATATAGCAAAAACAAACTTCTCTGGAGCTATCGAGGAACAGGGCGGCCGACTGGCGAATCTGTTTTCCAACCTGGAGGACTCCATTCAAGGGTTATGGCGGGCCATGGGTGATGCCGGCGCTATGACTGTTTTGAAGGCCGGCCTGAACGGACTAATCAGCGTAATCGATACCATCGCGATGTCGTTCAGGAAGGCGGCCATCGATGCCAAATTTATGTGGGAGATGGCCAAGGCGGTAGTCAGCGGAGGCGGGGCCGACTTTGGCGGGGCATCTAAAACGGATGAATTTAACGACATCAGGACCAGGTGGAACGCCGCCCTTGAGGATATGAAGAAGGGATCGACAACGGTGCTGCCAGTTGTTACCGATTCCGTCGATAAGGTCACGACAAGCCTTGAGAAATCCACCAAGGCGGCCACCGATAACGGAAAGTCTGTGTCCTTGCTTTCCGTCCCATATGCTGACCTGATCGCGAAGGCCAGCGAGATGTATGGCGTGGATCAAAAACTGATCGCGGCCATCATCAAGGTGGAAAGCAGTTTCAACGCCGCGGCGAAAAACACCAAGAGTAGCGCCACCGGCCTGATGCAGGTCATCAAGGGAACATGGGACTGGATGGGAGGCGACCCAAACAAGCGCACAGACCCATGGGAAAACATCCGCGTAGGTACAAAATACCTGGCCCTGCTTCAAAAGCAATACGGGAATCTAGACGCCGTATTGCGACACTACGGGGAAAATACCACCGCATACACAAGCAAGGTTTACAAGGCTCTATCGGCGCTCGGCGATGGCCGTGCGGAAGTGGAAGGATTATCTGCCGCTCAGGACGCCGCCGCTGAATCCGCTAAAAAGCATGCGGAAGCCGTCACCGAAGAAAGCCTGGCGGTAGCCGCCCTCGGCGAAGCGCAGGCTTCCATGATGGAAAGACTGCAGGCCGATACGGCGCAGGCAACTGACGCCCTGGCGCAAATGCAGGATCCAACTGCTTACCGTGATGCGATGCGGGAGCGGGAGCGGGCCACTCTTGATCTTGAGGCCGCCATCCTGGCGTTAACCCCGGCCATGCTTGCACAGGCAAAGGCAGAACTGGCGGCTAAGTACGCCGCTGAGGATGCCGCCGAGGCAATGAAGGCACAACAGGCGGCCGCGGACGATGCCATGAAGATGCGCGAAGGATGGGCGAACAGTATGCTGCAGGGGTTTGATACCCTGTGGGCCAACCTTATTTCCGGGGCAGAGAACGCCACCGATGCGCTCATGAAGACGTTCAAGGCGTGGGGCTTATCCATGGCGCAGTGGCTTGCCAAGCAGATGTTCATCATCCCAATTACCGCATCCATGTTTGGCGTCAGCGAGAAGTCACTTGGCGGTGGGCTATTCGGTGGCGGTGGGGCAGAACAGATTGTTAAAGCCACGCAGGAATCCGCAGACCAGATCACCGAGGGCCAGCAACAGGCATCGCAGGGCGTGGCCGCTACTGTCGATAACGTCGGTGGAGGCGTGGGCAGCATATTGGGTGCGCTTTTCCAGGGCACGTGGCAATTCCTGGCGGCTATCATTTCAGCTATCACTGGCAGCAGAATGGCGGCCGCGGCCGAGGGCACGCCTACGGCTGGCGCAACGCCGTCTTTACCAATCGAGAAATTGTCCACCAATGTTAGCGGCCTGGCGAAGGGCATTAACGCACTGAGCGCCAAACTGGGAGGATCATCTACCCTGGCTGGCGGGACTAGTCTCTATGCCGGTATCGCCGGTGTCGTTGGTGGATTAATGGGCAAATTCCTGTTTGGCGGAAAAGGATATTCCACCGCCGGTGGATCGATCGGCGGCGCTCTTGGCTACACGTTGACCGCCGCGGGTACGGCCATGGCGGGAACGGCGATTGGCGCGGCTATGGGCAGCGTCCTACCGGTTGTCGGGACGATTATTGGCGCCGCTCTAGGGGCATGGCTGGGATCTAAATTCGGCGGCGGGCAGGAAGTCACCGGCGGCGTTTCCTACTGGAACCGCAAGCAGGGGGCCGGAGCGGCCCATGGCGATGCAAATGATCAGGCCACCCAGTTGATGACGAAGCTTGGCGACATCATGCTGTCACTCGACAAGGCCGTATCCGGCATCCTCGGGACCAGCAAAGAACTTGGCGACTTTTGGGTTGACGTTGACAGCACCGGCATGATCAAGGCCGCATATAATTCTTTCGCCCGCGGTATCCAGAAGGCGCAGGGGTTTGGCGACCTGGATAAGTTGGCTAAATGGCTTGTGAATCAGATGATCCAGGACGTTAACCTGGCGCTATCAGGAACTGGAAACGAACTGACATCAGCGTTCACCGCGGTGTTCGCCGGCATGGACGCGGAATCAGCCGTCGAGGAACTGCAGAAGTTCGCCGACGCTCTGCCCGTCATCCAGAAGGCCTTTACCGCACTTGACGAGTCAATGCGGGGCGAGACTATCGGCGTCATCAGGGCATACGCCCGGTCAACGGAAGACTTCATCGGGATCATGACCATCGCCCTCGATGTAAACAAGGGCTACGCTGATGGATTATCTTCCTTGGTGCAAACCACCAGGGATCTAGCTGTTGGCGGTGAATCGCTTGCCGACGCATGGGGCCGGTTATACCAGCAGTTCAAACTGCTTCAGAGCGCCACTTCGATCTCTGGCCAGGATATTGGAGGGGCCGCGGCGACATCAATGGGCATAAAGATCGCTGACGCTATCGCCTCATTTGCCGGAGGCAGCGATCAGTTCGCCGCCCTTATGCAAAAGTTCGTGACTAGTTTCTACACTGAGTCGGAGATATTGACATCCGCCATGCGTGATAGCGCAAAGGCTATCTCTGACTACAACGAGGCGCTGGACCTGACCGGCGATGCCTATATCGATTCCAAAGATGAGCTTAAGGCCTACATCGAAAGTCTTGACCTGACTACCGAGGCCGGGCAGCGTGCATACGCCACCGCCCTGGAGCTGGCATCAGCCCTGGCGGATGTGGATTCCGCCATGGAAACGCTGCGGCAGCAGGCCACCGGCGTGGTGGACGCCCTTACGTCAGCGTCAACGGTGGAGGATGTGGAAAAGGCAGGGGAGGCGATGCGCGAGTTCTGGGATGAGATGATGCGGTCAGTCAGGGCCGGCGAAATCACGGCGACTCAGTATTGGGAACTTGAGAAGAAATATTGGAACGCTCGGGCCGAGGCATTGCAGGAAATCATGGATACCGTGAACGAGGTCAACGCGGTGGCCGGTATGAACGATTCCGTCCAGGGGCTGGCGTCCGCGGTGGCCGATCTGACTGAGGAATACGCCGTCGCCGTTGCAAAGGCAAAGGAGTTAGGCGCTACCGAGTCCCAATTGTCGCAAATCAGGGCCGCGGCGTCATCCTCGTTGCAGGAACAGATCAACTCAATCCTTGGCATCGAGGATACATCTAGCGCCATCCAGCAGTTTAACGAAACTGTTGGGTACATCAAGCAGAACTTCATCAAGTGGGCGCAGGAGATGGGAATGAGCGCCGATGAGACATTCGCCGCCTTGGTCGAGGTTATGGCATCCATCAAGTCGGCGTGGGAGAAACTTGTCGAGGATGTGAAGAATGCAAATATTCCCGGCAGGTCAGAACTGAGCGACGCCATCGAGGCGTTCCAGACCCTGTGGCAAGACCTGTACGACATTGGCGCATCCAGCCAGGATACCGCCATTGCCATCGAGAATGCCGCCAAGGCAATCAAGTCTGCTGGCGAGGAATTTGCCGCCGCTATGGCCGGAGCGGAAACTTCGTTCGCTACCTTCTCATACTCATTAGTCCAGAACATCCAAAAAGCCTTTGATGAGCTAGGCGCTTGGGGTGTGTTCACGTACCTGCAGGGCGTCATCGAGGGGCTTAAGGATGCCCTTCAGGCGGCCCAGGACGCCGTCTACAGCCTTAAAAATGACTGGATTTCCTTTACTGAGTCCATGGCAGAACGCCGGGCCAGAATGGCAGGAGGCAAGGGCGGCGGGTCTGAATACACGGAAGCAGTGGGAATTGTGATGGCCACGCTGGCCCAGTATCAAGCAGGATGGAAAGCCCTGTTAGATTCCTGGAACGCCCTATCGGCGCAGGGCAGGCTGGACGCGGTCAAGCAGCAAATCGCCTATCTCGATGCCTACGTAGCCGCTGCCGAGGCGCAGATCAAGGCTTGGCTGGACGAGCAGATATCTGCCGTCGAGAAGTGGCGCGATGAACAGATCAAACTGATCGAGACTGAGCGAGACCTGAAGATAGAATTGTTGGAGGCTCAAAAGAAAGCGATCAATGACAACATCGACGCCCTCCAAGAAACCCTGGATATGTTGTCGGACTGGAAAAGCGTCGCAGAAAGCATCCAAAGTACTATCGATAACCTGCGATACAGCACATCCAACCCGGTGCCCATCAGTGCCCAGGTTGGCGCGATGACCGCCGAGATCATGGCGCTCCAGGCAAAAATGGCCGGCACAGTTAATGAACAGGAGAGGGCCGGCCTGGCGGACCAGATACGGAAACTGTTAGAGCAAAGACTGCAACTGGCGCAGCAGATTATGGACCGCCCGTCGAAGGCGTACCAGGATTTGTATGCGGAAACGATGAAGATGCTTGAATCTTTGTATGGAGAAGCAAAAGCTAAATCTGATGCTGCAATCGCCATCGAGGAGCAGATTGGCCTGCTGCG
>Ga0209253_10002291_pt1 | contig 16968 bp, 15 predicted proteins | sample FrelakmetBRP12BR_FD_187145 | JGI IMG/M metagenome (GOLD analysis project Ga0209253, IMG submission 187145) | Freshwater lake sediment microbial communities from the University of Notre Dame, USA, for methane emissions studies - BRP12 BR (SPAdes)... | ecosystem: Environmental > Aquatic >...
CAGTGCTGGCGACCCGCCTCGGCGAAGGTCTCGTAGGTCCCCTGGACGATGCCCTGGCTGCCGATGTAGATCCACGACCCGGCCGTCATCTGGCCGAACATCATGAGCCCCTTGCGGTCGAGCTCGTTGAAGTGCTCCCACGTCGCCCATTTGGGGACGAGGTTGGAGTTCGCGATCAGCACGCGCGGCGCGTCGGCGTGTGTCCTGAACACGCCGACGGGCTTGCCCGACTGGATCAGCAGCGACTCGTCGTCCTCGAGCTCGCGCAACGCGTTGATGATCGCGTCGAAGCACTCCCAGTTGCGCGCGGCGCGCCCGATGCCGCCGTAGACGACGAGCTCCTTGGGATTCTCGGCGACCTCGGGGTCGAGGTTGTTCTGGATCATGCGCAGCGCGGCTTCGGTGAGCCAGCTCTTCGCGGTGCGCTCGGTGCCGCGCGGCGCGCGAATTACGCGGTCCGCATAGCGCGTGCCGCGCCGGGTCGTGGCGAGCGGGTCGGGGTCGTCGCGATGCATGATGGTTCTCCGCGTCAGTGCAACGGTCCAGCGCCCGCGCGGCCGCCCGAAGGGCGCGGTGCGCCCCCTTGGGGAAAGCGAACAAAGTGAGCGTGGGGGCCGTTCATCTCAGCCGGGCGCCAGCGCGACCTCGGCACAGGGCAGGAAGTCCCCGCGCTCGACCCGCTTCCGGACGGCCTCGAGGTCCGGCGCGAAGGCCCGGTCGCGGTCCCAGAACGCGACGTCGTCGCGGATCGTCGCGATGACCGCGGCGAGCTGCGGCGACGTCGCCAGCGGCCGCCGCAGATCCACGCCCTGCGCGGCGGCGATGAGCTCGATGGCGCGGACCACAGCCGGCGCAGATCGGCGAGCTGCAGGTGCCCGGGAACGAGCTTCAGGGTCGGCATCGGCGGTGCGCATCCAGGGGCAGCGCATTGTGCCGCATCGGCGCTGCCCGCGCCAATCGCGATGCGCGCAACCCGCCCCTTATAATTGTCCCGTGTCGTCCACCCCCAGCACCGCGCCCACCTCCCTCTCGGCCCACACGCCGATGATGCAGCAGTACCTCCGCGCGAAGGCGGAGCACCCGGACAAGCTGCTGTTCTACCGGATGGGCGATTTCTACGAGCTCTTCTACGACGACGCGCAGCGCGCGGCGCGGCTGCTCGACATCACGCTGACCGCGCGCGGGCAGTCGGCGGGCGCGCCGATCCCGATGGCCGGCGTCCCGTTCCACGCGGTCGACGGCTACCTCGCGAAGCTGATGAAGCTGGGCGAGTCGGTCGCGATCTGCGAGCAGATTGGCGATCCCGCGACGAGCAAGGGCCCCGTGGAGCGCAAGGTGTTGCGCGTCGTCACGCCGGGAACGGTCACCGACGCGGGCCTCCTCGACGCGAAGCGCGACAGCCTGCTGGTTGCTCTCAATCCCGGGCGATACCGGACAGGGATCGCGTGGCTCAACCTCGCGTCGGGACAGTTCACACTCACCGAATTGCCGACAGCCGAAACCGCGGCCGCGCTCGAGCGCCTCGATGTCGCGGAGATGCTCGTTCCCGACGGTGCCGCGGCGCCCGAGCGGAGCGGCGTGCCGACGCGCGCGCTGCCGGCGTGGCAGTTCGACGCCGCCGCCGCCGTTCGCGCGCTGGCGAAGCATTTCGGCACGCGCGACCTCGCGGCCTTCGGCGTGGAGGACCGCGACCTGGCGATCGGCGCCGCCGGCGCGCTGCTGGGCTACGCGGCGGCGACGCAGCAGTCGGCGCTGGCGCACGTCCGCACGCTCGCGGTCGAGACGGCGAGCGAGTACCTCGCGCTCGACGCCGCCACGCGCCGCAACCTCGAGATCACCGAAACGCTGCGCGGCGAACCGGCGCCCACGCTGCTGTCGCTGCTCGACGCGTGCGGCACGCCGGCGGGCAGCCGGCTGCTGCGGCACTGGCTCACGCACCCGCTCCGCTCGCAGGCCGCCGCCGCCGCGCGGCACGAAGCGGTCGCGGGGTGGGTCGAAGATCGCGCCGGACGCCAGTCGCTCGCGCAGGAGCTCGCGCGCACTGCGGACGTCGAGCGCATCGCCGCGCGCACCGCGCTCGCGTCCGTGCGGCCGCGCGAGCTCGCCGGCCTGCGCGACACGCTCGCGCGGCTGCCCGTCATCGTGTCGGCGCTCGGCGACGACACGATGCCCCTCGTCGCGGCGCTCGCCGCGGACCTCCACGTCGATCAGCGCTGGGCCGTACTGCTCGCGCGCGCGATCGCCGCGGAGCCGGCAGCGCAGGTCCGCGACGGCGGCGTCATCGCCAAGGGCTTCGATGCGGAGCTGGACGAGCTGCGCGCCATCGACGAGGACTGCGGCGAGTTCCTGGTCGCGCTCGAGGCGCGCGAGCGCGAGCGCACGGGCATCGCCAATCTCAAGGTGGAATACAACCGCGTGCACGGGTTCTACATCGAGGTCACGCACGCGCACGTGCAGAAGATCCCCGACGACTACCGGCGGCGGCAGACGCTCAAGAATGCCGAGCGCTACATCACGCCGGAGCTCAAGGCCTTCGAGGACCGCGCGCTGTCGGCGCAGGACCGCGCGCTCGCGCGCGAGAAGTCGCTCTACGAGCAGCTGCTGGCGGACCTCGGACCGGCGATCCCGGCGCTGCAGGCCGCGGGGGCGGCGCTCGCCGCGCTCGACGTGCTGACGACGCTCGCGGACCGCGCGGAAGCGCTCGACTTCGCGCGCCCGACGTTCGCGCCGGCGCGCGGGCTCGCGATCCGCGGCGGCCGGCACCCCGTGGTCGAGCGACAGGTCGACGACTTCATTCCCAACGATCTCGACCTCGGGCCCGACCGCCGGCTGCTGATCGTCACGGGGCCGAACATGGGCGGCAAGTCCACGTACATGCGGCAGGCGGCGGTGATCGCGCTGCTCGCGTGCTGCGGCTCGTTCGTCCCGGCGCGGGAGGCGCTCATCGGTCCGCTCGACGCGATCCACACGCGCATCGGCGCCGCCGACGACCTCGCGGGCGGGCGCTCGACGTTCATGGTCGAGATGACGGAAGCGGCGGCGATCCTGCACCGCGCCACGCCGGAGAGCCTGGTGCTGATCGACGAAATCGGCCGCGGCACGTCGACGTTCGACGGCCTCGCCCTCGCGTGGGCGATCGCGCGCGAGCTCGCGGAGAAGAACGGCTGCCTCGCGCTGTTCGCGACGCACTACTTCGAGCTGACCGCGCTGCCGGCCGAGACCGACGGCTGCGCGAACCTGCACTTCGACGCGGTCGAGCACGCCGACGGCATCGTCTTCCTGCATGCGGCAGCGGAGGGACCGGCAAACCGCAGCTACGGCCTGCAGGTGGCGAAGCTCGCCGGCGTGCCGTCGGCCGTCGTTCGGCGCGCCCGGGAGTATCTCGCGCGCCTCGACAAGTTCAGCGCGACGGACGCCGCCCAGGCCGACCTGTTCGCGCCGGCGGGCCCGCCTTCGGCGCGGATCGACGAGCCGGCGATCGCGCCGGAAGCCGGCACCGTGGCGGCACGGCTGGCGACGCTCGATCCCGACGCCATGACGCCGCGCGACGCGCTGGCCGCGCTCTACGAGCTCAGGAACCTGCTGCAGCGCTAATGGTGATGCCCGCCGGCGCCGTGCACGTGCCCGTGCTCGACCTCCTCGGCGGTCGCCGCGCGCACGCCGAGAATCTGGCAGTCGAAGCGCAGCCGCTTGCCCGCCCACGGATGATTGCCGTCGAGCACGACCTTGCCGTCCGCGATGTCGGTCACGGTGAAGACGACGCCGCTGCCCTGCTCGTCGCCGGGGTTCGCGTACGCCTCGAACTGCATGCCGACTTCGACGTCGGCCGGCAGCCGGTCGACGGGCTCGAGCTTCACCAGCGCGGGATCGTAGTCGCCGAACGCGTCCGCCGGTTCGACGTCGATCGAGATAGCGTCGCCGGCCTTCTTCGTCGTGAGCGCCTCCTCGAGCTTGGGCAGCATTCCCGAGTGCCCGCCATGGAGGTACGTGATCGGCTCGTCGGTGGATTCGAGCAGCACGCCGTCCGCGTCGAAGAGCTCGAACGTGAGCGTGACGACCGTGTTCGCTAGGATGTTCATCGGCGATCCCTGTAAGAGGGGGAATGGCAGGGGAGCGGCGGCACGCACGCGCGGTCTCGCGCGGCCCGGCCGGTCCGCCGGCAAGCTGGCGTCATTGTAGCGCAGCCGGCCGCCTTCGCCTCGCTATAATCGGGCGATGGCTGGGTCGACTGCGCGCACCCGTTCCACCGTGCCGGATGCGGGCGGCGCGCCGCTGGGAGGCCTGCCGGTGGCGGCGTTCCTGCGGCGCCACTGGCAGAAGAAGCCGCTGCTCGTGCGCGCCGCGGTTCCGGGGTTTGCGGGTCTCTTCGACGCGCACGCGCTCTTCGCGCTCGCCGGGCGCGACGACGTCGAAGCGCGCCTCGTCGTGCGCGACGGCGCGCGCTGGTCGCTCGCGCACGGCCCTTTCCGGCGTGCCGACTTGAAGGCGCTTCCCTCGTGGGGCTGGACGCTCCTCGTGCAGGGCGCGAACCTCGTGAGCCCGGCGGCCGACGCACTGCTGCGCCGCTTCGCGTTCCTGCCGTTCGCGCGCCTGGACGACCTGATGGTGAGCTACGCCACCCCCGGCGGCGGCGTCGGCCCGCATGTCGACTCGTATGATGTCTTCCTGCTGCAGGGCTTCGGGCGCCGCCGCTGGCGCTATGGACCGCAGCAGGACCTCGCACTGAAGCGACGGTTGCCGCTCAAGATCCTCCGGCGGTTCGCGCCCGATCCGCTGCATGCCGACGTGCTCGCACCCGGCGACATGCTCTACCTGCCGCCGCACTGCGCGCATGACGGCGTGGCGATCGACGCTTGCACCACGTACTCGATCGGCTTTCGCGCCGCCGGCGCGAACGAGCTCGCCACGGCATTCCTCGATTACCTGCGCGATCATCTCGACCTGCCGGGACGCTACGCCGACCCCGACCTTGCGCCGGTGCGCTCGCCCGCCGCCATCGACGCCGCCATGCGCCGGCGCTGCGAACGGCTGCTGCAGGGCATCCGCTGGGACCGCGCGACGATCGCCCGCTTCCTCGGCGGCTGGCTCTCGGAACCGAAGCCCGACGTGTTCTTCGACCCGCCCGGCGCTCCGCTGCCGCGCCGCGCCTTCGCTGCGCGCGCGGCGAGGCACGGGGTCCGGTTGGACCTGCGCACGCAGCTCCTCTACGATAGCAGGCATCTCTTCATCAACGGCACGGCGCTCGCGTGGCCGGGGGCCGGCGCCGCGACGCTGCGGCAGCTGGCGAACGCCCGCGCGCTCGGCGCCCGCGCCGTTGCCGCCACGCCTGCGGCCGCCACGGCGCTCTTCTACGACTGGTATCGAGATGGCTACCTCCACGCCGAACCCTGAATCAACCGGATCCCCCGCCGCACCGGCGCCGCGGCGCGAGACGCTCGGCACGATCGCGGCGCAGATTGCGGCGCTCGACGAAATGATCGGGCTCGCCCGACAGTCGATACGCGTCTTCGACGTCGACCTGTCAGGCATGGGCTGGAACGGCGTCGGGCGGACCGCGAAGATCGCCGCATTCCTGCGCGCGCGGCCGAACGCGTCGGTGCGCATCATCGTCCACGAGACCCGGTGGATCGAGGGTTCCTGTCCGCGGTTGACGCAGCTGCTCCGGCTGTACGGCCACGCGATGACGATCTATCGCACCGGCGCCGACGCGCACGCCGTCATGGATCCGATCGCGATCGTCGATGGCCGGCACTTCCTGCACCGTTTCCACATCGAGCAGCCGAACGCGGAATTCGGCATCGAGCAGCCGCTCGCGGCGAAGCCGTTCGTCGAACGCTTCGAGGAAATCTGGGCGTCCGGCGAGCCGGGCGTTAACGCGACGGTGCTGGGGCTGTGATCGCGGGAGCGCCCGGAGCGCGGGTTCACCGCGGCAGGATTCAAGGGCGACGTTTCATGACGCAGCGCACAATCTCTTTGAATTGCTTGGGAAATATGGTATGCTTCCGTACTGGTTGCCCCGCCGCTGTCGCGTGAAGACGTCGTTGTTGGCGCGTGTCCGCGGCAACCGTTCACAAACCCGATTCTCGACCCCAGGCCAAGGAAACGAACCATGAAAATGAACAGATCGCTGATCCTCGCTGCTGCCGTCGCGCTTGCACTGACGGCCTGCGGCCAACAGAAACCGGCCGCTCCGGCGCCCGCCCCGGCCCCCGCCGCCGCTCCTGCCCCGACCCCCGCTCCCGCCCCCGCGCCGACCGCGGACGCCGCGAAGCCGGCCGAGCCGGCGAAGGACGCTGCCGCTGCCCCGATGGCGGCTCCGGCCGCTGCGCCGATGGCGGCTCCGGCCGCTGCGCCTGCGATGGCGCCCGCCGCGGAACCGGCCAAGGAAGCAGGAAAGAAGTAACAACCCGCTTCCCGGCGGGTGTGGCAAGGGCCGGCCTTCGGGCCGGCCTTTCTTCGTTCCGGCTCCCTACAGCGGCGCGCCGATGCGCTGCGCGACTTCGCGGTAGTGCTCGATCACGGTGCCGAGATCGCGCCGGAAACGGTCCTTGTCGAGCTTCTCTCCGGTCTTCGCGTCCCACAGCCGGCAGCCGTCGGGCGTGAACTCGTCGCCCAGCACCAGCGGCCCCCCGGGCTCGCTCCGCGGGTGCCCGAATTCGAGCTTGTAGTCGACCAGGTCGATGCCGGCGTTCGCGAACAGCGGCCGCAGCACCGCGTTGACGTCGTGCGTCAGCGCCTTCATCTGCGCGATCTCCTCGGACGTGGCCCAGCCCAGCACCCTGATGTGGTCGTCGTTGCAGAGCGGGTCGTGGAGCGCATCGCTCTTCAGGAAGAACTCGAAAATCGGCTCGGCGAGCTTCGTGCCCTCGGCGAGGCCGTAACGCTTCGCCATCGAGCCCGCGCAGACGTTGCGCACCACACACTCGACCGGGATCATCTTCATCGCCTTCACCAGCGACTCGCGCTCGTTCACCAGCCGGACGAAATGGGTGCCGATGCCCGCCGCGGCGAGCCGGCCCATCACGAACGCGTTGATCCTGTTGTTGGTCTCGCCCTTCTGCGGGAGCTTCGCGAGCTTCGCGCCGTCGAACGCCGACACGTCGTCGCGGTAATGCATGATCAGGTAGTTCGGGTCGTCGGTCGCGTAGACCGTCTTCGCCTTGCCCTTGTACAGCTCCTGCCGCTTTTCCATCCGGACCTCCCTGATCGCGACCCCGGGCACCTCTCGCGGAGGCGCAGGGTCCGTGCCACCCTAGACTTCGCGCCAGTCGAACCCCGTCGCCTGCTCGGCGATGCCGATCCACTCCGGCGCGCAACCGAGCGCCCCCGCCAGCGCCGCGCGGGCGAGCTCCGGCGTGTTGTTCTGCTGCGAAAGGTGCGCCGCGACGACGTGCGCGAGCCGCGTCGTGTCGATGCGCGCCAGGATCTCCGCGGCCGCCTCGTTGTGCAGGTGGCCGAGGCGCCCGGCGATCCGCTGCTTGAGCGGATACGGGTAGTCGCCCGTCTCCAGCAGCTCGCGATCGTGGTTGCACTCGAGCACGAGGGCGTCGCACCCGGACAGGCTGGCCTCGACGTGCGCGGTCGAGACGCCGAGATCCGTGAGCACGCCCAGCCGCCGCGCGCCGTCGCCGATCACGTACTGGACGGGCTCGCGCGCATCGTGCGGCACGGGCACCGGCGTGATCTCCAGCGCGTCGATCGCGAAACCGTCGTGGCTGTCGAAGCCGTACACCTGGGCCATGCCCTCGAACCGCGCCGACACCGCGGCCAGCGTGCCGAACGTCGCCCAGACGGGGATGCCGTGCCGGGCCGCGAAGGCCGGCACGCCTCCGACGTGGTCGGAGTGCTCGTGCGTGACGAGGATCGCCGCCAGCGACGAGGGCAGGAGCCCGAGGCGCCCGAGCCGCGCGGCGGCATCGCGCACGCCGAAGCCGCAGTCGATCAGCACCCGCGTCCCGCCTGATTCGACGACGAGCCCGTTGCCCTCGCTGCCGCTGCCAAGTGACGCAAAGCGCATCCGCGCCGCGCCGCTACTTGAGCTGGTCCTTGAGCAGCGAGAGGATCTTCTCGCCGTTCGCGCTCTTGTCCGGCGCGCCGTTCGGATCCTGCACGGTCACGACGCTGCGCTCGCCGCCCGTCGCCACCGTGAGCCGGAACTGCTCGGGGGTCGGCGTGTCGTCCTTCCAGAACATCAGCTTGTCCAGCAGTCCCTTCTGCTTCTTCGCCTCGGCCTCCGGATCGACGTAGCGAACGAAGTACGTGCCCTTCGACCGGTCGCGGTCGACGACCGTGAAGCCAACGCGGTCGAGCGCGAGGCCGACGCGGCGCCACGCCCGGTCGAAGCTGTCGTCGACGACGAGCTGGGTCGTGCCGTCCGGCATCTTCTCGAGCCGCGCGCGGTCGGGACCCGCTGGCGCGAGCGTGGCCTGGACCGCCGCGGTCGCCTGCGGCGCCGGCGTGCCGAACTTCATCATCAACCGCGTCATCATCTCGGCCTCGAGACCCGGGTCGGGCGGCATCACGGCCCAGACGAAGCCGGCCGGCGACACGTTGTCGATCTTCACCGTCGGCACCTGCTCGGCGCCGCGGTGCGCCACGTAGATCTCGACCGTGCCCGGCTCGTTGCCGCGCTCGATGCGCGTGCGGAACTTGTCGCGCTTGTACGTGTTGCCGAAGATGTCGATGTACTTGCCGATCGTGTTGCGCAGGAAGTCGCTCGGCACGTCGGCGCGGTTCTCGGCCCAATCGGTCTCCATGACGCCGAGCGTCGGCTGCTCGATCGCCACCACGAAGCCGGTCTCGGTCCAGAACTGGCGGCTCGTGTTCCAGGCGACCTCGGGCGTGGTCTTGACGACGAGCCAGCGCTCGGTGCCGCTGCGGACGATCCGCGCCTCGGCCGTCGCGTTGACGGCGATCGGCTCGGTGCCGCGCGGCTTCGCTGCGCCCTGCGCGGCGAGGCCGGACGCCGTCGTGACGCCGAAGCGCTCGTCGTACTGCGGCGCCGTGAGGTCCGGCGGCAGCTCGAGCGCCGGCGCGCTCGACGTCGACTTGTAGTCGATCTTCTTGGTGAGCGACGCCGTCTCGCAGCCGGCAACGGCGAGGACGACCGCGGCGAGCGCGAGCGCACGCGCCGCGGGTCCGAACTTCGCGTAAACCATCCAGGGCACCTTCCGGTTCGTCATAGGCAGCCGGCTTCGCGCAGCGCGCCGCGCACCGCCTCGTGGTGCTGCGGCGACAGCGGCACCAGCGGCAGCCGCAGTTCGTTCTCGATCAGGCCCATTTCCGCGAGCGCCCACTTGACCGGGATCGGGTTCGCCTCGACGAACAGCTTGCGGTGCAGCGGCAGCAGGCGGTCGTTGCGGGCCCGCGCCGTGGCGATGTCGCCCTTCCGCACGGCGTCGCACATCTCTGCCATCAGCTTCGGCGCGACGTTGGCGGTGACCGAGATCACGCCGTGGCCGCCCATCAGCAGCAGCGGCAGCCCCGTGATGTCGTCGCCGCTGTACACGGCGAAGTCGCGCCTGCCGGCGGCGTTCAGCGCCTTGACGAGCTCGCTCCCGCGGCCCAGGTCTGCCGTCGCGTCCTTGATGCCGACGATGCCCGGGACCTGCGCAAGGCGAAGGACCGTTTCGTTGGCGAGATCGGCGACGGTGCGGCCCGGGACGTTGTACAGGATGAGCGGCAGGTCGACCTTCTCCGCGATCGCCCGGAAGTGGCGGTACAGGCCCTCCTGCGTGGGCTTGTTGTAGTAGGGAACGACCGACAGGCAGCTGGTCGCGCCGACCTCTTTCGCGCACGCCGTGAGCTCGATCGCCTCGGACGTCGAGTTCGCGCCGGTGCCCGCGATGACGGGAATGCGCCCCCGCGCCTGCGCCACCGCCGTCTTGATCAGCAGGCAGTGCTCGTCGACGTCGACGGTCGGTGATTCGCCCGTGGTGCCGACGGCGACGATGCCCGCCGTGCCATTGGCGACGTGGAAGTCGATCAACTTGCCGAGCGAGGGAAGGTCGAGCGCTCCGCCCTTGCCCATCGGCGTCGCGATCGCGACGAGGCTGCCGGTCAGCATGAAGTTCAAGCCGGGAAAAAGAAGAATTCTACCGCATTCGGACGCCGCGGGCCGCCGGAGGACGTCCCGCGCGAGCCCGGCGCGTCAACGCGCGTCGAGCGCCGGCGGCCACGGACGCAGCGGCCCGACGGCCGCCAGCCGTTCCACGACGGCGATTCGCTCGCCGGCGGCAACAATGCCCTGTTCGAAGGCGATCACGGTGAGCCGGCCGGCGGCGAGCCGCAGCAGCTCGCCGGGTTCGAGCAGGAAAGCGGGATTCGACGGCCGCCCGTACGCCTCGTTGCCGCGCGCGAACGTCTCGTAGAGGAGCGTGCCGTCGGCCGCGAGCGCGGCCGCAAGATGCGCGAACAGCGGGCGGTGCAGGTAATTGGCGACGACGATCGCGTCGAACGCGAGGCCGGGCAGAGGCCAGGATCCGCGTTCGAGGTCGACGACCCGCGTCTCGATTCCCGGCACGCCGTCCATGGTCGCAAGCGCTGCGGCATCGCGATCGACGGCGAGCACGCGGCAGCTGCGACCGGCGAAGAAACGCGCGTGACGGCCGGACCCGCAGGCGAGATCGAGCACGCGCGCGCCCGCAGGCACGATGTGCGCGAACCGGCACATCCACGGCGAGGGTGTCGTCGCTGCGTGCGCGCCGTCCGTCATCGTCCACTCCTTCCCGTTGCGGCGCGCCGTGAGGAAGGTCGGCGCGCGGTCTTCGCCGGCGCCGCGTCGAGCGCTGCCTTCCCCAGTTCGGCGCGAGCCTCGTCGGCAAGCCAGGCGACGAACGCGGCGACGTCGGCACGCCCGGCCGCGTGCGGCGCGACAACCGCTTAATAGCCCCGCTCCGAGTCGTACCGCTTCGGAAACGGCGTGGCGAGGCGGCCGTCGCGCAAGTGATCGGCGATCAGCGGCAGGCGACCTCGAAGGCCCGGAGGAAGTCGAGCGACGGCAACCGCCGCAGCGTCTTATGCATGCGTGTGGATCATGCAAGCCATTCCGAAAGACCGTTTGAACCGTACCGTCGGCGCCCCGAGAATTCGCTCATCCGCCTCGCTGGACAACGTGGCGGCGCGAAGCGGGGGTCGCCGGCCGGCGATCCGGCTTCGGATGCATTCTACGCATGAACGAGGAGACCGACCATGATGTGGGCAGGCTAAACGAGAGTCTGGGATCTCGCCCCCGGCGAGATCGTCCAGCTGGACGGCGTGCGGGGCACGACGCTGTGGATCACGCAGTTCTGACCGCTTGGGTACGGCGTTTCGACCGTGGGTCCGGCTTCAGCCCGATGCGCCAAGCCGCCTGAAGGCGGCCCCACGAGGCGCGCGTTGTGGATCCGGCGTTGCAACCGTGGGTCCGGCTTCAGCCGGATGCGCCGCTCATCCCTTCGCGAACGCGATCTCGCCGCCGGTGGCGCCGACCTTGACCGTGTCGCCCGCCGCGTAGTGGCCGGAGAGAATCTCCTTCGCGAGCGGGTTCTCGATCTGCTGCTGGATCGCGCGCTTGAGCGGCCGCGCGCCGTACACGGGATCGAACCCCGCCGCCGCGACGGCCTTGAGCGCCGCGTCGGACACCGAGAGCCCGATCTCGAGCTTCGCGAGCCGCGCCTCGAGCGCCTTCAGCTGGATCTTCGCGATCGCCGCGATCTGCGCCTCGCCCAGCGGATGGAACACGACGATCTCGTCGATGCGGTTCACGAACTCGGGGCGGAACGTCGACTTGACCTCGGCGAGCACCGCGATCTTGATCAGCGCCTCGCCGTCGCCGGCATCGGTCATCTGCTGGATCTTGTGCGAGCCCAGGTTCGACGTCATCACGATCACGGTGTTCTTGAAGTCGACCGTGCGGCCCTGGCCGTCGGTCATCCGGCCGTCGTCCAGGACCTGCAGCAGCACGTTGAACACGTCCGGGTGCGCCTTCTCGACCTCGTCCAGCAGGATGACGCTGTACGGCTTGCGGCGCACGGTTTCGGTGAGATGGCCGCCCTCCTCGTAGCCGACGTAGCCCGGCGGCGCGCCGATCAGCCGCGCGACCGAGTGCCGTTCCTGGAACTCGGACATGTCGATCCGGATCAGGTGCTGCTCGGAGTCGAACAGGAATTCGGCGAGGGCCTTGCAGAGCTCGGTCTTGCCCACGCCCGTCGGGCCGAGGAACAGGAACGAGCCGTAGGGCCGGTTCGGATCGGAAAGACCCGAGCGCGAGCGCCGGATCGCATCCGACACGAGGCGCACCGCCTCGTCCTGGCCGACCACGCGCCGGTGCAGGGCGTCCTCGATGTGCAGGAGCTTGTCGCGCTCGCCCTGCATCATCTTCGAGACCGGGATGCCTGTCGCGCGCGAGACGACCTCGGCGATCTCCTCGGCGCCCACCTGCGTGCGCAGGAGCGTCGGCTTCGGCGCCTCGCCCTTCGCGCCGACCCGGTCCGCCTTCTTGAGCTGCGCCTCCAGCTGCGGCAGCTTGCCGTACTGGAGCTCCGACATCGTCTGCCAGTCGCCCTTGCGCCGCGCCTCTTCCATCTGCAGCTTGACCTTGTCGACCTCCTCCTTGATGTGCTGCGTGCCGGCGACCTGCGCCTTCTCGGCCTGCCACACCTCGTCCAGGTCCGCGTACTCTCGCTCGAGCTTCGCGATCTCCTGCTCGATCAGGTCGAGGCGCTTCTTCGAGGCCTCGTCCTTTTCCTTCTTCACCGCCTCGCGCTCGATCTTGAGCTGGATCAGCCGGCGGTCGAGCTTGTCCATCGCCTCCGGCTTGGAGTCGATCTCCATCTTGATCCGCGCCGCGGCTTCGTCGATCAGGTCGATCGCCTTGTCCGGCAGGAAGCGGTCGGTGATGTAGCGCTGCGAGAGCTCCGCCGCGGCGACGATCGCCGGGTCCGTGATCTCGACGCCGTGGTGGATCTCGTAGCGCTCCTGCAGGCCGCGCAGGATCGCGATCGTCGACTCGACCGACGGCTCGCCGACCAGCACCTTCTGGAACCGGCGCTCGAGCGCGGCGTCCTTCTCGACGTACTTGCGATATTCGTCCAGCGTCGTCGCGCCGACGCAGTGCAGCTCGCCGCGGGCGAGCGCGGGCTTCAGCATGTTGCCGGCGTCGATCGCGCCCTCGGCCTTGCCGGCGCCGACCATCGTGTGCAGCTCGTCGATGAAGACGATCGTCTGGCCGGCGTCGGCCGCGATGTCCTTCAGCACGGCCTTCAGCCGCTCCTCGAACTCGCCGCGATACTTGGCGCCGGCGAGGAGCGACGCCATGTCGAGCGACAGCACGCGCTTGTTCTTCAGCGTCTCGGGCACCTCGCCGCTGACGATGCGCTGCGCGAGCCCTTCGACGATCGCCGTCTTGCCGACGCCCGGCTCGCCGATCAGCACCGGGTTGTTCTTGGTGCGCCGCTGCAGGATCTGGATCGTGCGCCGGATCTCGTCGTCGCGGCCGATCACCGGGTCGAGCTTGCCTTCCCGGGCGCGCTCCGTGAGGTCGATCGTGTACTTCTTCAGCGCCTCGCGCTGGCCTTCCGCTTCCTGCGAATCCACGGCCTCGCCGCCGCGCACCGCGTCGATCGCCGTTTCGAGCGCCTTGCGGGTGAGGCCGTGCTCCTTGACCAGCCGGCCGGTGTCGCCCTTGTCGTCGGAGAGTGCCAGCAGGAAGAGCTCGCTCGCGATGAACTGGTCGCCGCGCTTGCCGGCTTCCTTGTCGGTGAGGTTCAACAGGTTGTTGAGGTCGCGCGAGACCGCTATCTCGCCGCCCAGGCCCTGGACCTTGGGCAGCCGCTCGATCGCCTTCGCGACACCCTGCTTGAGCTTCGGGACGGCGACGCCCGCGCGCGACAGCAGCGACGACGTCCCGCCGTCCTCCTGGGCGAGCATCGTGGCGAGCAGGTGCTGCGGCTCGATCGCGCCGTTGTCGTTGGAAAGCGCCATGCTCTGCGCGTCGGCGAGCGCCTGCTGGAATTTGGTCGTGAGTTTGTCGAAACGCATGGAATTACCCCTTGTCAGCCCGTGGGTTCGCTCCGGAGATTGGGGGGAGCTGTCGATTTTCAAGCGCGGGGCCGTTGCGGCGATCCGATAATTTCCCGACCGCGCGCCCTGGCCCACGCCAGGCGGCGCCGCTCGCTCCGCATCCGCCGTTTGGCATATGATCGTCGCAGCCGTCCCGACGCAGCCGATGTGACCCGATGACGCATCCCGAAGCCCCTCGCCCCCCGGGCTCGCCTGCCGAGCCTCCTTCCGAACCCGCGCCGGCAACGTTCGCGCAGGTCGCCGGCGCGGTGTTCTGGAGCTTCTTCGGTGTGCGCAAGGGCCGCCACATGCTGCAGGACACGACGACGATCAAGCCGCTGCACGTGGTGATCGTCGGCCTCCTGTCGGGCCTCGTGTTCGTGCTGGCGCTGATCGCGCTGGTGACGTTCATCACCCGCAGCGCCGGTTAGCCTCCGGCGATCTCGCCCAGCGCGGCCGCCGCGGCCTGCAGCTCGGCGTCGACGGTGAGCACGTCGGGAGTGAGCCGCAGCCATTCGCCGCGGGCGTCGGTCACGATGCCGCGCGCCGCGAGCGCCGCCGACCACGCCCGCGCGTCGGGGTGACGGACGACGACGAACGCGCCGCGATCGGGCGTCCCGCCCCGTGCGGCAATCCCGCGCTCGGCGAGGAGCGCGACCAGACGGCGCTGCAGCGTGAGCGAATGCTCGCGCAGCCGCGCGACGCCGAGCGCCCGCGTGAACACCTGCCCCGCCCGCGCCTGGTAGAACGGCAGGACCGCGGGCGTCGACTCGAGCCAGGCGTCGCCGCCTGCGCCGAAGCGCGGCGGCTCCGGACGCGCGTAGGAGAATGGCTTCTCCTTCGCGAACCAGCCGACGTCGAGGGTTGCGAGACCCGCGTCGAGAACGCGCGGGGCGACGTAGAGGAAGCACGCGCCCGGCCCGCCGCGCAGGTACTTGTAGCTGCCGCCCACGGCGAAATCGACGGCGGGATTTTCGACGTCGACGGCAATGACGCCGAGCGAGTGATAGACGTCGAGCAGCACCCGCGCCCCCGCCGCGTGCGCGGCCGCCACGATCGCCGGCAGGCCGGGCAGCGCCTGCCCCGTCTGGAACATCACGTGCGAGACGACGACCAGGTCCGCGCCCGGCGCGAGCGCCGCGATCACGTCCTCGGCGGCGAAATCGCCGTCCTCGCGCGGCTCGACGAACGCGAGCGCGATGCGCCCGCGCCGCGCGTATTCGCGCAGGATCACGTCCAGCGAATCGAACTCGCCGCGGGTGGCGACGACGCGCGGCACGCGCTCGTAGGTGTTCAGCACGGCGCGCAGACCCTGCCCCGCGCTCGTCTTCGGCACGACACCATCGGGCCGCGCCGCCCCGAGCAGCGCCGCGAGTCGCGCGCGGTAGGCGTCCATTTCCGCGCCCCACTCCTCCCACGCCTCGCCCATCCGCGCGTACCACGCGGCGAGACCCTCGCGCACGTCGTCCTCCATCGCGTCGAGCGGGCGACCGAGCGAATGGTTGGCGAGGTAGACCCGATTGCGCTGCGCCCCGAGCACGCGGGAGAAGAGCGGCACGACGTGTCGCGCGATGCCGGCTTCGGTCAGCGGCCCGGGGCCGAGCGCGGCGAGCGCCCGCGCCACGGGAAAGTGGCCGTGCGCCGCCGCGTCGGCCGGCGCCGGCCCGCTCCCGGGCCGCGCGGTCATCCGCCGCTCCGCGGGCGGGCGCCGATCACCGTGCGCACGTCGATCAGTTCGGGGAAGAACGAGTGGTCGAGCGCGCGCCGCAGGAAGCCGACGCCCGACGACCCGCCCGTGCCGGGCTTGTGGCCGATCGTCCGCTCGACGGTCTTCAGGTGCCGGAAGCGCCAGAGCTGGAACGACTCCTCCACGTCGACCAGCTTCTCCGCCATCTCGTAGGCGTCCCACCAGCGCTCCGGAGCGTCGTAGATCGTCTTGAACACCGGCACGAGCTCGGGATTGCGCGTGTAGGGCTGCGACCAGTCGCGCTCGACGCAGGCCTGCGGCACCGGCAGGCCGCGCCGCGCGAGGTGGCGCAGGTACTCGTCGTAGAGACCGGGCGCGTGCAGCAGCGCCGTCAGGTCCGCGTGGACCGCCGCGTCGTAACGGAACACGTCGACGAGCGCGGCCTGCTTGTTCCCGAGCAGGAATTCCAGCGCGCGGTACTGCGCCGACTGGAAGCCCGACGACGTGCCCAGCGCCGGCCGGAACGCCTCGTATTCGGACGGCGTCAGCGTCTCCAGCACCGCCCACTGCTCGAACAGCTGCTTCTGGATCGCCTTGACCCGCGCGAGGATCTTGAAGCAGGCGTCGAGCCGGTCCTCGCGCACGAAGGCGACCGCGGCCTTGAGCTCGTGGATCGCGAGCTTCATCCACAGCTCGGAGGTCTGGTGCTGGATGATGAAAAGCATCTCGTCGTGCCGGGCCGGCACGCCCGGCCCGCCCGACAGAGGGTGCTGCGCCGTCAGCAGCCGGTCGAGGCACAGGTAGCCCGCATAGGTCAGGCGGTCGGTGAGGTCGGTGACGATGCCCGGTTCGAGTTCGCGCGTGGTCATGGCGGTGGCGCCGGTCGGCGCGGAAGGACGTTCCGCGAGTATAGCGATGCCGCACCTCCGCGGGCCGCCACGCTGCCCCGGCCGCCGTCCGCGTCCGGCCAAGGCGGCTCGGCGAGTGCTCTGATACCATCCGCCGCGATGATCGTTTTCCGCCTGGCCGCTGCCGTTCTGCTCGGATCCGCCCTGGGCCTCGCCGGATGCGGCGAAGGCGTTCCTGCAAGAGTTCAAGACGCCGTTTGCTCACGAGGCGATCCGCAAGGTCGGCCTCGAACCGTTGTCGCGCTAGATTCACAGGAGAATGAAATGAAGAAGTCTGTCCTGACGATTGCTGTCGCCGCGTCGCTGGTGTTCGCGACCGCAGGCGCCTTTGCC
>Ga0209253_10002292_pt1 | contig 16967 bp, 15 predicted proteins | sample FrelakmetBRP12BR_FD_187145 | JGI IMG/M metagenome (GOLD analysis project Ga0209253, IMG submission 187145) | Freshwater lake sediment microbial communities from the University of Notre Dame, USA, for methane emissions studies - BRP12 BR (SPAdes)... | ecosystem: Environmental > Aquatic >...
TTTTCGCCGAAAGACCTGGCCGGGAAAGTCTGGTTGCTGAATTTCTGGGCCTCCTGGTGCAACGGCTGTAAAGAGGAACATCCGGTTCTGATGCAGATAGCGAAATCAGGAGAAGTGCCGATCTATGGTGTGGATTATAAAGACACCAGGGATGAAGCCCTCACCTGGTTGCGGAGATGGGGGAATCCCTATCCACTGGTCGCCGTCGACGAAGCAGGCCGGGTGGGTATCAATTACGGCGTCTATGGCGTCCCGGAGACCTACGTGATCGATAAGGCCGGGAAGATCCGCTACAAACAGATCGGGCCGGTGGATCAGGATATCCTGGAGAAGAAGATTCTTCCTCTTGTACGGGAGCTGCAGAACCAATGATCCGGATCTGGACGATGATGTTCGTCATGGCGGTCCCCGGCCTGGTGGCTGCTCAAGAAGCGCGGCCGTTGGCGGAGAATCCTCAGGCCGAGGCACGGCTCAAGGCGCTGGCGATCGAATTGCGTTGCCTGGTTTGTCAAAACCAAACGCTGGCTGACTCGAATGCCCCGTTGGCCGAAGATCTGCGCCGTGAAGTGCGTGAGATGATCGCGAAAAATATGAGCGATCAGGAGATTATCGATTTTCTCGTTGAACGGTACGGCGACTTCGTGTTGTACCGGCCGCCGTTACGAGCCACGACGACGTTGCTCTGGATCGGACCGTTTCTTCTTCTTGCCATTGCGGGCACGGCGTTGGTCCTGGCAGTCCGGCGGAGGCAGAAGGTGCTTCCTGAAGTGATTGTTTCTGAAGCCGACCATCAAAGAGTGGAACAGCTGTTGTCCGATGGAGTCAAGCAGCCATGATCATGACGTTTTGGTTCGTGGTTTCCGGCCTGACTCTTCTAGTTGTTGGGCTCCTGCTCTGGCCATTGTTGTGTCGCACGCACAAGGTTGTCGGAGGGGAACAGGAAACACGGCTATCGGTGTACCGGCAGCAGTTCGTTGAGTTGGCGCAGGATCATCGGAACGGCGTGCTGACGGATGAGCAATATCGGATCGCCCGCTGTGAGTTGGACCGCCGTGTCCTTGAAGAGACCGGGAGTGCGGAGCTTCCGGCGGCTGCATCCGGGCGTCAGCTAAACAGCAAAGCAGTAGCTGTGGCACTCGCCGTGATTATTCCCACTGTCAGCGTCTTGTTATACGGGAAGCTGGGCAGTCCATTGGCCATCTCAGCTTCCGGATCCTCAGTGTCGGCTGCGCCTGGGAATGGGGGCCGTGAGCCGATCTCGCTGAGCGAGATGGACGCTTTGACTGAACGGTTGAAGGCCAAGCTCGAACAGAATCCCACTGACGGGGTGGGATGGGCCTTGCTCGCCCGGGCATATGTGGAGTTAGGTCGTCATCCGGAGGCGGTCCAGATCTATGAGAAGGCGATGCAGCTGATTCCCAACGACGCCCAACTGTTGGCGGACTATGCCGATGCGTTGGGGGTACTCAATGGCCGGAAGTTAGAGGGAAGGCCGGAAGCATTGATTCAGCAGGCTCTGAAGGCCGATCCCCGCAACGTCAAAGCGCTGATGTTGGCAGGGACGGTCGCCTATAATCACAAAGAGTTCAGTCGTGCCGCCTCATACTGGGAAGAGGCACGTGCCAATCTTCCTCCCGAGACGGATCCAGAGGCAATCCAGGAAATCATGGCCGGGATTGCCGAAGCGAGAGAACTTGCGGGTGGTCGCCAGGCAGCGAAGGCTTCAAGGCCCACGGCTCCGGCGAAGCCAGCCAGCCCGGCAGGACCGTCTGTCGCGATCAGCGGTCAGGTGACGATTTCGCCAAGTCTTGCGGGAAAGGGATCGCCGACGGACACGTTGTTTGTGTTTGCTCGCGAGATGAATGGTCCGCCGATGCCTGTGTCGATCGTACGCGCGACTATGAAAGATCTGCCCTTCACCTTTCGACTCGATGATTCGACGAGCCCCATGCCGTCGAGAAAGCTCTCTGATGTCGGGCCCGTAGTCATCGTGGCGCGTCTATCAAAATCCGGCGAGGCCATGCCGAAGAGCGGGGATTTGCAAGGAACGAGTCAGCCGGTGAAACCCGGAGTAAACGGGATCACCGTGACCATTGATCGTGAAATCCCATAGTGCGAGGAACAGCCTATGTCGATGTCTCTTACCACCTGGCTCTACCTCATCCCGCTGATCATTGCCCTGGTTCTCTACTACCGTCGTCATCGTAAGCGAGAAACCCACTATCAAGTGCGCTTGGCTGAGACGTTACAGTCGGGGATTGCCGAGCCGCTGACCCTTCACCCCGTCATTGATACCAATAAATGCATCGGTTCGAGCGCCTGTGTGAAGGCATGCCCGGAGCATGCGCTCGGGATTGTTCGGGGTAAAGCGGTGTTGGTGGAGCCGGATCACTGTATCGGCCATGGGGCCTGCGAAGCGGCCTGTCCTATGGAAGCCATCACGCTTGTGTTCGGCACGGAGAAGCGTGGGATCGAGATTCCGCAAGTGAAGCCGACGTTCGAGACCAATGTGCCGGGAATCTATATTGCCGGTGAACTCGGGGGGATGGGGCTTATTCGGAAGGGGGTCGATCAAGGGGCGCGCGCGATCGAGTCCATTCGGAAGCACAAAGGGGGCGGAGATCAATTAGATGTCGTGATTGTCGGGGCAGGGCCGGCGGGCATAGCCGCTTCGCTGGCAGCCAAAGAAGCTGGCCTGCGATTTGTCACCATCGAGCAGGAAGACGGTCTCGGCGGATCTGTCTACCATTTCCCGCGAAGAAAGCTCGCCATGACGGCGCCGATGGTATTGCCGATCATCGGGAAGTTCAATCGATACGAGATTAGTAAAGAAGAGCTGCTTGAGTTCTGGAATGGTGTCATCAGGCAAACCGGGCTGAAGATCAATTTCATGGAGCGGATGGACTCTCTGCAGAAATCCGGCAACGGTTTTGTCGTAAAGACGCCCAAGGCGGACTATAAGACAGCAAATGTCCTTCTGGCCATCGGGCGACGCGGGACCCCGCGCAAGCTTGGTGTGCCGGGAGAAGAACAGCCCAAAGTCGTCTACCGTCTGATTGACGCGGAACAGTATCGCGGGCAGCATGTTCTGGTGGTGGGCGGAGGAGACAGCGCGGCCGAGGCGGCTCTAGCCATTGCGGCGGAAGAAGGTACCACCGTCGCAATTTCCTGCCGGGGCGATGAAATCTTCACCCGTCCCAAAGACAAGAATCGCCAGAAGTTGAAGCAGTATGTGGCTCAACAGAAGCTCACCGTTTTCGTGAAAGCGAACGTAATACGCATTGGTCAAAATTCGGTCACACTCGATCACGAGGGGAAGGCTGTAGAGCTCAAGAACGATGCTGTCATCGTCTGCGCCGGAGGAACTCTGCCGACCCCGATGCTCAAAGAAATCGGGGTGATGGTCGACACGTATTATGGGACCGCGGTGCCTCGATAAGGCGAGGCAGGTGCATCACATCGCCCTCCGCGCCGCTGTCCAGACGACCTGTGTTCCGATGACCCTTCCTTGAAGCGTGACTTTTTCTCCATATCCGAGACCAGTGAAGAACGTGCTTCTGCCGATCGTCCCGGTGTGCCCACTAAACCCGCCGTCAGGAATTGATGCGGTATCAATGGTCGATCCGAGCAACGTCAACCAGGGGTCTGCCGCGTTGGTGACATATCCCTCCAGTTGAACGTGGGAGGATGGATCGCTGCGTTCGACTTCCTTTGCGAGTAGGATTCCGCTCCCGCGCAGCCTTCCATGGATCTGCAGATGATCGCCTGAGCGGAGATCGCCGACGGTTCTCGGGTTGCCTTGTCCTGAGAGCGTTGTCCGGCCATCGAATGTGACGGTCAGGCCACTGAGTCCGAGCAGTGTGAGGCTGTTGGTGGCGAGGGTGACGTTCTCGATATTCGCGACCATTTCCACTTCATCTTCAAACTCAACATTGGCGGCGGTCAGAATCCCGTTGCGCAACGGGCCGGAGACTTCCAAGTGGCTGCCAACCAGGATGTCATTGATCGTCCCGCCCTCGAAGGCCGTCCCCGCATCTGTCCGGACATGGACGTTATTTAAATAGAAATCGCCAGGCCCGTCCACCCGTGTGACAAAGTCTTCGACTTCTGTGTCCTGGATGTCAGAGACTCCGAGCGTCTTTGGTTTCACGCTGGTTGCGTTCATTCTGGCTCCATGGGGCCCCGGTCCGCCCGGGCTCCATTGATCGCCCAGAACAAATACGACTAGACCGTTCCAGCTTTGGTGGGTCGATGCGGGCATTTGGTTGAGGTCAGTTGCCGGACGAGAATAGTCGACGACGAGTGATCCGATTTCAAATGTCTTTGCGAATCGGTCGTGATTTTTGATCACCCCTTCAACCTCATAATGCGGGAGGCCGGTATGGGGCTGAATTAAAGTGGCGAGAATCGTTCCATCTCCCGTGACAAAGCCGCTGATCTCCACAAGCGAGTTGACGACCTTGGCAGGATCGAGCACATGGAGCGTCGCTCCTTGGAGTGACGGATCGATCTCGGTTTTCAGATTGACAGATACGGCCTGACCGAGCACAACGAGACTGAGGCCGTCGGCGGCCGCGGATTGTACGACGCCTTCGACGGTTTCTTCGTAAGTAATGGTGTCGGCAACGTGGATCAGCGAGTTGTTCGAGCCGTATTCGACAGTCCGTGTGCCGTTGACGAGGACTACCATTCCGATTTTCAATCGGTTCACAGTGCTACAAGGTTCGTGGTCAATGCAATAGAGTGTGTTGGTATTGTCGTACTCCGTTCCTGAGACGAACACGCTGCCGAATTTAGTGACAGGGCCCGACGATACGGTTGTCACGGAACCTGTTCCACCGATCCCGCCACCCGCTTGAGGCGCGGGTGCAGCAGGACTGCATGACGCCAGCGCCAGGAAGAGAGCGGCAAGGCCAAGGAGGCGATGTAGCAACCGTGGTGGCATAGTCTTCATATGTTAGAGCAATGAACGTGCCTTAAGACTCTTTATCGAGCCGCTCCTCAAAGTGATACAGGCCAAGCCCGACCCGGACTCGACCGGTTCCCTTTGAGGCAGGATTGACGTCGCGATCGCGGTGAGAGAGCCACCGATCCAGCGCCTCCAGGAGTTCCTGGCTTTGGGCTGCCGCCAATATCTGAAACTCCTTGGCCGCTTCGACCGGCACGTTGTCGTACATGACTTTGCGTTGAATTCGTGGCTTGGCGGGTTTCTCGTAGAGGTTATGGTCGATGGTGGCAATGAGATCAGCCGTATCGCTGCCGAGAATATTGAGCTTTTCTGCAGAGCCCTTTTGGGGGACATAGCCGCGGGATAGTAAACAGACCCGGCCATCCTTGAGCTGTTTGACCGCTCCAGCCCGGAGTAGCTCATCCAGCATGGCCCGAGCCGGCATGTCACCGCTGTAGCGTTTGACCAGTCCGGTAAGGGAGGCTCCTTTAGCTTCCATCCGGAGCGGGTGGGGGTGGCCTTTCCCATCGCCAAAGTCAGGATCTCGGACCCATCCCGTAATAACACGGGCGGCGCGATGGTATTCTTCCCCGGTGGCGTGCTGTGCGTTTTCAGGCTGGCTCAGCAAACGCTGGACTTCTTTCCGCGTGAGCCCGGTCAGAATGGCAATGCGGGAGACGGTTTGTTTCTTTCCTGCAATCCCGAATTCGCTGTTGGCGACCTCCACGTAGGCTTGTTTGGCCCATTCAGCCAGAGTTTGATGGGGAACGTTATTACGAAGAAGGATTTTGACTAAGGGACGAAGCAGTTGAAGGGTCGCTGTGGACAAGGGGCGCTGAGACTTCGATTGCGGCATGTTGGGAATATAGTCCCAGTCACCCTGTCAAGGCAACTGCCCCATCTGCAGGGCGAGGGAGTTATTCCAGGGTTAGGCTCACGGGATTCAGTGGACGGGGTTGAAGAGGGGTGCCCCGTGGCAGAGGGATTGGATGGCTATGGCTTCTCATCGATTGGAGTTGCGTCTTTTGCTAGTGAGCAGTGTGAGCTTTGTCAGTCGGCTTGGCCAGAAGTTCGGCCTTGGCCGGAATCTGATTGAGGAGGTCGGGGCGGGCCTGGAAGACGCCTTGGAGGCGCTCGCCGGTGGCATAGATCAGACTTCCCGCTTGATTGCCGAGCGTGAGTCGTCCGGCGATCTTGCCGTCTCTCCCGGTGGCGATAAATTCAGCCGTCGGGGCCACGAGCCCGTAGGGAGCCAGCGCCGCCGCTTGTTTGGTTACCCGTTCCTCGGCCGGCAGATTGGCCACGCGGCTGACGAGCAGATCGGCGGCCTCCTGGCTCAGCTTCTCGGCAGGTTGATCTTCGAGGACCCACTCGCCGTTCTGGTTGATCAAGACATATTGCTTGTCGCGCGTCTTCACGGAGAGCATCGCGATTTCTGTATAGTCCATTCCCAACAGTCGTTTGTCCTGGAGGGTAAAGAGCTCACGCGTGAGATCCTTGATGACCAACGGGTTGATCCGGTAGAGCGGCGCATCCGGTCTGGTTTCGGCAAAGGCCTCGCCGCTGTCCGGATCGGGCTGATAGAGCTTGACCGTCTGGTCTCCGTCGGCGGTGTGCAGGGTGATCTTGAGTTTCGGCGCGGTCAATGTCTTTGCAATCGTGGTTCGCTCAGGACCGGGATCAATGATGCCGAGCGCTTTTAAATCTTCCAGCTTGAACAGGAGCGAGCGCACTTCAGTCTGGTCTGCTTCCGCTTCGATTGGATAACGGATCTTCCAGGTCGGCTTGGGTTTATCTTTTGACATGTTGTAGAGGACGATTTCTGTCGTCGGATAGGTCAGTCGCACACGGTCGAGGTCGGCTTGAACGAATTGCAGCAGATCTTTCCGCCGGAACGTCAGCAGAGTCTTGTTGACGAAGCTTTTCGTGGTCAGGTCCGTCAGAAGCACGCTGTGCGATGAAAGCCGATGCACGTACAGCGTCGAGGACAGGGGACCATTGTCGCCGATGGACAGGGTTTCCTGCTGGGTTCCCGCGGTGACGGTGATGGTCGTAATGGGTTGTTCTAATCCGAATGGGGCCAGCGTGCCGGGTTTTTCCTCGACGGTACGGAGCACTTTTCCTGTTACGAGTGCTCTGATCATGGACTGGACTTCCCGCGTATCGGCGTCGCTCTGGAGAGGAGCCGTGATGGCCCAGCCCTTCGTCTCTTTCCGCTTCATTTCCACAGCGCCCTGCGGCGTGGAGACGGTAAGACCGGTGATGTCGGATTCAGGAAAGGGGAGGAGTGTCTGCTGCGCGACGGCCTGCTTCTCTTCGGTTTGCTTTGCCGGCAATTCGACGAAATAGAGGTAGCCCCCCAGTCCCGCCAGGATCAACAGCAGTAGCAGCGTAGGCCAGTAGCGCATAGGGTTACAGCCGGCGGCGTTTTCTCCACACCATCAGGCCGGTGAGCATGGTCATGATGGGGAGGAAGAGCACTTGAATATAAAGCAACGCCCGCTCTTGCGTGGGATTCGGGATGAACGGCCGGAGGGCCGGCTCCTTGGGGACGATGGAGATGAGATCCCGTTCCTCGGCAAGCCAGCCGGCGGTATGCAAGAAGAAGTCGGTGTTGCCGGGGAAGTTGAAAAACGCATTGGTGGCAAAGGCGGAATTCCCTACAACCACGATGGCCGGCCTGGGTTTGCCTTCCTCCGGAGCCTTCTTGGGAGCCAGTGCTGCGGCGAGGGGCAATGGACCCTTCACATCTTCCTTTTCGTTCAGACTGACGACCCGGCCTTGCATGTTGGTTTCGGCCCAGCTGTTCGGGGATGTCCGTGCCAGCGGCACGTAGTCCCAGTCTTTCCCGGTTTGTTCATCGAAGGTCAAATGACGGGAGAGGGGAAAGAGCACCGCAGCCGTCAAGTCCTGTGTAATCTCATGTTCCGTGAATGTGCGGACGAGCAGGGCCGTGAGATCGCCTTGAGCCAGTCGATCTTGGAGATCAACAAGCACCCCCGGGCCCAGGCCTAAGCCATAATGCGCAAGCAAGGGATCCAGCTCGGTCTTCGTGTCCGGGTCGATCATCAGGAGCAGGTGTCCGCCCTTATCGACATAGGCCTGAATACGGCTTTGTTCTTCCGGGATTACCTGGTTGCGCGGACCGGCGAGGATGAGCACGGCAGTGTCGTCAGGCACCGCCGAGTCTTTCAATAGTGACAGGGTGCCGATGTCGTAACCCTGTTTGACCAGCGCTTCTTTAGCCAGGGACAGACCGTTACGTTCCTTATCCTCCAGGCTGCGTTCGCTGTGGCCTTCTAAGAAAACGATACGTTTCTTGGCGGGCTTGGAAATGCGGAGCAGCGCGCCGGTGAGTTCGACTTCCGATGGACTGGTGACGCGAATCGTTTGCCCGTTGCTTTCGAAGATGGCCGTGTCGGTCCGGAAGATGCCATAGTTCTGTGCGAGCTTCGGTTGCCGTTCCGGATCGATAAATTCGACGGTGAGTTTGTTGGAGGCCTGGCGATAACTCTCAAGCCGCTCTTTGTAGCCGGTATATCCGGGGTCTTTCTCCCGCGTGAAGACAGTGATTTTCACATCCTGCGGCAGGCTGCGGAGCACACGATAGGTTTGTGGCGCAAGGGTGAAATTCTGGTTCTCCGAGAGATCCCACCGGATCGAATGGCGCGATGCCAGAAAGTTGACGATCACGAGAATTGCCGTGACCAGCAGGATCATGAGGAGGCTGTTCGCACCCATATGGGTCGAACGGCGACTGGAAAATGCTTTGACGGCATCGAAATGCAGGATGAAGAAGAGAATCAGGCACAGGAGCGCCACTGCCTCCGCCACAGTGACGGCCCACAACAGGTCTGGGCTGATGCTGTAGGCGATCAGGCCGGCGACAGCCAGCACGGTTCCGATGATCCCGAGCGGCAGTACTTTTAGACTCATTTCCACCTGGTCGATTCCACCACGCGGTGGGTGAGAAAGAGCATGAAGGCCAGGCTGCTGAAGAAGTACACCAGATCTTTGGTGTCGATCAGGCCGCGGACCAGACGATCGTAATGGTCCATGAACGAGACATACGAAATGATTTGCCCAAGAGTTGTGTCGCCCAACAGCGCGCCCAAGCCGGAGATCAACCAGATGAGCAGCAACATGCCGAAGCTGAGAAATGCGGCGACGATCTGGTTTTCCGTGATGGCGGAGGCGAGCAGGCCCACTGAAATAAAGAGGGCGCCGAGCAAGGTCATGCCGAGATACCCGGTCCAAATCGGGTTCCAGTCGAAGTCACTGAAAAGCATCAGGACCGTCGGCACGAGGCCGGTCAGGCCGAGGAGGCTCAGGAAGACAAGAAACACACTGACGAATTTTCCGGCCACAATCTCATTGATGCCGATCGGCGAGGTCATCAGAAATTCGAAGGTGCGGAGTTTGCGCTCTTCCGCAAAAAGCCGCATCGTCAGGATAGGCAGAATGATAAGGAGCACAAACCGCATGCTGGCGAAGAGATTCCGGAAGACCAGATCGTTCAAGTTCAACTGAGCCTGGCCGCCCTGCATTTGCATGATCTGAATGGCCTGATAGCCGGCGTAGACGACATAGAGATAGGACAAGAATCCGAAGATGAGCAGAAAGATGGCTCCGACCACGTACACCACAGGGGAGACAAAGTAGCCGCGCAGTTCTTTGGCGATCATGGCCTGCACCGGAGTCATGAGGGTATCTCCTGCGTGGTATTAGGAAGTTCGCTCACCAGGTCGGCTTGGGGCGCCATACCGTCTTCATGTCGGGTCAGTTGCAGGAACACGTCTTCAAGCGTCATGGAGATCGTCCGCAATTCAAGGAGCCCCCACTGGTTCGTGATAATGAACCGGGCGATCTCATCGCGTTTGTCCTGACCCAGTGCGCATTCAAGCAGGAAGGTGCCGGTGGCCTGTCCCGGGAACACATTCAGAATGCCGGAGATGGACTGGAGCTTGGCCAGGCAGTTCTCCGGTGGTGCCTTGATCGTGACGGAGATTTTTTCAGAATGCCGGAGTCGCGCCGAGAGCTGATCGGGAGTGTCTTCTGCGACGATCCGTCCGCCGCTGATGATCACGACCCGCTGGCAGACTGCCGTCGCTTCGGGAAGAATGTGGGTGCTGAGAATCACGGAGTGCGACCCGGCCAGACTCTTAATCAAGTCACGAATTTCTATGATTTGTTTGGGATCCAGCCCGACGGTCGGCTCATCGAGGATCAAAACGGGCGGATCATGGAGGACGGCCTGGGCCAGTCCTACGCGTTGACGATAGCCTCTCGACAGGTTCCCGATCAGACGATGGCGGACGCTGCCCAGAGCTAATTTCTCAATGGATTGATCAAGTGCCGTTGTCAGATTCTTTCCGGCCATGCCGCGCATCCGGCCCACGAAGGTCAGATATTCCGAGACGGTGAACTCCTGGTAGACCGGGGGCGTTTCAGGAAGATAGCCGATTCGGCGCTTCACTTCGAGGGGGTGGTCGGCGCAATCGAAGCCTGCCACTTTGGCCGTGCCTTCTGTGGCCGGCATAAAGCAGGTGAGAATGCGCATGGTTGTGGTCTTCCCGGCGCCGTTCGGACCGAGAAAGGCCAGGACTTCGCCTTTGGCCAAGGAAAATGTGACCCGGTCGATGGCCGTGAGATTCCCATACCGCTTGGTAATGTTCTGAACGTCAATCATGAATATGGTATCGGGGTGATCAACTGTGAAGGAGTTTGCAGTTCACACGCACCGAACGAGCACATCGTCTTCACGGGTGGGATCTTACTGAGTCCGCCTGGTTCAGTCAATACGGGCCGGCCTAGACGGCTTACTGCAGGGGTAGGCGCAATTCGCAATCTTTACAGTTGGGGAGTGACCTGCTAAAGTTTTTCGCCGCGTGCTCGAATATTTTATGCTGTTGGCTTGATCATCGTCAGACTATTTTCTCTTGAAGGGGAGGTATGTGTGAAACACATCGCGTTGAGAACGATCTTGGTGGGGAGTCTGCTCGTGTCTGGGGGCTGTGCGGGCAAGGGTGAGACGGTGCCGCTCAACGTGGGGAGCAAGCCGTCCGCCAAGCCAGCTGCTGAAGCTCCGGTCGGTGCCGTAAAAGTCGTCGTGACCCCGTTCCTGGACGATCGGTCTGACCGTACCAAGCTGGGGACCCGGCATTCGCTCTGGGGTTCAGACGTGGCCTATACGATCAAGAGCGGGACTGTCGGAGAAGCCACGGCCAAAGCCCTCGCCGACTATCTCACCCGCAAGGGATGGCGAGCGCAGTACGTTTCGTCTGTCAGCCAGGCAGGGGGCGCGGATGTGGTGATCTCAGGGAAGATTCTTGAGTTGTCGGCTGACGCGCATGGAGCAATCGGGTCTACGGACATCACCGCGAAAAACAAAGTGACCTTTCAAGCCGCCAACCAGAAGGACGGAAGTTCAATCACCAGCACGAACAGCCATACCGGGACCTATACCGTCTTCTGGTACGCACCGGAGGATGGAGAGGAAATCCTCAACGAAGTCCTGGAGCGGAATTTTGAGAAATTCGCCAGTCAGACCAAGTTTGACGGGGCAGCGTTGCGCTTCCGGTAATCAACGATTGGGCCGGGAAGTCGACTCCAGAGCCGGCTTCCCGGCCTCTTGGCAACCTGTTTGGCCGGTAGTGTCGTCGGGCTCCTGGTTGACTCCCCCCCCACTCTCCCTATATATAGATTTACCGCTTAAGTTAGAAACATGCCGGTTTGTTCGTTTTCGTACCATCCGATTGTGACTTGAATCGGATTTCCCTCACTACCAAAGTAGGGAGGAGGGGTACTCAGTCGGTATTGTTGAGGTCGGCAACCCTCCCGTAGGCTGATATCTGTAGCCAGAATTCGTGCCTACAAGTGGAGGATCACAAGGAAGATGAAATACCAGATCTATAGCAAGCACGTCGGCTCACGCCTCTCCGGGGTCCTGTTGGCCGTCCTCTGTCTCTCTTTTGGGGCCTGCTCGTGGGTGCCGAAGGGGGAAGCTGGGCTGGATGTCGGCATTAAGGACCGGGGGATCGCCTCCTGGTACGGGGAGCAGTTTCATGGCAAGCAGGCCGCCAACGGGGAGCTGTTTGACATGCAGGCTCTGACCGCCGCGCACCGGACCCTCCCGCTCGGCAGCATGGTGCGGGTGGTCAATTTGACGAATGGCAAGCATGTTCGGGTGCGGATCAACGATCGTGGCCCCTATGTCAACGGCCGTATTCTCGATCTCTCTCAGGCCGCTGCGGTGAAATTGGGCATGGTGCAGAACGGGATCTCTGTGATTCAATTGGAAGTGATTGGAGACCGCCGTCCCGACTTTGTCCTTGCGGAAGAAGAAGCTCCCTCGACCCAGTCTGCGCTCCTCAGTATTCACCATCTCGACCCGTTGGCAATCCGGGTCCCCCCGGTGTCCACGTTGGGGCTCCCTAGCTCGTCATTGCCGCTTCGCCAACGCCTCCTTCCAACCGATGTGCTTCTGCAACGGCGGATCCGTCGTGTGCCCTCTTTCTTGGCTGCCGATCATACGGCTCATTCGGAGAATGTGACGCTGGTCATCGGGTAGCCACTGGCTAACGGCGGTTGACAGTGCCAGAAGGTCTCCTCTACACTGGGCCGTCAAAATTCAAGGGTAGATCACGTCCATTATTGATTTGAGCAAGAGGAGTCAGACGGCATGGCGAAGAAGACCGCAGCAGAATCCGAAGAAGCCAAGTTGAAGAAGAAACTCAGCACCAAGAAAGCCGACGACGGCGGAGCCGCGGTGCGAGCATTGCGGAAGCGGTTGAAGCGGGAACAGCGCCGCCGCCGATCCTTGGCCCTCAGGCAGAAACATGCGGCAGGGAAAAAGGCCGCGACCCCTGCCAAGTAATCTGTCTACCATGTGCGAGCGATCGTTGTAGGATTGAACTATGGAACACCCCCGTCAAGCATCCCCGTCCGCTGAGGCCTCCGACTCACTCCCTGCGAGCGATGAATTAGCCGACAAGGTGGCTGAAGACCTGGCGTTGACCTCTGCGGCATCGCAGGAAATGGTGGCCGCAACGGCTGACCAGGTCGTCCTGGAAGAAGAAAAAGTTAAGGACGAGATCGAGATCCAGATCGATCTGCTCAGCGACCCGGACTGGGTGGTGCGCCGTGAAGCCGTCATTACGCTCGGCGAAATGGGGGATGAGCGGTGCGTCGAGCCGCTGGCGCGCGCGCTGCGCGACGGTGACTGGCAAGTGCGCGAGGTGGCCATTGAGGCGCTCGGGCAGGTCGGGTCGCCCGCCGTCGAAATTCTATTGAAGTTGCTCCGCGACTGGGATGTGCGGAAGTATGCCATTCTGGCGCTCGGGAAGATTCGTGATGAACGGGTCCTGGACCCTTTGATGGTTCAGTTGCGGAACGACGAGTTTAAAGATGATGCGATCAATGCGCTCGTGGAACTCGGCGAGCCGGCGGTGCCGAAGTTTATCGCCGCGCTCAAGGACAAGGACGAGAGTGTCCGTCAGAGTGCTGTGTTGGGATTGGGCCGGATCAAGCACGGAGAGTCGATCGATCCGCTCATCGCGATGTTGCAGGATAAAGACTGGTTCACCAGACTGATTGCGGCGGCCGCATTGGAATCGATCGGTGATGACCGGGGGCGTGAGGCCATCAAGCCGTTGCTCAAGGATCCTGACATGGTGGTGAGGATGCGTGTCGAACGGATTCTGGCCAAGTGGAAGAAGCAGCCGGTGTCCCAGCCGGCGAACGCCTGAGTTACCGGTTCAACTCTTTGTCCAGCTTCAGTTGAATTTCGTCGAGCCGCTTTATCGGCATCGTCTTTCCCATCGAAATTTCTAAACGTACTTCCCGCATCGTGCTGGCCAGTTCACGAACGGTGTCGATGGCGGGATCGGCCTTTGCGCCTTTTGTCGAGTTCTCCAACAACGTCACTGCTTCCCCCAACTCCTTGGCCGCGTCCCCAAAGTTTCGATCGAACAGGTTGGCCTTCGCCTGCACGACCCGTGATTTTGCATCCACAAGCCCCTGGCGTCGCCGTAAATCACGCTCAATGCCCTGGGTGGTATCCAGGACATTGCGCGACAGCTTGGTGATCGATTGCTGGAGGTCTGACACGGTCTGTTGGAGCGTGCCGATCGGGCGCTGGCCGACATAATAGCCGGCACCGAATGAGGCGGCGATGAGGATCAGCATTCCGAGAAATTTGAGCATGGGCCTCCGAATGTCTACGGTCGACGAGTGGTTCGAGTGGCTCGTGCGGTCTGTTGCAAGAGGCTGCCGGCCGCGGCAATACGCACTGCCTCATCAGAGTCCTGCAAGCCTTTCACGAGGATCGGGATCACCGGACCAGGCACCTTACCTAAGGCCTTCGCGGCCATGAGTCGCGGGAGCGGTTGCTGATCATGGAGTAGTGCCTGCAGCAGCGACAAGGCTTCCTTGTCGGATGTCGCGCTCAATGCCTGGGCGGCGCTTCCGCGAACGGATGGGTCCGGGTTTCTGGCCAGATCGGCCGCGAGCAACAAGACCGATGAATCGCCGAGGCGAAGCAGGCTCTCCACCGCGCTTGCTCGCACTTGCAAGCTGGGATCTCTGGTGAGGGCTTGCAGCAGGGGGCGATTTTCTTTCAGCCCCAACCGGCCGAGGCTGCCGGCCGCCACGCCGCGCACCATCGCCATCTCATCGCCCAACGCGTGGGTGAGCGGCGCGACTCCTCCCGGGGATCCGAACTCGCCGAGCGCTCCTGCGGCAAAGGCGCGCACGGATGGGTTGGGGTCATACACAGCCTGACTGAGGACCGCCAGGCTCGTAGGCCGTTTCAGCCGACCCAGGACTCCGATCGCGGCCATGCGGACTTCGGCATCCGGCAAGGTGGCGGCGTTGGTGATGTCGATGAGCATATCGGTCTGGCCCATCTTATAGAGAGCCGCATAGGCAAAGATGGCCTCGGGGCCTTCTTCGGTCCGGCCGATTTCAATCAACCGCGGTTTCATCTCCATGACACGGGCATCGCCCAGCGCATTCATCGCCGCGATGCGGACGCCCGGCGCCTCGTCGTTGATCGCCCGTTTCAGCGCCCCGGAGCTGGCGGCCAACCCGGCCTTTCCGATCGCTTCGGCGGCGCGGGCTCGGACGAGCACCGAACTGTTCAGCAGGCCGTCTTCCAGCAGGGAGCCGGTTTCCGGAAGTCCCAACTCGGCCAGAACCGTATAGGCGGCGATGCGCACATGTTCTTTCGGATCGCGCACACGGCTGGTGATGAGGCTGAGCGCGAGGGGTCTGAGCAAGGTGAGATCGTCTGGTTGGCCCTCGGTCTTGATGCGGGGATACAGAGGGAGGGCTTCTTCACCGCGCCCGAGCTTGACGAAGCTGTGAAAAGACAACCGGAGCAGTTCTTTTGATGGCGTGGCATCCTTCGGCAGTGCCTGGAAACGTTGCACAACAGCCGGATAGTCGCCTGCCTTAAAAAGGGCAGCGATGTCTTTGTCCTGAACGGAAGCGGGGGAGTCGGCCGCCATGCCTTCAATGGGTGCTCCTAGTGCGAGGAGCAGTCCAATCACGGTTGCGACATGCAATGCTTTGCTGGCGGTCCCCTGCACGTGATGTCGATGTCCTGATGAGCAGATCGTTACCATGTCGACGGCGTGCGGGCAGAGGCTCCGCTGTACATCATCTCGACGTAGTCTTTCACCATGCGCTTGGTACAGAACTGAGGGGCGACGGTCCGGATACATTCCTTCACCATTTGGACCCAGCCTCGCGGGGTGCCGTCAAGGTCCCGCTGATAGTAAAGGGGTACGATTTCTTGTTCAAGCAGGCGGTAGAGCTCCTCCGAGTCATGCGCGTCCTGTTCGTGCTGGTCGGTCGACGGCGCCATAGGGGTGATGCCCCATCCGTTCGCGCCGTTGTAGCCTTCCTTCCACCAGCCGTCGAGCACGCTGCAGTTGATGACGCCGTTCAGGGCGGCTTTCATGCCGCTGGTTCCGCTGGCCTCCAAAGGAAAACGCGGGGTATTCAGCCAGATATCGACACCCTGCACGAGGAACTTGGCCATGTGCATGTCGTAGTCCTCCAGGAAGGCGACATGTCCGCCGAGCTTGTGGTCGTTGCAGAAATTCACCACTTCATGGATGAAGTAGCGCCCCGGTTCATCGGCGGGATGCGCCTTGCCGGCAAAGATGAGCTGCACCGGCCGCCAGTGATTCTGGAGGAGCCGCTTGAGCCGCTCGAGATCGCGGAAGAGAAGCGTCGCCCGTTTATAGGTCGCGAAGCGGCGGGCGAATCCCAGGGTCAGCGCCTCCGGATCCAGCAGAGTTCCGCGGGCGATAACTTGCGTGGATTGCAGATGGCCCTGAATCCAGCCGGTTCTGGCGCGCTCGCGGATGAATCGCATCAGCTTGCGCTTCATCGTTTTCCGTACCGCCCAGATTTCGCCGTCAGGAATGTCGCTCACCCGCTGCCACATCGCTTGCTCGTCGCAGCGCTCCGCCCAGTCAGGTCCGAGAAACTTGCTGTAGAGCTGATTGAGTTCCGGTCCGATCCATGTCGGCGCATGGATGCCGTTGGTCACGCTCCGAATCGGCACCAGATCGGTGGCTAGTCCCGGCCACATATGCTGCCACATTTCGCGGGAGACGTGGCCATGTTCGCGGCTCACGCCATTGATATGGGCCGCCTGCCGAATGGCGAGGGCCGTCATGTTGAACCCAGGCCTATTCGATTCCGGGGTCTCCCCCAAGCGAAGAAATTCTTCGCGGCTCATGCGGAGCTGCTCCCAATAGCCGGCGAAGTAGCGGTCCATCAGATGGTGGGGGAAGACGTCATGGCCGGCCGGGACGGGGGTGTGCGTGGTGAACACGGTGCTTTGCCGCACAAGTTCGCTGGCTTCGGCGTGCGTCGAGCCATTCTGGATGAATTCACGAATGCGTTCGAGCGTCAGAAAGGCCGAGTGCCCTTCATTCGCATGGAAGACGGTGGGGGCGATGCCTAACTCTCTCAGCACGCGCACGCCGCCGATGCCGAGCAGAAT
>Ga0209253_10002293_pt1 | contig 16959 bp, 18 predicted proteins | sample FrelakmetBRP12BR_FD_187145 | JGI IMG/M metagenome (GOLD analysis project Ga0209253, IMG submission 187145) | Freshwater lake sediment microbial communities from the University of Notre Dame, USA, for methane emissions studies - BRP12 BR (SPAdes)... | ecosystem: Environmental > Aquatic >...
CAGGGGTCGTTCCGCGCCAACCTCGCCTACGTCGGGCTGCCGATCGTCTTCAACGCGGTGGGGCCCGCGGGGCTGCGGAAGGCGGGGATCTTCCTCGGCTTCATCGTTCCGCTGCTGAACGGCCTGTCGATCGCGGCGTTGATGGCGCCCCACGGCGCGGGGAAGGGGGAGGGGATCGCGATTACCGCGTCCCGGATCGGTCGGCAGATCGCGGTCAACCCGATCATCCTCGCATGCCTGGCCGGGATCGCGTGGAGCGTCCTCAAGCTTCCGCTCCCCGGGATGATCGGCCGGACCCTCGGGCTGCTGACGCCGGCCACCTTGCCGCTGTCGCTGCTCTGCCTCGGCGGATCGTTCTCGTTCGAACGCGCGCGGAAGGGGTTCGGAATCGCCGCCCTGGCGGCGTTCCTCAAGGTGGTCGTGCTGACCGGGATCGGGATCGCCCTCTACCGTGCGATGGGGGTGGCGGGGGACGACCTGCGGATCGGGGCGATCATGCTCGGGTGCCCCACGGCAGTGGTCACCTACGTGATGGCGGCGCGCCTGCACGGCGACACGGACCTCGCCGGGACGATCGTCATCGTCTCGACCGCCGCCTCCGCCATAACGATTACAGGGTGGTTGTTTTTTCTTCGGGCCCTTGGATGGTAATGAATGCCAGGGCCACTGATCCCGCGGCCTGCGGCAAGATTGTGATATTGATATTCCTTGTATTTTGCATGACCGGCTGTTTCCCTCCCTCATTTCTCAATTTCGAAGGAGAATTCACGATCACCACCAGCACCAGCCCTCCCGCAACGATTACCCTTTCGCTTGTCCACGTTTCAGCAGGCCACGTCAGGTTGGCGGTCACGTCCAACTTCACTGCGTACAACGCGACCGTATACAGGAACGGGTTCGTCTGCGGGAATGTCGACTTGAGCGCAAATGGGCCGACGGAATTCGTCGATACGAATTTCAGCGGGGGGGGACAGTATTCTTATCGGGTGGAAGGACTTTTCCTCTATTCCGGTTGGGTGAAAAGCAATCTGCTGACCGTAGCCGTCCCCGGAACAAGCGGCAACGACAACGTCGCCGACAACGTCGCTGCTCCTGCCTATCTTCAGGCAACCCCCCTGGACAATTCGGTGCAACTCGCCTGGGAAGCGGTGTCGGGTGCTTCCTCCTACAACGTCTATCTTGGCACGTCACCCGGGGTCACACGCGAAAACGGGACGAAGCATCCCGACCGCACCTCCCCCGCCACGATCCCCGGCCTGGCCAACGGCACGCCCTATTACTTCGTGGTCACGTCCGTGAACGGCTCCGGAACGACCGAGAGCGCTCCCTCTCCGGAAGTCTCGGCAATGCCACGCCCACCCGACGTGGTACTGAGCCTGCCTTCCGAAGGGATCCTGGACAACCTGAACGCTCCCGTGGGGCTGCCCTTCGACGGCGACTCCGCCTGGCTGTACGAGATCTATGGGGGTCACCTGAGGCGTATCGATCTATCCACGGGTGCCCAGTCGCTGCTGGCGACCGTGGCGCCCGGCGGAAACGGCGGAGCCATTGCCGCGGATGGCGCCCATATCTATTTCGCAACCTGGTCGACGATTTTCCGGGTGGGGAAGGACGGCTCGAACCTCACGGAATTCTCGCGTACGACCGACACCCGCTTCATCGTGCCGCTGGCGACCGGCATCTTTGTCAAGCACGGCCAGGCGGGGATCTCGATGATCACCCTGGACGGAGCCGGCATGACCGACTTCTACGTCAGGCCGCCGCTGTCCTCCGGGTTCGGCGGGGGCATGGTGGCGGACTCGACAAAACTCTACTGGACCGACACATACCAGGGGACCGTCAACAGGAAAGCGCTTGCCGGCGGGCCGGTGGTGACGATGGTGTCGGGGGCAAACCATCCCGACGACCTGCTGCTCGACGCCGACACCCTGTATTTCTCGACAGACGATGGGATCAAGGCGATTCCTTCCGCGGGAGGAGCGGTCACCTCGATCACATCGAGGAGGGGCTACATGGAGAAGGCGGGGTCCTCCCTCTACGTGGCCAACGACTCCACCCTCTCAAGGGTGAACCTGGCGGACGGAAGCGTCACCGTGCTCGTCACCGGGATTCAATCCTGGTGCAAGCCGGCCGTTGCGGACAACCATGTCTATTGGCTCGATTCGGGTAGCCAGTACGGCAGCCATTACGGATCGCTGTCGAGGATCGCCAGATGAGGGCGTGGATTTTCGCGCCGTTCGGTCGTTACCCCCCCCGCGAGGGATCCGGGGGAGGGGTGTCTTACGCGAGCAGCAGGGCGATCGCCTTCTTCGGCCCGTGGGCGCCGACCGTGAGGGTCTGCTCGATGTCCGCGGTCTTGCTGGGTCCGGAGAGGAACGAGATGTTCCGGGGCATGTCGGAGGCGAGGGGGGAAAGCGCCTCTTCCATCCGGGCGACCACACGGGAGATCGGCACGATCGACACGTGGACGTCCGCGAGCAGGCCGGGGAGGAGCGTTTTCCCTCCGGCGCTGGTTTCGACGATCGTTCCGGTTTCGGCGATCCCGGCCTCCGCCGTGCGGAAACCCGCGGTGACCTCCGCGCTTCCCCCGCGCACCTGCGCCGCCGTCGTCAGGGTGAACGGGCCGAACGGGACCAGCGCTTCCGCGACCTCCCGACCGACCGGGTCGTCGTCCGGGAAGAAGAGGGAGGTCACCCCTTCCGCGCGCAGCATCTCCCCCAGGTCGGACAACGCGGCTTCCGCCGGGCCCCGAAGGAGGAACCCGCCGGCGGCGGTGAACGTTTCCGCGAACCGGGCGACGACGTCTCCCGGCGCCGCCGTGGGCGCCCCTTCGGGAAGAGGTCCGGCGGCTTCGGCGCCGTGACCCCCGGATGGCGCGGAAAGCCGGCGGAACAGCGACTCCCGTTCGTTCAACGCGTCACCCCCTCACCCCCCGGCGGATCTTCCACTGCTTGCGGAACGGCTGCGCGGCCGGCGCGGGGAAGTCGCGACGCTCCGTCCACCCGGAGAACGGGTACGGCAGCCCCGCGATCCCCTTCCCCTTCGTGAAGAACTGCCCCAGCACCCCGGCGATCCGCTCGATCGCCTCCAGCAGTCCGGCGCGCTTCATCACCCCCGCGTACCCCTTCATGCCGGCGATCTCGCCGGGGGTCTTCAGCCCCTGGTCCCGCGCGTCGGATCGCAGTTCGAGAAGGAAGTCCGGCAGGGGGATCTTCACCGGGCACACCTGCGCGCACGCGCCGCACAAGGTGCTCGCGTCGGGCAACGGAGAGGCCTCGGGCAGGCCGACCAGCAACGGGGTGAGAACGGCGCCGATCGGGCCGGAGTAGACCCACCCGTAGGCGTGGCCTCCGACGCTCTGGTAGACGGGGCAGGCGTTCAGGCACGCGCCGCAACGGATGCATTTGAGGATCTCGCGGTATTTCCCCTCGAGGATCGCGCTGCGGCCGCAATCGAGCAGGAGGATGTGCATCCGCTCCGGCCCCTCGGGGTCGCCCGCGCGCTTCGTCCCCGTCAGGATCGACACGTACGAGGAGATCGTCTGACCGGAGGCGCTGCGCGGCAGCAGGCGCAGGAACGTCGGCAGGTCCGCCATGCGCGGGATGACCTTCTCGATCCCGACGACCGCGAGGTGGACGCGCGGCAGCACCGTCCCCATCCGCCCGTTCCCCTCGTTGGTGACCAGAACCACGGACCCCGTGTCGGCAACGAGGAAGTTTCCTCCGGAGACGCCCATCCCCGCCGAGAGGAACTTCGCCCGAAGGTGTTTTCGGGCCATCCCGACCAGTTCGGGGATGCTGTCGGTCCGGGGTTCACCGAGATGGCGCTCGAAGAGGAGGGAGACCTCTTCCCGCGTCTTGTGGACGGCGGGGGCGATGATGTGGGAGGGCGGTTCCCCGGCAAGCTGGATGATGAACTCGCCGAGGTCGGACTCGACGACCGTGACGCCCGCCGCCTCCAGGGCTTCGTTGAACGAGATCTCCTCGGACGCCATCGATTTCGATTTGACGGCGAGGGTGACCCCTTCGTCCCGGGCGATCCGTGCGGCGATCTCCCGCGCCTGGACCGCGTCCCTCGCCACGTGGACGACGGCGCCCCGCTTCTCCGCCTCCTCGATGAAGCGTCCGAGGTACGTGCCGAGATGGTCCAGCACGTCGATCTTGACCGCCGAGGCGCGTTCCCGCGCCGCCTCGAACCCGGGGAAGCCGGCGACGGCGGCGGCCCGGTGCGCCTCGAATCGCCCGGTCGTCCGCCCGAGCGCTTCCTGCAGCGTCTTGTCGGAGAGCGCCTTCCGGGCATTCCGCGCGAACGCGTTCGCGTTGAGCTCCATCAGTTCTTCCCCGTCTTCCCCGCGAGGATCTCGGCGAGATGGATCGTCTTCACCGGATACCCGACCCGCGAGATCAACCCGCCGATGTTCAGCAGACAGCCGAGATCTCCGGAGGTGACGTACGACGCGCCGGTCGCGAGGATCCGCTCGACCTTGCGCTCCGTCATCTTGCAGGAGATCTGCGGGTACTTGAGGGAGAAGACGCCACCGAAGCCGCAGCACCGGTCGCTCTCCTCCATCTCGACGAACTCGACCCCGGGGATGGCCCGCAGCAGTTTCCGGGGGGCTTCGATCACTCCGAGCCCACGCCGCAGATGGCACGAGTCGTGATACGTCACCTTTCCCGCAAAATCCGATCGCGGGTCGGTAACGCCGAGGATGTCGACGAGGAACTGGGAGAGTTCATAAATTCGCTCGCCGACCGCCCGGGCGCGCGCGAGCGTCCGGGGTTCGTCGCGAAACAGGACGGGGTAGCCGTGCTTCACCATCGCCGCGCACGACCCCGATGGGGTGACGATGTGCCCGTCGTCGGGAAAGGAGCGGAGGAACTTCCGCGCCATTGCGCGCGCCTCCTTCCGGTTTCCCGAGTTGAACGCGGGCTGTCCGCAGCACGTCTGGGAGAGCGGGACGCGCACCGTCGCCCCGAACCGTTCCAGCACCTCCACGGTCGCGCTGCAGACCCCGGGAGAGAAGGCGTCGGCGAGGCAGGTGAAGAAAAGGGAAACGGGGACGGACCGTTCCGGATCCATCCCCGTAGTATACGGCATTCGCGCCCCCCCCACGATGGAACGATCCTTCCGGGGGAGTTGCCCGGCGCGGGAGGAGGGGTACGTATCCACGCCGCTCCCCCGGAAGGATACCGCGGCTACAGGGCTTCCCTCCCCCGTTCGCCGGTCCGGATGCGGATCACCTCCTCGAGGTCGTAGACGAAGATCTTCCCGTCGCCGATCTTGCCGGTCCGGGCGGCGGTCAGTATCCGCTCGACCACGGCCGGTACCATCTCGGCCGGAACGGCCGCCTCGATCTTGATTTTCGGGATGAAGTCGACCACGTATTCCGCCCCGCGGTAGACCTCCGTGTGCCCCTTCTGGCGCCCGAACCCCTTTACCTCGAGGACGGTCATGCCGGTGACCCCGACCTCCGCGAGCGCCTTCTTCACTTCCTCCATCTTGAACGGCTTGATGATCGCTTCGATCTTCTTCATCGGCCTCTCCTTTTTCCGTATTCCGTTCCGCTCCCCCTGGTGCGCGGATTACCAGTTGTATCCCGCCTCCCCGTGCTCCGAGAGGTCCAGTCCCATCCGCTCTTCCTCCTCCTCGAGCCTCAGTCCCATCGTTTTGTCGAGGACCTTGAGAAGGATCAGGCTCACGACGAAGGAGTAGACGAGGGAAACTCCGGCGGCGAGCGCCTGGATCGCAAAGAGCTTCGGATTGCCGTAGAAGAGACCGTTCGCGCCGGCCGAGTTCACCGCGACCGTCGCGAAGAGCCCCGTAGCGAGAGCTCCCAGGGTCCCGCCGACGCAATGGACGCCGACGACGTCGAGCGAGTCGTCGTATCCGAGCCGCCCCTTGAGCATGATGGCGCTGTAGCAGACCGCCCCCGCCGCGACCCCGATCACCAAGGCCGCCAGGGGCGTCACGAAGCCCGACGCGGGAGTGATGGCGACCAGCCCCGCGACGCACCCCGACGCCGCCCCGAGGACCGTCGGCTTCCCGCGGTGGAACCATTCCACGAAGGTCCACGAGAGGGTCGCGGCGGCGGCGGCGATGTGGGTCGCGACGAAGGCCGAGGTCGACAGCTCGCCCGCGGCGAGCGCGCTGCCCGCGTTGAAGCCGAACCAGCCGAACCAGAGGATGGCCGCCCCCAGGACGGTCATCGGCAGGTTGTGGGGGGACATGTTGTCCGTCCCGAATCCCTTTCGCTTTCCGACGACGAGAGCGGCCGCCAGGGCGCTCACGCCCGAGGTGATGTGGACGACCGTGCCCCCCGCGAAGTCGAGTGCGCCAAGGTTCCGGATCCACCCACCGATCCCCCAGACCCAATGGGCCACGGGGTTGTACACGAGAAGGGCCCACAGGAGGGTAAAGACGAGGTAGGTTGAGAACCGGAACCGTTCCGCGAAGGCTCCGGTGATGAGCGCCGGCGTGATGACGGCGAACATCATCTGGTAGATCATGAACGCCTGGTGGGGGACGGTGGCCGCGTAATCCTTGAACGGCGCAAGCCCCACGCCGGAGAGCCCGGCCCACGAGAGGTCCCCGATGATTCCGCCCACGTCGGGCCCGAACGCCATGCTGTACCCCACGAGGACCCACTCGACGCTGATCACCCCGAGGACGATGAACGATTGGACGACGGTGCCCAGGACGTTCTTCCGCCGGACCATTCCGCCGTAGAAAAGGGCAAGTCCCGGCGTCATGAACATGACGAGGGCCGTTGAAACGAGGAGCCACGCCGTGTCGCCGGTGTTGATTACCGCCGGCGAGGCAGGGGCGGGCGCGGGAGCCGCGGCCGGCACTCCCGTCCCCGCGGCGTTTTCCACGGCCGGTGCCGCGTTGTCGGCGGCCAGGGCCGGCACGGCGATCCCCGCCGCGAGCATGATGGCAACCAGGCCGAGCAGTATTGCCGAAGTTCTCCGCAGATGTCCGATCATTTTTTTATCCTCCCCGACGCCGCCGTTGCAGGCGGCATCCTTATCGTTGTCCCGGCTTGCGGGTTGTCGCCTCTACGGGAAGTTGATGTCGACCTGCACGGTGACGGTGTTCTCCCCCGCGACCTTCCTGTTGTTGTAGACGTCGTATCCGAGGATCACGCTCACGTTCTTCGCGAAGGCCCAGGAGGCGCCGAAGCTCAGGGCGCCGAGGGCGGAATTGGTCCCCTGGTAGTCCACCGCCAGCCACAGCTTGTCGGAGATCTCGGTCATCGTCCGATCCCAGGAGAGGAGCACGCCCTTCTCGTCGGACTCGAAGTTCCCGCTCGCGTCGAGCGTATCCTTCACGAGGACCTTCTTGTTCCCGATGAAGTAGCCCGCGGAGAGGCGGCCCACCACCGGGAGGGTTTTGGCGATCAGCCCGTAGGCGATGTCCTGGTTCGTCGCCAGCTCGCCCTTCCGGACGTCTCCGGACTTGGTCCCGATGTTGTACATCCCCACGGCGACGGCCGGGATCCAGGTGTTGTCTTCCGGCATCCCGACCTTGAAGTGTCCGTAGAAGGGGTATTTGTCGAGGCCGAAGTTCGTATTGGCGCCCCCGTAGATCAGGTCGAAGCCGACTTCCGCCTGGATCTTCGTGAAAGGCAGGACGCCGACGGTGGGCCCGACGACGTACAGCGGGGCCAGCCCCTGGTTCGGCGCCGCGCCGGTGAGGTTCTCCGGGTCCTCCGTTGCCGTCCGGAGGTAGGAGTCGAAGTTCAGGTGCACCGTCTTGTACGCCTGGATGTCCGTCGAGGGGATCCAGATCTGCGTGGACGGCGTGGCCGAGGCGATGGTCGCCGTCAGGCCGCACAGTGCGAACGCCGCGAGGGCGACCCCGAACCGATGGATGATCCTGCCGCTCTTCTTCATGGTGCCCTCCTGGGGGAGAAAATGTTGTGTCGTCCGGGAAGGTAGCATCGGCCGTGCCATCGCTTCGGCATGCGGCCGTCATCATGAGGTAACCGTCCGGAAGGGAACGGGAAAGGGAAGGTTCACACGGAAGGAAAGAGGGGGAAACGCGCCTCAAGGGTTGCTGCAAAAATGTTTGATTATCTACAACAATGGCGGGATCGGGTCCCGCCGGTTCAGCGGGGCGTCACTTCTTCCACGGGGAGGAAAGCCCGTGCTTCTTCATCTTGTACGCCACCTGGCGGGGCGTCCACCCGAGGATCTTCCCGGCGCGCGCGATCACCCATCCCGCCGACGACAAGGCCCGCTGGAGCTCCTCCCGCTCCATCGCCTTGAGAACCTCGGCGCGGGGACGCCCCTCCGGCGGCGCCGCCGGGTTCGCCGGTTCGGCCGCGGCCGCGGCGATGGACGCCTGCGGCGCCAGGGGCTGCCCGTAGGACCCGGTCGCGGGGAGGGACGCGGAGACCCGGATCGCCCGGGGGAGGTCCTGTGCCTGCACGACCGGCGCCTTGGCCATCACCACCGCCCGCTCGACGAGGTTCTCGAGTTCCCTCACGTTCCCTGTCCACCGGTACTCCAGGAGCAGGTCGAGGGCGTCCTTCGAGAAGGCGACGCTTTTCCCGTGCTCCCGGTTGAACCGCTCGAGGAAATGCTCCGTCAACGGGAGGATGTCCTCCTTCCGGTCCCGCAAGGGGGGGAGGAAGACGGGGATCACGTTGAGCCGGTAGTAGAGGTCTTCCCGGAACGTGCCCGCCGCCACCATATTTTCGAGGTCGGCGTTCGTCGCCGCGATGATCCGGACGTCCACGGAGACGGTCCGGTTCTCGCCGAGACGCTCGAACGTCCGCTCCTGCAGGACGCGCAGCAGCTTCACCTGCGTTGGCAGGGGGATGTCGCCCACCTCGTCGAGGAAGATCGTTCCGCCGGACGCCTCCTCGAACCGGCCTTTCCTTTCCTCGACGGCGCCGGTGAAGGCGCCCCGCTTGTGGCCGAACAGCTCCGACTCGAGGAGCGTCTCGGGGAGGGCGGCGCAGTTCACCGCGACGAAGGGGCGGTTCGCGCGGCCTCCCCCCTGGTGGATCGCCCGGGCGATCATCTCCTTCCCGGTGCCGCTCTCGCCCCGGAGCAGCACCGTCGCGCGCGAGGGGGCGACGCTGGACACGGCGGCGAAGACCTCCTGCATCCGCTTGCTCTGCCCGACGATATTCTCGATCCGGTACGTCTTGCGGATCGTCTTTTCGAACTCCCGCCGCTGCCGCCGGAACTCGTCCTGCAGACGCTCGATCGCCTTGTGAAGCTTGAGCGCCTGGCCGATGAGGCAGCCGACCACGGTCAAGGTCCGCGCGTCCGATTCGAGTGCCTGGGTACCCGTGCGTCCGATCCGCTCCGCGGTCAGCACCCCCAGCATCTCGGCGCCGATCTTGATGGGGACGGAGAGGTAGGAGAGCGGCCCCTCTTCGGGCGACTTTCCGTGCGCCCTCGTCTTGTCGAGGAACGACGGCTCCTTCCGGACGTCGGGGAGGGCGATGGGGCTGCCCGTCTTCATCGTCTTCCCGACGATCCCCTCGCCCCAGACGTACCGCCCCCGCTCCCGCTGCTCCGCGGTGTATCCCGCGGCGATCTCCATCCGGATCTCGCGCGTGGTCTCGTCGGGGCGGAAGATGGCGGTGCGATCGAAGCCGAGGAAGCTCTGAAGCGTCCGGAGGGTGGTCCCGAGCGCCCGTTCGAGGTTCTGGGTCGAGGTGAGGATCTTGGCCACCTCGTGGATGGCCGCGATCTCCGCCTTCTCGTGGGATCGGTCGTCGGTCACGGGCCGATTATAGCGCGGCGCGGAGATCGTGTGGGGATTCCTCCGGAGGATCGACGGGATCCGGCTCAGAACCGCCGATAGGTCATCGCCGCCGTTCCCGGAACCTGGAGAAACTCGAGAATCGTGTCCGTGCCGCGCTGGATCTTCCCGCCCTTGAGGTCCCCCCGGAACACGGTGTCGTTCAGGAGACGGGACAAGTTGATCCCGAGCCCGTAATAGATTCGCCGATGGGGGTCGACCTTCACTCCGTCGTTGGGCTCGTAGCCGGTGGTGTTGTATCCGGCCAGGAGCTCCAGATACGGGACGACGGGAATGTCCCGGAGCGCGCGAACGCCTTCCGCCTTGAAGGCGAGGAGGAAGATCTGCCCGGAGTAGTCGGCGATGGGATCCGTCTCTCCGACGCGACGGGCGTCGGCGGACTGCCGATAGAGGAGCCGGAAATCCATCAGCGCGTCGAGGTCGGGGTACTTTTCCAGCAGGACGGCGAACGCGGCCCCCGCGGCGTTCGCCACCGCATCCTCCATGCTGAAACGGAACTTCTTCGAAAACCCGTCCACGATCTCGACCCCGGTCATCACCCCGAGCGAAGTCCATGTCCCCAGCCGCAGGGCCCGTCCGGGCTCGTTCCCCAGCGCCTCGAACCCCCGGGCGAGCAATCGCGCCCCGGTGTAGGTGAAGAAGGCGTGGCCCGGCTTGTCGGCTCCGCCCGCATAGGTGTTTTTCCCGAACCACCCTTCGTCGACGGTGCGGAACGACCCGGAAAACCCGTCCTCCCACCAGTTGTTCGCGCCGTAGATCCCGACGGCGAGCGCGATCCCGCCGATCATCGCCGCGTTTTTCCATCGCAGCCCGCGGGCGGCCGGGTCTTCCGGCGCCCCTGCGGACGGTGGAGCCGTGGGGGTGGCGGGAGTTTCCCGGCGGACGGCGTCGGGGTCCTGCCCCGCAAGGACGGGGGCGGGCAGGAGCAGAAGCGTTGCTGCCAAGATCATCCTGGCGGCGGTTCCCATTCTCACTCCTTCGGGTCGGCACCCCGTGAACCCGGACAGTGGAATTGTACTCCGTGAGGAGGACGGTGGCGCAGTCCGTTGGACGCGGATTCTGACGTATAATGCGGACAAATCCGCGCGGGAGGTGCGCATGCGTCGACATTCCCCGATCCAGGTTCTCGCGGTGCCGTCCGCGGCGCTGGCTTCCTGTTTCTTCCTCATGCTCATGGCGGGTTGCGCGGCGAACCAAGGCGTCGTCCCGGCGGCTCCGGCGGGCGGACCGGCACCCACCGGCAAAACGGATCTCCCGCACGCAAAGGCCGAGCTGCCGAAGGAGATCGAGGTGGCCCTGCGCCTCTCCCCGGGAGACGAGTGGAAGAGCCGGTTCCTGTCGACCAGCGAGACGAAGCGGGTGCTCACGGACAAGGACGGGAAGGAGACCACGAAGAGCCGCACGGTCGGGCTCGAGATCATCGCGACGCAGAAGGTGGTCGAGGTGACCGGAACCGTCGTCCGGGTGGAAATCACCGAAGTCGAGGCCCGGATCCTTCGGGACGGGAAGTTCGTTCCCGCCCCGTACAAGCAGTTTTCCCCCCCCAATCCCGTTTCGTTCACCCTCGACACCGCGACCCGTAAAACCGATTTCTCGGGTATGCGGCAGGCGTACGGGACGTGGATGACAGGTCTTAAGGAGGGGGCTGCGGGGGACATCCTCGGGAAGACGTTCCGGCTCCCCGCGTACCTCGTCGTCCTCGAGGAGATCTACGGGAAGCCGTTCACGCGGGTCGCGGGGAGGAAGCTGTCCACCGGGGAGACGCCGTACGGGAAGGACGTGCTGCTGCCGTTTCTCGGGCCCGGCGCCGCTCTCGCCCCGGTTCCGGTGGAGGGCGTGATGCGGTACACCGGTTTCGAGGCGAAAGGGGGAAAGCACCTGCTGAACGTCTCCGGCTCGTACGCCGGGCAACCGGACCTCTCTTCCGGAGACGAGCTCGCGGTGCGTCTGTCGGATTTCGGGCGCACGGCCCCGAAGGCGTTCACCGGTTCGGGCTCCGCTGCGGGCCGGTTCCAGTCGACCGTCGACATCCTCTCCGGCCGCGAGGAGCGGTCGACCGGGCATCTCTCCTATTCCGCCAAATGGGTGTTCGACGAAGGCACGCTCGCCGAGGAGGTGGCCGGCAAGTCGACCCTGGAGCCGGTGGAGTGAGCTGGCGGAGGACACTCCTTCCCTCTGGAACGGAAATGGAGCATTCGAAATGAAAAAACGGTCGCGCTATCTGTCCGGCGCGCGCATCCTTCCCCCGCCCGTGGGGAAGAGGATGTCGGCCGCGGACCTGATGGAGAAGACGTTCCTCGCCTATAACGCCGGGAGGCTTCGGGAGGGGGCGCGGCTCCTGTCCGAACGGATGCTGCGGCCCGAGGTGACGGTAGGGCTCTCCTTGACCGGCGCGCTCACTCCCGCGGGGCTCGGCGTGTCGTGCATCGTGCCGCTCCTCAAGGCGGGGTTCGTCGACTGGGTCGTCTCCACGGGGGCGAACCTGTACCACGATGCGCACTTCGGGCTCGGGCTTCCGATGCACACCGGCTCCCCGTTCCTCGACGACCGCGTCCTGCGGGACGAGGGGGTCGTGCGGATCTACGACGTCCTGTTCGACTACGAGGTGCTCCTCGACACCGACACCTTCTTCCGGCAGGTGCTGGACCTGCCGGAGTTCCAGGCGGAGATGGGGACCGCGGAGTTCCACTACCGGCTCGGGCGGTACTTGGCGGAGCGCGAGCGGGCCCTCGGGCAGGGGGAGGTGAGCGTGCTGGCGGCCGCGTGGCGGTACGGGGTGCCGGTCTACACCTCGTCCCCCGGGGACTCCTCCATCGGGATGAACGTCGCCGCGATGCGCCTCGGCGGCCGCGGGGTGAAGTTCGACGTCTCCCTCGACGTGAACGAGACGGCGGCGATCGTCTACGACGCGAAACGCGGCGGAGGGAAAAGCGCCGTCTGGATCCTCGGCGGCGGGTCGCCCAAGAACTTCATGCTCCAGACGGAACCGCAGATCCAGGAGGTCCTCGGGCTCGACGAAAAGGGGCACGACTACTTCCTGCAGGTCACCGACGCCCGCCCCGACACGGGCGGGCTCTCCGGCGCGACCCCCTCGGAGGCGGTCTCGTGGGGGAAGGTGGACCCGGACCGGCTCCCCGACACGGTGGTGTCCTACCTCGATTCCACCGTGGCGCTTCCGCTCCTCTGCGCCTTCGCGTTCGACCGCGTGGGGAAGCGGACCCGCAGGCGCCTCTACGACCGGCGGGAAGAGATGCTGGCGGCTCTGGGAAAGGCGTACCGGAAAGCGGTGGACGCCGCCGGGGTGACGAAGAAGCGGAAGATCGCGCGGAAGAAGTAGCCCGTCGGGAAGGGCCGGTCAGGGGATCCCGTCCGGCGGGGCAAGGTGGAGCAGGAGCTTCCCCGCGGCCCATGCGTCGGCTTCCGCCCGGTGGAAGGTGGTGCCGATCCCGAGCTCCCGGCAGAGGTTCGGGAGGGCGTGGGAGCGGAAGAGCCCGGTCCGGCGGGCCAGCGGCAGCGTGTCGATGACGCGGTTCCCGGGCCACGATCCCCCGGCAAGCCGCGCCTCGCTCCGGAGGAACGACAGGTCGAACGGGGCGTTGTGGAAGACGAGCGGGTCGTCGGCCAGAAAGTCGAGGATCCGGGGAAGAAGGTCCGCGAAGGTCGGGGAGCCGGCCACCATCGCGTCGGTGATCCCGTTCACGGCGGAGGCGCCGGGGTCGATGGGACGCAAAGGGTTCACCAGCGACACGAAGGAGTCGATCACCGTCCCTCGCAGGAAACGGAGCAGGGCGACCTCGCAAACCCGGTGACCGTCGACCGCGGAAAGCCCCGTGGTCTCGACGTCCGCCGCGATGTACGGGATCTCCGCGATGCGTGCCAACCCGCCGGCCTTCGTCCTCAAGAGTCCCCCCCGAGTATGGTATAAACGAGGCATCATCCCACAGGAGCCCACCGATGAAAAAGTGGAAGTGCACCGTCTGCGGCTACGTACACCAGGGGGACGAGCCCCCTGCAACCTGCCCCATCTGCGGGGCGTTCCGCGAGAAGTTCGTACAGATTTGATGCAGGAAGCACGGGGGAAGGTTGCGCTGGTCACCGGCGGGAGCCGGAGGATCGGCGCGGCGATCTCCCGCGCCCTGGCGAAGGACGGATACACCGTCGTCCTGACGTATCGGGCCGCCTCCCGGGAAGCCAGGTCCCTGGCGGCGCGGATCCGGGGGAAAGCGGTTCCGCTCGACCTGTCCCGGCCGTCGGCGTTCGGGAGGCTGGCGGACCGGCTGGGACGGGAGTACGGGAGCCTGGACCTGCTGGTCCACAACGCGGGCCTCTTCCCCCGCACGCCGATCGGCCTAACCACTCCATCCTGCTGGGATGCCGTCTTCGCCGTGAACGTGCGCGGGCCGTTCCTGCTGACGCAGGCGCTGCTCCCGCTGCTGCGCAAGAGCCGGGGCGGCGCCGGGATCCTGTTCCTCGGGGATGCCAACGCGGGAGAGTTGTGGCCCGGTTACCTGCCGTACTGCCTCTCGAAGGTCGCCGTCGAGCGTCTGGCCGCCGGCCTTCGGAAGGCCCTCTTCCCCGGTGTTCGCGTCGGGGTCGTCCGCCCCGGCCTCGCCCTTCCCCCCCCGGGATTTCCGAGGGACCGCTGGGAACGCCTCCGCGCGACGAAGGGGGGAAGGCGGGGGATCGCGTCGCCGGACGGGGTCGCACGGGCCGTCTTGCGGTTCGCGCGCGCGGGGCCATATAATGACTGATCCTTTTTCCTCTACGGGGGGCTCCGATGAAAAAATGGAGATGCGTCATCTGCAGCTACGTCTACGACCCGGCCGCCGGCGACCCGGACAACGGCGTGCCGCCGGGCACCCCCTTCGAAAAGATCCCGGACGAGTGGGTATGCCCCCTCTGCGGCGCGGGGAAGGAAGAGTTCGAGCCCGCCGACTGAAACGGTACCTGATCCCCGACGAAACGAGGAGCCGCGAATGCCCACCGTGATGCTCGCACCCGATGTGCACTGCGTAGGGGTCAAGGATCCCGGACTGACCGTCTTCGACATCGTCATCCCCACCGAGTACGGGACGACGTACAACTCCTACCTCGTGAAAGGAACGCAGAAGACCGCCCTCATCGACTGCGTGAAACGCGGCTTTGCCGGGGAGTTCCTGAACAACATCGAGGAGATCGTCCCGGTCGGAAAGATCGACTACGTGGTCGTCAACCACTCCGAGCCGGACCACGCCGGGGCGCTGGTGGACCTGCTCGACCGGAACCCGAACGTGACGGTCCTCCTCTCCCGCTCCGCCAAGACGTTCGTCGACAACCTCGTGAACGCCGGGTTCCCCTTCCGGATCGTGGGGGACAACGACGAACTTTCCCTGGGGGGGAAGACGCTCCGCTTCATCAACGCGCCGTTCCTGCACTGGCCCGACACGATCCTCACCTATCTCGCGGAGGACAAGATCCTGTTCCCCTGCGATTTCCTCGGCGCCCACTACGCCAGCCCCCACACGTTCAACGACGAACTCCACGAGCCTGCGAACGCGCGCAAGGCGTTCGAGTTCTACTACGGCACGATCATGCGTCCGTACAAGGAGAACGTCCTCAAGGCGTGCGAGCGGCTGAAAGACGTCCCGCTGGAGATGATCGCGCCGTCCCACGGTCCGATCCTCCGGAAGGATCCGCGGAAATACCTCGCCTGGTACGAGGAGCGCGCGTCGGCGTCCTCGCGGGTCACGGAGAAGAAGGTGGCGATCGTCTACGTCTCCGCCTACGGCAACACGGCGGCGATGGCGCGGAAGGTGGCGGAAGGAGTCGCGGCGGCCGGGCTCGTGCCGGTGCTGATGAACGGCGTCGAGGTCCCTGTCGGCGAGATGATCGACCGGCTCGAGGAGTGCGTCGGCTTCCTGGTGGGCACCCCCACGCTGAACAGCAATGTCCCCCACCCGATCCTGCAACTGATCGCGAACCTGGTCGTTCTGAACATGAAGGGGAAGCCGGCGTCGGTGTTCGGGTCCTACGGCTGGAGCGGGGAGGCGATCAAGACGGTGCAGGACATCCTCACGTCGATGCGGATCAAGGTGTCGCCGGAGCCGATCAAGGTGCGCATGGCCCCCAACGACCAGGACCTGCAGGCGTGCGTCGACTTCGGGAAAAAGTTCGGGGAGATCGCGGGGGGCGCCGCCGCCTGAGGCGCGACGCGCATCACCCGTGGGTCTTCTTCTCGAGGACCGTTCCTTCCTTGTGGAGGGACCGGTCCGCCTCCTTCTTGATCTGGTGCTGCCCCTCGAGCGCTTCCCCGCGGATGATCGCCTTGCACAGGTCGCAGATCCCGCCCTCGAACGCTCCTTCCTTCGCGCAGACCATGCAACGGTTCTTGTCCATGATGCCCCCCGGACGGGAAGCTTCCCGCCTCCGTAGCCCCATTATCCCACAGGTGTCACCGATTTTCTCTTCTTCCGGGGGAATCGGTCCCGTCCCGGCGTCATCCCAAAGGGAGTAGAACCGAAAGGGGGGAGCGATGGGTCCTCTGAAAGCCGTCGAACGGTTGCCGGAAAAGCCGCGCCGTGGGCTCGTGCTCGTCATCACCGGGGACGGGAAGGGGAAGACCACCTCGTGCCTCGGAATGGCGGTGCGCGCCGTCGGGTACGGGATGAAGGTCTTGATGGTCCAGTTCATCAAGGGGTCGCTCCACTACGGCGAACTCGACGGGGCGAAGCGATTGGCGCCCGAGTTCGAGCTTCTCCCGATGGGGAAAGGGTTCGTCGGGATCCGCGGCGACTCCCTCCCGATGGAAGAGCACGTGGCGGCCGCCCGGGAGGCGCTGGCCCTGGCCCGGGAGCGGATGCTCTCCGGGAAGTACGACGTGATCATCCTCGACGAGGTGAACGTGGCGGTCCGCCTCGGGCTGCTCGACGTGAAGGAGGTCCTCGCGCTGATCGGGGAGAAGCCTTCGAACGTTCACCTGATCCTGTCGGGGCGGAACGCGCACGAAGAGGTGATCCGCGTCGCCCACCTGGTGAGCGAGGTGCGCAGCATCAAGCACCCCTACGACCAGGGGATCGAGGCGGAGAAGGGGATCGACTACTAAGTGCCGGCTGCGCCGCCTCGGAGCGGGGGCTCCGTTCGTGGCTCGCCGTGCGGTGAACCTGCACGGCTGCGCTTTACCTCACTGCGCCCCCCTCCTGC
>Ga0209253_10002294_pt1 | contig 16945 bp, 12 predicted proteins | sample FrelakmetBRP12BR_FD_187145 | JGI IMG/M metagenome (GOLD analysis project Ga0209253, IMG submission 187145) | Freshwater lake sediment microbial communities from the University of Notre Dame, USA, for methane emissions studies - BRP12 BR (SPAdes)... | ecosystem: Environmental > Aquatic >...
ATTCGAATCCCCCTACTGTTCAACGAGGCGAAGTCGCCCTGCCCGGAAACCGTCAGTCAGGCAAGGCAATCGCATGAGTGAGGCGCCGGCGTGTCGGCACGTCGACGGCTACTTCAGGCCGTGGACGAAATCGACCGCCTGGAAGCCGCCCGGCGCGTGGCAGTCGGCGCAGACCTCCTTCACCAGCCGGTCCTGCCCCAGCGTGCGCGTGCCGAACGCCGAGTTGCCCGCCTGCGTCACGTGCTGGATCGCCCGCGGCGAGTCGTGGCAGCTCGTGCAGGTGGCGGCCATCGGCGAGATCACGCCAAAGCCGAGCGGATCGGCGCCGGCCACACGCGGCGACACCACCGCGCCGACCCCACCCGGGTCGCTCATGTACGACCGGTTCACGTGGCAGTTGTCGCAGTTCAGGCCGAGATCCGGATAGGCCACCTCGGCGGCGTAGTTCAGCACGTCGGCAGCGAGCGTCAGGTTGGGGTCGCACAGCGGCGCGACGCTGGCCGGGTTGCGCGGGTTGCAGAACGCACCGACCGCCGCGTTGCCGTACGTGAACGGGTGGATCCGTTTCGAGCTGCCGTGGATGCCGTGGATCATCCGCTTGAACTGATACGACTCCTGCAGGTTCTGCCCGTTGGTCATCACCGTCGATGAGGAGCGCAACGCGTCGTGGCACAGCGCGCAGGACTCGACCGTATTGCGCGCGCCGCGGTGAAATGCGTTGGCGACCGTGTTCGAGCCCGTGGTGGTGCCCAGAGCGCCGTGGCAGACGTTGCACTTCTCGTTGGAAACTACCTGGCGGCGCGGATTCAGGTCGCCGCTGATCACGACGTCCCGGTAGGTGTGCTGTGCCACGACATTGATGAGAGTCGTCGGTTTCACCGGTGGCCGCGGCTCCTGCTCGGACTTGACGTCGAGCAAAGGCTCCCTGATTTGCCCGATACTGACCACACGCGCCGTTCCCGCCGCTACGGCCGTCGCGGTGTCGGGCGGCAGGGTGATGGCGATGGTGTACCGGTTGGCGCCGTCGTTCGTGCCCTGGTACATGTACGCGTTCGCGGTTCTACCGCCATTGTTGTAGGAGGTGAACTCCGTGACCGTCAACGGCTGACCCACCAAGCTCTGATAAGCGAGATACAGGCTCAGGTTGCCAAACTGCGTGTCGCTGCTGCACGAAACGGCCGCGCCCGAGCCGGTGCAGTCCGGCGTCACGAGGTTATAGGCCACATTGCCGTTCGTCGGATCGGTCACCAGGTATTTCACGGTCACCTTGCGGGCGCCCGCGTCATAGGTCGCGCTTTCAATGTTCACCTTGTACTTGGCGGCGTTTTCCTCGTTCTGGTTGAAGTGAACGCGCGCGGGCGAGAAGCTCGGCGTTTCGTGGCAGCGCACGCACTCGGAGTTCGGCAGGTTCTTCGCTGGCGTGCCAGCACCACCCCAGAGATCCGCGAACAACTGGTGGGAGCTCACCCACGCAGAGCCAGTGCCGCTCGCGTGGCAGGTGAGGCACGACTCCTTGCTCGCCCGCGTCTTCCAATTGTCGCCCTGCGGCGTCTTCGGGTTCGCCCCGCTGTGGCAGACGCTGCAGTTGCGCAGGTCCTGCGGGAATCCGACCTCCGAGTAGTCGTGCTTGACGCTCTGGTAGCCCCAGATCACGTAGTTCTCGCCGCCCCCGGTGGCGGCCTGACTTGCAAGCAGGCGACCGGCGTGGATCTTGTGCACCATCGTCTGCATTGTCAGCACATTGCCGCTGTTGGCATCCGTCGTGCCGGGGTTATGGCACATCACGCAGTACTGCACGTCGACGCGCCCGCCGCCATGCAGCGCCAGCCTTTCGTGGCAGCCGTTGCACGACGACACGTCGGCCATGACGCGGGTCTTGCTCGGATCGGTTACCGGTACCGACTTGCCATTCGCGTCGAACGTCACATCGAAGTACGGGTTGACCAGCACGGTTTCACCGGCTGCATTCTTGTAGCTCAGTTGGATTGCGATGCGGTGCGTGCGGTTCGGCTCGAAAACGATTCCATTGGTCTTGCCAGGATCGGTGATGTTCGTGCTGAAGGTGTAGGTGTAATAACCTTCGGCGTTGTATAGGAGCTGGCCTGCCTGGCCGGCCGGCTTGGGGTCTGTCGTCGCCTGGACGGCCGAGGCCAGAACCGGCGTGCCGTTGGGTCCGGAGCCGACGTTATTCGGCGCGTTTGCCGTGGATTCCGTCCGGTAAACGTAGCTCTGCCACTGGTCGATTTCGCCGTTGGTGCCCGGAACGAGCTTTGCGATCGCAAAGCTGACGTTGCTCAGCGTCAGTCCCTGCTTGACGGCGCTGTCCGAGAACACCGTGAAATTCACGACCGGCGCGCCAGTCACCGTGATGGCCGTCACGCCGTTGTCCTGCAGAACCTTGAAGGCGGACGACGAGTTCGAGGACGTGTCGTTGGCCGGGACAGCGGCCGCATTGGCGATGGCCTGCGCCAAAGGCGTCCCGCCCGTGGGGGGCACAGCCGGGGGTGCTGACGAGTCATCGCTACCGCAACCGGCCAGAAACACATAGGCAAGGGCTGCCGCCCACCACCACTTCCTAGAACACGTCATCTGCCACTCCCCAGATACGTCTCCGACAAGCAAACCATTCGACCGTTGCGGCTAATCACAACTGCCGGATGTGCTCATCACGACCGCGCGTCGCCCGAATACTGCCCGACCCGCAAGACGAAAGCACCCCGGTCGGGGCTGCTCCCGGCCGAGGTGCTGCATTTCTGCCACTTGCGTGGCGGCTCCGGTGTCGCGTGTGACGCAGACGAAAAAAACCTCACTCTTGCAGCTACTTTGCCGCCGGGCGAGGCTCGCATCGCCGCGCGAAGCGGGATTGACGGAACGCAAGGGTTCTATCAGGTCGAGGTTCGCCACAGAGGCATTCCTTTCACTTCTGCGGTTTCGGCTCGCCCTTCGGCGGTATGGCGGTGATCTTGTCCTTGATCGCCATGTAGGCGTCGTAGCTCAGGACTTCCTTGGTCACGAGGTGCGATCGGGTCAGGTAGGGGCGGTTCTTGATTATCTTCTCGGCCTCGGCGTTGCCGATGCCCGGAATCGTTTTCAGCTGGGCTGCGGTGGCGGTGTTGACGTCGACGAGCTTGGGCTTTTTCGCCTGAGGACTTGCCTTCGCCGAGCTGGCCGGCGGCTGAGACGGCGCGGTCTTTGCCTCTGCTGCTGCAAGCGCCGCGCCGTGGGCGACCAGGAGGGCCGCCGTGAGCGTAGGAATGATCAATCGGCTGGTCATAAGGGACGACCCATAAAAAACCCGGAGGGGTCACCTCCGGGTTGTGGTTGGACCGGAAGGAGAGGCAAGCCCCTACTTCCGGATCAGGCGACTACCTGTGCATCCTGGCTGCATCGAACTCCGAGCCCGGACCGTGGCAGACCGCGCAGGACTCGATCTCTCCGCTCGCCCAGTTCAGGCGCTTCACACCGATCTTCGCGCCGTTGATGTCCATGTGCGACTTGGCGACGGCTCCGTCGTGGCAACTCGAGCAGGACGCTGCGAACGGCGTCACGATCGCGTCGTCGTTGTTCGCCGTAGCCAGAGCGGTCTTGGCCAGGGCCGTCGTCGCCGTGCCTGCGGCGATTGCGGCGGCATAAGCGGCGTCGATTGACTCATACGTCGACGCCAGCACGCCCACGGGGAGGCTGTTGTAGGTCGTCGTCGCAGCCGTCGCCGTCACGTGGCAGCCTTCGCAGTTGTTCCGCAGACCCGGGAAGTCCATGCGACGGAAGTCGAGCAGATTGATGGCACCCGGCGTACGGTCACGCGCATCCTGGAACGGCTTGGCCCGCTCGCGACCCGAGTGGATCCCGTGGATCATGTCCTTCATGTTGTTGGACGTGACCGGGAAGTTCAGCGCGGTTTCCGTCGTGTCGATAAACGACCCCGTGGTGCACCCAAGGATGCCACACCCAGAAGTGGTCATCATGCCCCATTCTCCCAGGAGCTTCTTCTCGGCTGAGGTGAACGGCCAGGCTTGCAGCGTGGCATCCGCAATGCCGCGTCCACTGGTGGCCAGTCCCGGAACGTGGCACGTCACGCAGACTTGTACCTCGTAGACCCGGTTGCCACCGTGTCCCTCGAAGTACTCGTGGCACTTCGCGCACTTGGCGGAGTCGACCACTGTGCGACGCACTGTGTCCGTCCTTCCATCCGAGCCGATGACGGGCTTGATCACGGAGACCGTATGACGGCCAGCCAGGTCTGCATCGACACCAGTTTGTGTGAAATAGGCCTGCAGCGCCACCGCACGCATCTTCGCGTTAGCCGGGAATTCCCATGCACCGCTCGCCGGGATCGTTGCAATGTAGTAGCCGGCGGTTGACGACGCGGCCAGCGTGCCGTTCACACCGCCCGGATTGGGCGGAGTGGTTCCGGTGCACGGCGCTACGACGGTGGCGCCTGTCGTCAAGAGGTTGGCGAGTGAGATAGTGCGAGGCTGTGCCTGCGAGCGACCGAGGTTGTTGTAGTCGGCCGGCGTGGTGACGCCGTCCTGGGACATCGCATACGCCAGCACGAAGCTCGGACCGCCGGTAAAGCCCGCGAGCGGATTCACCACGCAATTGGCGGCGGCCGCGAGCGCAATCGGCGTCTTGGTCGCGCTCGGCGACGTCTGCTGAAGGATGCGGAACTCGATCGTCAGGTCATTCGACGCATTGACCTTCGCTTCCTTGATCTCGTACGTGAACGACACGAGGCCATCCGCGATCACCGGGTTGTTCGGCGTCAGGTACGGCATCCGGTGGTCGATCTTCGTCTGGTTTTCGCTGTGGCACAGCACGCATGCCTTGTCGTCAGCCTGGGCACGGCCGACGTGGTTCTCGCCGGTCGTCCAATTGACGTTGTCGTGGCACGCACCGCACGCCTTGCGGGTGGGCTGCTGGTAGGCAAGCGCAGCCTTCGTCGCGACTGCCGGATCGTGGCAGACCGTGCACATCCGCTGGCCGCCGTTCAGCATCGAGAAGTTCTTGAGGTTGAAGGCGACGTTGGCGTACTCGTAGTTCACCTTCGAAAGCGACCCGCCCTGGTGGATCTTGTGGATCAGAGTCGTGAAGCTGCCCACTACCTCGCCGTCGGCAATGCCCATGTCCGGCGCGTATGAGTAGCTGACGATGCCGGTGACGGCGTTGGTGGTCTTGGTCTCGGTCAGATTCGGGAACCTGCCGGCGGTCGATACAGTGTTTGACCAACCGTACGCGCGCTGCGACGTGTGGCACGTCGTGCAGTACGCGACGTCGGTACGGCCACCGCCGTGGAAGGCAAGCTTCTGGTGGCAGGCATTGCAGCTGGAGATGTCGACGACGTCCTTCAACAAATCCGCTGGGGGGATCTTGGCCCCGGTCGCCGGGATGAAGTCGAAGACTGCGTTGACGACGTTCTCGAGGTTTACGGCCGGCGTCACGGTCTGGGCGTTGGCCGTGTTGCTCCCGGTGCCGCGCGCCGCACCGCTGATCTGGATGATCAGACGGTGTTGCAGGGACGGGTCGAAGGTCAGATCGCCGAGCGCGGAGATGTCCTTTGGCGGAGTCTGGGCTGCGGCCCACGCGGCGACGTCGGCTTTGATCTTGGTGACGTCGCGCCAGAACGTGTAGGTGTAGGTGCCGTCACCCGCGCCGACCAAGGTGCCTGTCTGGTCGGTGTCCGGACGCCAGGCGCACGACGTGTTTGCGGGGCACCCCGTTGACGCGGTCGCGGTGGTGACAGGCACCGTGGTCACGAGGTAGCTGATCCATTCCGAATTGCCGCCGTCCTTGCCAGGGATCAGCTTGGCCAGTTCGAACCGCACGTTGGCGTTGCTTGTCAGCGTCGCCGTGCTGCTCTTCGTCGTGTTGTTCTCGAGGCCGACAACCGGCCTGCCGTTCTGGTCCGTGACCTTGAACTTGACGACCGGGGGACTGCTGATCGCAACACCGGTGACCTCGGCCTTCATTTGGAGGCCCGCCCACTGCTCGGGGGTCAACTGCGCTAGTACGACCGTGTCCCCTGCGTTGGTTCCTGGAGGCCCCTGAGGACCCGCTGGCCCCTGCGCTCCCGGCGGACCCTGCGCACCATCGTCGCCGCTACAGCCCGCCAAGCCAAGACCCAGCATGGCGGCCAGCATCAAACCTATCAACGGCCTTCTCATACTTTCCTCCTCACTGACCAAACTGCCCCTGCCATCGCGGCGCCTGTTCCGCACCCACGACAGCCCTTACTTTCACGACAAACCTAGATTGCACTTCACGCTGGCGGCATCGCGAATCGGCGCAGCACCGGCACAACCGGCGCGCAGACGCGCTTGTCCGCCTTGGATTTCGTTTTCGAGAGCGTGGGCCGATCCGGGTGCACTAGTCTTGACAAAAAACAAAGACTCGGCAAGCGGTGCGCAAAAAAAAAGCGCCGGCTGTGTACCTACTTGTGTTACATGGATTGGCACACGTCGCGCCACTGGGCCGCAGAGGCCGCAGCAGCGACGGCGCGCCCGCGGCGAGAGCCAAGACACGCTGGCGGGCGCGTTCCCCTCCGTGGGGTCGCCGTGTGGCGCAGCGCCGTCCTGCGGTTGACCGCGGTCAACCGCGGCAATGCGGCGCACGCGCAACATTTCCGTTTGAAGGAGGAGGGCCTGCCGCCCCGGCGAGGCCCGGAGCCTCGCATGCCGCAGGGTGACGGCGGATCTGGCATTGACGCGGGCAGTGTCGATGCCGCGATCGCGCAGGTATTGCAGGCCGAGCGGGATGCCCGCGAGGACGTGCAACGCTGCGCGCTCGCCGCCGAGGCGATGGCCGAGCAGGCGCAGGAGCGGGCGCGCGAGATCGCCCGCCGGGCCGCCAACCGCAGCGTGCGCGTTCAGCGCTGGTCGGCTGCCACGCTGCAGCAGCGGCTCGATGCGCTTGCCGAGCGCCAGGCGCAGAGCGCGCGGCACGCGGCGCAGGCCGATGCCCCGGACCAGTTGCGCGTTGCCGTCGAAGCACTGGCCGCCCAGTTGACCGGAGCCGGGCGATGAGTGCGCCGCCCGATTGGCGTCACGAGCCGCTGCGACGCTGCAGGACCGCCGTGCGATGACCGCGGACCCCGCCCTCGAGTACGGCTACGCGCGCCTGTCGGCGCGGCTCTCGGGCCGACCCGACGAGCGACTGTGGCGACAGCTGCGCTCCGCACGCAGCCTGCAGGCGGCGATCGATGCGGTGCGCGGCAGCGCCGCCGCGCCCTACGTCGCCGGCGTGGCCATGCGCGGCACGATCGACAGCGTCGAACTGGCCTTTCGCCAGCACCTGCGCACGCGCATTCGCGAGGTCGCGGGCTGGGCGCCGCAGGCGTGGCACGCGGCGCTGCGCTGGACCGAACTGCTGATCGACCTGCCGGCCCTGCAGCATCTGCTCGCCGATGCGCCGCTGCCGCAGTGGTTTCGCGACGACCCCCACCTGGGCGGATATGCGGCGCCCGATCGGATCACACGCCGCGCCCGGCTCACGCAGGGGCCGCTGGCGCCGCTCGTCGCCGCCCACGCAACGCCACACGCACCTCGCCGTTCGAGTGCCGCCGGTCGCAGTGGCGACCGGATCCATTCGCTGCTGCAGGCCTGGCAGGCGCAGTGGCAGCAGCGCTGGCCGGCTTGCAGCGACGAGGAACGCGAAGCGCTGCTGCGACTGACGCGCACCGTGCGGGCACACCTGGCCGCCTTCGGCACGCTGCCCTTGGAGGCCGCCGCGCCGGCCCGCGAGCGGCTCGCCGAACGCGTGCGGCGCCAGCTGCACGATGCCGCGGCGCAGCCGGCCGCCCTGTTCGCCTATCTGCTGCTGGTGGCGCTCGATCTCGAACGCCTGCGCGGCGAGTTCGTGCTGCGCGCCGCCAACCGGCAGTTCGTCGAAGCGCAGGCAGCGGCATGATCCGCCCGCAGCCATGCCGCTGGTTCGAGGTCGTGGTCGCACGCGACGACGCCTTCATCGCGCTCGAGGCACTGGCCGGAGCCGGCACGGCCGAGATCGAATGGCACACGCGCGACTCGATCGTCGCGCAGACGGGGCGGCCCGACGAACTGCTCAAGCGCTACGCGGCGCTGGCCCAGCGCTACCGGCCGTACTGGCCACCGCCGGCCACGCACCGCGAGGCGGAGAGCAAGGCGCCGGCCGATGCGCTGGCGGCCGCGGTCGACGGCCTTGCCAAGTGGGCGCAGGCGGCCGAGCCGCTGGTCGCCGCCGTCCAGGTCGCCGAGGCGCAGCAGGCCGAGCTCGGCCTGGCGGAAAGTGCACTGGCCGAACTGGCCGGCAGCAACATCGATTTCTCGCTGCTGGGCCAGGCGCGCAACGGCGTGTCGGCGGCGCTGTTCGCGCTGCCGCGCGGCGTCGACGTGCCGGTGCCCGAGGACCTGCTGGTGCGCACCGTCGACCTGGTCAATGAGCGCCTCCTGCTGGCGGTCGGGCCGGCCGAGTCGATCGAGACGATGGGCCGGGCGGTCACGGAAGCCAACGGCCGGCGCGCGCGCTTTCCGGACTGGCTGGCGCCGAGCGCCAAGGCCAACCTCGAACTGGTGGCCGAGCAGAAGCACAAGCTGCAGGCGGAACTGGCGGTGCAGCGGGCCAAGCTGCACCAGGTCATCGAGACCTATCGCGTCGATGCGCTGCTCGCCGACGTGGCGCGCGCCACCTGGTGCTTCGAACACGGTGGCGCGATCCACTTTGCGCAGGCCGAAGGCGCCTCGCCGGGCGACGTGTTCGCCCGTATCACCGGCTGGACCGCCGAGCCGCAGCGGCTCGTCGAGGCGGTCGAGGGCAGTGGCGCGCGGGCGCTACTGCGGCTGCCGCCACCGGCCGAATGGCCGAAGGGCGTGCGACCGCCGCTGGTGCTGCGCAACCCGTGGTGGGCGCGGCCGTTCGAACTGTTCCCGCGGCTGGTCGGCATGCCGGGAGCGGCCGGCGCCGACCCCAGCGTTCTGCTCGCCTTCGCGGTGCCGCTGATGTTCGGCTACATGTTCGGCGACGTCGGCCAGGGCCTGGTGCTGGCGGCTCTCGGCTGGGCCTTGCGCAACCGCGTGCCGACGCTGCGCTTGCTGGTGCCGGGCGGCATCGCCGCGAGCGGCTTCGGCTTCGTCTTCGGCAGCGTGTTCTGCCTGGAGACGGTGATCCATCCGCTGTGGCTGCTGCCGTTGCAGGCGCCGCTGCCGGTGCTGGTGGTGCCGCTGATCGCGGGCGCCGTGCTGCTCATCATCGGCCTGCTGATCGAGCTGCTCGAAGCGTGGTGGCAGCAGCGGCTCGGCCACTGGGCGCGCGACGACGCGCCGGCGCTGCTCGTGTACCTCGGCGTGCTCGGTGCGCTGCTGCATCGGGCGAGCTGGCTGGCGGTCGTCGCCGGCGCGCTTTGGGCCATCGCCGGCGGCGCAGCGGGCGTGACGCGGCCGGGCACGGCTCTCGGCGCGCGGTTGCGCGCGGGGCTGGCCGGCCTCGGCGAACTGGTCGAGAAGACGCTGCAGGTGCTGATCAACACGCTGTCTTTCGCGCGTGTGGGCGCCTTCGCGCTGGCGCACTCGGGGCTGGCCTCGGCGGTGGTGGCGCTGGCCGAGGCCGCCGGCCACGGCATCGGCTTCTGGCTGATCCTGGTGCTGGGCAACCTGCTGATCCTGACCATCGAAGGCCTGATCGTGTCGATCCAGACCACGCGCCTGGTGCTGTTCGAGTTCTTCACCCGCTTCTTCAAACCGGAAGGACGAGCGTTCCGACCGCTCGCTCCGCCCCCGGTCACCATCAAGGAGATCTGAAACCATGTCCGAAACGAACCGCAAGTCGCCGCTGGCGTTGCCGCTGGCCCTGACCGTGCTGGCGCTAGTCGCGGCCGGTGGCGCGACAGCGCTCGCGCTGCTGGCCCCGCCCGCGCTCGCGCAAGGCGCCGCCGCCAGCCGCCTGCCGCCGGAGGTCTGGACCTGGGGACTGCTGTCGGCAGCGCTGGCCACCGGCCTGTCGTCACTGGCCGCCGGTTACGCGGTGGCCAAGCTCGGCACCGCCGCGGTCGGTGCGCTGGCGGAGAAACCGGATCTCTTCGGCCGCCTGCTGATCTTCGTCGGCCTTGCCGAGGGGATCGCGATCTACGGCGTGATCATCTCGATCCTGATCCTGAACCGGCTCGCCTGAAATGAAACGACCCCCACGCTCGCTGTCGCTCGCCGTTCCACGGCCGGGCCTGCATGCCCGGCCGGCTCGGCAGGCATTCGCCGGCACGCAGGTGCCGGCTCATGTCCGGCCTCGCCCCCCGAGGGGGCGGTCAGTGGCTTCGGGCGGCCGTGCGCCACTGACATGACGGCCCGCATCGCGCTTGCCTACGTCGGCGACGCCGTCGACGCGGCGGGCTTTCGCCTCGCCGGCGCGCGTGTGTTCTCGCCGGTAGCAGGCGAGGAGACCGCCGCGCTGGGACAGGCGCGCGGCGCGGCGCAGGTGGTGCTGTTGTCGCGCGAGGTCGCGGCAGCGCTGCCGCGCAGCGAACTCGAGACGGCGCTGGCGGCGCTGCAACCGCTGGTGGCAATCGTGCCGGAAGGCGGCGAGATCTCGCCGCTCGATCCGGCCGAGCGTGTGCGCGCGCAGCTGGGCCTCGAGAGATGAGAAGCGGATGAGGCAGCGATGCGCCTGACGCTCGAACAACGCACCACGGCACTGCTCGAACTGGTCGAGGAGTATCGCGCGCGAAGGTGCGCCGAATTGCTCGAGCCGGCGCAGGAGCAGGCGCGCACCCTGCTGCGCAACGCCCGCGCCGAGGGGCGGCAGCGCGTGCACACGACGATCGGCGAAGCGCGGCAGCGGCTGGCCAACGAAGTGGGCGCCGCGCAGGCGCGGCTGGCCACCGAGCGGCGGCTGGCGCAGCAGCGCCATGCGGTGCTGGTGCTGCAGGAAGCGTGGGCGGCGCTGCGCGAGGCATTGCGCGCGCGCTGGCGCGATGCGGACGCCCGCAGCCAGTGGCTCGACGCGCACCTGGCGCGTGCGCTCGTGGCACTGCCGCGCGAGCAGTGGCAGGTGGAGTTCGGCTCCGACTGGCCGGAGGCCGAGCGCGAGGCGCTCGCCGCGCGCATGGCCGCCGACGGCGTGCCCAGAGCCTCGTGGCAGGCGCGGGAGGACATCGACGGCGGCGTGCGCATCCGCGCCGGCAGCAACGTCGTCGATGCAACGATCGATGGCCTGCTGGGCGACCGTGCCGCGCTCGAAGGCCGCCTGCTCGACCTGCTGCAGGAGGGAGCTCCGATGAGTCCGCCGCGCCGCTCCATCGGCGAATTGCCGGCGCATCGCGGGAAGGGGGCCGGATGAGCCGAGGCCGTATCACCTGGATCAGCGGCCCGGTGCTGCGGGCGGCCACCGAGGGACCGTTCCGGCTGCGCGAGTCGATCCGCGTCGGCGAGGCCGGTCTTCTCGGCGAGGTGATCCGCGTGCAGGAAGGCGAGATCGTTGCCCAGGTCTATGAGGACACGACCGGCCTGCGGCCGGGCGTGGTGGTCGAAGGCACCGGTTCGCTGCTCAGCATCCTGCTCGGGCCGCACCTGCTCGGCGGCATCTTCGACGGGCTGCTGCGACCGCTGGCGCGTATCGGCGGCGAACCGGTACGGCACATCGCTCCTGGCGCTGCCGCGCCGGTCGAGTTGCCCCTGCGCTTCGTGCCGACGGCGAAGCGCAGCCAAACACTGGCCGCGGCGGCCGAGTTCGGTCGCCTAAGACCAGCCGATCCTGTGGCCGCGGAACGGGCCGCCAGCGGCACGCGGCTGGAGCGTGTGTGGATCGCGCGGGTGCCGCCGGATTGCGCCGGCGAGGTCATATCGATTGCCGACGAAGGCGAATACGCGCTCGATGCGCCGTTGCTCACCTTGCGCGATGTGTCCGGCAAGACGCGAGAAGTCGCCGCCTCGCATCACTGGCCGGTGCGCACCCCGCGGCCGGTCGCCGCGCGGCTGCCGTCGGACGAGCCGCTGGTCACCGGCCAGCGCATCCTCGACTCGCTGTTCCCGGTGGCGCTAGGCGGCAAGGGCGCGATCCCCGGCGGCTTCGGCACCGGCAAGACGATCCTGCTCGAAGCGCTGGCCAAGGGCTGCAGCGCCGACGTGATCGTCTATCTCGGCTGCGGCGAACGCGGCAACGAACTGGCCGGCGTTCTGGAGGAGTTCCCGCAGCTGGAGGACCCTAGATCCGGCCGGCCGCTGATGGAGCGCACGGTGGTGATCGCCAACACCTCGAACATGCCGGTGGCGGCGCGCGAAGCCAGCATCTACTCGGCGGTGACGGTGGCCGAGTATTTCCGTGACCAGGGCCTGCACGTGGCGCTGATGGCGGACTCGACCAGCCGCTGGGCCGAGGCGCTGCGCGAGGTCTCCGGGCGCTTCGGCGAACTGCCTGGCGAAGGCGGCTACCCGAACTACCTGTCGAGCCGCATCGCCGACTTCTACGAGCGTGCGGCCAAGGTCACCACGCTCGGTGGCGAGACCGGCTCGGTGACGCTGCTCGGCTCGATCTCGCCGCCGTCGGGCGACTTTTCCGAGCCGGTGACCAGCCATACAAAGCGCTACGTGCGCAGCTTCTGGGCGCTCGACGCCAAGCGCGCGCAGGCGCGCTTCTACCCGGCGGTCAACCCGCTGCAGAGCTACTCCGAGGACTCGCTCGACTGCGCGCTGTGGTGGGCCCACGTCTACGCGGAGACGACCACGGCCCGCACGCGCGCCGCCTCCGGCGAGAACGAGTGGCTCGAGCTGCGCCGCCGCGTGCTGACGCTGCTCGACGAGCAGGCGCGCCTCGAGCGCATGGCGCGCATCATCGGCAAGGACGCGCTGCCGGCGCGGCAGCGGCTGACGCTGGCCAATGCCGAACTGGTCAACGAGGCGTTCCTGCGCCAGTCGGCGTTCTCCGAGGCCGACCGTTACTGCGGACCGGAGCGGCAGGCCTGCATGCTGCGCCTGCTGGCGCGCTTCATCGAGCGCACCGAACGCGCACTCGCCGAGGGCGCGACGCCGGAGGCGATCGCCGCCATGCCGCTGCTGCGCAGGCTGGCGCGCATGGGCGAGGAGATCGACGAACGCGACGCTGCATCGATGCGCAGCCGATTCGCGCAGCTTGAAGCGCAGCTCGAAGCAGCTTTCGACGAATTGATTGCACCCCTCTCCCCCGCCCCTCTCCCGCAAGGGGAGAGGGGTGTTCTCCCCTCGCCCGCATCAGCGGGAGAGGGGCCGGGGGTGAGGGCAACAACGCCGGCCCAATAGACGATGCAACCCCGTGTCACCGTTCATGAAGCGGCCGTCAAGCTCGACGGGCCGCTGCTGTTCCTGCGCCGCACGCTCGACGTCGGCCTCGGCGAGGCGGTCGAAGTTGAAGGCAGCGACGGCAAACGCCGACTCGGCCGCATCGCCGCGCTCGACGAGAAGTTCGTCACCGTCGAACTGCTCGAGTCCGGCGCCGGGCTGGCGCTGGCCGACACCGTGGTTCGCTTCCTCGGCACGCCGATCGAGTTCGGCGTCGGCCCCGGATTGCTCGGTCGCGTCTACGACGGAGTCGGCCAGGTCATCGACGGCGGCCCGCCGCTGGCCGTGCGCGAGCGGCTGCGCGTCGACGGCCTGCCACTGAATCCGCTGGCGCGCGCCACGCCGCGCGCTTTCATCGAGACCGGCATCACCTCGATCGATCTCCTCAACAGCCTGGTGCGCGGGCAGAAGCTGCCGATCTTCTCCGGCGGCGGGCTGCCGCACGACCGCATCGCGGTTCAGATCGCCGGCCACGCGCGGCTGCGCGGCGAGACGAAGGCCACCGCGAGCAGCGAATTCGCGATCGTCTTCTGCGGCATCGGCGTGCCGCACACCACCGCCGAGTACTTCCGCCGCGCCCTCGAAACGTCGGGCGCGCTGGAGCGCAGCGCGCTGTTCCTGAACCTGGCCAGCGACTCGAGCACGCAGCGGCTGCTCACCCCACGCTTCGCGCTGACCGCCGCCGAGTACCTTGCCTTCGTCGAGCACAAGCACGTGCTGGTAATCGTCACCGACATCACCAACTACTGCGAGGCGCTGCGCGAGGTGGCGGGCGCCAAGGGCGAGGTGCCGGGGCGCAAGGGCTTCCCCGGTTACATGTACTCGGACCTGGCGACGCTGTACGAGCGCGCCGGCTGCGTGCACGGCGCCAGCGGCAGCCTCACACAATTGCCGATCCTGACCATGCCCTCCGACGACATCGGCCACCCGATCCCGGACCTTTCCGGCTACATCACCGAAGGGCAGATCGTGCTGTCGCGCGAACTCGACCGTGCCGGCGTCTTTCCGCCGGTGAACGTTCTGCCGAGCCTGTCACGGCTGATGAAGGACGGCACCGGCAAGGGCTACACGCACGAGGACCACCCGGCGCTGGCCAGCCAGCTGTACGCCGCCTATGCGCGGGCCACGCAGGCGCGCGTGCTGGCCAGCGTGGTCGGCGAGGAAGGGCTGTCGGAGACCGATCGCAGCTACCTCGCCTTCGGCATGCAGTTCGAGAAGCAGCTCATCGACCAGCATGGACCGCGCTCGCTGGAAGCAAGCATGGAAGTCGGCTGGCGGCTGCTCGCGGCGCTGCCGCGCAGCGAACTGGCTCGCCTGTCCGACGCGCAGATCGAGCGGTACCTGTCCGCGCGAACGGCGGCCACGGTGCCGGTGCCCTGATCGAGGCGGCGATGGCGGAGTTCACACCGACGCGCAGCCTGGCGATTGCGCTCGCCGACGAGCGGCGCACGATGCGCGAGGGCTATGCGTTCCTCGACGAGAAGTGCCTGCTGCTGGCCGGCGAGATGCTGCGCGAGGTGCGCCGGCACCGGATCCTCGTCGAGCAGACGGTGCCGCTGCAGCTGAAGGCCAACCGGGCGCTGGCAGCCGCCCTGCTGCGGCACGGGCTGAACGGCCTGCAGGTCTACCCGGCGCCGCCGGGAGAGCAGCGGCTGCGCATCGAGCGGCGCGCGCTGCTCGGCGTGCCGATGCGCGACGCGGTGCTCGATGGCGAACCCGGCGAGCCGCCGCCGGCGGTGGCCGCCTCGCCCGAGGCACTGGCCTGCGGCGCGGCCTTTGCCGCGCTGGCCGCCAGGCTCACCGAGCTGGCCGCCGTCAGCGGCAACCTCGCCCGCCTGCACGCCGAGTACCGCAAGACGGTGCGCCGGGTGCGCGCGCTGCAGGACGTGCTGCTGCCGGAGATCGAGCAGACGCTGCACGAGGTCGAGACGAGCCTTGAGGAGCTGGAACAGGACGAGGCCGGCTTCCTGCGCCGCGCGGTCAGCGCCGCCGCTGCCTGATGATTCAGGCCAGCAGGCGACTGGCGACGGCGTAGAAGACGAAGCTCACCAGCCAGGCCACCGCGAGCGGCCAGACGATCGACAGCATCGTGAAGGCGGCGCTGCGCGACTCGCGCCAGATCATGGCCACCGTCGACAGGCAAGGCGTGTAGACGAGGGTGAACAGCATGAAGCTGTAGGCCTGCACCCAGGTGAGACGCTCGGCGAGCACGCGGCCGAGTTCGTCCTGGCCGGCGCCGTAGATCACGGCGAGCCCGCCGAGCACGATCTCCTTGGCGACGAAGCCGAAGATCAGCGCGATCGACAGGATCGAGTCGATGCCGATCGGCGCGAAAACCGGCGCTGCGATCGCCGCCAGTTGCCCCGCCAGCGTCTGCGGGCTGGCCGGCGCCGCGTCGAACGGATAGTGGGCCAGCCACCAGATCAGCAGCACCCCGGCGACGATGAACCCGCCGGCGTTCTCGAGGAAATGCCGCGACGACTGCCAGCCCTGCGCGAACAGCGCGCGCAGCGTCGGCAGCCGGTAAGGCGGCAACTCGAGCAGCAACGGCTCGTCACCGGCGAAGCGTCGCCGCCACACGAGCGCGGTGCCAAAGGCGACGACGAAGCTCACCGCGTACAGGCTGGCCAGCACCAGCGGCGCGGCCTGGCGCGAGAAGAACGCGGCGGCGACGAACACCAGCACCTGCAGCCGCGCCGAGCACAGCGAGAACGGGATCGCCAGCATCGCCAGCAGCCGCGAGCCGCGCGAACGCAAAACGCGCGTGCCCATGATCGCCGGCACGTTGCAGCCCATGCCCATCAGCTGCATCACGAAGGCACGGCCGTCGAGGCCCAGCCGCGCCATCCAGCGGTCCATCAGGAAGGCGATGCGCACCAGGTAGCCGCTGTCCTCGACAAGCGCCATGGCGATGAAGAACACCAGGATCACCGGCAGGAAGGTGAGCACGGTGCCGACGCCGTCGATGAGCCCCTCGAGGACGAAGCTCCTGAGCACCGGCGATGCGCCGGCCAGCGATGGCGCCAGCCACGCTTCCTTGGCCGCGTCGATCAGCCACTGCAGGCCGTCCTGCAGCGGCAGGCCGATGCCGTAGACGACTTCGAACAGCAGCAGCATCAAGGCGAAGAACAGCGGCACGCCGGCCACCGGGTGCAGCAGCAGGCGATCGATGCGGTCGGTGAGCCGTGCCGGCAACGTATGCGGCATGTCCACCGAGGCAGCCGCCAGTGCAGCGGCCTGCGCCTCGTAGCGGTCGTCGGCGCGCAGCCGGTCGACCTCGGTCGGCACGGTCATTGCCGGCTCACCCGCGGGCGCTGGCGCGGCGGCGAACTGCTGCAGCGCCTGCTTGACCGCGGCGATGCCCTGGCCATGCTTGGCGTCGGCCAGCATCACTGGCGCGTCCAGCCTGTCGGCCAGTCGCGCCGCATCGATGCGGATGCCGAGCCGCCGCGCCTCGTCGGCCATGTTCAGCACGACCACCATCGGCCGGCCGAGCGCCTGTAGCTGCAGCACGAGCGGCAGTTGCCGCTCCAGTTGCACGGCGTTGACGACCGCCACCAGCGCGGTGACCTGTTCCTGCTCGAGGAAGTGCCGGACCAGCCGCTCGTCCTCGCCGAAGCCGTGCAGCGAATAGAGCCCCGGCAGATCGACCAGCTCGACCCTGCGGCCGCCGA
>Ga0209253_10002295_pt1 | contig 16943 bp, 14 predicted proteins | sample FrelakmetBRP12BR_FD_187145 | JGI IMG/M metagenome (GOLD analysis project Ga0209253, IMG submission 187145) | Freshwater lake sediment microbial communities from the University of Notre Dame, USA, for methane emissions studies - BRP12 BR (SPAdes)... | ecosystem: Environmental > Aquatic >...
CAGCGAGACGCTGTGCGCGGGAATGAGAGGGATCCACTCCTTGTCGCGCGGCTCGAGCCGGTAGGCGAACGAGTTCATCTCCGGGGCCGTGAAGTCCAAGGCGGCGAACTCCAGCGTTATCAAGGGGGCCTTGTAGGGGAGGACCAAGGTCCGGAGGGTGGAGAGGGATCCCGACGGCTGGAACTCGGCGTTGTTCCGGTAGTAGGCCGTCCAAACGACGGCCGGCATGAACGGGCTCTTGCGGATATCGCCGAGGTCGAAGGCGTTGAGGCCGTTCGTCCCGCCGAAGAACATCAGCCCGTCGGGGTCCCGGGCGAACGCGCCGGGATTGAACGCCCCGGTCTGGAGCCCGTGCCAGGGGCCATAGCTCTTGGCCGTGCCGCTCTCCGGGTCGAACCTGGAGATGCCCCGGTTTGTGCTGATCCAGAGGGCCCCCGATCCGTCTTCCTGAATGCCGCAGACCAGCTCGCCGGCCAGGCCGTCCTTCTGGGCGAAGAGCCGCCATTCGCTCCGGCTCCTGTCGAACCGGTTGAGCCCGCCGTTCGTCCCGATCCAGACGAGTCCGGCGCCGTCCCCATGCACGCAGTTGACGATGTTGTCGGCCAGGCCCGCGCCCGGGGGGCCGTCCGGCCGGCTGATATAGCTCACGCACCGGCCCGACCCTAGGTCCAGGCGGCTCAATCCGCCCCGGGTCCCGATCCAGAGGTGGCCCGGTCCGTCCCCCCGGATGGCCGTCACGATGTCGTTGCAGAGGCTCCCGGGATCCCCGGGGTCCCGCAGGAACCGGGCCCATCGCCCCGTCCCGGCGTCGAAGCGGTTCAGGCCGCGTTGGGTCCCGACCCAGATGACGTCCGGCCGGGCCTCGTCGATCCAGAGCGCGTTGACCCTGTTGTGCGAGAGGCCGTTCGGGTCCTTCGGGTCGTGCCGGTGCCACGCGATCCTCCCCGAGCGGGGATCCAGGCGGGCGAGGCCGGATGTCTCGGTCCCGATCCAGACGGTCCCGCGGCCGTCGCCCCGGACGGCCAGGACGCCGATGGCCGCTGAGCTGGCGGCGCCCGGCGGCCCCAGCCCGTACCGGGTCGCTTCACCTGTCTTTCGGTCGATCCTCTCCAGGCCCGCCTTGGATCCTATCCAGAGGGCCCGGGCGTCCTCGGCCCAGAGGGCCCGGACGTCGTTGTGGGCGAGGCTCCCGGGATTCGATGGGTTCCGCTTGTAGTGTTCGAACCTGGCCTCGCCGGCCAGGCACTTGTTCAAGCCGCCGCGCACAGTCCCGACCCAAATGAGGCCCAGCGCGTCCCTCGTGATCGACGTGACATTATCGTCGCCGAGGGACTCGGGGTCCTGGGGGTCATGCCGGAAAGCGACGAGCTCCTGCGAGACCCGGTCGAAGACCCGCAATCCGTCCGTGACCGTGCCCAGCCAGATCCGGCCGTCCGAGTCCTCGGCGATGGCCGAGATCGTCTGGCCGGCAAGGTCCCGCGGCCGCTCCCTATCTCCGTAATACCGGGTGAAGCCGTCCCGATCGGGATCGTAGCGGTTGAGGCCCCCGCCCTTCGTTCCGATCCAGATGGCCCCTTCGCGGTCCTCGAAGATGGTCCAGACGCTGTCGCTGCCCAGACTGCCGGGATCTCCGGCGCGCGATCGATAGCTGACCGCTTCGCCGGTGGCGGGATCGATCCTGAACAGCCCGGCTTCGAGGGTGCCGACCCAGACGGCGCCTCTTCTATCGACGAGAACGTCCCAAACGACGTCGGTGTTCGGACCCAGAGGTATTCGCGTGAAAGAGCCCTTCACGGCATCGAACCGGCTCAGGCCGTGCGAACGGGTCCCCACCCACAGATCGCCCTTCCGGTCTTCTTGGACGGCCAGCACGATGTCGTCGGACGGGCCGTCCGGGCCTCCGGGGGAGATGCGGTACTCGGCGAACTCTTCGGTCTCCTTGGAGAACTTCAGGAGGCCCCGGCCGGTCGTCCCTATCCAGATCTCCCCGGACCGTGAGATCGTGACCGGATAGATCCCGGTCGCCCGGGAGGGGCGGCCGGGCTCCGCGGGCGGGCGGAAAAGCTTGAACCGGAAGCCGTCGTACCGGACCAGGCCCTCGCTCGTGCCGAGCCAGAGGAACCCTTCTGGATCTTGGGAGATGCTGGAAAAACCGACCGTCGCGGAACCTTCGATCTGCGGTTGAAGACGCTCGAACCGGAAGAAGCGGCCGGGGAGGATGTCCGCGTGAACAAGGGAATTCGCCAGAAAAAGAAGGCCCGGGAGAAGGCGGGCCGGCCGTTTCATCATCACCAGGGCCACATGATACCGTCGCCCGCCGGCGATGTAAAGCGATCACCGCCATCCGGGGCCGAAGAAGCCCGGCCCCGCGCCGGAGGCGGCCGGCTATTTCTTCGCGATGAGCTTGACCTCGCTCTTGCTCGACTGGGTCATGGGGATGCTCACCCCGGCGGCGGAGACGTCGATGGAGACCTCGGTCGTCGACTCGGCGGTTTGTTTGACGAGATATCCTTCCTTGATGGCGAAAAACCAGATGTCCTTGCCCTTGCTGGTGCCCGAAAAGGTCATGTCCTGGCCCATCTGGTTGCCCGATCCGCTGACGATCCCGGTGACCTGGGCGATGACGCGGGCGCACTCGACGCCGTCGATGAGCTCGATGCCGTCAAGCGAATGGACGTATTGGAGATCGATCTTGACGTTCAGCGAGCTGGTCTTCTCTTCGATGGTGGCCGTGGCGGGCCAGGTGTCGCCGATCTTGACCGGCTTGCCGGGCAGATCGGGGAAGAAGTTCTTGAATCCCGAGCTGAGGTTCTGGACCTCCCCGGCCATGGCGAAGGAGAGGTTCTCGGCGCCGCTGACGTCGACCTCGTTGCCAAGCGGGGACAGGACCATATCGAACGATTTGCCCTTGATCGAGGACATGTCCGGCGACATATCGCCCTGCGAGCCGGTCACGGAAATGGAGATATCGTCCACCGTTACGCCCGCCAGCAGGTTCTTGTCCTTCTTTCCCTTGGCCTGGAAGGTGAAGTTGCTGACGCTGGCGGTCGAGCTGTCTATGACCTGGCCCATGACCTCGAGGACCTGGGACTCCTCGGTCTTGCCCTGATAGGTCAGGGCGCGGCCGGCCGGCATCTTGTACTCGAGGACGGTCGCGGCGGCCGGGGCCGCCCCGTTCTCGGCGGCCGGTACGGCCAGCCCGACCGCGGCCAGGAGACAGGCTGCGGCTGCTGTGGTCTTCATGATCCATCTGTTCTTCGTCATAATGAACCTCCCTGTGCCGATGCGCCTTCCCGCGTAAATCCAGGAGGCCATCGGCCCGTGCTCAAATATTATGAGTTTGGCGGGCTGCGTGAAGGCCGGTCATTTCTTGCCTACCAACTTGAGCTCGCCCTTCCTCGTCTGGGTCATCGGGATGGTCATTCCCGCGGCGCTGACGGCGATGGAGATCTCGTAGGTCGCGTCCGAGGTCGCCTTGAGGTAGATCCCTTCCTTGACCGCGAAATACCACAGGTCCGTCCCTTTGCCCGTCCCGGTGAGGACCATGTCCATGCCCTGCTGGTTCCCCGTCCCGGAGAGGGTGCCAGTGTAATCGGACTTGATCCGGGCGCACTCCATGCCGTCGACGGCCTCGAGTCCCTCGAGGGTGTTGACGTACTGGAAGGCCATCTTGATGTTCATGCCCCCGGACGTGTCGTCCACAGCGGCGCTCGACGGCCAAGTGTCGCCGATCTTGAGAGGCTTGCCCGGCAGGTCGGGGAAGAACAGCTTGAAGCCCGGCGCGACGTTGCTCGTCCCGTTGGCGGACTGGTACGTGATGGCTTCGGCGCCGGAGACGTCGATCTCCGCGCCTAGCGGCGAGACGACCATGTCGAACGACTTGCCCTTGACCGTGCTCATGTCGGGCGACTGGTCGCCCATGGGGCTGGTGATGGTTATGGACATATCGTCGATGGTCACACCCAAGAGGAGATTCTGGTCTTTTTTCCCCTTGGCGCTGAAGCTGAAGGTGCCGCCGCCCTTCGTATGGGCGTCCACGGTCTGGCCCATGACTTCCATGACCTGGGCCATCTCCTCGGTGTTCGTATAGGTCAGGACGCGTCCGGCCGGCATCTTGTATTCAAGGACTGTGCCCGCGGGGGCCTTGGGGGCGGCCGGCGCCGTCGCGGCCCCGGGCGCCACGGTCTTGGCCGCGCACCCGGCCAGGGCGAAGATGGCGGCGATGGACACGGCCAGGGCCGCGCGTCCGGGAGTTGCGATCTTGTTCTTCATGGTCGACCTCCTTGAAGGAACGAAAGGATTGTATCATGAATAAATACGCATTCCCCGACCACCGGGTTTTATCTCGCCGAGAAGGGGATCGGATCGATGGGCCCGCGCCCGGGACTATTTCTTGGCCTCGGCCTGGACCTTGAGGGCCTTAACGCCCTCATGGCCTTGTCCACGCCTCCATTGTGCACTATGACGTAACGTCAGAGTCAAGGGGTTGGCGAAAATATTTTGAGAAATTTCCCCCTCGAGGATCGTCAACGATAAAGAAAGGAACCCCCGGGCACGGAAAGACTCGGCCCAGGGGATTGACGGAAAGGACGAGGCGTGTTACAATGTATTACATGAAAAAGGCAACGCTGACCATTCGCCTGGACGAGGAGCTCGAAGAGCTTCTGTCGAAAGCGAGCCGGAGGACGGGGAAGAATAGGAGCGAGATCGCGCGCGAGGCCTTGCGCCGGCAGATCCGCCTCGAGACCTTCGAAGAGCTCCGGCGCCGGATCATGCCGTTCGCCGAAGCCCGCGGCTACCTGACCGACGAGGATATCTTCGCCAAGATCTCATGAGGGTCTTCCTCGACACCAACGTTATCGTCGCGGCGGTGTCCACGCGAGGCCTCTGCGCGGATGTCCTTCGAGAAACCCTCGCCCGTCATGACCTCGTCGGATCCGAGGACCTTTTCATTGAGATCCAGAGGGTCCTTCAAGACAAGCTCGGGGTCCCGGCCGGGATCGTCAACGAGGTCATCGCCTTGCTTCGGGAAAACGCCCACGTCTCAGAACCCGGTTGGGCAATAGACCTGCCGATCAAGGATCGGGCGGACCAAGGCTTGGTCTCGGCCGCGATCGAGGCCCGTGCCGATCTCTTCGTCACGGGAGACCGCGAGCTCCTCGACCTCAAGAGCCTCGAAAAGACGGAGATCGTCTCGCCCCGGGCATTCTGGGAGCGTATGAGGGGCACGGCCGGGGACTGACGGGCGCCAGGATACGGTAGAGCCCTCGGCCTTCCGCGGCTTACCAGTGATCCTGACGGACGAGGTCGGCGAGCGGCCGTCTCTTCTTGGGCGCGGCCGTATCGGCCGGAATGCCGAGCGGCGTGAAGGCCGAGGGAATGACCTCGAGCGGCAGGCCGAGGACCTCGCGGGCCGCTGCGGGATCGAAGGCCGCGATCCAGCACGTGCCCAGCCCCTCTTCGGCCGCGGCCAGGACGATGTGGGCCATGACGATCGTCGCGTCGACCTCGGCGGCGTTCCAGCCGTCGAATTTCCTCACCCAGGCCTCGGAGGGCACGGCGCAGACGCACAGGACGAGCGGGGCTTGAGTGAACCAGTCGCGCGAATAGACGCGGGCCAAGTCCTTTTCGCGGCCCTTGGTCGGGATGACCATTACGCGGACGGGCTGACGGTTGGCCGCCGTCGGAGCCAGACGAGCGGCCTCGAGGATGCGGGCGAGCTTGTCCTCGTCGACCGGATCGGGCTTGTAAGCGCGAACGCTGTAGCGGGCACGTATCAAAGCTTGGAAGTTCATTGGTTTAATCACCCTCCAAAACAAAGATGTAGCGGCCGGCGCCCGTCCTGATGCGGATCGCGCCATCCTTGTCCTCGGCGCCGGCGACGCCGGCCGGGCCGGCCAGGAACTTCCCGTCAAGCCAGATCGGCGTCCCGCCGTCGGTCACCTTGATGTTGCGGATCCCGAGCTTGGGGATGACGACCTCGGCTTCCGAGCCGCCGGGAACCGTGACCTCGACCCGAACGCTCGTCTCCGTCCGCGACCACGAGCAGGCGACCTCGCCCCGGACGGTCGTCGTCGAGCCCGAGGCGTGCATCAGGTCCCGGATGGTCCCGGGGGTGATGAGGACCTTCTCGAATCCGGTCGTCCCCGGGGCCAGGTTGATCCCGGCCAGCGCCTTGTAGAGCCAGGAGCCGACGCTGCCGAACATGGGATGGTTGTGCGAGTTCATCGACGGTCCCTCGCGCTTCTGCCAGAGCTCCCAGAGGGTCGTCGCCCCGTTGGCGATCATGTAGCCCCAGCTCGGGTAGTCGGTCTTGCAGGCGATGTCGTAAGCCAGGTCCAGCTGGCCGTTCCGGGTCAGGAGCTCCATGATGTACTTCGTGCCGATGATGCCCGTCGTCAGGTGGGAATCGTGCTTGTAGGCGACGTCGTCGAAGAGCCGGCCCCAGGCCCGGCCGCGCTCCTTGTCCGTGGCGATGTCGAGGAAGAGCGGCAGGGTGTTGGCCGTCTGCGTCCCGTCGGCGTAGCTGCCCGTCCTCGGATCGAAGAACTCGCGGTTGAAGGCCGTCCGGATCTCGGCGGTGAGCTTGTCGTAGAGCGCGGCGTCCTGGGCCTTCCCGAGGACGCGGGCCGCGTCGGCCAGGACCTTGGCGTCGTAGAAATAATAGAACGACGAGACGACGGCGCCGGGGCACTTCTCGACGGCCACCCAATCGCCGTAGTGGCTCCACTTGAGGACGCCGTTCTCGGCCGTGCTCCTCAGGAACTCGACGTACTTCTTGAGCCCGTCGTAGTGCTCCTCGAGAACGCGGGTGTCGCCGTAGTACTGATACATGTACCAGCAGATCAGAGGGTAGGCCGTGCCCCAGGCCGGGTCGGCCGGCCGCGAGCCCCAGATGTGGGGGACGGTGTCGGTGATCCGGCCCTTTTCGTCCTGGACGTCGCGGATGTCGCGGACGAAGTTCGTGTAGAAGGCGGCCATGTCGAAGTTCATGATGGCTTCCTCGGCCGTGCCCTGGGCGTCGCCCATCCAGCCCATGCGCTCGTCGCGCTGACTGCAATCGGTCGGGATGCCGTGGAGGTTGGTCTTCTGGCCCCAGGTGATGATGCGCTGGAGGCCATTGAGGATGTCCTTCGAGGCGGCGAAGCTGCCGACGGGCTTGACCGCGCTGTGGACGACCCGGCCGCGGACCGAGTCGAGCTTGGGCGTCCCCGGGAAGCCCGTGACCTCGACGTAGCGGAAGCCGTGATAGGTGAAGCGCGGCTCCCAGATCTCCTCGCCCTCGCCCTTGAGGACGTAGTGGTCCTCGGCCTGGGCCGAGCGCAGGTTCTCCTGGTTGAGCATCCCGTCGTCGTAGAGGAGCTCGGCGAAGCGCAGGCGGACGTCCGTGCCGCGCGCCCCGGCGACGCGCAGCCGGGCCCAGCCGCTGAAGTTCTGGCCCATGTCGAAGACGTAGACGCCGGGCCTGGGGCTCGACATCTCGAGCGGGACGATCGTGTCGACGACCTGGATGGCCGGCATCAGCTGGGCCGAGAGAGTCCCGGCCGGGCCCTTGACGGCCTCGGCGACGGGCCATTCCTTGTCGTCGAATCCCGGCCGGTCCCAGCCCGGGGTCTCGCGGCGGGCGTCGTAGGATTCCCCGTCGTAGACGCTGTCCGCGAAGATGGGGCCGTCGGCGGCCTTCCAGGAGGTGTCGGTGATGACGCTCGCGGCGTTCCCGTCCTCGAGCTCGACGTCCAGCTGGAGGAGCAGGGCCCGCGACTTGTACCAGCCTTGGCCGAGCATCACGGCGACGGCGTTCGCCCCTTCGCGGAGGAAGGGCGTCACGTCGTAGGTCACATAGAGGACGCGCTTGTCGTAGGTCGTCCAGGCCGGGTCGAGGACGTGGTTCCCGGCCTTCCGGCCGTTGAGGCGAAGCTCGTAGTAGCCGAGGCCGGCGATGTGGGCCCGGGCCCGCTTGACCCGGCCCTTGAGCGTGAACTCCTTGCGCAGCTGGTTCCTCTTCCCGATCCAGACGCCTTTCCAATCGGTCTTGTTGAAGAGCCCTGTGTCGAACCGGGCCACGGCGCTCCACGGGCTTTCCCGGCCCTCGCGGTCCCAGGTCCGGACCTTCCAATAATAGGTCTTTCCGCTCTCGAGGGCCTTTCCGGCGAAGACGATCTGGATGGACTTGGCCGATGCGACCTTGCCGCTGTCCCAGATATCGCCCGAGGCGGCCCCGGGATCGGTCGAGACGAGGATCTGATAAGCCGATTGGACTTGTCCGCGCTCTGTGTGCCCGAGGACCCAGAAGAAGCGCGGCTTGGCAATGTCGATGCCCATAGGATTCTCGAGGTATTCGCAGCGGAGGGCCGTCGGGGCGAGTGGCCCCGCGCTCTCGGCGGCGAGCGGCACAGTCGCTGTGGCCGAAACGACGAGAAGGCCGGCGAATATGATGGCGGCCAGGGCCGGCTTCGAAGCAAAGGACCGATGGGACTGTGCCATGGAGGACCTCCTGCGGACGCGGTTCCTCCTAATTACCATAGGGCCCGCCGCCCGGTCAATCGAGGTCCTTGACGGGAAGGAATTCGGGGACATGAACGACTTCTCTGGAATTCGTATCGTGTCCCCGAATTCCCGACCATCGGTGTTCTTGACGGGAAGAGCCGCATCCTGTAAGATGAGGCCCTCTCGGTGGGGCTGTAGCTCAGTTGGGAGAGCGCTTGAATGGCATTCAAGAGGTCGCCAGTTCGATCCTGGTCAGCTCCACCAACGAAATAATCCCGTTTCCCCTGATAATTTAAGAATTTTATCTTTTTTGCTTTTCAGCCTGAGTCACAAAAACTGAGCCGTAATTAGGGGTTTTGTCCCCGCCGTGTCCCCACGGTTCAAGGGGAGAGGTCTGCATTTTGGTGAAGCACCGAATTAGGAATCGCCTTGCGATGGAAAAACCCACTGAAGTACAATTCTCCTATGGGCAAAAGGAGCGCCATCGTTACAAAGGAGGACCTGTCTGGCCTTGGTTCTATCGGTCCCAATCGCCGGCATTTATCATGGTGCTAGGCCGCAGGAAAAGGACCTGAAAATCGCCGCCAAAATTATCTCGAATAGAAAGGGTGGCAAGTACGGCCGGTCACTTCCCATTTCCATAGAACTGATTAGAAGGATCGGCGACATCGATACTGACGATGACGCCCTCGCTTTCAACCTTCCAGAAGACATTGCTGTAGACGCAGATGGCAACATTTATGTTCTTGATTCAGGCAACCATCGCATACAAAAATTCGACTCCGCGATCAGGTATCTATCGACAATAGGGAGAAGAGGGCAAGGGCCAGGAGAATTCAACTATCCAAGAGCGCTCGACCTGGATTCGGAAGGCAATATCTATGTCCTCGATAGGAACCAGGCGAGGATCGAGATTATTAACCCGCCAAAGAAGCAGATCAGATCAATTCGTGTCGATCGCAAAGCTCTGGACTTGAAAGTGCTTTACCCAGGAAGGCTCGCGATGACGGCCTCGCTTGGATATGAATATAATTTCAAAAAGATACGAGCTGAGGGCTTGCCCAAGTTAGTGAAGATTATCGACATGGACGGGGACTTCCTCGCCCAATTTGTTGATGCGAAGGACTATGGCGGACCACAAATCAATGATATGGGCAATTATCCAATAATGGCGGCGGATAAAAATGATAACATCTATCTGACATATGCAATAAGAAATCAAATAGATAAATATTCGCCGTCCGGCGATTTCCTATGGAGCGCATCGAGAGAGCTAAATTTTAATTCCGAGATTAGGTACCGGGGCAAAATCGCGGCGAAGGGAGCGGCGATATCATCCGAAGAAATAGAGTGCGCTCACTGTGCCAATGGCATAGCCACAGATGATAAGGAGCGAGTTTGGGTGATCACTTTCGAGAGACAGCTGAAAAAGGACGAATTGTCAGGCACCATGGGTGGGTACGGAAAAGGTGGGGCAGTTGTCTTTACGAAGGTCGTTGGCAATAAGGACTTCCTAGAACAAAGGAGCACAGACCTTTATAAGCTCGAAATCTTCGATAGTGAGGGAAGCTTGCTCGGTGAGATACCCTTAACGCATTTTGCTGATGCGATCTTCATTTTTGGTTACGATCTTTTCATACTGGACAAGATGCACGCATGTACTTTTTATCAATATAGGATTGTAGACCAATAGGTGAACAGAGGCTGGCCGCAAGTTCGGTCCCATCAGTCCCCACAGCTCGCTGGGTTATAGGCCGCCGGCGCCGGAGGCGCATATGGTCGGAAAGTTCACTCTAGGGCTGGGCTGGCATAATGCTGAGGGGCAGGTCAGGTCGATCCTCCTGGGGTGGGCAGGTCAAGCCTCGGGAAGGCTGGGCCGAGCTTCTCTACCCACTCGGATTTCTGCTCAGGCCCGGAGTATTTCGATTAATCAGAATTCCGTTAGAGCGGAAGAATTACAGACCGATAAGCCGGCACTTTTTAATGATAACTAAGCCGTCGCTTGTTTCCTCTTTAAAATAAGCGAATCCGCTGACGATAGTCATTCTAAGCCTGGCTGGCTCGCCGTCCTCGTTCTTCATCATGGACTGGATGAAGAAGCTGTCGATATACCGGCCCTTGGTGTCGTAAACGTCGACTAGATTGCCTTTCCCCTCAGTGATGGCATATGTTTGAACCCAAAGATGTCCATCTACAATGTGGAGATCGTATATGTCTGGCAAGAATTCGGGTGCAGGGGGTCCGCTGCTGGCGGAGCTGGAAACCCCACCACCTGAGCTCCTCTTTATGCGCTCATATGGTCGCCTGAAACGGAGAACGACTGCTTGCTTATCCTTGACGAAATTATCAACCATATACTCGGGCGTATAATTAAGAAAAAGAGAGTTACCATCGAGGGCAACAACTTGAAACAAATTCCATGCTGTTCCGGCGACCGCGCCCCCCTCTTGAACTTCCAGGAATGTGCGGATGGGAAATGACGCGATCGTTTTGAACGAGGCGCCATCTGGATCTATTTCGGTGATATCCCAAGGAGTGTCTATAAATCCTGTGCCTTTGGTTGGGTTCGGTCGACCGAAGCCATATACTAGGAGGTTCCCTGGTTCGGCCAGGATGAACCTGCTACCAATGTGACCGCTGCGGAAAGGGAGTTCCTGAACTAGGTTCCCTTCATAATCATAGACAAGGAGCTTTGCCGGATAGCCCAAGAGATACAACCTATCCGGGGAGGCCCAGATATCAGTGACGCTGGTCAATTCTCCGGGGCCTTGGCCTTTTTTAAAAAGATTCCGGATGAAACGGCCTTGAGGATTAAATTGGAGAGCCTGTTCCGGCCCGTCTTTAATGAAGATGTCTCCACTTGGCGAAACGCGAATCGTGTATGGGTTTTTAAAGAAAAAACCTTCGCCTGTGTCCTCTATTTGCATTTCCTCTTTTAGGGTCACGATCCGACCAGCGTTTCTGCTCAAAGGCTTAGCTGTATTTTCGATGATGGTCTGGGCTGTGGCCAGCGACGAAAGGACAGTTGCGGTAAGAAGGAAAAGAGCATATTTTCTCATAACTAAATCCCCTCGTCTTATGAGAGCATATCATCGGTTGTTATGCGGATTCAATTCTTTATGCCAGAGAAATGGGCCCGGGCTAGAGAATTCTCTCTTCTTTATTCGGAGGCTGCTGACCGGATCGATATGATGAAAAGGCGTTGGTGCCAGTAGTTGTTCATCCCCTGTCGGGTCCGGCCTGGGCTTAAGCGTTCTAGCCCCCTTCGCTCTTTCCTTCTATTCCCTTCTGCGCCTTGTCGTATATGGGCCTCGGGAGCCCAAGCGCGACCTCTGGATTGGGCTAAAAGGCTAGTTAGTTATGCGGTATTTAACCCTGGTGCGCCATGTTTCGGTGAGGCCTGTAATGACCACTTTGAGACCCAGCCCAGAAAAACCTTAACACAAGGGCTGGATCTCTGTGAGGGGGTTAGGTCACACTGACCTGCCCCCTTCACTGGAATCCAGCCTTTAAGGGATGTTTCTAGCCGGGAGAGGCCCGAGGGGCGGCCGGTCTCCTGATGCGCCCCTTAGTCTGAGAAAGACGCTATGGTTAAGCGGTATAATAGGCCTCATTAATAAAGACGCTCGGCGGGGGCGGGGATTCTCAGCTATGGTGGCAATTCTCGATTGTTAAAAGTTGGGTGGGGAGATTGGCCCGAGAGGAAAAAGCCGTACTCTTTTTGCGTCGTTACCGCGTTCCTTGTTTTTTTAGTAGCTCAAAAAACTCCTTCCTGTTAAAAAATTCGGCTATTTCCAGTGGAGTATTACCATCGTTATCCTTTAAATTCAGTTTTGCGCCTGCGGTGATTAAGGCCTTGGCCATGTCTCGGGCCCCCATGTATACGGTTACATGCAGCGGCGTCTGACCGTTAACATTTTTGGCATTCACGTTTGCACCTTTTGTGATTAAGTAAGTGCCTCCGATAATATTGTTAGTTGCAGCTGCAAGATGTAATGGTGTAAAACCATCCTTCCCCTTGAGATTAACATCAGCGCCATTTTCGATTAAGCGCTGGATAATTGAGTCCTTACCAGGAAATATTGTCCCTTGGATTCCGCGAACTGCATAGTGTAGCGGTGCTTTTCCTTCAGTATCTACGGCGTTTATGTCTGCGCCTTTTGCGATCAGAAGCTCTACTTCCGCTAGATTTCCAGAAATTACGGCCTTGCACAATTCGTTAGCTGCTTGAATAACCTCGGCGGCTTTTTCTGGGGGCTTATTACTCCTACAGCCCCAACATAGTATTGCCGACAGCGGAACAGCCATCCAGGTCGTTCCCCCAGATATGCAATTCCGGATTTTCATGGTCTGCTCCCTCCCTTCTAACGATGAGAGTATTCTAAGCCCCGGCAAGGTGTCAATAATCAAGGAATTCAATTAGCTGGCGTGGCGGCGGTTGGGGATTCTCACACAGGCAGTTCTGGCGTCCAACCGGTTGGACATCAGTTGTACTACCCCGTTTAATACTTATTAAGTGGCTGGGCGGCGGGGCACTTAGATATACAAAGTATCGAAACTTTATTCTGGCCGCTCTGGCGCTATCCGGGTCCTCCCAGCGTTGACTTCTCCCCTGGAAAAAAGATATTTTGGACCGGCGCCCGCCCGCCCCGACAAAACTCATGAAGGAGGCTCGTCATGCCTACAAGAAAGGACGCCAGACGGGACGAATGGGACGCGCGGCTGCCGCCGCCGATATCCCGGCGCCGGGGCGGAGGCCGCAGCCAGGGGCTTCTCCTTATCCTCATCGCCATCGGCATTCCGCTCATCGTTTTCTTCCTCCAAACGGACGGGGCGCTCAGGTTCTACGAGCAGGACAAGGTCTTCGAGCGGACCGTGACGCCGGAGGAACAACAGGAGATCCGCACCGCGATTGCCAACCACAAGGCGAAGCTCGACACCGTCCAGCGGATCGTCGAGGAGGTCAAGGAGACCTATCGGAACGAAACGGGCGCGAGCTACGAGCGGGACACCTGGGTCGTCCATATCAAGGAGGGGTTCGCCATCCCCTTCAAGTACGTTCTCGGGCTCGGGGCGCTGATCTTCCTCATCGGCGTCGGGAAGCTCGTCCTCTAGCCGGACCGCGGGGGTGATCCGGGGGCCGCGCCGGGTCCGAATCTCGGAAGGAGGGTTCGTCGTGATCATTATCGTTAGCCTTCTTGTCTTATCTTTGGCCCTGCCTGCTCACGGTCAGACGGCGAAGGCGCCGGATACGGACGCGCTCCGGGCCGGGCGCAGCTACATCGTCACGCCGGTCTATTCCGAAGCCGCCGACAAGGCCGTCCTCGCTCTCTTCAAGGGCCTCCGTGTCGCCGACGTCGTCGACGGGATGGACGCCGTCGGGCTGGTCGACACGGGCACCATGGACGCGGAGATCCACCCGCTCTGGCGCGATACGGCCAACTTCACCCACCGCTTCGTGGGCATCGCCGTCACCGCCCGCTACGTCCCGACCCAGCGGCCGACGGCCGGGGTCGTTTCGATCGAGGCCTACGACGCCTGGGCCGGCGATTGGTACGACAAGCGCTCGCCCGAATCGTTCATCCCTCTCATCCGCAAGGGCACGGCCCTGGTCATCGACGAGGCGCCGCTCGCCGACGTCGGATCGATCGGCTCGTACAACATCCTTGACTGGGCCAGCCGCGGCGCGGCCGGCGTCGTCACGAACGGCACGGCCCGAGACACCGACGAGGTCATCACAGAGAAGGTCCCGCTCTATCTGAGGAAGATCGGGCGGGGCATCCGCCCCGGCCGCAACGAGCTCGAGTCGGTCAACCGGCCGGTCGTATGCGGCGGCGTTCTCGTCATTCCAGGCGATGTCGTCGTGGCCGACGGGGACGGCGTCGTTGTCGTCCCGCGGGCCAAGGCCGAGGCGGTTGCGGCGTACGCCCGTAAGATCATGGACGGAGATAAGGACGGGCGGCGCGAGCTCTACAAGAAGGTCGGGCTCAAGCCCGATCCTTCCGTCAAGAAGTAGGCTTGGCCGGAGGCGCGGCCGGTCCGCCGTGGAACATCCGGATCGTCTCGCGGTTGAACAGGATGACCATCGTGTAGACGCCGAGGAACGTCCCGAAAGGCACGTTCGGCAAGCTGATGAACGACAGGACCAGCATCAGGATGCGGGCCCACTCCCGGTAGCCGAGGAGGCCCAGGCCGCCGACGATCTGGGGCAGCGCGATGATCCCGAGGAACGAGCTGGCGATGATGCCGATGAGCCTCAAGACGCCGGGCCCGACGTCGTCCACGTTGGGGATAGTGGCGACACCGAAGAAGAAGAGCAGGGCGAGACAGGCCAGGGCGAGAAAGAACACCCCGTAGATGATCCAAAGAATGCCGATGACTTTGACGTGATCTTTCATGGGCGCACCTCCCATCTGCTTCATTATACGCAAATCGGCGGGCCGCCGATATCAATTGCTATTTCGCTCCCGATGACGCAGAATGAGGCCCCAAGGAGGGACCCCCGGTGGCTTTGCTCGTCACGATGTTCCTATCGGCGGCATCCTTCCTTCTCGTTATGGCCGCCAGCCCGGCCCGGGCTGCCGTTCGGCCGTCAGCTTCGGCCCCGGCACAGGAGGGCCTGGTCCAATTCGAAGCCGTCACTCTGTCGCCGGCCGAACAGGCCGAGATCCACAAAGGGCGGATCGTTCCGAGGCCAGTCCCGACACCCGGATCGAAGGGCCGGGCCTTCGAAGCCGTGGGGCTGATCACCGGGACCCTGGACGAGGTCCTTGGGATCGTCACCGACTACCGCCGCTATCCTGAATTCATGCCGCGCGTGGAGCGGACGGTCGTGACGGACGAAAGCGACGCGGTGTCGCTCGTCGAGCAGCATCTGAAGTTGCCTTTGGGCGTCCGCAAGCGCTACCGTCTGAGGTACACCCTCCGGAGGGGCCCCGACGGTTTCCGGATCGACTGGGTCAAGGTGGTCTGGCCCGAGGTCCCGCTGAGCCAGTCGGTCGTCGATACGTCGGGCCATTGGCAGGTCACCTCCTTCGGCGAGGGGCGGCTCCTGGCGGTCTATCGCGTTTACACGGATCCCGGCCGGGTTCCGCTGGGGATGAAGGGCTTGGCCCTCTCGCTCTCGAAACACGAGATCCCCAAGGTCATCGAGAGGGTTCGCCAGAGACTCCGGTCGCTCGCCGCGCCCCGCTAGAATTCGCTCCCGTACCGCCCCGCCGAGCCGAGGACCTCGCGGTTCTTCCGCTTGTACATCTCGACGAGGGCCGTCCGGGCCGGACCGAGGTACTTGCGCGGATCGAACTCGCCGGGCGATTCGGCGAAGACCTGACGGATCGTGGCCGTCATGACCATGCGGCCGTCGGTGTCGATGTTGATCTTGCAGACGGCCGAACGGGCCGCCTGGCGGAGCTGCTCCTCGGGGACGCCGACGGCGTCCTTCATCTTGCCGCCGAACTTGTTGATCGTCGTTACGGCGTCTTGGATGACCGACGAGGCGCCGTGGAGGACGATGGGGAAGCCGGGGAGCTTCTTCTCGATCTCGGCCAGGATGTCGAAGCGCAGGGGCGGCGGGACCAGCACGCCGCGCTCGTCCCGCGTGCACTGCCCGGGCTTGAACTTGTAGGCGCCGTGCGAGGTTCCGATGGAGATGGCCAGCGAGTCGACGGTCGTCCGCTTGACGAAATCGACGACCTGCTCGGGGTGGGTGTAGGTCGACTTCTCGGCCTGGACGTCGTCCTCGATCCCGGCCAGGACGCCGAGCTCGCCCTCGACCGAGACGCCGAGCGGCCGGGCGAAGTCGACGACCTGGCGGGTCAGGGCGATGTTCTCGTCATAGGGGAGATGCGAGCCGTCGATCATGACCGACGAGAACCCGTTGTCGATGCAGGACTTGGCCAGCTCGTAGGTGTCGCCGTGGTCGAGGTGGAGCGTAATCGGGATCGCCTGGTCCGCCCCCTTGGCCTTCTCCATCTCGCGGGCCATGCGGACGGCGCCTTCGGCCATATAGCGGAGCAGGGTCTGGTTGGCGTATTTGCGGGCGCCGCTCGAAACCTGGAGGATGACCGGTGAGCGCGTCTCGACGCAGGCCGTGATGATGGCCTGGAGCTGTTCCATGTTGTTGAAGTTGTAGGCCGGCACGGCGTATTGTCCGGCGAAGGCCCGCCGGAACATGTCGTTGGTGTTGGCGAGACCCAGGTCTTTATAGGAAACGGGCATGATCGAACCTCCTCGGAGATCGTGGGACGCGAAGTCATCATAACCCAAGCCCCGGGGCTTTTCAAAATCGGCATGGGGACTTATGCTACGAGAGCGTCGGCCGCGCCTTGTCATTTCCGGGGCCGTTTGGTATAACGCGTGAAGGCAGTGTTCTCCAGTGCCCGGACCGCGGAGAGTAAAAAAAGAGGGAAAGGGAATGTCCGCATGAACAAACGCATCCTGTCGGCTGTCATCTGTCT
>Ga0209253_10002296_pt1 | contig 16933 bp, 15 predicted proteins | sample FrelakmetBRP12BR_FD_187145 | JGI IMG/M metagenome (GOLD analysis project Ga0209253, IMG submission 187145) | Freshwater lake sediment microbial communities from the University of Notre Dame, USA, for methane emissions studies - BRP12 BR (SPAdes)... | ecosystem: Environmental > Aquatic >...
CCCCACTTGGTTTTGCTTATATTGCAGCCATAGTAGCATCGCTGGTTGTGGCACTCACTCTCACGCCCGCCCTGTGTTACATCATGTTAGGTAAAGCTAAATTGGATACCGAAGATTCGCCCATCATCCGCTACATCAAGGGTGGCTATGTGAAGCTTTTGTACGCTATCGAAAAACATTATAAATTGGTCATCAGCATCAGTTTATTACTTATTGCGCTGGGGATGGGCATTTTACCTCTATTCAAAAGTCAGTTTATTCCTGCTCTGCACGAAGGCCATTTTATTATGCACATGACTGCGGTGCCCGGTACCTCGGAACAGGAGTCTTTGCGGCTTGGGCAAAAAGTTGCCAAAACTATACGCAACATCAAAGGTGTTAAATCGATCACGCAATGGGTTGGTCGCGCACCCAACGCCGCAGACACTTTTGGCACACATTACAGCGAATTTGAAATCGAAATAGGCACGCTTTCTGGCGAAGAACAAAATCGCATTCTGGCGGATATTCGCGAAGAGTTAGCCGGTGAAGCTGTGGATAAAGACGGCGATGGCGTAGCGGAAATTGGCTTTGTTGGCGTCAACTTTGCCATCAACACCTTTTTAACCGAGCGCATTGAAGAAACTATTTCTGGCTACGCTGCCTCTACCGTCATCAACATATATGGCAACGACTTAGATGCACTGGATCGTGATGCGCAAAAGATTGCGAGCCTGATTTCTACAACCAAGGGCGCCGCGGATGTATTGGTACAATCGCCACCAGGCACGCCGCAAGCGGTGATTAGGCTGCGCCCAGACAAGCTCTCGATATGGGGCTTGCAGCCCGTTGACGTGCTCGATACTATTCGTGCAGCTTATGAAAGCGTGCCAATTTCGCAGGTATATTTCGGCAGTCGCGTGGTCGGTTTAAGTGTGGTATTGGAGGAAGAAGCGCGTGATGATATTGGTGATATTGGCAACATTCCACTATTTAATCCAGAAGGCAAGCTATTACATTTAAAAGATATCGCATTTATCAATCAAGAAAACGGTCGTTCAAAAATTCTGCACGCGGGTGCAAAACGCATCCAAACTGTTACCGCCAATGTGCAAGGACGCGATGTAGAAAGTTTTAACCGAGAACTTAAAAAACGCATCAAAGGCGAGATTAAATTAAACGAGGGCAACTATCTAGAATTTACCGGCGAGGCCGAAGCAAACGCGCAATCACGCGAAGATTTAATCGTGCATTCATTATTGGCAGGTGTCGCGATTTTTCTCATGCTGTATATCGCCTTTGGTAGATTACGCAACCTACTGCTCACCTTTGCCAACCTGCCTTTTGCATTGATTGGCGGCGTGCTGGCAGCTTTGTTTACCGGCGGCTGGATTTCGTTGGGTTCACTGGTTGGATTTGTTACCCTGTTTGGCATTACGCTACGAAACAGCATTATGATGGTGTCGCATTTTCAGCATTTAGTAGATAACGAAGGTTGTGTCTGGAACTTGGAAACCTGTATTCGCGGCGCAAAAGAACGCTTGCCTTCCATTTTAATGACCGCCCTAGTCACCGCGCTGGGCTTGCTACCGTTGGCAGCGGGCAGTGGTCAGCCTGGGCGTGAAATTGAAGGCCCAATGGCCACTATCATTGTTGGTGGTTTAGTCACTTCGACTATATTGAATTTGCTGATTTTGCCGACGATTATGCTGCACTTTGGGCGATTTGAAAAGAAAGACATTAGAATATGAGACGCCAGCAACAAGATTTAACGCATGTGTTGCATCGATCGGTTGAATCCGCCGTCGAAACTAGACACTCAGTCGTATTTAATATATTTAAACCGCGCGTCCTCATTTGGCGCGCCTTCCAGCGCGCCACCTTCTGCTGCGGGCTGCCAGCAGATCACCTGCTCGATTTTATTAGCTAACTCGAAATCTTTATCGGTAATGCCTTTGGCATCGTGCGTCATCAACTTCACAATCACAAACGCATACGAGACGGTTAAATCTGGATGGTGCCAAGCCGCCTCAGCCAAGTGCCCGACTGTATTCACCACCATCAGTGTGGCTTTCCAGCCGCTGGTTCTGTATTTGCGGCGTATCCAGCCACTCTCTAAATACCAGTGCGGAAGCTCGCTTTCAAGCTTTTGCTTAACTTCTTGCTCGGAATATACTTTTGCTGTCATTAGTGTATTGAAGAGCCAACTTTACCCAAAGTTTCCACATCAACGCCGTTTTCGAAGTAGCTACAATCGCCCTTTTTTATAAGCCATGGTGCAAATGTTTTATTCAGTACAAAATCACAAAATGCTTCATCTACCAAACCATTTTTGGTCATCAACTTCAAGCTAAGTTCCGAGCCGCTAGGCTTGTCAGATTTCAGCAAAACCAAGTGTTTTGCATCCAGTTTCTCTGCTAACCAAGCCGAAATACTATCCGAAGTCACGCCCCAGCTTTTTGGTATGAAATCATCGGCGAGCACCATTTTACTTGGCAGCCAGACAATCGCGCGATGCTGCCAGGCGCACTCGGCAATTTCCAATTCGCTGCTGGCAGTTGCCAACAATGGATTCATGCCGGCTAACAGCAAACCAAACTGATCCATCGCCAACACCGCTAGCCGATGTGAGCAAGCATCACTCACCTTGGATAATTTTTGAGCTTCTCGTACCGCATCGGCAAAAATGCCACCGCCAGGCACAATGATGATATTTCCGTCGCTAAATTTAACGAATATATTCAGCCAACGTTCTAGTTCCGGAGAGCCTAGCAAGCTACCGCCAATTTTCACAACCCACATGGATTTCCCCTTTATAAGCTTTTCCATAGTGGCTTTGATTTTTCCTTTAAACTTAATGGGTTAAGTAAAAGTTTACAACGTCGTTAGTTGTTATCACCCTTAAATATGGCGCAGATTATTATTGTTTTTATTACATAGTTAAGAGGCTTAATCAGAGCCTCGTAAAATACTTTGTTATTGTTGTAAAACTGGACGCTTTGTCGAGTGTTTCGGTATATTCTTTTGAAGCATCCGAATCTGCAACTATACCGCCTCCTGCATAAAAACTTAACGCATTCTTACAAATAACCGCAGTGCGAATCGCGATGTTGGTATCCATATCGCCATCAAAACCAATATAACCAATCGCACCACAATACAAACCACGGCGATGCGGCTCCAGTTCATCGATAATCTGCATCGCCCTTAACTTTGGTGCGCCGGTAATCGAACCGCCTGGAAAGCAAGCACGCAGCACATCTACCGCTGTTTTACCCGACTTTAATTTACCCACAATAATGCTGACAAGATGATGCACGTTAGCAAAACTTTGCAACTGAAAAAGCTGATTCACTTTAACGCTATCGCAACTTTTGCTCAAATCATTACGCAGCAAGTCCACTATCATCAGATTCTCCTCCTTGTCTTTTGCGCTCGTCAATAGCTCTTTCGAGTAGGCCAAATCCTGCGCCGCATCGCCTGAGCGTGGCCGTGTGCCTTTAATGGGGCGGGTTTCCACGTGATCGCCCTTGGTTTGAATAAAACGCTCGGGCGAATCAGAAAGCACTTGAAAATTTTCATTCTGATTCAAAGGCAAATTCATATACGCCATAAATGGTGCTGGGCTAATCTCGCGCAGTTTTTTGTACGCTTGCCAGCTATCTCCTGCTACTTCGGCTGAAAAACGTTGCGCCAGATTCACTTGGTAACAATCGCCCGCCTCGATATAAGCTTTAATTTTATTGAAGGCCTGCTTGTATTGAGGTTCGGACAAATTAGAAATAACTGGTGAAACCACTTCGAACTTAGCTTCAGGAGTAGATGCCCTGGAATACCCATGGAATAAGGCTTGCAGAGCATGCCAATTCTCATGGGTTTTAGCATTTAAACCGAGCGAAATCAATTCACTTTTCTTTTCACGATGATCCACCACAATCGCCCAATCGTAGATGCCTATCATCATTTCCGGTATTTCCACCGCAGGAATGGCATTGCTAGGCAGCTTTTCGATACGCCTCGCAAGATCATAAGCAAAATAACCCAATGCTCCGCCAGCAAAAGGTAAATTACCGTCAGTCAACGGATACTCACATATTGACGCTGGATATTGGTTTAAGATACTTTTTAGCAGTAAAAATGGGTCTTCATCAGAAATTATTACCTTGCCATTTTGTGTGATGGTAGTAGTTTTTCCTTGTGTTACCAGCGTGATAAACGGCTCAGCAACTAAGATATCATAGCGTCCATACTGGCTGCCTGGCTTTCCAGTGAGTGGGTTCAGCTTCTGACCGCTATCCAACAGCAGCGCCCAAGGCTGATGCGCGATACACTCAAATAGTACAGCACTATCGTGATGATATTTCAGTTCGTGTCTAAGCATTGTTCTTCGCTAAATGGGCAACCGCGTAGGCTGGAAAACATATTTCCAAATCGTGTTTTAATTTTAAATTAGCATGTCCTGGAAAGCCTATGGATATTGGTTGGTAGGCAAGATCTAAATCTAATGCCAGTTGTTTCACCAAGAAACTGCCTGCGCCTGCGCCGATAATAGGCGCCCCGGGTTTAAAATGCTTTAACATTGCCGTTTTAATTTGATTCATTTGCAACTTTTTACAAGTATTTGCCAAACTCATCCAAGTTTCAATTGGTTTGTCTTCAACGTCATGGCCGATCATGCGTGCCAGTCTCCGCGCGGATTCCAGCGCACTTTTGCCCTTTCCATCGGCAGTTTCCGCCATGTCAGATTCAGGCAAAAGCTCACCCGTTAAGCGATACACATCGGCCATCGTGGCAAAATATTCGGCAGCAACATTACTCTCAGCACCTTCAAAAGGTAGTTTTTGGGCTAGCGCCATCACTGGCGTACGCACTATGCCCGTGTAAACTAGGCTGTCATCTCGCATACGTGCGGCATCGCTTAAGTCACCAGTTTTAACTTTTCCCGCTTCAATCCTAATAATGTCTGTCGTCGTGCTTCCGATATCTATCAGCAGTGCGTCTACTACGTGCATAGCAAGGGCGCTGGCGCTGGCATGCCAATTGGCAGATGCGATGTGACTCGAAACGTCAGAAACGCGCCCTAAGGTCACAAAACCATGACTGCCACTATCTTGGGCAACATAAAACCATGTCTCTTTACCGAGTAACTTTGCAGCCAAATTTGAAATTTCAATCACACCAACGTGGCGATTAGGGAAAAAGTCCACCAATTCACCGGTCATAGTCACTGCATGGAATGCGTCAGAATGCCTTATTTTAAAGGCTTGCAGGGCATCATTTATTGCATTTTCTAGTTGATCCAAACCTCGCCAAAGTTGGCACGGTAGCTGCAAAACTTGGTCAATTTCACCTTTGTCGTCCAACAACACTGCTTTGAGATGCGCACCACCAATATCCCAACCTACAGTAGGTTTGGAAATAGATTGACTAAACATCAATTCGAACCTGATTGTGTTGTAGCTTTGGCCATCTATAGCGGGGCTGAGTAAGTGTTTTAATAATCAATTCTGCCGGATTTAAACCAATCGCTTCGCTTAAACCCACGTAGCTAGTGGTTAAACGCGGATTGATTTCTACCACGATAACTTCATCATTATCTACAATCACATCAATGCCCACGTAACCCGCTAAATCAGGAAACGCTTTTGCAACTTGATTTGCAACTAATTCAAACTGTGGCCAGTATTCGCGCATGCCATTAATGACGCCGCCATGGTAGCTAACCATATGATTATTAATCTCTATAACCTGTGTATTGCAACTCAAAAGCCTCGCTTTCCCGTTTTTAACCACACAAGAAATGCTTGCAGAATCACCTGGCTGGTAGGCCTGAATCACATGCGTGAGTTGCTTTTCATTGCGTTCTATCCAATCCTGTAAATCATCCGCATTATTAAAACACACCATATCGCTGCATCCCGCACCATCATTTGGTTTTGCAAGCCATATCCAATGACTTCTTGGCCAATTATCAAGCATATAAGTTGGTATGGTTGCGATGCCAGCTTTTTCTAAAGCTAAACAAGTTGCCATTTTTTCACTGCAAATTTTAATAGAAGCAGGCCCGCAGCCCAATACCAGCTTGCCTTGCAGTGTAGCCATTTGTGTTAAATAATGCAGTATGCCATCAGTTTCTGGTGCTATCAGCCAAACTGCATCTGCTTTTCTAATTTGCTCTTCCCAAATCTGCCAAATATCATCATGCATACCTACTTCTAAACACATATCGCAAAGCATAGACTGGCTTAGGCGAGCATCTAAAGTAGTGCTAATGGCATAAGGTAATGATGATAAATCACGCAGCAATGCATCCCGCATCAGCGCGCCTTCTGCAACAAGAGAATCAGGTAGAGACGCTGCACATAGGCCGCCGCCAGTGATAAACTCACAGACAAATATTTTCTCTAGCTTATGATTTTCGAGTTTAATAATGCAAATAATCCCAGTAATTGATTTATTAAATGGCCTTGTCGTGCATGCCAAGCAAGGCGCGCGTCAACATTACCAGCCAATAAATTCTTTACTTATCAATTCAAGCAAGCCACTGGATATTGTGGCAGCATTACTTGATTACTATCCTTTTCAGCAACTGTATATTGCAGATTTAAATGCCATAAAAAAGCTAGGTTCCACTAACTACAGCATTATTGAATCTATTGCTCATTATTTTCCAAATCTCAAGTTATGGATAGATGCCGGTGTCAGCAACCAAACCGACCTGGCTATTTGGAGCAATGTACATTCTAACTTGATTTTTGGCAGCGAAAACTTTTCTAGAATAGGAAATTTTCTAGCGCTGAATAAACAGCTGAATTCGGAGTTTGTGTTGTCCCTAGATTTCATGCCAAACGGCTACCAAGGTCCAATAGAGCTGCTGCAATCTAGTACATACTGGCCTGACGATGTGATTGTGATGTCGCTGGCAAATGTCGGAACAAACCAAGGCGTTAATACAGCACTAATAAACAAAACCTTACAACTTGCCCTGAATCGCAACATCTATGCGGCTGGTGGTGTGCGAGACGTTGGCGACTTGATAAAACTCAAGGACATGGGCGCACATGGCGCCCTAATTGCCACTGCGCTGCATCAAAAACAGATTACTTATCAGCAGCTTGACTCTTTAAGCAAATAAAAAACCCGAGCAAGCTCGGGTTTAAATTCAAACCGAGTTTTATTTACTCTAGATTTGCATGAATTGCACGCATACCTTCTTCAGTTAAACCTTTGGAATGTACTATCTCAGATATGATAGCCTCTAAGTAAATCAAGGATGAAAGCTCAAATTGCGCGCCCATAGGCATACCGTGTGTAAGTGGGAAGCTGTTATCATTACCAATTTGGATGTTCAAATCAGCTACTTCTGCCATAGGTGATTTCGCTTTCATTGAAACCACAGCCAGCTTAGCACCCACGGATTTTGCTTTTTTAACAAATGGCAACAAGGTTTCTGTGCCGCCTGAACCTGAAACCAGCACCAATAAATCACCTGCTTTAATGGCTGGAGTCACAATTTCACCCACCATGTTCACGTTATAGCCGCTATGCACCAAACGCATTGCGAAGAAGCGTGAAACCAAACCTGAACGACCTGCACCGCCTACAAATATGCGGCCTGCACCATCAATCAGCTTCATTAATTTTGCGGCATTACTTTTGTCAGTCTCAGATAAAATCGTTGTGAGTCTGTCTAAAATTAGTTTTTGATGATCCATATTAATTTCCCTTTTACTTATTGAAATAAAAAATCCCGACGCATTACTGGGTCGGGATTTTATCTGCTCATATCAATAATTACTTATTGATGATGTTAAATTAACCGTGAGCGATTTTTGTGATTTCAGCAGCAGAAGCAGCTGGATCAGCAGCACCGTAGATAGCAGCACCAGCTACGATGATTGAAGCGCCAGCGTCACGTACTTGTGCAGCTGTAGCAGCTTTAACGCCACCAGCAACAGAGATATCCACGCCTAATTTCAAGCCAGCAACCATTGCTAAGTCAGCAAATGGAGTTTGACCAGCAGCTTGTTGGTCTAAACCAGTGTGCACACCAATGATATGTGCGCCTAATTTTGCAACTTCTTTAGTACGTGATTCTTTATCAGCCACGTTGATCAAGTCAACTTGTGCTTTTTTACCGTATTTGTTTGCAACATCGATTACACCTTTGATTGTACCGATATCAGCGCAGCCAAGAACTGTACAGATGTCTGCACCAGCTTTGTAAAATGGCTCTGCTTCGTAGAAGCCAGCATCCATTGTTTTCAAGTCAACTAAGATTTTGTTGTTTGGGAATTTTGCACGTAATGTTTCAAGTAATTTGATACCGTTATGCTTGATGCATGGTGTACCGATTTCTAGAATATCAACGTGTGGAGCAACAGTAGCTGCTAAAGCAACAGTTGCGTCAAAATCTAATGAATCTAATGCCATTTGGGTTTGTGCCATGGTAACTTCTCCGATTAAAAATTTTTATTAAATTTACTATTTTAAACCAAAATACTTAAAGTACTTGATTAAGTTTTAGTTGTAACTATTTGATTAGTTACAAAGTTTGCTACTTTATTACAACTAAATCGTATTGCTAAACACCTAAAAAACGAGGCTCTTGTTAGTGTTTAGCGAATTTGAAGCTGGACCCTGAATCTTAAGGGCACAGCTTCATGTTGTCAATGTTAAACCACATTTAACCTCAACTTTAATAGCACTTAATTACGGTTAAATGACAACTTAAACAATTAAAGTTTCGCCGCCAAAGCAACTTCAAGCTTGATCTGATCGGCCACAAAACCACGAATACCTTCAGCCAATTTCTCTGTCGCCATCGCATCTTGGTTCAATTCAAAGCGGAACTCCTCCTCTGTCATTCTGGCTGGTTTGGCGGTTTTCGCACCGCCGTCATTCAGCACGCGAACCAGTGTGCCTTCAGTCGCAGCTAAATCTTGCAGCAAGTTTGGCGATACTGTTAAGCGATCACAACCTGCCAAGGCAATCAATTCGCCCGTGTTACGGAATGAGGCGCCCATCACCACCGTTTTGTAACCGTGCTCTTTATAGTATTTGTAAATAGCGCGCACAGAAACAACACCTGGATCTGTTTCTTGTGTGTACTCAGTACCTGGATTTTTCGCTTTGTACCAGTCTAGGATACGACCAACGAATGGGGAAATCAAGAATACACCAGCTTCAGCACATGCGCGTGCTTGGCCGAAACCAAATAACAATGTAAGGTTACATTGAATGCCTTCTTTTTCTAGGATTTCACCTGCTTTAATGCCTTCCCAAGTAGAGGCCAATTTAATCAACACACGGTCTTTGCTTACACCTGAGTCAGCGTAAAGCTGAATCAATTTGCGGCCTTTAGCCACCATCGCGTCCAAGTTAAAAGATAAACGCGCATCTACTTCAGTAGAAATGCGGCCCGGCACAACTTTAGTAATTTCTGTACCGATCAAGACAGCCAATTTGTCTGCGGCATTATCAATTTTTTGTTCTTTACTACCGCCTTGGGCTTTTGCATAAGCAATAGCGGTTTCAATCAATGCTGCGTATTGTGGTAATTGGCTTGCCTTTAACACTAATGATGGGTTAGTTGTAGCGTCTACTGGTTTAACACTTTTAATTGCTTCAACGTCGCCTGTATCGGCCACAATCGTGGTCATGCCCTTTAATTGATCTAATAAATTAGCCATTGCATCCTCCTAAAAAATTTAACGAAATTCTTATTGAAATTCAGACCTAGTATTGTAACTTAAAATAAATATTTTCAATACGCCCAACCTTACATTAGCGCATGTAAAAGCAAAGTAGCGACTGTTAAATCGGCGCTGGTGCCGGGGTTAAGGCTGCGTTTTTTAAGCGCCGCATCGAACGTAAGCAAAGTAGCTTGGTAATTTTTTGGGTTAAAGGCTTTTAAAAATTCCTCTTCGTGCGCAATTGCTTCGCTCCGCACCAACTCAGCGATGGTTTCACCATACTTACGCATAATATGACTATCTATAAATTTCGCCATAAAGTGCAAGTGCACCGCCGTTGCAGCCCAGGCGGGACGCTGCCACTTAGAAAATGCGTGCTGGTAGCATGCTAAACCATCTAGAATATCTGCATAGTTTTGAGCGTACTGTTGTGCAATCATGTCTCGTGGCGCGGCCTCCTGCATTGCTTGCAGCAATGTGCAGTTGGCGGACTGATGTACATCGTACTGCTCGCTGCTGCCTAAGCCTGCAGGATTCGCCAAGACAATGGCTTTAAACGTGAGCTCTGCGTCTTTTTGTGTAGTATTGGCTAATACGCCAAAAAGTTTAGTTAAATAATAAGATTTCTTGTCATCAATTAAAGCGGCATGAATCAATGGTGCACATAACAAGATCACACCCAAATTAGTATTGCAATGCACTGCATTTTGCGTTGCTTTTACACTTTCAAAAATACGTTCACCCAAAGTTAAATTAGGCTGCGCAATGACTTCTGATGCAGCTTCCGCACTTGCCATAAAATCTTGCACCGTCATGCCGTGTCCATCGGCAAAGATATGCACATTGCCGGGTTTCAATGCCTCAAGCTCCTCCAGGCATATAGCCTTAAAGATGTCAGCTAATTGTTTATTTAAATTCATGACTTAGTTTGTTAATTTTATTCAGGTTTGTCTTATTATATTCTGCTCAAAAAATCGCCCACTAGAACTTCTGCAATATTTGTGGAAGATACACTCTGTAAACCTTGCCAGGCAGGGATGCTATTCACTTCCAATACCCATACTTTTCCATTTTCATCACGAATAACATCAACACCGCAATAGCTTATATCAAGCACTGATGCGGCTTGCTGCGCAATAGCCAATACATCTGCCTCATCACCTTTAATGATATTAATGGACCTGCATTGTGCGCCTTGAGCAACATTATGCAACCAGTCTGCACCCGTTCTTTTCATCGCAGCAACAACTAGATTATTTACTACAAACACGCGGTAATCATGCGGCGCTTCAATAAAGCGTTGCAAATAATAAACGCCGTCAACAAACGCTTCCATGGGAACCGGCGGTTGAGCTTTATCCACGAGCCGTACACCCTGCCCTTGTGAGCCGAACAGCGGCTTGATCACCAGTTGGCCTCGTTGATTGACAATGTCATGTGCTTGATGACGCGATTCGCACACCCAAGTTTGCGGTGTTGCAACGCCATTTTGATGCAACAAAAAACTGGTCATGGCTTTGTCGACGGTGCGCTCTATCGCCCTGCCATCATTATAAACACTCACTCCCTGCAGTTTAAGCATGTGCAGAATATTTAAGCGCGTAGTGATTTGCTGCAAGGTGCCACTCGCAATGCCGCGTACAAATGCAGCTTTTGGCAAAGCCCTGAAACAAGGAATCCCGATTTCGGGCACTTCTCCAGATAAATCAATGAAGCAATCTTTCAACGAAACAAATACCGTCTCAATGCCGCGCGCTACAAAAGCCTGCTTTAATTGCTCGCCATGCCACCCTGCATCGTCAGTAAAAATAGGGATTTTCATAATCAATAATTAACTTTAATACTATCTGATATCTATTTGTTTTAGTTATTAAATGATTGGTTAATTAAAGTTTCATTTAGAGCGCCAGCTTCAAAACAACTTCCTGTTTGCAGATTAGTAATAGCAACTTTCGCAGGTGAAAATAACATTGGATCGATTTGATAAAAATCCATGTTGTAGGATTTAAATACTTCAGCAAAGGTTTTTCCATAATCTTTTGAAGCGCTGCTCGGCAAATCCCGCGCGAGCTTTTCTGCTGCTGCGTCACTGCAATTCACATTCAACTCAACCATTCCGCCAAACAAAATCGCATCATTGGTACGACCCATCGCCGTCATAAAGTCTTTTGATACTGGCGGCAAAACTGCCACGCCGCTACCGCTTACGATATCCTCCAACGGAAAATGTAACGTATGCGCCTTGTGCAGTGCAACCTCCAAAACCCTTGCCACCACTTGTGTTGCGCCAGCAATGCTAGAGGTTGGCGTTAAAATAAAGGTGAGATTCTCAGGCATAATTTGTGTGTCACGCGCAACTTTTTCAATTATTTCCTCAGGTGGAATTTTGTCTGTTTCCAACACCAGCACAGTTTTCTGAGCGACATCTTTGTAAGCTAATTCCTTAAATAATTCTTCGCGTTGAGCAATTGCTCTGGCCGGGCCGGAACCCAAGGAAAAAAACTTTTCAAAACTTAATGCCCAGCCTGCATATTGACTCGCAAGACACGCCAATACAGGGTTTTCAGACCGTACATAAATGCTCGAAGGCCAGTCTTTAAAATAAGAATTCTGCTGAAACGTCACTTGACCCAGGCCGCCCATGCATATTTCCGCGATCAAGCGCCCTGCCTCGGCGCTGCCCGCATGCTGAATGCCTGCATCGACAATGATTGCGCCCGAAGTATGCTGAGAAACACCCACATTTAAGGTTTTAGCTTGCGCAATTAGTGTTTCAAGCAATGGGCTGGAAAGCGCATGGATACTGGGCTGCAGACCTGCTGTTTTTGAGTTGTCTTCAATCATTTAGCGCCTTTAATTTTAACATTTCTCTTAGTTTATCCGCCCTTTGCAGCACTAAAGCCTGAACCTCATTGGCATGCTTCACCCCAATATTATCGGCCTCGGCAAGCACGCTGCAAATTGGTATGCCTATCGAGATTTTAACACCGGAAGCATCTTCCTCATTCGCGGGAATATCCGCTGCCCAACTTGGCCAATCAAAATCATGCGGGACTTCCATTTCATCATCTGCATATAAAATCAACTGCGCTTTAGAGATATTGGATTGTGGCGAAAAACTCGTCATATCGCCCGCACAGCTTTGTATATGCAAGGGTAATAAATTTTCATACAAGTGAAAGGTTGCGCCCAAGCGCGGATTCAGTTCCAGAACCCATAACTCATCGCCATCTAAAATCGCGTCTAAACTATTGATGCCACACAAGCTTAAAGTACTTGTTAACCGTTGCGCAGCAGACTCAAAAGCCTTGTGGATACTGGCTTGCAGCTCGACGTTGCTTACTGCGCCGGCAAAGCGATATGGCAATTCAGCGTTTGGCGAAATAAATTGCCGATTATACCCAATCGTTTTCGCTGACTTGCCATCAGCAACAAACAGCATGGATATTGGCGTTCCTGCAACTCTTTTTTGAAAATAAGTATTCCAAGAATAACCACCTTCTCTAGCTTGATTTGCAGGCTTAATGTGCATTCCACCTGAACCGCCTATTTGCTTTACAAGCCAGTCAGAATTCATCTCTGGTGCTTGTATTCGCACTTCGGGGTGCATGATTTTTAATTCATCCAATAACTTAAAAAAGCTAAAGTCCTTGGCTTGATTAAGTGCATCTGGTTCATTACCAATTAGCGGGACACGTTCAGCCACCCAAGCCAATAAATCCGGAGCACTATCGAACAAACTGCCGTACAAAAAACCGTCAATTTTCTCCAAATCAATTTGCAAGAATGCACGCTTAAAATCCGCCTTATCCACAGCATTTTCATGCATTTTTAGCTTGAATGTTTGTTTGGAAAATCGCTGGGTATCCGCATCTGCAAAGATATCCAGCGTAACAACCTCGTAACCGTTTTCCACCGCTGCTTGTGCATAGCCTCGTGCTGAAATAGCCGCAATAATGAGTTTTGACACGCTAAAATTTAAACCAAACTACGCGCTGTTTCAAACGCATGACTATAAGCTAAATGCAAAGGTGTTTCAGTTTTCAACACTTGTTGCAGCATTCTTTGCTGGGTCACATACTTTAAGTGGCCAATCGCCAAAGCGCCAATGCCAAGAATATGCATGCCTTCAATCTCTTTGCCATCACTCATCACATCGACACCTGCAACTCCAAGTGGAGCAACCGCATTTACATCTGCAATGATTTTAAGATTATGAGATGCTGTGAAGTGCGCGGTTTCTAACACACGCACGCCCGCCGCAGCGGCACAAATAGCCAAAGTAGCAAATTTCAATGCTGCAGTTTTAGCAGCATCACTTGTACCATCAACTACCTGCAAATCCACACCATAGCGCGTTTTTAGATTGTTAGCATAGGCCTGCATTTGCGCTACATCATGATGCGCCACTAATTGCACTGCAGCACCAATGTCTGCTGCAATCAAGGCCGTAGTAGTTCCAACTGTTCCGCTCGCACCAAAAATAATAATGGTTTGGCCGGCCAGCGTTTCGTTTTTCAACTTAAGGCACGCTTCAACTTTAGCCAACATAGCCGCAGCAGTAGTGAACGAGCCTGAGGGATCCGCCATTGTAGAAATTTCAAATGGTGTAAACATGGCATTTTTGGCAGCTGATTGCATTTCGAGCGCCACATGTATATCACGCCCACCAAAAAACAGTGCCTCGCGCTTGATGCCTGAAGGGCTGCGCGAAAACATGGCGTCCTGAGTCAAGGCAATTACTTCACTCTGCGCCACATTAGTATACGGTACAATTTTATCAAATCCCGAGTCAAACGCCATGTTCACATCAAATGGACTGACATTCTTAGCAGATGTAATAAGATGCAAGATTGAAACTTTTTCCATAACTTTTAACTTTCTAGAATGCTTGCGCCCGTGTTTTTGCCGTGCACGATTTGAAACGAAATATTATTAAAGTTTGAAAACTTCTGCCGCAAAAGCTTCAGCATTGCTCTAGCGCTTTCATCGTTTTCAAAAATCGCAAATCCGGTTGGCCCCCACGAACTTTGTCCAGCACACAACACATTGTTTTCATATAAAAATTTTAAGATTTCTGCAACATGTTTGCTTTTAAATAAACCACCCTGTATCGGAGAAAAGTATTCCCCGGTAGCATGTTGCAGCATATAAATAACGCGTGAAAACGTGGCGTAATCACGTTCTACTAATGCTGGCAAGGCTTGAAGCAGCACGCTGTGAGCCAATGTTTGTGCGGCATCCAGGCTTGCTTTTTGCAAACTATCAAAAGCTATTAATTCTTGCTCACCATGCACGCCTTGCTCGGTCTTATCAAAAATAAGCAAAATCGGCCAGTTTTCGGGAAAATTATGCCGCGCAATAACTGGTGGTGGCGTTTCTTTGGAGCCTCGACCGCCATCAACTATTAGCCCGCCATGCTCAAATGTGCCAATACCAATCCCGGAACGCTTACCACGCAATGCAACCCCAGCAATTTGTGGCACAGTCAAATCCAAATCAAATAGCCGATTCAAACCCGCGCCAATTGCCAAAGCCAATTGCGTGCCTGAACCCAAACCGACATGATCAGGTATAGATTTAACAATTTTAAGCGAAAAGCATTTGTCCAGCTTAAGTGATTTTCCTAAATTTTCGACGATCTTAATGACATTCTCATTGTTTTTAGCGTCAATTAACGTTTTTTCACTTTTTGCAACCTCAATTTGAATATATGGGGCATCTATAGCCACGCCCAAGCTGCCAAACATCCTGCCTGTGCTACCATTCAAATCGAAAAAACCCATATGCAAACGTGCGGTACTTTTAACGCTTACTTGGGTGGGCATTACAGCAGTCATAAATTTTCATTCAACATTTTTTTCGCTACAGAGCATTCCTGTTTGGCGGTAGCATATCCATCAGATTTCACATTTTAGCTGACAGAAATAACTTTGCTATACGCTAAGCATTATAAGCTTAGAATTTTTAATGATTAATCACTATTTTCAGGTGACAGCATCTATTAATTTAGGCAAAATGTAACTTAATTGTAAAAAAGAGTTTATTCCCCCAGTTTGAACATCGTCTAAGGAACCATCATGTCAGCCCACGTTATTCCATTTGAAAATTTACGTAATGTAGATGTACCTTCTGTTGGCGGTAAAAACGCCTCGCTCGGTGAGATGATTTCTCAGTTATCAGCAAAGGGCGTACGTGTGCCTACAGGTTTTGCTACCACGGCCGACGCCTACCGAGAGTTTTTGGCACAAGACGGATTAGACAAAAAAATAAATGCGCTGCTAGAAACGCTTAATGCTGACGATACGCAGGCTCTTGCAAAATGTGGCACACAAATTCGCGAATGGATTATGGCCGCCTCCTTCCCAGCAGCGTTAGATAAAGCTATCGCTGAAAACTATGCCATCCTGACGGCAAAATCTGGCAATGGTGCAACATTTGCGGTGCGCTCTTCAGCAACTGCTGAAGATTTACCTGACGCTTCTTTCGCCGGACAACAAGAATCCTTCCTGAACATTCAGGGCTTAGATAATATCAAGCACGCCATTCAAGAAGTATTTGCTTCTTTATATAATGACCGGGCAATTTCATACCGCGTACACAAAGGCTTTGTGCATGCGGACGTTGCCCTTTCTGCGGGCGTACAGCAAATGGTGCGTAGCGACATTGGCTGTGCCGGCGTAATGTTTACTATCGATACTGAATCCGGCTTTAAGGATGTAGTGTTTATCACATCTTCTTACGGTTTAGGTGAGACTGTCGTACAAGGTGCAGTAAATCCAGATGAGTTCTATGTTCACAAACCAACTTTGGCACAAGGCAAACCTTCTATTGTACGCCGCACCATGGGTTCTAAACTCATTAAAATGGTGTTTTCAGACGCAACTCGTGCTGGTAAAAGCACGCATACAGTTGATGTAGATTCCGTGGATAGCGACCGCTACTCTCTGTGTGACGCCGATGTTTTAGAGTTGGCGCGTTACGCCATGACCATTGAAGCACATTACGGTTGTCCAATGGATATTGAGTGGGGTAAAAATGGTGTAGATAACAAGCTCTACATTCTGCAAGCACGTCCTGAGACCGTTAAATCTCAAGAATCGGTTAATAACGTTACAGAAACATTTACATTAAACAAGCATAGCGAAAAACCATTGGTGGTAGGTCGTGCAGTAACCCAAAAAGTAGGCGTAGGCCCTGTGCGTATTGTGCTTGACCCAGCGCACATGCACGAAGTACAGCCAGGTGATGTATTAGTT
>Ga0209253_10002297_pt1 | contig 16928 bp, 13 predicted proteins | sample FrelakmetBRP12BR_FD_187145 | JGI IMG/M metagenome (GOLD analysis project Ga0209253, IMG submission 187145) | Freshwater lake sediment microbial communities from the University of Notre Dame, USA, for methane emissions studies - BRP12 BR (SPAdes)... | ecosystem: Environmental > Aquatic >...
CACCTTGACGCCTCAGTTCGGCACGAAGATCCACAAGCTGAACGGGACGGTGAACAGTCTTTCGACCCGCAAGGGGAGCAAGGCGCAGATGAAGCTGGAGGGAGCCGTGGACGAGTACGGGCTCGCGCGATTCTCCGGCGACCTGTTTCCGTTCGCACCCACCGATTACCTCAACGTTGCCGCCACGTTCCGCAACGTCGAGCTGACGAGCATGACGCCCTACTCGGCGAAGTTCGCCGGCTACCGCATCGCCTCGGGCAAGCTCAATGCGGACCTCCAGTACTTGATCCAGCAGCGACAGCTGAAGGGAGAGAATCAGATCATCATCGATCAGCTCACCCTGGGCGAGCGGGTGGAGAGTCCCGATGCGATCCAGTTGCCGCTCGAGCTCGCCATCGCACTGCTGAAAGATTCAGATGGCAAGATCGATCTCGGATTGCCGGTAAGCGGGAGTCTCGAAGATCCGCAGTTCAGCATCGGCGGGCTCATCTGGAAGGCGCTCGTCAACGTGCTCACCAAAGTCGTGACGGCGCCATTCCGAGCTCTCGGTGCCTTGCTAGGCATCGCAAGCGACAAGCTCGAAGGGGTGTCCTTCGACTTCGGCAGCGACGTGTTGCTGCCGCCGGAGAAAGAAAAGCTTACCCATGTGGTCGCCGCGCTCGAGAAGCGCCCGCAGCTCAAGCTCGGCATCCGGCCCGTCTACGCCCCTCAGGATGCCGATGCGATCCGGTCGGTGCGCGTCAGGCGGGAGTTGGCAGGGCGAGCCGGGTTCAAGCTTCAGGAAGGGGAAGATCCGGGGCCTCTTGATGCGAGCGACCCGAAAAACCAGAAGCTCATCCAGGCGCTCTTCGTCGAACGCTTCGGAAAGGATGAACTGCGCAAGGTTTCCGAGGCACTCGAGCAGGCTCAGACCGCGGACGGCAAAGTACCCCCCAAGGAGGCAAAGGAGCAGCTGCGGACGCAGCTGGCGGAAGCGCTCCTCGCGAAGCTCAACGAGAGCGAGAAGGTGAGCGACGAGGAACTGCAAGCACTCGCCCAGCGCCGGGCCGAGACGCTCAAGCAGGCTTTTGAGGCCGAGGGGAAGCTGCCGATGGATCGGGTCGCGATTGAACCGGTCGAGAAGGTGGAGGCGTCCGACATGAAAATGGTCGAGAGCAAGTTCGCGCTCGCATCGAAGTGATCGGTGCTTGCGCGCGGCGAGAAGATCGCTCGCGGTCCGAGCCCGGTTTGCCGTACTTCGCGTGAGCGAACCCTCCGCTTCCGTGACCCGCCAGGCGGCGCTCCTCGCGGCGCTTGCGAACCCTGCGTGCTATCCCCACGCCGTGGAGCGGATCGAGGTCATCGAGACCCATATCTCCTGGGTGATCCTAACCGGCCCGTACGCTTACAAGGTTAAGAAAGCGGTCGATCTCGGTTTCGTCGACTTCACCACCCTGCCGCTGCGCGAGCACTTCTGCCGCGAGGAGGTGCGTCTCAACCGCCGGCTGGCACCTGATCTCTACCTCGACGTCGTGGCAATCACGGGCAACGCGGACGCGCCGGTGATCGCCGGGGCGGGAAACCCGTTGGAGTGGGCAGTCAAGATGCGCGAGTTCGATCGCGGATCGGAACTCTCGCGCCTGGTGCCGAAGGGCGTCGTGCCTTCTTCAATAGCGGAAGAGATTGCTGACCGTGTCGCGGCATTTCACGAGACCTGCGAGCGAGACGTTGAGATCGACGGGTACGGTTCCCCTAGAGCCATCCGCGGACCGGTGCGCAACAATCTCGCGTCGCTGCGATCCATCGCCGACACCGAACTTCGAGAACGAGTCCGGCGGTTGCGAGAGTGGACCGAAGCCGAGCACCAGCGCTTGATTCCAACCTTTGATGCCCGCCGTGCCAACGGCATGGTTCGCGAGTGCCATGGTGATCTGCACCTTGCGAACATGGCGTTGGACGCGGGCCGGGTGCTGATTTTCGACTGCATCGAGTTCAACCCGAGCTTGCGGTGGATCGATGTGATGAGCGAAGTCGCCTTTGTCGAGATGGATCTGCGCCATTGGGGTCGACCCGACTTGGCGCGACGCTTCCTGAACCGATACCTCGAGCGGACCGGTGACTACAGCGGTCTTGCGGTGTTGCGTTACTACCTCGCGTATCGTGCCCTTGTGCGGGCAACGGTCGCTTCGATACGGGGCGCTCAGGCGGGTGTGGCCACGGGGGATGAAGCTCGGGACGTTCGCGCCTACCTGGAACTCGCGGAGCAGTTCACCGAGCGCGGTCCCCCTGCGCTGTACATCACGCACGGAGTGTCCGGATCGGGCAAGACCACCGTGACCTCTGCCCTGCTGGAAGCGGTGGACTTGATCCGGATCCGATCGGACATCGAGCGCAAGCGCGTTGCTGGGCTCGCGGCGGAGGCGCGCAGCGAATCGCCTCTCGGTGGGGGACTTTACACCTCGGAAGCCACGAAGTTCACCTACACACGGTTGCGAGACCTCGCAGAGACCGTTCTCAACGCGGGTTATGCGGCCGTTCTCGATGCGACCTTCCTGCAGCGTGGCGAGCGCGATGCCTGTCGAGCGCTAGCGCTGTCCCACGGGGTCGCCTGTCGAATCCTGGCGTGCCGAGCGCCTCCAGAGGTGCTGGGCAGCCGCGTCGCGATGCGGGAGCAGAACCGGCGGGACGCTTCGGAGGCGGGACTGGCAGTCCTCGAGAAACAGTCTCGGCAACCCGTCGATCTCTCCGCGGAAGAGCTGTCTTACTCCTTGATCATCGACACATCGCAGCCCGTCGATGTGCAGTCACTGGCTGCAGCGCTCGGAATCGGATGACCTCCGGTCAGAGACAGCTTACGGTTCAGTAAGCGGTTCCCTGGAAGGCATGATCGAGCGGAACCTCTTCATGTCGGTGTGGCGAGTGCGGGGAGGTGACCATGTCAGCACTGGAGCGCTGAAGATACGAGAGTACGGTGCTGTGAATGCGCCCATTGGTACTGACGAGGGTACCGCCGTCGAGGCGCTTGGAGCCGTCTGCCGCTGTCGCAATCCCTCCGGCTTCTTCAACGATGATCTTGAGGGCGGCGATGTCCCAAGGTTCGACGTCAAGGTCGACGGCCGCCTCGCCGGCTCCTTCTGCGACCCGTACATGCTGAAGAAAATCGCCCACCTCGCTCTCCGAGCGCACGTCGTGCAGCAGCTTGGTTATGCCCGGATAACGAGCAAGCGCCCGCGAGGTAGTCGGTGTGCCGTGGAAGATCCGGGACTCACGCAGGGTGCTGTGCTCCGAAACCCGTATCGGCTTTCCATCGCGATACGCACCGCTCCCGCGCGTTGCCCACCACCGCTGGCGGAGCGCTGGAGCAGTGACCATTCCCGCGACGATTTCACGGTTCACCTCGATTGCTAGCAGCGTCGCGAACACCGGGTCGCCGCGGATGAAGTTGAGCGTGGCATCAATCGGATCGATGATGAGCCGCGCAGTGCCCGTCCCTGGTCGCTCGCCGTACTCCTCGCCCAGTATCCCAAGCCCTGGCGCGGACTCGAGGAGCAACCCCTCGACCGAGCGCTCGATCTCGCGATCGGCTTCCGTGACCGGACTGCCGTCCGCCTTGTGAACGAGGGACAGGTCGGGCGTGCGGAAATGTCGCATGGCAACGCTGTCCGCTCGGTCGGCAAGCTGCTGGAGGAGGGCGAGCCACTCCTGGGGTCGAGTCGGAAGCATTCGAGCTGGATTGAAGTCGGGATTGCGCGCCGGGCAGTACGTCGACGCGAGACAGCGAGAACGTTGTCGAATGGTAACCACACTCGCCGCCAACGACAACCCCGCTGGCAAAAGCCCATCGCCAGTCCTATGATGCGCGGACATGCGCGACGACCCCGATAGCGGGAACCCGGTACCCGCGACCCGCAGGCTCAGGACTCCGGCGGGATGTTGACCTACGGCAGATTTCTAAGGAGTAGAGAAGGCGGCAGTGCACCGAAACGGCGCTTCTCGACCCGGCATTCGTGGGTAGGCACGATGCTGCCGTCCTCGTTAGCGGTCTCCAGGCGCACCGTGAATCCCCACAGATAGGCCAAGTGCCGCAATACTTCCTGGTACATCGGCGCGAGGGGGCGGCGATCGTGACGGTAGTGGCGCAGCGTCAGCGAACGGTCACCGCGGACGTCGACGTTCACTACCTGAATATTTGGTTCACGCTCACCGAGTCCGTATTGCTCAGCCAGCGTGTTGCGCAGGAGGCGGTAGCCGGCGTCGTCGTGAATCGCACCTACTTGGAGATGCGGCTGATCGTCGTCGTCGATCAGGCAGAAGAGCCGGAAGTCGCGCATCACCTTCGGCGACAAGAACTGCTGAATGAAGCTCTCATCCTTGAAGTTTCGCATCGCGAAATCGAGGGTCCGCCTCCAGTCGGACCCTGCTGCGTCCGGGAACCACCGCCGGTCCTCGTCGGTGGGCTCTTCGCAGATGCGCCGGATGTCCCGATACATCGCAAAGCCCAGGGCGTATGGGTTGATTCCGCTGTAATGGGGACTGTCGAAACCGGGCTGCGTGAGCACGTTGGTGTGCGAGTGCAGCACCTCGAACATGAGGCTGTCGGCGAGCAGGCCTTCCTCATACAGCGTCTGGACGATGGTGTAATGCCAAAAGGTCGCCCATCCCTCATTCATCACCTGCGTCTGGCGCTGGGGATAGAAGTACTGCGCAAGCTTGCGCACGATCCGCGCGATTTCGCGTTGCCAGGGCTCTAGCAGCGGTGCGTGCTTCTCCAAGAAATAGAGTAGGTTTTCCTGGGGCTCGGCGGGGAAGCGCTGTTCCTTGGGCTCGGCGCTTTCGGTCTGACGCGACGGCAGCGTGCGCCATAGCTCGTTGACCTGCAACTGCAGGTGCTCTTCCCGGTCCTTGAGACGCAGCTTCTCCTGGGCGAGGGACCGCTTCGCCGGGCGCTTATACCGGTCGACACCGAAGTTTGCGAGGGCGTGGCACGCGTCTAGCGTCCGCTCAACTTCTTCCTCGCCATGACGTTGCTCGCACTCGGCGAGGTACTGCCGCGCGAAAAGGAGATAATCGATGATGGCGTCAGGCTGCGTCCAAGTGCGAAAAAGGTAGTTCCCTTTGAAGAACGAATTGTGTCCGTACGACGCGTGCGCGATAACCAGCGCCTGCATGGGCATCGTATTCTCTTCTAGCAGATAGGCGATGCACGGGTTGGAGTTGATGACGATCTCGTAGGCGAGGCCCATGCGGCCCCGCTTGTAGGTTTGCTCGGTGGCGAGGAAGCGCTTGCCGAAGGACCAATGGTAGTAGCCAATTGGCATCCCATTGGATGCATACGCATCCATCATCTGCTCGGCGCTGATGATTTCGATCTGGTTCGGGAAGGTATCGAGCCCGCAACTCTCGGCTACGCGAGCGATCTCCCGGTCGTAGCGTTCGACGAGGCCGAATGACCATTCGGACCCGCCGGGAAGCGCGGCAGTGGAGCGCCGATTGAGCGCCGGGACCGTTATGCCAGCGTCCTCTAGATCTTGGCTTCCGGGCGAGGGAACCTGGACCGAGACCGCGGGCCGCTGCCCGGATGCTTGCTCGTTCGAATCCATCGTCGCGTTTGCCTACTCAGGCCACCGTCCTCGCCCGTTCTTTACGGGCAAAGAGGTCGCGGAGTGCGGGATAGATGTCGGCCCGGTCACGGATGCGACCCAACGCGAGGTTGGGACGCAGCGCCCGAACCTGTTCGTACTGAACCCACAGGTTTTGCGGCTCGCCCGTCGTGATCTCAACATACACCATGTACTGCAACATCGGCAGCAACTCGTTCAGCAGGATTTCCCGACACTTCGGCGAGTCGCTTTCCAGGTTGTCTCCGTCGGAGGCCTGCGCGACGTAGACGTTCCATTGATCGAGGGGAAAGTGCTCCTTGATCTCGCGAATGGTCATCTCGAGGGCGCTTGATACCCGGGTTCCACCGCTTTCGGTTGAATGAAAGAACTCCTCTTCGTCAACGAGCTTCGCTGCCGTATGGTGCCGAATGAAGACGACCTCGATCCGCTCGTAGTGGCGCTTGAGGAACAGATGCAGGAGGATGAAGAAGCGCTTCGCGAGGTCTTTTCGCGCTTCGTCCATCGACGCGGATACGTCCATCACGCAGAACATCACCGCTTGCGCGACAGGCATCGGCTGCGTGACCCGATTTCGATAGCGAAGATCGAACGTGTCGATGAACGGAATTCTGGCGATTCTAGAGCGAAGCTCGGCGCGCTCGCGCAGGAGTTCAGCGACTTCGGCATTCGAGGATTCGGCGGCCTCGCCACCGAGGAGATCGAGGGCCTCGTTGATCTCCCGCAGCCGCGCGATGGCGGTCGCCGAAAATGCAATGCGACGCGCGAGGGACTCTCGCATCGTGCGAACGACCGCGAGACTGGACGGCGTTCCGTCCGTTCGATAGCCCGCTCGAACACGCCGGTGGTGCGGGACGGCGGTGAGCTGAGTCTTCACAAGGTCGGGCAGCGCCATATCCTCGAAGAAGAAATCCAGAAACTCCTCCCGTGATAGCCGGAAACGGAAGCTATCCTCGGCTTCACCATCCTGGGACGCACCGCTGCCGCCAGCCCCGGCCCCACCGCTCGGGGGACGCTGAATCGCATCGCCCGTCACATACTCCTTGTTCCCGGGTAGGACGATCTCTCGCCGGCCGCCGGTGCCGTGGGAGAAGACGGGTTCCTTGATGTCCCGCGCCGGGATGGAAATGCTGGCATCACGATCCGCCTCGGCGATCTTGCGGCCCGAGACGGCATGCGCGACCGCTTCCCGTACCTGGGCGCGATAACGGCGAAGGAAACGCTGCTGATTCACAGCGCTCTTGTGCCGCGGGTTCTCCCGCCTGTCGATGATGTCAGCCAACTGGCGAGTGCCTATTCACCCCAGCCGGCCGGTTGCAGTGAAATGCGCCACGCATGGCCCGCAAGGTTCCACCGGACCGCCGGCCAGCCTCCTTTCCGAGTCTCTCCCCTCTCTGATCGCTTCGGATCGCAACGCATTCAGATGCATAGACTGTGAACCGGCCTTAACTCGATTTCCTCACGCGCAGATACCATTCGACGAGCAGACGCACCTGCTTCGACGTATAGCCCTTCTCAACCATCCGGTCAACAAAGTTTTGGTGCTTCTTCCGCTCCTCTTCAGAGGCCTTAGCATTGAACGAGATCACCGGGAGTAAGTCCTCGGTCGTCGAGAACATCTTCTTCTCGATGACGGAGCGAAGCTTCTCGTAGCTCGTCCACGAGGGATTCTTACCCCCGTTTGCCGCGCGGGCACGGAGCACGAAATTGACGATCTCGTGCCGGAAGTCTTTCGGATTCCCGATGCCGGCAGGTTTCTCGATCTTTTCGAGTTCGTCGTTCAAAGCGGATCGGTCCAGAATCTCACCCGTGTTCGGATCGCGATACTCCTGGTCCTGAATCCACAAATCCGCGTACGTCACGTACCGATCGAAGATATTCTGACCGTACTCCGAGTAGGACTCAAGGTAAGCGGTCTGAATCTCCTTGCCGATGAATTCTACGTAGGGCGCGGCGAGATGCTCCTTCACGAACGCCAGGTACCGCTTTTCCGCCTCCGCGGGGAACTGCTCGCGCTCGATCTGCTGCTCGAGGACGTAAAGCAGGTGGACCGGGTTTGCGGCGATCTCGCTGTGGTCAAAGTTAAAGACCTTCGACAAGACCTTGTAGGCGAACCGTGTGGACAAGCCGGTCATGCCCTCGTCGACCCCCGCAAAGTCGCGATACTCCTGCATTGACTTTGCCTTCGGGTCCACGTCCTTGAGGTTCTCGCCGTCGTAGACCCGCATCTTGCTAAACGTGCTGGAGTTCTCCGGCTCCTTGAGGCGCGTGAGTACCGCGAACTGCGCCATCATCCGCAAGGTCCCTGGCGCGCAAGGCGCCAACGCGAGGGATGAATGCTTGATCAGCTTCTCGTAGATGCGGATCTCATCCGACACCCGCAGGCAATAAGGCACCTTGACGATGTAGATCCGGTCAAGGAAGGCTTCGTTATTCTTGTTGTTGCGGAAGCTCTGCCACTCCGACTCGTTCGAGTGGGCGAGGACAATGCCGTCGAAGGGAATCGCACCGAACCCTTCCGTTCCCTTGTAGTTTCCCTCCTGGGTGGCGGTGAGCAGGGGGTGGAGCACCTTAATTGGGGCCTTGAACATCTCTACGAATTCGAGCAGTCCCTGGTTGGCAAGGCACAGGCCCCCCGAATAGCTATAGGCATCCGGATCGTCCTGGGCGTACTGCTCAAGCTTCCTGATATCCAGCTTGCCCACCAGCGACGAGATGTCTTGGTTGTTCTCGTCGCCCGGTTCGGTCTTGCACACGCCGACTTGCGCGAGCGTAGAGGGCCGCAGCTTTACGACCCGAAACTTCGTCAGATCTCCACCGTACTCCGCAAGCCGCTTCACCGCCCAGGGCGAAGGGATCGGGTCGAGGTAACGACGCGGAATGCCATACTCGGCCTCGAGCACCGGCCCGTCTTGCTCTGGCGCAAACAGCCCGAGCGGAGTCTCGTTAACAGGCGAACCCTTCAACGCGTAGAACGGCAACTGTTCCACAAGGTGCTTGAGTTTCTCGGCCAGCGAACTCTTGCCGCCTCCGGGCGGGCCGAGCAGATAGAGAATCTGCTTGCGCTCTTCAAGCGCTTGCCCCGCATGCTTAAAGTAGGCGACGATCTGTTCGATCGTCTCTTCCATGCCGAAGAAATCCTTGAAGGCTGGATAGACGCGAACGATCTTGTTGGAAAAAATGCGCGACAACCGAGGATCGGTGCGCGTGTCGATCATCTCCGGTTCGCCGATCGCCATGAGCATGCGCTCGGCTGCGGTGGCATATGCAAGAGGATTGGAGCGGCAGAGCTCGAGGTATTCGGCCAAAGAATACTCTTCCTCGAGCCCACCCTCATACCGCTCACGGAAGCGCTCGAGAATACCAGCCCGGGGTTCGTGCGCGCCGCGGCTCACCGCCGGTATAGCACCAGCCTCTCCGAATGCCGAGAGGACCTGCGTCGGATTACCTTCCATTCAAACCTCCCTGCCGTCGGCCACTACCGAGCCAGCTACGCCGGGGCCTCGCTTGCGTCCGCCTGGATAGACATATTGGCACAGCTTCGAGCCGATCGGTCATTAGCGAATTTCGCGCCAATCGCCAAATTCTGACAACATGCCGACGCCAAAAGTTGCCTGTTCTGGTGAAGTGAGACCGGCGCGACAGACATCTTGCTCTCAGTCCGATCCGTTCCTTAAAAGACCTGGTTCAGGCGCCTTGACGCTGCGGTCGACGCCTGGGCAGACAACCAGGGCAATCGAACTCACCCCCGGCTTGTGCACTCAGTTACTTCGAATCTCGCTCCTTTGGCCGTGAACGGCTGTGAAATAATCTCGCGTCTGCACCCTACTTGGAGAACTTGTGTCCCGATGCCTGTGATTAGACTACCCGACGGGTCCGAACGGACATTCTCGCAGTCTGTGACCGTTGCGGAGGTGGCGGCCTCGATCGGCTCGGGCCTCGCGCGCGCTGCGGTCGCGGGCCGGGTCGACGGCCGCATCGTCGACCTGTCCTTCTCGATCGAACGGGACAGCGAGATCGCGATTGTTACCGAGAAGGATCCCAACGCCCTGCAGATCGTCCGCCATTCAACTGCGCACCTGCTCGCTCACGCGGTGAAGGAGCTCTTCCCGGAAGCCCAAGTGACCATTGGCCCGGTGATCGACAACGGGTTTTACTACGACTTCTCGTTTAGCCGGCCCTTCACACCGGAGGACCTCCTCGCCATCGAAAAGCGCATGACCGAACTGTCGAAGCGCGACATTCCGGTGGTCCGCGAAGTCTGGGACCGCCAGGACGCGGTTAACTTCTTCAAGAAGGCTGGCGAGCACTACAAGGCGGAGATCATCGAGCGCATCCCTCCTGGCGAGGCGGTGTCGCTGTATCGGCAAGGTGACTTCATCGATCTTTGCCGCGGCCCGCACGTCCCGTCGACCGGGCGTTTGCGGGTCTTCAAACTCATGTCCGTCGCGGGGGCGTACTGGCGTGGCGACTCGAAAAACGAAATGCTGCAGCGGATCTACGGCACGGCCTGGATCAAGAAGGAGGACCAGGACGCTTATCTGCACGCGCTCGAGGAGGCCGAGAAGCGCGACCACCGCAAGCTCGGCCGGCAGCTCGACCTCTTTCACCATCAAGACGAGGCGCCTGGGATGGTGTTCTGGCACCCGCGGGGGTGGGTGCTCTGGCAGCAGATCGAGCAGTACATGCGTGCGGTCTTTCGCGACAACGGCTACCACGAGATTCGCACACCGCAGGTGATCGATCGGACCCTCTGGGAGCGGTCGGGGCACTGGGAGAATTTTCGGGACAACATGTTCACCACCGAGTCCGAGTCGCGCGATTTCGCTGTCAAGCCCATGAACTGCCCGGGACATGTGCAGGTTTTCAACCAGGGGATCAGGAGCTATCGTGACCTGCCGTTACGCCTTGCGGAGTTCGGTTCCTGCCATCGCAACGAGCCGTCGGGCGCATTGCACGGATTGATGCGTGTACGGGCCTTCACCCAGGACGACGCACATATCTTCTGCTCGGAAGGTGAAGTCGAGGGAGAGGTAATCCAGTTCATCGATCTGCTCGAGCGGGTCTATGCCGATTTCGGTTTCGACCACACTCTTGTGAAGCTTTCGACGCGCCCGCCGAAGCGCGTTGGGACCGACGAGCAGTGGGACCAGGCGGAAGCCGCGCTGGTCTCGGCTTTGCAGAAGAGTGGTCGTGAGTTCGATATGCAGCCGGGCGAGGGCGCGTTCTACGGACCGAAGATCGAATTCTCGCTGAAGGATAGCTTGGCGCGGGTCTGGCAGTGCGGAACAATCCAGCTCGACTTCTCGATGCCTGGTCGCCTCGGTGCAGAGTATGTAGCCGAGGACAACAGCCGCCGCGTACCGGTGATGCTCCACCGGGCAATCCTCGGGTCCATGGAACGCTTCATCGGTATTCTCATCGAACACCACGGAGGCGCCTTTCCGCTATGGCTCGCCCCGGTGCAGGCTGTGGTGATGAACGTATCCGAAGGGCAGGGCCCATACGTGAGCTACGTGGTGGCGCGGCTGAAGGCGGCCGGTATTCGCGCCGCGGCCGACTTGAGAAACGAGAAGATTGGCTATAAGATTCGAGAGCACAGTTTGCAGAAAGTGCCCTACCAGCTGGTGGTTGGCGAGCGTGAAGTCGCCAGTGAATCGGTGGCGGTGCGTGCCCGGTCAGGCAAGGATTTGGGCATAATGCCTGTCGAGAAATTGCTTGGGCGGCTAACGGCGGAGGTTGCGGCGCGGCGTGCCGGAGCGGACTGATTGGGCATGGAGCCGCGATGGGTGCGTCACATGCGCGGTAGCCTTAAGGTAACAAGCGTGGAGGAATTCGCATAAGTCAGGAAAAGGAGTTGCGGATCAACGGTGAGATCAGTGCGCCCGAGATCCGGCTGGTCGGTTTGGAAGGGGAGCAACTCGGGATAGTAAGTCTCGCGGTTGCCAATGCCATCGCCGAGGAGAAACAAGTCGATCTGGTGGAGATTGCGCCCATGGCGCATCCTCCGGTATGCCGATTGATGGACTACGGCAAGTACAAGTACCGGGAGAGCAAGAAGCGGCACGAGGCCAAGCTCAAGCAGAAGCAAATCCAGGTCAAGGAAATCAAGTTTCGCCCCGGAACCGACGAAGGCGATTACCAGATCAAACTAAGGAATCTGGTTCGGTTTCTCGAGGAAGGCGACAAGACGAAAATTACGTTGCGCTTCCGCGGCCGGGAAATGGCTCACCAGGAATTCGGCGTTCGCCTCCTCGAGCGAATCAAGACGGAGCTGGAACCGCACGGGGTGGTGGAGCAGTTTCCCAAGATGGAAGGGCGGCAGCTGGTTATGGTGATGGCGCCGAAGAAGAAGTAGGGCTGTAGGGAACTTGCAATGCGTTACCGGCACGAGCCGGAATCACAAGTGATGTCGGGTCGACAAGTGCTTCTTTCATAGCCACCCGGCGTCAAGCCATAACGAAGGAGTCGTCATGCCCAAGATGAAGACCAAGCGGGCCGCCGCGAAGCGTTTCCGGCCGCAAGGCAGCGGTGGAATCAAGCGCACGAAGGCGTTCCTCCGCCACATCCTTACGAAGAAGACCACCAAGCGCAAGCGGAACATGCGCGGCACGACGCGGGTCGCGAGCGCCGACGTGCATGGCGTGCGTTCCATGTTGCCGTACGCGTGAGGGAGCAGAGCCGTGCCAAGAGTCAAACGAGGTGTAACGGCGCACGCGCGCCACAAGCAGGTGATCGACGCGGCCAAGGGGTTCCGGGGCCGCCGAAAGAACGTCTTTCGCATCGCCAAAGAGGCGGTGATGAAGGCGGGGCAGTATGCGTATCGTGATCGCCGGGTGAAGAAACGCGAATTCCGCGCCCTCTGGATTGCGCGGATCAATGCCGCGGCCCGCGAATGCGGCCTGTCCTACTCGGCATTCATGAACGGACTCAAGAAGGCTTCGGTCGAGGTGGACCGCAAGGTTCTGGCCGATATCGCCGTGCATGACAGGGACGCCTTCGCCCGCTTTGCTGCCCGGGCGAAGGCGAGCCTCGGCCTCTAAGGCTCGCGAGCGTGACAAAAGGAGGCGGAAGCCTCCTTTTTTTTGCCAACTCGGAATTCGGTTGAAACGATAAGGTTTGAGATGCAGGATCTGGATGTCATCGCGGGTGAGGCGCTCACGCTTTTCTCTGCAATCGACGACCCGGACGAGCTCGAACGGGTCAAGGCGCGTTTCCTGGGGAAGACGGGTGCTCTCACGAACCTGCTCAAGGGTCTCGGAAAGCTGCCTGCCGCGGAACGCCGCGCCGCGGGCACTCGCATCAACGAGGCGAAGGTGAAGCTTGAAGAAGCGCTAAGCGCCCGTCGCGACGCGATTCGCACGGCGCGCTTGGAGGCACGGCTGCGGGAAGAAGCCCTCGACGTGACGCTGCCTGGTCGCGGCTTGGGTCGCGGCGGGTTGCACCCGATCACCCGCACCCTCGATCGCATCGCGCTTCTATTCAATTCGCTGGGATTCGAGATCGCGTCCGGCCCCGAAATCGAGACCGACTTCTACAACTTTACCGCGCTCAACACGCCAGAAGACCATCCCGCCCGCTCGATGCACGACACCTTCTACCTGGAAGGGGGCGAGTTCTTGTTGCGCACCCATACGTCGCCGATTCAGATTCGCTACATGGAAACTCATCGGCCGCCGATCAAGATCATTGCGCCGGGACGGGTGTATCGGGTCGACTACGACGCCACCCATTCGCCGATGTTTCACCAGATCGAGGGCCTGTGGATCGACCGTGAAGTGAATTTTGCTAATTTGCGGTTTGTCCTCACCGACTTCCTGCAACGGCTGTTTGAGCGGGAGGATCTAGCAGTGAGATTCCGTGCGAGCTACTTTCCGTTCACGGAGCCCTCGGCCGAGGTCGACATGAGCTGGGGGACGGGGCGCTGGCTCGAGATCGGTGGGTGCGGAATGGTCCATCCGAACGTGCTGCGGCAGGTAAACATCGATCCCGAGGCTTACCAGGGGTTCGCGTTCGGCATGGGCCTAGATCGCATCGCCATGCTGCGCTACGGCGTCGACGACCTCAGACTGTTCTTCGAGAATGATCTGCGCTTTCTTAAACAGTTTAGCTGATCGTCGGCCTGCACAGCCCATCAGTCTCTCGATCGGGCCGTAAGCCGATGAAATTTTCGGAACATTGGCTGCGTACTTTCGTCGACCCTGCGCTGGACACGGGTGCGCTCGCGCACGCGCTCACGATGGCTGGACTCGAGGTCGAGGACGTGGCGCCCGCCGCTCCCGGTTTCACGGGAGTCGTGGTGGCAGAGGTCTTGAGTGCTGCACCGCATCCCGGAGCGGATCGCCTGTGGGTATGCGAGGTAAATGCGGGCTCCGGACCAACCCGAACCATCGTCTGTGGCGCTCCGGACGTTGACGCAGGTCTCCGGGTGCCGTGCGCGCTGCCGGGCGCGAAGCTCCCGGGCATGCAGGTGCATGAGGCGAAAGTACGTGGCGTGGTCTCCGCCGGCATGCTCTGTTCTGCGAAGGAACTTGGACTGAGCGACGACGCCTCGGGTTTGCTGCATCTTCCAGCGGATGCACCCGTGGGTGCTGACTTTCGCGGCTACTACGAGCTCGACGATTGCCTGCTTACGCTTAAGCTCACCTCGAACCGCGGCGACTGTTTGAGCGTGCTCGGCATCGCGCGGGATGTCACAGCGCTTACCGGGGCGCCGCTGCGCACCGTGGAAACTGAGCCGGTTGTGGCCAGCTGTGCCGACCGCGTTCCAGTGCACATCGAGGCGACCGACGCCTGCCGTTGCTACTGTGGGCGCATCGTGCGCCGGGTGAACGTCGAGGCGGCGACGCCGCTCTGGATGCGTCGGCGCCTCGAGAAAAGCGGCTTCCGCTCAATCAGTGCGGTAGTCGACATCACCAACTACGTCCTGCTCGAACTCGGGCAACCGCTGCACGCATTCGACCTTGCGAAGCTCAGGGGTGACATTCATGTGCGATTTGCGCGCCCCGGCGAACACCTGCTCTGTCTCAACGAGCAGGATGTCGCGCTCTCTCCTCAGTACCTGGTGATTGCCGACGCCGCGGGGCCCGTTGCGCTGGCGGGGATCATGGGAGGCAAGCCGACAGCAGTGGACGGTAACACCGTCGACCTCTTCCTCGAAAGCGCGTTCTTCGAACCGAAAGTAATTGGCGGGCGGAGTCGCGGGCTGGGCTTTGCCACCGATTCGTCCCACCGTTTCGAGCGCGGTGTGGACTTCGGGATGACTGCTCGAGCGCTCGAGCGGGCGACTCGCTTGATTCTGGACTGTTGCGGCGGCGAGGCAGGTCCGGTCACCGAAGTGCGTACCCATCTGCCGCCGCGCCCTGCCGTGCGGTTGCGTCCGAGGCGCGTGCCGAAGTTGCTCGGCATCGACCCGGGCATCGACACCGTGTCCGCCATCTTCGAGCGGCTTTCCATGGCTGTCCAGCGGGACGGCGACATGCTAGTGGTTACCCCCCCTTCTTTTCGCTTCGACATCGTCACTGAGGAGGACTTGGTCGAGGAAGTCGCCCGAATTCACGGCTACGACCGCATCACACCGCAACCCGTCGTCACCGAACCTGCCATGCTGGCTTACCCAGAGTCTATGCGACCGTTGCGCGAACTGCGATCTGCTCTTGTGCTCCGCGATTATCAGGAGGTCGTCACGTACGCGTTCGTCAGTTCGGAATGGGAGGCGGACTTCGGCACCACGTCGGCCTTGCAGCTCGCCAATCCGATCGCCGCCCAGATGAGCGTCATGCGGTCGACCCTGCTGGGCGGCTTGGTCGACCGCTTACGTTTCAACCTGAACCGACGCCAGGGTCGAGTTCGCCTGTTCGAGCTTGGCACCGTCTTCCTGGGCACGGAGGAGGAGCGGCAGCCGTCCCGTCTCGGAGGGCTTGCCTATGGTTCGGCCGTCCCGGAGCAATGGGGTACCGCCGCCCGGAGCGTCGACTTCTACGATCTTAAGGGGGATCTGGAGGCCGCGTTCCACCCCCTTGCGCTTTCCTTCCAACCGACTCAACACCCCGCGTTGCATCCTGGGCGCGCCGCGCGCGTATTCGTGGACGGGCACGCGACGGGTTGGGCCGGCGAGCTGCACCCGCGATGGCAGCAGAAATACGATCTGCCGCTGCCCCCGGTTCTGTTCGAGTTGGATGTGGAGCGTCTCCGGCTTCTCCCCGTCCCTACCTACATGGAAATCTCGCGCCTTCCGTTACTGCGGCGGGACATCGCACTCGTCGTGGACGAACGGGTCCCGGCGATGGCGCTCCTCGGTTGCCTGCGGGGGGCTTCGCCGCGGGTCGTTTCGGAGGTGGCGCTGTTCGACGTATATCGCGGTAAGGGCTTGGATTATGGGAAGAAAAGCCTTGCCTTTCGCATCCTCTTGCAAGATACTCGAAAGACTCTGACCGACGAGGAAGCCGATGCCGTGGTGGCAATGCTCATCACGGCTGCGGAACAAGAACACGGTGCGAGCCTGCGCGGTTAGCGGGCTTCCAAAGAAGGGGATAGCATGACGCTAACGAAGGCCGATCTGGCCGATATGCTGTTCGAAAAGGTTGGGCTGAACAAGCGCGAAGCGAAAGACATGGTGGAGTCCTTTTTCGAGGAAGTGCGAGTTGCGCTTGAAGCGGGGGAGGGCGTCAAACTCTCCGGCTTCGGCAATTTCCAGCTGCGCGACAAACCGCAGCGGCCGGGGCGCAATCCGAAAACGGGAGAGGAGATTCCCATTACGGCGCGGCGCGTGGTCACCTTCCACGCGAGCCAAAAGCTGAAGGCGATGGTGGAACAGAATGCCGGCGGCGCAGACGCCGGCTAGGCAGCCGCTTCCGCCGATCCCCGCGAAGCGCTACTTCACAATCGGTGAGGTTTCCGAGCTCTGCGGCGTCAAGCCGCACGTGCTTCGCTACTGGGAGCAGGAATTCGCGCAACTCAAGCCCGTTAAGCGACGGGGCAACCGCCGCTATTACCAGCACCAGGAAGTGCTGCTGATTCGGCGAATTCGCCAGCTTCTGTACGAAGAGGGCTTCACCATCAGCGGCGCCCGCAATCGCCTCGAAGCGGTCAGTCAGGAAGGGAATCGTCGCTCCGTCGCTCCAGCCGGCAAGCTCGACTTCGCGCAGCTAAAGAACGAGCTGCGGGGTCTCATAGAGTTCCTTCGAACCCCTTGAACTCTCCCGCTTTGTCCTGCGGTGCAGGCTGAGGCGGGGAACCTTCTGCTATAATCGCCCGCTCTCGGGGCGTAGCGCAGCCTGGTAGCGTACCTGCATGGGGTGCAGGTGGTCGGAGGTTCAAATCCTCTCGCCC
>Ga0209253_10002298_pt1 | contig 16926 bp, 15 predicted proteins | sample FrelakmetBRP12BR_FD_187145 | JGI IMG/M metagenome (GOLD analysis project Ga0209253, IMG submission 187145) | Freshwater lake sediment microbial communities from the University of Notre Dame, USA, for methane emissions studies - BRP12 BR (SPAdes)... | ecosystem: Environmental > Aquatic >...
CGATCGCAGATGGCTTTGATCCTTGACGGAGTGAGGGGGAACGACAGTTCTTTGGGATCCATCACCACATAGTCATTGCCCAGCCCATGTCCTCGGAAAAATCCGTTCTTCATCCTTGCAGCCTCCAGGATTCGCCAATGGTCACTGGTCAATTGTCATTGGTCAATGGTCAGTAGTCAAGAGTCGTTCGCGCAGCCAGGATGTCTTGGCAGCTATCCTGCCAATGACTGTTGACCTTCTTTACCAATGACTATTGACCACTGACTAATGACCCTCTTCCTGCCATGAGGGCACACAGAAGGGGAAGAGGCTGTAGGGTACTTGGTCAACGGTCATTGGCAAGAGACTCGATCCCCTCTTCTACCATTGACTCTTGACCAGTGACCAATGACGCGCCCTAAACGATCTTCACGCCAGAGGGGCGCTCGATGAGTTCGATTTCGTACCCATCCGGGGCATCGATGAAAATGAAGCGGCTGCCGGAGGAGGATTGTGTGGGTCCATCTGTGATCTTGACGCCCTTCGCATTGAGCGATGCAATGGAGTCGTCGAGGCTTTCGACTTCAAAAGCGAGATGGACGAGGTCTTCCTGCACCTTCACTGGTCCGCTTGGAGGAAAGCTGGTCAGCTCAATCAGCTCCTCGCTGTTGGGAACTTTCAAAAAAGCCAGATGTGAGCCTCGCGGCGACGTCTTCCGTTCCAGGACTTCAAGCCCCAGCACCTCCGTATAGAACCGGATCGTCTGCTCCATGTCGCTAACGCGCATGCGGGTGTGGAGGAGCTTCTTAACGCGCATAGGGATTACAAATGGTAAATGGCAAATGGGTGACGGTTAATGGACGATGGTTGACAAAGACAAAATCCGACCGAATCTTTCCGTCTTCATTAACCATCGGCCATTCTCCATGAACCATTTCTTCTCTGCGACCATTCACCATCAACCATTCTCATTTCTCCCTCGCTGGGCCGCCCGTCTTGCGCAGCAGAATTTCGGCGCTGCCCGGGATCAGGAAATTCGGCATGGGGCCGATCTCCTGGTAGCCCTGCTTCTTGTAAAAAATCCTGGCTTGATCGTTGAAGTCCGATACGCAGGCGAACAGGTTCTTCGCTCTCGCAAAGACCGCTGCTTCAATGTGGGCGAGCAGCCGCTTCCCCAGCCCCATGCCTTTTGCCCAGTCCGCCACGCCAAGCAGCTCTAAATAGTCGCCGAGCAGAAACTTCTGACGAACGATCGCGATACCGGCCACTCTGCCGTTCTGATCCACGACGTAGCTGTCACGTCCCTGGGGAAGCGGTGTGAAATATTTGTCCCAATCTTTGGCTTGGTAACCCAGCCGTTTCCAGGGGTCGGAGGCTGCGAGCAGCTCAATGACTGCTGCCCGATCTTCCTCCGTCATAGGGCGCACGATCGGATCGGTCATGGGGCTGCCTGGCTACAGTGCAAGAGATCACTCACCGTCATGGGAATGAGGTGTCGCTCCGGCAAAAGATGTGTCTGGAGGTCTTGTACTGCTTCGTGCGTATGTTTCCCCTTTCCGTTCGCATGCATCACAATGACACTGCCCTTCCGGACATACCGCTTCAGTCTGCCCTCGATTTGGTTCGCCGTAAGCGTGGGGTCCGGATCGCCGGACACGACATCCCAGAGAATAAACTGAAGGCCGAGGGATCTGGTCACGTTGACGGTGTCGTCGTTGAACTCCCCGTAGGGAGGACGAAACAGGGTCGCGTCATGATTGTATTTGGCTTTGAGCAGACGAACCGGCCCGAGGATTTCCTGCTTCTGCTCCTCTGCCGAATGGAGCGGCATATGCGCATGGACTTCCCCGTGGGTGCCGACTTCAAAGAATGGAACCTGAAGGAGGGCCTTCACTTGCCGATCATGTTTCATGATCCACTTTCCAGACATGAAAAAGGTGGCGGGGATCTTCTGCTCTATCAAATAGTCGATCAGCGCTTGATCGTAGCCCGTTCCGTTACGCACCGGGCAGAGATCGAACGTCAGCGCCACTCCGGGACAAGAGGGTGGCCCAGACTTGATCACCTGAGCCTCCGTAAAGGAGGGCATTGCCATGACGCACAGCATCGTGAGGGCCAGGCACAGTTTCCCTGAAGCGAAACGAGTTTGCATGGTCACTAGTATACCGGAAGAGACATCAAGGAGGCTGCGGAAAAACTCTTTACGCACAGAAGCTTCAACGCTCCCGCTGCGGCTCCTGCCCATCTCACTCGTCCCGCCCGTCCCACTTTTCCCGCGAGTCTCGCCCCACAGGTTGACGCTTGAATTCATGCACTGTTACGGTGAATGCATGTCGCTACCCAATTGGAGAATCGCCTATGTGTTCGGCATCCCGATTCATGTCCATGCCTCCTGGTTTGTGGTGTTCTTCTTTCTAACCTGGTCATTGGCAACGGGCTTGTTGCCGGAGACATTGCCCGGTCTGTCGGCTCCACGCTATTGGGGAATGGGTGCTGTTGCAGCCCTGTTGTTGTTCCTCTCCGTTCTGCTCCATGAATTGGGACATTCCTATGTGGCGCTGCGCTACCAGATCCCTATCAAGCAGATTACCCTGTTCATCTTCGGGGGAGTGGCGCACATGGGAAAGGAACCGCCCAGTCCGCGAGCCGAGTTTTTGATCGCGATCGCAGGGCCGCTTGTGAGTTTAGTTCTGGGGGCCGCTTGTTACGGCGGGGCTATGGCCGTGGAGTCGTTGTCCGCACAACCAGGACTTCGAGGACTCATCGTCCTTGGTGTCTTCCTCAGCACGGTGAATGTACAGCTCGGATTATTCAACCTGATTCCTGGGTTCCCATTAGACGGCGGACGCGTCTTACGGGCGGGACTGTGGGCCCGGAACAAAGACTTCAATCGAGCGACCAGCCAGGCTGCGCTCGCAGGAATAGGATTCGGCGGTACTCTTGGATTGATCGGCGCGGGCTTGTTGGCGGGAGCCTGGTCCGGCGTTTTGGATCGTTCGATCGCGACGAATGGGAGCTGGCTCATCTTTATCGGCGCATTTCTGTTATCGGCTGCCTTGGCAAGCAGGCGACAGATAGCCCCGAAGATTTCTGCGACATCGGTAACGGTACGCCAAATCATGACCAGCCACGTCGTGACCCTGTTGCCAAATATGAACGTACAGGACGCGGTCGATCAATACTTTGTCGCGCAGGGGTCCGGTGGCTTCCCGGTCTGCGAGGAAGGGCAGATTCTCGGAGTGGTCACTGTGCGAGATGTTCATGCGATTCCCACAGCGCTCTGGCCCTGGCGCCGCGTTCACGAGATCATGCTCCCGGCGTCGCCGGCCTTCTGTATCCCTCCGGACTGGTCTGTCATGCAGGCCCTGGATCATATGGCCCAGGGCGGGTTGGATTTTCTCGTGGTGATGGAAAACGAGCAGATCGTAGGGCTCATCACCCGATCGGCCATCGCGCATTTTCTGGAACTGCGTGGTTCACTCAGCCGCTAACCCATATTTGTCCTCAAGCGTCATTCGTCAACTGTATAAAGATGGTCATTGGTCAATAGTCATTGGACAGGGGAAATGACTAAAAGCCATTTACTGGCTCACCATTTAACCAATGACCGTTGATCATTGGCGAATGACGTTTTTAGTTATCGGTGCGGGAAATGGAAATGTTTTGCGCGATAGAAATTCGCACGAGGTGGACCACCAGCAGGAATCCGTATACGACGCAGAAGAACTTGAAGGTCGCGCGGTAAAAGTCCGTCAAGAGGATGGGGAGACAGAGCGCGAAGAGCAGGCTGGCGATAAGAGTCACGAAGGTCAACCGTTTACAGAATTCATGTGACGCTTCCTTCCCGATTAGTTTCAGCGCACGGGCATAGCGATCGGCTCGTTGCAATCTGGCTGCCTTCACTGCTTCCTCGCTTATGCCCCAATAACGGAGATAGCAATACCCGCCCAGAATGAACAGCCACGGCGATGCCCACAAAGGCCAGTAGGCCGGACCTCCGTAGATGTCACCGCTGATCAAGGCGGCGCAGACGGGAGCGTAGAGCAACCCTAACACCAGCGGCAAAATGCGCTCATCCTTCGGACGCTCTCCCTCCGGTCCGCCATGAATCAGTTCACGCTCAAAAAGCGGGTAACCGTATTTGAGGACAACGAGCGCGATGGCCGCGCTCATGGTTTTGTCCGGAACATAGCGAATCCAGTTCTGGAACCAATTTACAATCCACCAACTCAGACTGTCCCCCCAGGTAATTCCGAATAAGGATTCGAGGTAAAGATGCGCCATCTGCTCCCACTTGAGCACGCGCTGGCTCACCGATTCTGCCACATCGGGGTTCAAGGCAAAGGTCATTTGCTCATGCAGCGCCGATTGGATGAAGATACCAGGCAGGCTCATGACGATGGCGCCGCCGACGCCAAAGACATACAGGAACCAGCCATGTGACAGAGCGGAATTGCGACCGGTGCGGAGATATTTTTGAAAGCCTATTTGTCTGGCCATCCAGCCCCAATACAACGCGCCGGCAATGTTGACCAGTGACCAGGGGAAAATTACCACTTCTCCGCCGTTTTCCGGAAACAACAACCAGTTCACGATGGAACTGGACATAAGGGCCACGATAGCTCCCCACCAAGGACCCAGGAGAAACGCAACCAGCGCCGTTCCTGTCATGTCGAGGTAAAGGATGCTCTCCAGATGGCGGCTCAGCGTCAGCCCAACGTAGTTGAGAAGCAGCCCGGCTGCGACAATGACACTCGTTTCATACAAGAGGAGATAGGAGGCCCCACGGAAGGGTTTTGACGAATAAAAGCTGGAATCGGAAGACGAGTCAGAGACCGGACGCTCGGTTGACACGGGCGATTTACGCCCCTTCTTCGATGTCATTCGATTCTTGATGTCCAGCAACTTTTCCATAATGCTCAACATCGCTGCGACGAAGCCTGCCACAGTGCCGCCGAGCATAAGTAAGTCTTTGCCGAAATCTTCAAGCATGAAGGAGCTTTCCTATTGTAACGATATAGTACCGGTAGCCATTCTAGCCACGAAGGGATATCCCCGCCAGCAAAAGTCCAGAAGCCGACAATCCGGTCTAGTCTGTCTAGTTCATCTGGTCTATCTGGTTGGTCTGGTTCAACCAAATAGACGAGACAGACGAGATGGACCAGACAGACCAGCCTTTTTATGTTGGCGGACTATTCGGCAAAGCTTGGTCCGATTGAGTGGCTTTCGTGGTTACTTCTGACCACACCTGTGCCCGTTGTTGCAGGTGGTGGGAAACCTCGGCGCCGATCAGCAAGAGGGCCGCGGAGTAGTAGACCCATAAGAGCAGCAGAATGACTTCCAAGAGAGATCCATAGAGTTGGGCATACACCGTCGCATAGGTGATATAGGTTACGAACAAGAGTTTGGTCGCGATCCAGAGGAGGCTGAACGTCAGCGCCCCGATCATCGCCTCACGCCATTGTGGACGCCGCCGTGGAACCAACCGATAGAGCCCCGTGACCGCAAGAAATGCCAAGGTGAAGGGAAGCGTATAGGTAAGAAACAGATCGTGGGCTGCAAGGGCCAGGAGATCGAGCCCCCAGAGCCTTGGTACATACCCGGTTAAGAAGTTGACGATTTGGGTTGCGCCATAGGAGAGCAGCAACACGAATTCAGTCGCAGCAAGGGACGCGACGGCAATGCCGGTTGAGATGAGGGGGTGGCGGCGCCAGGTGCTTTCGAAGACGACGTTCAACGCATAGTCAAGCTCATAGAACACCAAGGCTCCGAACCAGACAAATGTCAAAAATACGGCCCATCGGACGGTTTCCAAGGCGCTCACCCGATGCAACTCCTTCGCGATATGCTCGCCCAGCGAAGGGAGGAAGCCTTTAAGAAAACTGAGGAGGACCTGTTCTCCGATCACCTCCTGATTCACTACAAAACTCAGCCCATAGAGCAACAAGAAGACGAGCGGGAAGAGGGAGAGCAAGGAGAAAAATGCAAGAGAGGCAGCCAAACTGGCGCACCCATGGCGCAGAAATGATTTTGCGAGATCCCAGAGAAAACGAAAGGGCTGCATAAGCGTGATAGATAAAGGGCTTGTCACAACGTAACACGAGTTGTTCTCTCGTGCATCTGTTTGAAGTATCGTATCGGGCACCGCCCGGCAAGGGAACTACTTGAAAGTCAGCACGGATTGGAGCGCGAAGCTGACGAGAGGGTTGGGATAGAGGCCGAAAAAAATCACGCCTGCGACGGCGCAGGCCAACACGAAGGAGAGGGCCGGCGAGGCCACGAGGCGTGGCTGCTCGGCGGAAGAGGGATTCGGATCGCGCATATACATCACCATCACCACCCGCATGTAGTAATAGGCCGATACGGCGGCAAAGATCAGGGCAATGGCGGCGAGCCAGGCCAGCCCTGCTTCGACTGCCGCCATGAAGACATAGAATTTTCCAATGAAGCCCGCGGTCGGCGGAATGCCGGCAAGCGAGGCCATGAACAGCAGCATGAGAAAAGCCGCAAGCGGCTGGCGCTTTGCAAGCCCTGTGAAATCTTCAATCTCTTCACCCTCGACCCCACCTTTCCTCAGCATGCCGATGACAGCGAAGGCGCCGAGCGTCATGAATGAATAGAGGGTCAGGTAAATCATGATGCTCGCGAGACCAGGCGTTCCTCCGGATGCGCCGACCCCACGGCCGGCCGCCACAAAGCCGATCAGCGCATAGCCGGCGTGGGCGATGCTGGAGTAGGCGAGCATCCGTTTGATGTTGGTCTGTACGATAGCGACAACATTGCCAAGCACCAGGGTGACAACGGCAATGAACAGAAACAGGACCGACCAATCTGCCTTAAGTCCGCCGAGCCCTTCGACGAAGACGCGCATGAATGCGGCAAAGCTGGCAGCCTTTGAGGCCACCGCCATGAAAGCCGTGACGGACGTCGGGGCGCCCTGATAGACGTCGGGCGTCCACATATGGAACGGCACCGCGGCGAGCTTGAAGCTAAAACCGACTGCGATCAGAATCGTGGCGATCAGCACAAGGGGATCATCCGCCCCGCGAGTTCCGATGGCGCCCGCAATCGATACCAGCTTGGTGCTGCCGGCTATGCCGTAGAGCAACGAAATACCGTACAACAGAATCCCCGAGGAGAAGGCGCCCAGAACGAAGTATTTGGCTGCGGCCTCCAGCGAGCGAGGCTTAGCCCGGTTGAGCCCGGTCATAATATAGAGCGAGAGGGACATAAGCTCGGTGCCGAGATAAATCGTGAGCAAGTCGGCGCCGGAGACCATGACCATCATGCCGGAGAGGGCGAGGAGGATAAATCCATAGTATTCGCCAAGGTGTATTCGCTCCGCTTTCAGATAGGGCAGCGACATGATGATGGTCAGACCGGTCACCCCATAGAGGAGGATTTTCCAGAATCTCGCATAGGCATCGACCACCACCAGGTCGCTAAATGCAGAGACCCTGACATTCAGTTCATTGATCTGCCATCCGGTGAGTCCAAGACAAAGGGCGAGGGCGCCGACACTGAGCCAGGCCAGGAGATCTCGTCGCGAGGCTGGAGTGATGGGGTCCAACACGATGACGAGACAAGCCGCGAGGACGACAATGAGTTCGGGAAGCAGGGCCAAGAGGTCAGCGCCGTACAGACTCATCGCAATGCGCCTTGGATCTTCGGCTGCTCTCCACTGACAACCAGCAGTGGCCCTGTCATTCCGGCTGAGGGGGGAGCGGTCGGCGCAACCTTTGCGCGGGACATGGAGGCAATCGTGTTGGTCACGCTCTGGTGCATCCGGCTCACAAGGGGATTCGGAAAGAGCCCGATCAAAAATACCAACAGGGCCAGTGGCACCAACGTGGCAAGCTCCCGCGGGTTGAGATCCCTGAGCTTCGGGAGATGATGCGGGGAGGGAACCCCGAAGACCACTCGCTGGATCATCCAGAGAAGGTAGGTGGCGGCGAGAATGATACCCAACGATGCCAGGGCCGTCGCGACCTTGCTCCAGAGGAACGTACCGACGAGCACGAGAAATTCTCCGACAAAACTATTGGTGCCGGGAAGACCGAGCGAGGACAGGGCAAAAATTACCAACAGGACGGCATACTGCGGCATCGGCGAGGCCAATCCCACATTATCGGCGATCAACCGGCTATGGGTGCGCTCATAGATAATCCCGACACAGAGGAATAGCCCGCCGGTCGTAATTCCATGGTTGACCATTTGGAGGACGGCGCCTTCGATGCCCTGTTGATTCATGACAAACAAGCCAAGTGTGACGAACCCCATGTGGCTCACGCTCGAATAGGCGATGAGTTTCTTGAGATCGACTTGGGCCAGTGCCATATAGGCGCCATAAATGATCGCAATGATGGAGAGGACGACCATCATCGGCGTAAAGATGCGGCTGGCGTCCGGCAACATCGGTAAACTGAATCGCAAGAATCCATAGGTGCCCATTTTCAAGAGGATGCTGGCGAGAATGACGCTGCCGGCAGTTGGAGCCTCGACGTGGGCGTCCGGGAGCCAGGTGTGAAACGGAAACATGGGAACCTTGACGGCAAAAGCCGCGAAAAACGCCAGGAAAAGCCACATTTGCAGCGAAGCAGGATATGTCCCCTGGCTTAACGCGAGGATATCGAACGTGTGTCCCCCATAAAAGTACAGGACGAAGATGGCAACCAATAAGAGTACGCTTCCTACGAGGGTATAGAGAAAGAACTTGATGGCCGCATACAGCCGGTTGGCCCCTCCCCAGACACCGATGAGGAGGTACATCGGAATCAACATGGCCTCCCAAAACACATAGAACAGCACGAAGTCCAACGCAACGAATACCCCCACCATGGCCGTTTCCATGACCAACAACATGGCCATGAAACCTCGAACCCTCGTGGTGATCGCATTCCAGGATGCCAAGACACAGAGAGGCATGATCCCGGCAGTCATCAAGACCAGCGGCAAACTGATCCCGTCGAGACCCAGGCTGTAGTAAATGGGAGGAACCGTGATCCAGGCGACATGCTCGGTGAACTGCATCTGATTGGCCTGCGGATCGAAGAGCCACCAGAGCGGAAGGGCAACGAACAAATCGGCCAAGGTCGCGGCGAGCGCAATCCATCGGGCAGTCGATTCCGTCGCGAAATACAATGCGATGGCTCCCGCAAGGGGAAGTACAAGGAGCAACGAGAGCCAGGGAAAGGAACTGGTCATTGGTCAATAGTCAATTGGCAATTGGCATTGGCAAGAGAACAGCCGTTCGTTGTTCCCATTAACCAGTGACCCTTGACCATTGACTCTCCCTTACAAGAATAAGAACACCGTAAAAAGGACCGCGGCTCCGAGCGCCATGCCGAGCGCATAATGTTGCGTCTGTCCGCTCTGCAGGAGCCTCAACATCCATCCGCCCCAGGCGATCGCGCGGGCCACGCCGTTCACCGCTCCGTCGACCACGTTCACATCCACGCGCTTCCACAGTTCGGTTGCGGCAAAAAATGTGGGACGGACGATGGTTCGATCGTAGGCCTCGTCGACATACCATTTATTCAGTGAGGCCCGATACAACGACTGCCACCGTTGCGCGAATCGATCCGGCAGCGACGGATTGAGCACATAGACATAATAGGCGCCGGCGATTCCCAGTAATCCCATGCACGTGGCCACCACCATAATGCCGATGGCGGCTCCTCCCCCGTGAGCCGCCCCGCCTGCCTCTCTCTCGAACATCGGTCCAAGAAACTCCGGAATACCCAGGTAGCCTGTGACGATGCTGAGCAGTGCCAAGATGATCAGCGGGATGGTCATGGTGTTCGACGGTTCGTGTACGTGGTCTACATGATGAGGATCGACATGCGAAGGGCCCCAGAACGTGACGAAGACCAGCCGAAAGCTATAGAACGCCGTCATCAACGCCGTCACCAGGCCGAGCAGGGTCAGGAACTGGCCGAGGGGGCCGGACGACCAAGCCGAGATCAGCAGATCGTCCTTGCTGAAAAATCCCGATGTCAGGGGAAATCCTGACAGTGCGAGCGAACCGACGACGAACGTCCAATAGGTGACCGGCAATTTATCTTTCAACCCGCCCATGCGCCGCATATCCTGCTCGTGATGCAGGGCGATGATGACGGACCCGCAACCGAGAAATAGGAGCGCTTTGAATGCTCCGTGGGTCAATAAATGATACATGCCGGAGGCGTAGGCCCCGAGTCCGCAGGCCATGACCATGTAGCCCAACTGACTGACTGTTGAGTAGGCCACGACACGCTTAATGTCGGTCTGGGTTAAGGCAATGGTCGCCCCTACGACCATCGTCACTCCACCGGTGATCGCCACGACGGTCATGGCGGCAGGAGAGAGGTTATAGAGCGGAGCCAATCGCGCGACCATGAATACACCCGCCGTGACCATCGTCGCAGCATGAATGAGCGCCGAGATGGGGGTGGGGCCTTCCATCGCATCCGGGAGCCAAACGTGGAGCGGCACTTGGGCCGACTTACCGACTGCGCCGGTGAACAATAAGATACAGATGACCGTGAGCACCGAGACGTCCCAGGTTCCCCCAAACGGCCCGAGGAGATTGATCACATCGCCCGCAGACTCGTGCGCGCGGATAAACATTTCCTGATAATCGAGCGACCCGAAGCTATACCAGACCAACAGAAGTCCGAGCATGAAGCCGAAGTCGCCGACGCGGTTGACGATGAAGGCCTTCGTGGCCGCGGCGCAGGCAGCCGGCCGGTCGTACCAGTGACCTATGAGCAAATAGGAGCAGAGGCCGACGGCTTCCCAGAAGATGAAGAGTTGCAGCAGGTTGTCCGCCATCACTAACATCAGCATCGAGAAGGTAAAGAGGGCGATGTAGCTGAAGAATCTGGCATAGCCAGGATCTCCGCGCATGTACCCGATGGTATAGATGTGGACGAGCGAACTCACGGTCGTCACAAGCAGCAGCATGACGGCAGTGAGCCGGTCGATGGAGAAGCCGATGTGAATATCGAGCGTGCCCGAGGTCAGCCAGGTATAGAGGGGGAAGCTTGTCTGATGGCCGTTTGCCACGTCGAAGAAAACCAACAGCGAGAATATCCACGACACGACGACAGCCGGAACTGCGACGAGATGGGCGTTGTCCTTGATCCAATGGCCGAAGAGCCCGAGGATCAGGAACGAAGCCAGCGGAAGGAACGGAATGAATTCGTAAGTCATGGGCTATCGATGGTCAATGGGTCATAGAGAAAAAGCAGGCTGGCGCCATATTTCTTCACCAATGACTGTTGACCGGTGACCTTTGGCATCCTCTCCCCTACCATTTCAACAACTGAAGTTCGTCGATGTTGATCGTGGACTTGGCTCGATATAAAGCGATGATGATAGCCAACCCGACCGCAACCTCCGCCGCAGCGACCGTGAGGGCAAAGAAGACAAAGACTTGCCCTGCGATATCGTGGAAGTACTGCGAAAACGCGACGAAGTTGATATTCGTCGCGTTCAACATCAGTTCGATCGACAGCAAGATGATGATGATATTCCGGCGAAGCAACACGCCGACGACTCCGGTCAGGAATACGATGCCGCTCAGCACGAGATAGTAGGACAGGGGAATAGTCATTGGTCAATCGTCATTGGTCATCAGGTTGAGAACTTGATTAAAGCCAGCATCTACTCTTCACCATTGACGTCACGCCTCATTGCCGCCAACGTCTTTTTTGGCCAGGATGATTGCGCCGATCATCGCCACGAGCAGGATCAAGGACGCCACCTCGAAGGGAAACAAATAGGTGGAGTACAGTACGTCGCCGATGGCTTCGGCATTGCCGGCTCCCCCGACGGTGGTTTCCGTGCCGGCTGCGACGACAGGAGACGTCCAGCCCTTCAGCGCCGTGAGCACGATGGCCTCGAGGATCAGCGTCACCCCCACCGCGGCAGCCATGGGCCACTGCCGATGGTACCGGTCGTCATGTCGCAAGTTCAGCAACATCACGACGAAGAGATAGAGAACCAGGATAGCGCCGGCGTAGACGATGATTTGAACGGCTGCGAGAAACTCCGCATGAAGCGTGACGTAGAGCCCCGCCACGTGAAAAAACATGATCAGCAGCGCCAGCGCACTGTAGATGGGATTGCGCACCGCGACGACGAGCACCGCTGCAACGGCAATCACGAGCGCAAAATAGAAAAAGAACGCTTGTTCCATCACGCCTCTTCCACTGTGCCGCAAAGTCTACCGGCCCCACAAACCATCGCGCATGAAGCGCGAGTCCGGCTGGTCTTTATTGTTTACTTGGTCCGTTTGGTTGATTTGGTTGAGCTAGACCAACCAGATGAACAAAACAAACCAGATAGACCAGATTAACCCGTCCCGCCTATCTCGCGTTTCTCGCTATTCCCGCCCGTCCCGCTGGCGTCGTGCGGCCATTCAGCCGGGTTTTTGCGGCAGGTGCTTGAATGCGACGTTGAAGAACGCCACATTCGGATGTTGGAGCTCCAACTGCTTCTCTCGAACCGGGAACGACCGGTCGCCGATGGCGAGCAATTGTTCCTTGTTGAGGTGCAGTTGCCGCTTATCGTACACCGACCACTCAAATTCTCGCGTCATGCCGAGGGCATCTACCGGACAGGCATCGACGCACAGCCCGCAAAATAGGCAGCGGGTCATGTCCATGTAATATTCTTTCGAGTAACGCTTCGTCGGCTCGCCCGGCACCTCCGCACTGACCACCCGAATGACCCGCGAGGGGCAGGCGGCTTCGCACAGATCGCAGCCGACACACTTTTCCGTCCCGTCCTCGTACCGCAACAAGGCCAGCATCCCACGATAGTTGTCCGGCAGCGTCCGCTTTTCATGTGGGTACTGCATGGTAATCGGCTTGTAGTGCAACATATGCGACATCGTCATTTTCATTCCGACGAGAAGGTCGTACAAGGTAATGGTTTTGATCCAAGCCTTAAAAGTCATGTCTGGTCTGTCTTGTTTATTTGGTTTCTTTGGTTTGTTTAGTTGGTCTGGTTGGCCTAATTGGTTTCGATACCTGTGCCTTCTGACAAAAGAAACGAAATAAACCAAACCAACCAAATAAACTGTTTCATCACCGTGGAAAGAAATACAGGGTGAGCGCCGTAATGACGATGTTCGCCAACGCGATCGGCAACATCACCTTCCAACCAAACCGCATCAATTGATCGTAGCGCAACCGGGGCAGCGTGGCGCGTAACCAGATGAACAGAAAGAGGAAGAAATAGACTTTCGCGGTAAACCAGACGATGTGCTCTATCCAGGCCAGCTGCTCGAGCCCGATATACTCGAAGATCGTGCCGGGATAGGGAGCGTTCCAGCCTCCCAAGAACAGCGAGGCGGCAACACAGGACACCAGAAGCATGTTGGCATACTCCGCAGTGACGTAGAAGGCGAACCGCATGCCGCTATATTCCGTAAAGAATCCGGCCACGAGTTCGCTTTCCGCCTCCGGCAGATCGAATGGGATACGATTGGTCTCGGCCACGGCAGAAATCACGAAGACGACAAAGGCAAAGATTTGGGTATGGATAGGGAAAAATCCGTCGGGCCGTCCGCCCCAGATAAACCAATGCCAGAAGCCGCCTGCCTGGGCCTCTGTGATCTTCACAAGACTCAAGGTTCCCGCCAGCAACAGCACCCCGACAATGGCCAGCCCGACGTTCAACTCATAACTGATAACCTGGGCTGCGGAGCGCAAGCCTCCCAGTAGCGAGTACTTGCTGTTGGATGCCCAACCTCCCAAGATAATGCCGTAGGCGCCAATCGAGGCGATCGCCAGGATATACAACACCCCGATGTTGATGTCGGCGACGACGAAGGGTTTGATCGTCATCCCGAAAATGTCCATGGTCACGTCCGGGCCGAAGGGGATGACGGCAAATCCGATCATGGCAATGACCATGGTCAGTACCGGCGCAAGTTTAAACATGGTCCTGTTTGCGCCGGACGGGATGATATCTTCCTTGAAGAACAATTTGATCCCATCGGCGATCGGTTGGAGAAGTCCGTAGGGGCCGACTTCCATCGGACCCATACGATCCTGCATCCAGCCGAGTATCTTCCGCTCGAAATAGGTCATGGTCGCGACCGTGACCATCACGATGCCCATCTCCGCTAGGATCTGGGCAAATGAAACCGCAAGTCGCAGGCTTAGTTCAGTCACAACAGCACTCCGGGATAAGTAAGTGGCAAGATCATATGGTTGTCGTCAGCTCACGTCGTTTTCATCACTGACACGGACACCGTCCGACAGTACGGTACTTTCGTGTCCGGATCGACGATACAGTCAAAGAGTCGCAAGGCGGCCTGCGCAAAATGATCGGGGAGCCAGGCCAACCCCTCGGGCACGCGATCGAAAATTTTCGCCGTGGTCGTGAATTCGCCCCTGCCGTTCGAAAGGCGAACTCGGTCCCCCGTATCGAGACCGAACCGGGCGGCATCCACGGGGTTCATTTGCAAAAACCCGCTCGGTTCGATCTGCAGCAATCCCTTCGAACGGGTCGATAGCTTGCCTGAATGGAACAGACTCTGGACCAGCCCGAGCTGGACCGTTCCTTCCGGACGCATCGCTCGTGCGGGCAGAGTATACCGAGTCGCTAGGTTCTGGCGATATCCCTCTTTCACGTATTGATCGATGGCGATTCGATCCACTGCCGGAGGGATCGGTGATGGACCCAGCGATCCGTACCCGGGAATCACGGCCCGGATCTCTTTGAGAATCTCCTTGGCCTCGCTGTATTCCAGTGGCGCACCCATGAAGACCGAAATGGCCGACAGGATTTCCCAGTCAGGCCGGCTGTCCCCCACCGGATTGATCGCGGGCCGAACGGCCTGGACATGACCCTCGGTATTGGTGAAGGTCCCGGCTTTCTCCATGGCGGAGGCGGCCGGGAGCACCACATGGGCGAGCGCCGCCGTTTCCGTAAGAAACAGTTCCTGGCACACAAGGAGGTCGAGCTTGCCCAGCGCCTCTTTGGCTCCGATCTGAGGCGGAAGGCTCCCGACAGGATTCTCTCCGATAATGAAGAGACCCTTGATGATCCCGGCTTGAGCACGGTCGATCATCTCGATCAGTGTGGCTCCTGCCGCCAAAGGAAGATCCTCTTTCCAGGCACGAGTGATCTGGGCTCGCGCATCCTGATCAGTAAGGTCGAGCGCGCCCGGCAGCAGTGACGCAACCGCGCCCATTTCAACCGCCCCTTGATCGTTATTTTCTTCCGCCAAGGGAGCAAAGCCGCAGCCCTGTGAGGTCAACTTCCCGGTCAAGAGAAGCAGATCGAGGAGATTGAGACAGATGCCATAGCTGCCTTGGCTACGCAGTAGAGTCTGGCCGGCAAGCACGACAACACGGCGTCCTCCTGTCAGGGAGGCGGCCATCCGAACAAACGATTCGCGCGAGATCCCCGTGTTCAGGGCGAGATCGTTCCATGCCAGTTGCTGCACCGCTTGAGAAACAGCCAAGACGTAGTCCGATGCCCGTTGGCTGATTGCACTATCGACATGGTTGTCCTCGACCACCGCCTTCAGCAGGCCCAGAACGGCTGCGCCAAACTGGGACGGCGCCACACAGAGATGTTGCTCCGACAGGTTGGAAATATTGCTGATCGTGCCGATCGCAGGCTGGATCGCTTCAATCGTCAACAATGTCGCTCCATGTTTCTTGACGGCTTCCTTTACTTTAAGTCCGGTAATCGGATTGGCTTCGGTGATATTGGTGCCGACGAGGAGCAGCACATCTGCTTGCACGATATCCTCAAAGGTCACGGTCCAGCGATGCGTGCCTTGCACCCTTCGCATCGCCTGCACTCCGTTGATATGGCCATACCGCGCGCTGCTATCGAGATTATTGGTCCCGATCGTGAGGCGCATGAACTTCTGGAACAGATAGAGCTCTTCGTTCGTACAGCGGCCGGTAATCAGTCCGCCAAAGGCATGAGGACCATGCGCTAACTTGAGCCGGTTGGTCTGTTCGGCCACAAACTCCAGCGCCTCTTCCCAGGTAGCTTCCACCAGTGCGCCATTCCGCCTGATCAGCGGATGGGTCACTCGGCTGGGATGGCTGGCCGCATGAAATCCAAAAAACCCGCGCGCACACAGATCCCCGCTGTTCCGGCCGGCGCCCTGGGCGCTGTTCACCTCGATCAACTCCTGGTTCTTGGTTTGAACCGTAATCTGGCAGCCATCGCCGCAAAAGGTGCAGACCGTATCGGCTCGTTTGAGCATCCAGGGGCGGTATTCGTACATCGAGAGCCGGCTGGTGATAGCGCCGACCGGGCAAATCTGCACGCAGCCGCCGCAGAACTCACAGTCCAGGGGATGGGCGCCGAACGACTTGATTTCGGTCATCGTGCCTCGTCCGATCGGAGCGAGAGCCTTGACGTCCATGACCTCGTCGCAGTAACGGACACAGCGCAAACATTGCACGCAACGGTTCATCTGCGTTTCGATCAGGGGACTGAAATATTCCTTTTGGAAAATACGCTTCGTCTCGATAAACCTGGAGGTCGCGGTATATTCATGGGAAAAATCCTGGAGGTCGCACTTCCCTCCCTGATCACAGACCGGGCAATCCAGGGGATGATTGGCCAGGATAAATTCGAGCACCGACTTGTGGGCATCGCGAACAACCGTCGTGGCGGTCCGAACGGCCATGCCTTCGGTCGCCAGCGTGCTGCAAGAGGTCTGGAGCTTCGGCATCTTTTCGACTTCGACCAGGCACATGCGGCAGTTCGCATCGGGCTTGAGCTTCGGATGGTAGCAGAAGTGCGGCACCATCACGCCGACCCGGCGAGCGGCTTCGATCACCAGGGTGCCCTTCGGCACCGAGATGGGAATGCCGTCGATCGTCAATCGGACTGTTTCGGCTGTCATATTAGCCATAGTGCGTCTTCAGGTCTGAATGTCTTCAGGTCATCAAGTCTTCAAGCCTTCAAGTCGAAACGCGA
>Ga0209253_10002299_pt1 | contig 16921 bp, 16 predicted proteins | sample FrelakmetBRP12BR_FD_187145 | JGI IMG/M metagenome (GOLD analysis project Ga0209253, IMG submission 187145) | Freshwater lake sediment microbial communities from the University of Notre Dame, USA, for methane emissions studies - BRP12 BR (SPAdes)... | ecosystem: Environmental > Aquatic >...
CCATCCCGGCCCGCTGGAAAATTCGCGGTCCCGTCCGGCGCGGACCCGCCATCCGGGCGATGTGGCGGACCGGCCGCCGGCCTCGTGGTGAGGTAGCTCAGACGGTTAGAGCGAGGGATTCATAACCCCTAGGTCGGGAGTTCGATTCTCCCCCTCACCACCATTTCCCCCCGCGTTATGTCGCCAATCCGTTGCAAAGCGGATTCATTCCATGGTCTAAGTCGACCAACCGCCCGGCCGATCGGGCGGCACAAAAAGAAAAGGGGACGAAAATCATGAAATTGAGGATTGTGGGCCTGATGGCTCTTGGGTTGCTTGCCGGGCCGATGGCCGCCAATGCGACGATGGTTTCCTGGCTGTTGCAGGGGACCTTCGATTCGACGCCCACGGGCAGCGACGTCGTAAATTCTGGGATCAATCCGCAGCAAGGCGATTCCTTCAGCATCATGCTGCACTTCGATACCAGCACGCCAACGTCCAACAATAGCTCGGCCGGGACCTGCGCCCCCGCCGCCGCGGGTGGCTCCGGCACGCTTTGTCGTCACAATGACGCTTCAGCCACGGTTCAGTACTTCTCGGACTTGGTCGTCAACGGCACGGCGATCTCGGGGTTTCGGTTTCCGGAGTTGCCGGACACTTATTGGAACAGCATCACGGTGCGCAACGACGCCGACGTCGGCGGCACCTTGATGGACGGCTACAGTTGGGGAACGACGACCGGCTGCGACAACCTCAACATCGCATGCAGCGAAGGAGACAACCGGGACCTCGTCCAGGTCATCTTCCGCGGCTCGTTCCTTTCGATGGTCACGGACAGCAGGGTGCTTCCGCCGGATCCCCCCGCCTTGCTGTTGTCGCAGCAGACCCGGCTCTTCCAGCTTTGCAGCGGCATTTGGACCGGTGGTGACAATGATTGCCGTTTTGCGAATCTGCAGGGTACGTTCAACGCCGTCTCGCCGGTGCCTGAACCCGGAACCCTGGCGCTGCTTGGCCTTGGTGTCGTAGGCCTTGGCGCCACGCGCCGCCGCAAAAGGTTCTAGTTGTCGCGATCCACGCAACGAAAAGCCCGGCCTCGCGGCCTGTTCTTACACAGTCTGCCACGCCGGGCTTTTTCTCTACCCTCGACTGAGTTTGCGTGGCCTCGGTCAATCGACCGAGCCCGCGTGAGTCGGGCCGTACGTCCGGCCGGACCATGCACCGGCCATAGGGTTGTCCGTCCGTCGCCGCGGCAGCGGCAGCGGCAGCAATTCATCGCAGACGTGCGACCGTGGCCCTACGTTTCGTGGCCATACGTGCTGCGCCGCGAGACCAACACCAGCAACAATCCCGACGCCGCGCCGAGGGATGCGAGGGCCATGTCCTTCTGTGCATCCCACACGTCGCCCTGCGTGCCGAGGTACGCGACACCGAGGTCACCGCCGAACACCTCGGCGGCGAGCCACTCGACCAGTTCGTAAATCACCGAGTGTCCCATCAGGAACAGCACGGGCATCACGTAGCGCCAGATGCGTTGCGGATTCGACCGCGCCGCAAAGAGTTCCCACACCGCGGGAAACATCAGCAGCCCGTAGCTGAAATGCACGAAGCGGTCGTAGTGATTGCGGCCGCCGGGCGCGCCGAAGCCGATCGTCGCGAGCCACTCGCGCCACGGGACCTCGCTGTACGTGTAATGCGCGCCGATCTCGTGCAGCACGAAGAACGCGAACAGGCACGAATAGGCGAAGTTCGAGAAGCGCAGGCTGCGGTACGTGGTCACGAGCAGCGGCACCGCGATGAACACCAGCACGTTCTCGAGCAGCCAGTCCTGCCGGTACCACGGATGGATCGCGAGCGCCGTCCAGACGACGGCGAACGCCGACAGCAGGGCTGCGGGATACCGGTCCGACGGTTTCACGATGACAGACCTCGCTACCTGGCGACGGCGTTAGGTACATCCCGCGACCGCGCGCCGGATTTCCTGCGCGGCGGGCGAGATATCCTTCTCACGGCCGATATTACGCCTCGCGCCCGATCATGGGAGGCGCCGATGGAAGCATTGCGCAGCATCCTCGTGCTGATGGAGCCCGCGCTAGAACAGCAGGCCGCGTTCGAAGCAGCCTTGCCGATGGCGCGAAGTTTCGATGCCCGGCTTCACCTGCTGATGACGGATTACCGGGACCTCCACGTCTCGTTCTACGAACCACCGGCCCCGGGGCTCGTGCAGTTCCGCGAGTCGGTCCAGGCCGCGCATCGCGTCACCCTGGAGCGCTGCGTCGAGCGTGCGGCGTCGCTCGGCGTGACGGCCACGTTCGAGTGCATCTGGGGCACGCCGTTCCACGAGCTGGCCATCGAGCGCATCAAGGCGTTGAAGCCCGGACTCGTCATGAAGCAGAGCGTCCACCACGGCCGCGTCGAGCGCACGCTGTTCACGGGCTCCGACTGGCACCTCATTCGCGATTGCCCGGCGCCGCTGCTGCTGGTGAAAGATCCCGCGCGACTCGCGTCACCGCGCATCCTGGTGTGCGTGGATCCGCAGCACCTGCACGACAAGCCCGCGGCGCTCGACCACCAGTTGCTCGGCAGCGCGTCGCTGCTCAACGAGCGGCTCGGCGGCGAAGTACATGCGCTGCACGTCTTTGCGCTCCCGCATCCCGTCGCCGTCATCGGCGATGCCTATGTGGCGGCTGCGGGCATGGTGCCCGACGACGCCACGCTCGAGGCGGCGAACAAGAGCCTGCACGAGCTGCTTGCGGCCCATCCGGCGGTCCGCGAGAGCGCCCACCTGCGCGTGGGCGTCCCGGCCCAGGACATCGTGTCAGAAGCCCTGGCGCTCGATGCCGACATCATCCTGATGGGCGCGGTCTCGCGACGGCGCCTGGAGCGCTGGTTCATCGGCAACACGGCCGAGGCGGTGCTCGATCGCGTGCCGTGCAACGTCTGGATCGAAAAGCCGCAATCGCCGGCCTGAAAGCCCTCAGGAACCCGCGTCCCGTCGCAATCGCTCGACGCATTCGTCGATGGATTGCTGCGATGTCGTGTCCACGTCGATCGTGACGCCACGCTCCGCGTCAGAAAGCGTTTCCCAATACGCGGGCTGGCGATCGAGCAGCGAGACGTCTGCCTCGGAGGCATCACCTCCCGCGTCGCGGCGCGACGCGATCCGCGCCCGCAAGGTTTCGAGCGGCGCGGCGCAATGCAGGATCATTGCCTTCGCACCGGAGCGACCGGCGACCTCCAGCAGGTCGGATCGCTCCGCACGACGCAGGAAGGCGGCATCGACGATCACGCTCTCGCCGCCCTGCAGGCACGCCTGCGCGCACTCAGCCAGCCGGGTGTACGTGCGCGTATTGAACTCACGCGTGTAGAGGCCGGCATCCGGCGACGATCGTGAATCTGCGAGCGGAGCAAGCCCCGCAAGACGCTTGCGCTCGATGTCCGAGCGTACGTGGAGCGCGCCGAGCCCGGGCGCGAGGTGTCGCGCCAGCCACGTCTTGCCGGAGCCTGACAGTCCGCAGGTGATCAACAGCATCGGCGGTGCGCGCCGGGTACCCGCGAGCGCCCGCTCCAGGTAGCGCCGCAGGTCGGCAAGCGCGGCTCGGGACGACTGCGATCCTGCCGCGTGCTGGCGTGTGCGCAGGCCCGCAACCTTGGCACGCACGAGCGCGCGGTAGGCCTCGTAGTAGGGCAGCAGCGGCAGGGACGCGTAGTCGCCGAGGCTTTCCGTCCAGGCGTTGAGCACGGCGTGGCGCAGGTCGGCCCGCCCACGCGCCGCGAGGTCCATCGTGAGAAACGCCACGTCGTTCACGACGTCGATGAAGCGCAGCGCCGGATCGAACTCGATGCCGTCGAACGGCGTGAGAGCGCCGCGCCAGCGCACGACGTTGGCGCAATGCAGGTCGCCGTGGCATTCGCGGATCCACCCGTTGCGATGCCGGTCCTGCAGCATGGGTTCAATGCGGGCGAATTCCGCCGCGGCCCAATCGCGCAGGCGTCCCACGTTTGCGGGGACCGGTTCCGGCAGGCCGAGCGACTCGATTTCGATGAAGTTGTCGAGCGTGATCCGCTGCACGCGCGGCGCCGAGCCGTGGTCGGACGCCCGGTCCGCGGGGATGGCCGTGGCATGTATGTGCCCGAGCCGCTCGCCGAGCCGGGCCAGCTCGGTTCGCTCCGCGGCATCCCGCTCGATGAGGGCATCGAGTTCATCGCGCGTGTCGAACTGGCGCATGCGAACCGCGTTTTCGACCGGAGCGCCGCAGTCCGCGCCCATTCGAACCCGTTCGCCGTCGAGGACGATGGGGACGACATCGAGATACAGGTCCGGGGCGAGGCGCCGGTTCAGCCGCAACTCCTCCTCGCACAGCTGCCGACGGCGTTCGGGCGTGGAGTAATCGAGGAAGCTGAGTTTCAGCGGCTTCTTGATCTTGTACGCATACGGGCCCGTCAGGAGCACCCAGGAAATGTGGGTTTCGACGACCCGCACCGGCTCGACGACGGCGTGCGGGTAGGCGGCGGGATCGCGCAGCGCTTCGATCAGCGCGTCACCGGGCCCGGCGGCATTCATCGACGGATTCCTCGGATTCGGCGCTCGACGGCCGCTTCGACCAGTGTACCCTTGGCCTCGGCCCATGGATCCCCTGCGATCAATACTTATGGTCGCCAAGGGGCACCGTTCGACAATGAAGCCGTCCCGTCCGATCGACAGCAAAGGAAAATCGAATCGTGACCATTCCCGTCAAAATCACCTTCAGGCACATGGAAAGCTCCTCGGCCGTCGAGGCCCGGGTCCATGAACTCGTCAGCCACCTCGGTGTCTTCAGCGATCGCATCCAGTCCTGCCGCATCGTCATCGACTCGCCGCACCGCCATCATCACCAGGGCAAGGTCTTCGCGGTCAAGCTGCACCTCGAGGTGCCGGGCGAGGACGTGGTCGTCGACATGGAGCGGCCGAATCGCGACGGGCATGACGATGTGTACGTGGTCCTGCGCGACGCGTTCGATGCCGCGAAGCGGCAGCTGCAGCAGCGCATGTCGGCCCTGCGGGGCGATGCAAAACGCCGCGAGACGTTGAGTTGACGAGCGGTCCCCTGGTATTTGCGCCGGCCGCGAGCCGGCCTTTCGGTGAACGGGTCGCAGCTGCGGTCGGCTGCGGCCTCGCTCCCATGGAGGAGCGGGAGTTCGAGGGCGGGGAGCACAAGACGCGGCCGCTCGTCAGCGTGCGGGGCCGGGAGGTGTTCGTCGTCCAGTCCTTGAGCGGCGATGCGCTCGGCAGCGCCAACGATCGCCTCTGCCGGCTGCTGTTCTTCATCGCGGGACTCAAGGACGGCGGCGCGTCGCGCGTGACCGCATGCGTGCCGTTCCTGTGCTACGGGCGCAAGGACCGCCGCACCAAGGAACGCGATCCCGTGACGCTGCGCTACGTGGCGCAGTTGTTCGAAGCAGTCGGCACCGATCACGTCCTCGCGCTCGACGCGCACAACCTCGCTGCGTTCGAAAACGCATTCCGCTGCCCGGTGGACCAGCTCGAAGCCGCGCCGCTCATCGCGCGCCACCTCGCGAAGGACCTCGGTCCCGAACCCGTCACCGTCGTCTCGCCGGATTTCGGCGGCGCCAAGCGCGCTCAGCGCCTGCAGGACCTGCTGGCCGTGCACGCCCGGCGCGAGGTCGGCTTCGCCCTGCACGAAAAGCGCCGCAGCAGCGGCGTGGTGAGCGGGGACCTGCTCGTGGGCCCGGTACAGGGTTGCCACGTCGTGATCGTCGACGACCTGATCAGCGCCGGCTCGACGATCCTGCGCGCGGTGCGGGCATGCCGCGAGGGCGGTGCAGTGCGCGTCGACGCCTGTGCGACACACGGCGTGTTCGAGCCCGAGGCGCGTCGCCTGCTGGGGCCCGAGGGTCCCGATCGCCTCATCGTCACGGACTCGATCCTGCCGACGCGCATCGCAGCACAATCGGGCGAGCGCGAACCGCTCGTCCTGCCGGCTTCGACGCTGTTCGGAGAGGCAATCCGGCGCATCGTTGGCGGAGGCTCCGTCGTCGCCTTGCGCGAACTCGAGGCCAAGCCGCGCTGATTCCCTCAGGCGAGGCTGAGCGCGGAGTCGTTCAGCGCGCCCGTGACGTAACCATCCGCTCGCTCGAGCCACGTGGAGGGCACCCGTCCGTCGGGTTCCGCTGCGCGCCATACGTAGAGCTTGGCTCGCGTCCCCGCGCGGTGGCTTCGATAGAAGGCGCGGAGGGCGTCCGGAGCCGAGTCGCCGAGCAAGGCAAGGCAGTGCCGCGCCAGATCGCGGCCCACGCGCGCATGGCCCGCGCGCGCGCACTCGAGTTCGAGGAAGCTCAGCTCCTCGGCCCGGTCGAGGATGCGCAGGTCGCGGTCGAATTCCAGGCAATCGATGACGGCCGGCGGGTCGCCCAGGAAGACGTGCTCTGGCCGCAGGTCGCCGTGTCCCTCGACGACGCAACCCGACGTCGCACGCTCCTCAAGCAGCGACGCATGCCCGGCCAGGAAGGCGAGTTGCTGCCGTTGCAGCTGCTGCGCGCCAGGACGGTTCGCTCCAGCGAGCACGGCGTGATTCGCGGCGACCTGTCTTTCCAGTCGCTCGACGAATGCGCGTCCGTCGACCAGTGCCGGCGGCGCGCCAGCGTAGAAACCGGCCAGCAACCCCGTCACCGGCTCCAGTTCTGTGGCGGTGAAGGTTTCGCGGGGGAGTTGCGCTTCCAGCAGCCGCTCGCGATCGAGCCGTTGCATGGCGACGAGCCAGTCCACGGTCGCGCCCCGGCCGCCAATCGCCAGGGTGCCGTCCGCTTCGAGCACGAGCGGTGTCGCCTCGAGGTAGATCCGTGGCGCCAGCCGCCGATTGAGCCGCACCTCGTCCAGCGAGCCGACGCGGCGGGCTTCGAGCGAGCGATAGTCCATCGTGTCCCGGGCGAGCGGCTTGCGCAGTTTCCAGGCGCGATCACCGACCAGGAACACCCAGGCGAAGTGCGTCTCGATCGCTTCGTCGCCCCGCCCGCACAGGCCGCGGAGGTAGGCGACCTTGACATCGAGTGCGATGGAAACCGCGGGCATCGGGAACGAGCATAGCACTAGGTAGATGCGCGAATGCCGCGGTGACCGCGACCTAGCAACATGAGTCTTGCGGTTGAGGAGCATGGCCATGACGCGCAGCTACCGCGATCGATGCGACGCGGGCAGGGTGCTTTCGGAATCGCTGGCGGCGTACCGAGGCGATCCGCAGGCGATCGTGCTCGCGCTGCCGCGCGGCGGCGTCCCGGTCGCCTACGAGGTGGCGCAGGCGCTCGGGCTGCCGCTCGATGTCCTCGTCGTGCGCAAGCTGGGCCTGCCGTCGCAACCGGAACTCGCGATGGGTGCCGTGGCAAGCGGTGGAGCGGTGGTGCTCAACGACGACGTGTTGCGCTATCTGCCCGAGCGCAGTGATGCGCTCGAGCGCGTCAAGGCTCGCGAACTCGAGGAACTCGCGCGCCGCGAACGGCTCTACCGCGGCGACCGCGCACCCCTCGATCTACGGGGGCGCACAGGGATCGTCGTCGATGACGGTCTCGCGACCGGCGCGACGATGGCCGCGGCACTGCGGGCGGTGCGCAGTCTCGGTGCGCAACGCGTCGTCGCGGCCGTGCCGGTCGCGTCGCCCGAGGCCCTCGAGCGCGTTGCCGCGCTCGCCGACGAAGTCGCGTGTCCCAGGGTGCCTGCGTGGTTCAGCGCGGTGGGGCAGTGGTACGAGGTCTTCGACCAGACCGGGGACGACGAAGTGCGTGACTTGCTCCTGCGGGCCGCTCGAGCAGGGGCGGGCGAGTCGCGTGATAACCTTCCGGCCTGACACCGACGGAGAGCTGCCATGAGCGAACGGGGTCCCGAAGTCCTCAAGATCGACGAGTTCGCCGGCCACGAGGAGCCGCTCGGCCTCGATCCGGCACGCCTCGCGCCCGGCAGCAAGACGCCGGCGCAGCACGTGCGCAACCTCTTCACCGACGCGACGGGCAAGTTCTTCGCCGGTATCTGGCGCAGCAGCCCCGGGGCGTGGCGGGTGTCGTACACGGAGAACGAGTTGTGCGTGCTCACGGAAGGGCGCGTACGGATCAGCGACGACACGGGGCGCTCGTGGACCTTCGGCCCGGGCGATTGCTTCGTGATGCCGGCCGGCTTCCACGGGCTCTGGGAAGTGCTCGAGCCGGCCCGCAAGTTCTACGCGATCTACGAGCCGTCGGCCGGCGCCTGATACCGCGCGCGGCACTCGCCTGGTCCAATGCAGTGCGGGCCGTGCCCACCGCTGCGCCGGCGCGGTGCATTCCCGGCACAAATCCGGCCGTTTCCCCGCATCTCGTGCTGGCACGTTTCCTGCAATGACTGGGCGGAGGCGGCAGACGCTGTGTGCGCTGCAAGAAACACGTGTTTCCAATGCTACAATTGTTGAAGTTCACCTGAATATTTTGTCGTTTTTTTGAAACAAGGGGTAAGAGATGAAATTGAGTCATGGCCTGGCTGCGCTCATCATGGCGATGTCGGCAGCGGCAACTCACGCCGACATTACGGGGACCGTCACGGCGGTTTCCGATTACGACTTCCGCGGCATCACCCAGACCGCGCAGAACCCGGCCCTGCAGGGCAGCATCGACTACGCGCACGAGAGCGGCTTCTACATCGGGGCGTGGGGCAGCAACGTCGACTTCGGCAACTGCTGTGACGAGAACGTCGAACTCGACATCTACGCAGGCTTCCGGGGCGGCGACACTTTCACCTACGACGTCGGCGCGATCTATTACACGTATCCCGGCGCCGACAGCATCGACTACCCCGAGATCTACGCGGGGCTCGGCTGGAAGTGGCTGTCCGGCAAGATCTGGTATTCGAACGACTTCGGCAACGCCAGCGAGTCCGCCGAGTACTACGAAGCGAATGCCAACGTCCCGCTTCCGGCCAACTTCGCCGCGTCGGCGCACGTCGGCTACAGCGACGGCAACTACTGGGACCGTTACTACGGCGGCGGCTACACCGACTGGTCCGTGGGCGTGACCTACGCGGTCAGCCACTTCACGCTCGGCCTGAAGTACGTCGACGGCAGCGACCTCAAGCCGGCCAACAACACGGTCGACGACGTCGGCAGCAGCGACGCGCGCGCCATCTTCTCGGTCTCCACCACGTTCCCGTGGAGCAAGGAATAGGCGCCGGGCCGCGGACCGCCGGCGATCCACCGAACGCCTGCCCTCCTGGTGGGGGCGGGCGTCTCGCTCGGAGCGCCACCGTCCTTGTCGATAGCGAACCGTGTCACTTCTGATACACTTCCTCCCTATCAATATTCGTCATTGTTGTTCCGATACAACGGAAGGGGGCATCATGAAATTGAGCCAGGTTCTCGCCGCACTCGTCCTGACGATGTCGGCAGCTGTCGCGCAGGCCGAGGTCACCAGCACGGTGACGGCTGTCAGCGACTACGATTTCCGCGGCATCACGCAGACTCGCAATAACCCCGCCCTGCAAGGCAGCATCGACTTTGCGGGTTCGCACGGGATCTACGCGGGCGCCTGGGCGTCCAACGTCGATTTCGGCGGGGACGAGAACTGGGAACTCGACCTGTACGGCGGCATCACCGGCGGCGAGACGTTCCCTTGGGACGTCGGCCTCATCGTGTACACCTACCCGCAGTCGAACGACCTCTACGATTTCGCGGAAATCTACGCCTCGATCGGCTGGAAATTCCTGAAAGGCAAGGTGTGGTACTCGAACGATTTCGGCGGCGGCCCGGCCGGCGACGATGCGTTCTACTACGACGGAAGTGCGAACTTCGAACTGCCGGCGAACTTTGGTCTCTCCCTGCACGCCGGCTACAGCGACGGCGATTACTGGGGCGACGACAACTACTTCGACTGGTCGGTGGGCGTGACGTACACGGTCAGCCATTTCACGCTTGGCCTGAAGTACGTCGACGGCAGCGACCTCAAGGCGCTCAACAACGCGCCGAACGACGTCGGGAACACGGATGCGCGTGCGATCTTCTCGGTCTCCACCACGTTCCCGTGGTCGAAGGGCGAAGAAGCGGCCAGCGAATAAGCAGCGCCTGAGCCTATGAGAGCGCCCGGTCCCCGAGAGGGGGTCGGGCGTTCTTTTTTACCTCTCCCGCTTGCGGGAGAGGTCGGCGCAGCCGGGTGAGGGGCGCGCAGCGCTGGGTGCGGGCAGTCAACCGGCCTTCAGCACCTCGGCCAGCTTCCCGAACAGCTCGTCGACGTGCTTGCGCTCGATGATCAGCGGCGGCGACAGCGCGACGATGTCGCCGGTGACGCGGATCAGGATGCCTGCCTCGAAGGCACGCACGAACGTGTCGAAGCCGCGCCCGCCCGGCTTGCCCGCGATCGGCTCGAGTTCGATGGCGCCGATCAACCCCATGTTGCGCAGGTCGATCACGTGCGGCAGGCCCTTCAGCGAGTGCACCGCGTCGGCCCAGTACGAGTCCATTTCCTTCGCGCGCGTCAGCAGTCCGTCGCGCCTGTAGATCTGCTGCGTCGCGATGCCCGCCGCGCAGGCGACGGGATGCGCCGAGTAGGTGTAGCCGTGGAACAACTCGATGGCGTTGTCCGGCCCCTGCATGAACGTCTCGTAGATTTCCTTGCGCGCCGCCACCGCGCCCATCGGCACCGCGCCGTTGGTGAGCCCCTTCGCCATCGTGATCATGTCGGGCATCACGTCGAAATGCTGTGCCGCGAACGGTGACCCGAGGCGGCCGAAGCCGGTGATGACCTCGTCGAAGATCAGCAGGATGCCGTGCCGGGTGCAGATCTCGCGCAGGCGCTTGAGATAGCCCTTCGGCGGCATCAGCACGCCCGTCGACCCCGCGACCGGCTCGACGATCACGGCGGCAATGTTGCTGGCGTCGTGCAGTGCGACGATACGCTCGAGGTCGTCGGCGAGGTGCGCGCCCCATTCGGGCTCGCCGCGCGTGAACGCGTTGTGCTTGAGGTCGTGCGTGTGGGGCAGGTGGTCGACGCCGGGCAGCATCGTGCCGAAGAATTTCCGGTTGTTGACCATGCCGCCGACGCTGATGCCGCCAAAGCCGACGCCGTGGTAGCCACGCTCGCGGCCGATGAAGCGGGTGCGAGTGCCTTCGCCGCGGACGCGGTGGTAGGCGAGCGCGATCTTGAGTGCCGTGTCCACCGACTCGGAGCCCGAGTTGGTGAAGAACACATGGTCGATGCCCTTCGGCAGCCAGTTCACCACTTCGTTTGCGAGTTCGAACGCGCCCGGGTGTCCCATCTGGAACGGCGGCGCGTATTCCATCTCGCTGATCTGCCTGCTCACGGCTTCGGCAATTTCCTTGCGTCCGTGCCCGGCATTGACGCACCAGAGTCCGGCGACGCCGTCGAGGATCTGACGCCCCTCCGGCGTCCAGTAGTGCATGCCCTCGGCACGCGCGAGCAATCGCGGCTTGGACTTGAACTGCCGGTTCGCGGTGAACGGCATCCAGAACGCTTCGAGGTCGGCGCGGTCGAACTTGGGCTTCGCGGACATGGGGGTCACCGGCAGGTGGGCGGGGGATGGATGATAAGAAAAATTGACACTAGGCTCAAATGAGCTTGAAATTTCGCGTACTTACGACCCTTCTGTGCAGGATATTCAACACTCCGTGGCCGAACTCACCATCGACGTAGGGGCGCACCTGCGCACCGTGCGCACCATGTACGGGATGTCGCAGCGTGAACTCGCCAAGCGCGCGGGCGTTACCAACGGCCTGATCTCGCTCATCGAGCAGAACCGGGTCAGCCCGTCCGTCAGTTCGCTGAAGAAAGTGCTCGACGGCATCCCGATGTCGCTCGCCGAGTTCTTCACGCTCGACCTGTCGGCGAGCCCGCAGGTGTTCTTCCGGGGCGACGAGCTGGTGGACCTCGGCGACCGCAGTGTGTCGCTGCGCCTCGTCGCCGCGCGGCGCGCGAATCGTTCGATGGCACTGATGCACGAGAAGTATGCGCCGGGCGCCGATACGGGCACGGACATGCTGCGCCATGCGGGCGAGGAGGGCGGCGTCGTGGTTCGCGGCCGCATCGAGCTCACCGTCGGCGGCGAGAGCCGAGTGCTCGGCCCGGGCGACGCCTATTACTTCACCAGCGCCATCCCTCACCGGTTCCGCAACGCCGGATCCGAGCCCTGCGAAATCATCTCGGCGGCGACGCCGCCGACGTTCTAGAAACTTCCGGGAAGTCCACGCATGACCGTCATCGGCACCGATCTCAGCTGGCGCGATCGCGCCCGTGCGCTCTCCATCAACGGCCAGGCCTTCGTCGACGGCAAGTACGTGCCGGCGCAGTCGGGCGCGCAGTTCGACTGCGTGAGCCCGATCGACGGCAAGGTGATCGCGAAGGTCGCGTCCACCGATGCCGCGGACGTCGAGCGCGCGGTCGCCGCGGCGCGGCGCGCATTCGAGAGCGGCGTGTGGTCGCGCCAGGCGCCGCGCGAGCGCAAGCGCGTGCTGCAGCGATTCGCCGAGCTGATCCTGCAGCACAAGGAAGAGCTGGCGCTGCTCGAGACGATCGACATGGGCAAGCCCATCTCCGACAGCCTTGCGGTGGACATTCCGTCGACCGCGCGCTGCATCGCGTGGTACGCCGAAGCCGTGGACAAGGTGTACGACGAGGTCGCGCCGACGAGCCACGACGCGCTGGCGCTGATCACGCGCGAGCCGGTCGGCGTCGTGGCGGCCATCGTGCCGTGGAATTTTCCCCTGATCATGGCGGCCTGGAAGATCGGCCCGGCGCTGGCCGCGGGCAATTCGTTCATCCTCAAGCCGTCCGAGAAATCGCCGCTCACCGCGATCCGCATCGCCGCGCTTGCCTCCGAGGCGGGCATTCCCGATGGCGTGTTCAACGTGCTGCCGGGCTTCGGCCACACGGCCGGCCAGTCGCTCGCGCTGCACAGGGACGTCGACTGCATCGGCTTCACCGGCTCGACGCGCACCGGCAAGCTCATGCTGCAGTACTCGGGCCAGTCGAACATGAAGCGCGTCTGGCTCGAGTGCGGCGGCAAGTCGCCCAACATCATCCTGGCGGACTGCCCGGACCTCGACGCGGCGGCAGCCACCGCGGCGTCCGCGATCTTCTTCAACCAGGGCGAAATGTGCACGGCCGCGTCGCGGCTCGTGGTGGAAGAGAGCGTGCGCGACGCGGTGCTCGAGAAGGTCGTCGCGGCTACGCGGCGCATGCAGCCGGGCGATCCGCTCGACCCAGCGACGCGGCTCGGAGCCCTCGTCGACGAGATCCAGACCAAGACCGTGCTCGGTTACATCGAATCCGGGCTTGCCGATGGCGCGAAGGTGCTCGCGGGCGGCAAGCGGGTGCGCGAGGAGACGGGCGGCTGCTACGTGCAACCGACGGTGTTCTCGAACGTGACGCCCGACATGAAGATTGCGCGCGAGGAGATCTTCGGGCCGGTGCTTGCGACGATCACGGTCAAGGACGCCGAGGAAGCGGTCCGCGTCGGCAACGGCGTCGACTACGGCCTTGCCGCGGCCATCTGGACGCGCGACATCACCAAGGCCCACCGCATTGCGCGCGCCCTGCGTGCGGGCATGGTGTACGTCAACTGCTACGATGCCGACGACATCACCGTGCCGTTCGGTGGCTACAAGCAGTCAGGGACCGGTCGCGACAAGTCGCTGCACGCTTTCGACAAGTACACCGAGCTGAAGACCACCTGGATCGACCTCTCGCGATGAGCGGCTACAGCAACGTCACCTTCGACGAGATCGAGCCGGGCGCCACGGCGACGGCGAAGCGCGCCATCACGCAGACCGAGCTCGAGGCGCTGTTGCTGGTCTCGGGCGACATCGAACCCTTCCACGTCGAGGACGGCCTGGTCCCCGACGACGCGGAGTTGAGCGTCGATGCGGTGGCGGCCGTGGCGATTATCTCCGGCATGCTGGAGCGGCGATTGCCCGGCCCGGGCACGCGCATCGTGTCGCAGCAGCTCGAATTTGCCGGGCGCATTCACGTCGGGGATGAAATCGCCGCCACGGTGACCGCGCGGCGCAAGCAGGCGGCCTCGGGTCTCGTGGATTTCGATTGCGAAGTCAGTGCCGCGGGGCGCCGCGTCGCCTGGGGCACCGTCGTGGTCGAAGCACCGCGCGGCAAGCTGGCGTATTCCGAGATCGCCACGCCCGAGATCGTGCTGCGTCGAAACGACGTGTTCGCGCGCCTGCTGGTGCGCTGTGAGCCGCTCGACGCGGTGAGTTGCGCCGTCGTCCACCCGTGCGACCGCGATTCGCTGCTCGGCGCGGTGGAATCCGCCCGCCGCAAGCTCATCGTGCCGGTGCTCGTGGGCCCGCCGGCACGCATCAAGGCGGTGGCGGCCGCCTGTGGTGTCGACATCTCCCCGTTCCGGATCGTGCCGACCGAGCACAGTCATGCTTCGGCCGCGGCCGGCGTGGCGCTCGCGCGCGCCGGCGAGGTGGAAACCCTGATGAAGGGCAGCCTGCACACGGACGAGATCATGGCGGAGATCATCGCCTCGCAGGGCGGCCTGCGCACCGAGCGGCGTATCAGCCACGTGTTCGTGATGGACGTGCCGGCCTACGAGCGCATGCTCTTCGTCACCGACGCGGCGATCAACATCGAGCCGACACTCAATGAAAAGGCCGACATCGTGCGCAATGCGATCGACCTGGCGCGCGCGCTCGGCCTGGAGCAGCCGAAGGTCGCGATCCTGTCGGCCGTCGAGACCGTCAATCCGGACATCCGCTCGACGCTCGATGCCGCGGCGCTCTGCAAGATGGCGGACCGCGGCCAGATCACGGGCGCGATCCTGGACGGCCCGCTCGCGTTCGACAATGCGATCAGCGAGCGCGCCGCACGCGCCAAGCGCATCGTTTCGCCGGTCGCGGGCCGGGCCGACATCCTGCTCGTGCCGAACATCGAGGCCGGCAACATGCTCGCCAAGCAGTTGCAGTACTTCGCGGGCGCCGACAGCGCTGGCGTCGTGCTCGGCGCACGCGTGCCAGTGATCCTCACCAGTCGCGCCGACAACGTGCGGATGCGCATCGGGTCGGCGGCGGTCGCGAAACTCCTCGTGCATGCCCGGCGTGCGGATCCGGCGATCCCGAAGACATGAGCGCGGCCCCGCGTGCAATTCTTGTCCTGAACGCAGGCTCGTCGAGCATCAAGTTCTGCGTCTTTCGCTGGGACGGTCGCGAGCTGCAGCGCGACCTGCGTGGCCAGCTGTCCGGGCTCGCCACCGCGCCTCGATTCGCGGCGCGGCGCGACGATACGGTCGTGGCCGACCGCCGTTTCGACCAGGGCCCGATGACTCACGTGCAGGGGCTCGAGGTGCTGCTCGAATCCCTGCGCATGGAGCTGCACGGCGCCGAGCTGGCCGGTGTCGGGCATCGTGTCGTGCACGGCGGGCTCGAGTTCATGGCGCCGACGCTCGTCGACCGCGACGTCCTCGAACGCCTGCAGCGGTACGTGCCGCTCGCCCCGCTGCACCAGCCGCACAATCTCGCAGCCATTCGCCTCCTGCTGGAGCAGTTGCCGGGTGTGCCGGAGATCGCCTGCTTCGACACCGCCTTTCATCGCACCATCCCGGAGACTGCGCAGCGCTTCGCGCTGCCGCCGCGCTTCGCAGAAGCCGGCGTGCGCCGTTACGGTTTTCACGGGCTCTCCTACGAGTACGTGGCCACGGTCCTCCCGCAGATCGACGCCCGTGCCGCGAGCGGACGCACGGTCGTGTTCCACCTCGGCAACGGTTCGAGCATGTGCGCGATGCAGGGCGGGCGCAGCGTCGCGACCACCATGGGATTCACAGCCGTCGAAGGCCTGCCGATGGGCACACGCAGCGGATCGATCGATCCCGGCGTACTCCTGTTCCTGCTCGACGAGATGAAGTTCAGCGTGCGCGACGTCGAGCGCCTGCTGTACCACGAGTCCGGACTGCTCGGGATGTCGGGCGTCTCGAGCGACATGCGCGACCTGCTGGGCAGCGACGTGCCAGCCGCGAAGCTGGCAGTCGAGGTGTTCGTCTATCGCGCGACTCGCGAGCTGGGCTCGCTGGCCGCAGCGCTCGGCGGGGTGGATGCGGTCGTCTTCACGGCTGGCATCGGCGAGAACCAGCCGGAGATTCGCGCCCGCATCTGTCGCGGCGCGCGCTGGCTGGGCGTCGAACTGGATGACGCCGCCAATCTTGCACAACAACGCCGCATCAGCGCCGGGACGTCCGCGGTTTCGGTCCACGTGGTGCCAACCGACGAAGAGCTGATGATCGCGCGTCATGTCGCGAGCGTGCTGGGCGGTTGACCTGCCCGCTGGATTGGGGCAGCTTCGGTTGCGCCGGAGCGCCGAACGACAAGAGGGGATTCATGCGACTCACGAAACGCGCGGTGGGCCTGCTGGCCCCGGTTTTTTTCCTGGGGATATCGATGGGCAGTTCGACAGCCATGGCGGGGACGGGCACGTACGGCGATCTCCTGGCGCTCTACGAGCAGTGGCGCGCGTTCGAGCATCCTCCGCTGCGCGACGGGGCGCCGGATTACACGGCGGCCACGGTCGCGAAGAGGCATGTCGAGCTGAAGCAGTACCAGGCGCGGCTCGCGGCGCTCGATCCGGCCGCATGGCCGGTCGAGCAGAAGATCGACTACGAGCTGGTCCGTGCCCAGATGAACGGCCTCGACTTCGACATTCGCGTGCTGCGGCCCTGGGAGCGCGATCCCGCGTTCTACCACTCAGTCTGGACGGAGCAGAGCGACACGCCGGAGCACGAGGGTCCCGTGCACCACGACCTGATCGAGGTGTGGCAGTACACGTTTCCGCTCTCGAAGGCCGATGCCGCGCAACTGGCGAGCCGGCTGCGGGTGATTCCTCCGTTGCTGGCGCAGGCGCGGCTCAACCTGACCGGCAACGCGCACGACCTGTGGATCACAGGGACCGGAACCCTGCAGCAGCAGGTCGTCGACCT